>Ga0209415_10000700_pt1 | contig 62582 bp, 69 predicted proteins | sample PeaSoiSIISIP2007_FD_187696 | JGI IMG/M metagenome (GOLD analysis project Ga0209415, IMG submission 187696) | Peat soil microbial communities from Weissenstadt, Germany - SII-SIP-2007 (SPAdes) (version 2) | ecosystem: Environmental > Terrestrial > Soil > Wetlands > Peat | place: Germany...
CGACTCACTGGACCCGGCAGTTCGCCGCCGCATGATAAGCAACGCGACCCGAGTCCGCGCCTCATTCGACACGGTACTTTTCCTAATCGAGCATGACGAGCCGGTTGAGCAAATGGACCGGCACGAGATGATAGAGGCATACCGCCGCAAGGGCGGCCGTAGGATGCCCCCGCCGCGGTCACAACAGGTAACGCGCGTCGGCGGGGAGTATTGACCATGGACCCCAACAGGGCGGGCATATCGTACCGCGAGCAAGCACCGATGAAAGAGATGGTTGGCTTGCAAGACGCGATGAAGGAACTCGGCAACACTTTCGTCCAGCTATGTCGCAAGTTCAAGCTGCCGCCGCAACAGGTCGCGCATGCCCTTGTGGAGCGCTTCGGCGGAACTAGAGGGGCAGGTTGACATGAGCGAGGACAGTGAGAATCAACCGATACCACTACGGCCCGGTCACGGCTCGCCGGCAGTGAGCATCTTCACGCGGCGTCAGGTTGACCCGCAAGCATGCGACGTGCTCACCAATGCCGTCGCCCGCGCTCTATCGGGGCAGCTTACCGAGGCCGCAGTTATCGGCCGCGTCACCGGCTCCGGCGCCATGTTCATCGCTCATAGCGACTGGCGCGACCGTGACGAGCTTGCGGCATGGTTGCGCGACTTCGCCCGCCAAATCGAGCAAGGGGAGACGGTGCCATGATCCGGGAACTTGAGAACCGACGCGCGCTCGAAATCGAGCATTTCAAGCAAGCCGACGCCCGCAAGGCGGAGCGCGCCCGGCAGCGGGACCTAGACCTTGCCCAAATGCAGCGGAACAACGCCCACCATGCAAAGCGGGTTGCCTGCGAGCCCGCGGCGCCGTGGCAGCCCGCCAGCGTGACGGACGCATAGGCGATGGCAGCGACGATACCGCTTCCAGCCTCTTGCCGTGACGCCTCCGGCGATCCCAGACGAGCTTTGCCGGGATGGCTCCCCCGCATAAAGCGCGAGCCTCTGGCTAGCTATTTATTTTCAGGGTGCCGGCCGGTTAGAAGTTCGTAGAGCAACGAGCGGTTCAATCGCTCCAAGAAGCAAATGCCGAATCCCGCAAGAAAAGCGGGGTTGTCACTAGCCACCAGTATAGGTGCCACATGTTTGGCAGCTTCCCATAACACCGTACCGCGCGCGCCTTGCCCATCCTTTGGACGTAAGGGCTGTTGCGCATATTCAATGTGCCTCTCCGCCATCGTGCCATAGATCGCGTCTGGCGAAGCGCCCTCAAGTGCCAAATTTTTTGCTAATTGCTCCCGAAGGTAGTCTATGAATAACGGCCTGTCCGCGCCGATATATCGGTGGGCTAGTTCGTCTATAACTCGATCCCAGCAAGCTGCTTCTTCAAGCCGCAACAACATGTCCTGCTCATCGGTGAGATCAATCTCTCTTTCCGTTACCAGGGCGTGGCAGGTTCGCGCCGCGTCAAGGTTGCTGGCGACAAACGCCGTCAGCACCGCCGCCTTCTCGCGGAGTAGGTCCTCAGAATTTGGCCGATTGCGATATTTTGCAACGTAGGCAGGCCATTCTTCATTGCATACCCGGCGCGAGTGCGGTGTTGGAAAGCACAAGCCAATTGCTGATTCAAGCAACCCTCCGCCGCCCATTATGCCTAGGTTCGACGCCTGTTTACGTATTTCCTCAGTTAATTTTGGATGAACCATTAACCTTCCCTGATCTTCTTTAACGAAGGCAACAGCCCATGTTCCGGTTTCGGCTTCGACTTTATCAATCAGATTGAACAAACGTTGTCTTATGTCTGCACCAAGCTGCGCCGACTGTACGGGACCTATTGGTTCCTTGGTTTTCTTCAGGGCGTCTGCGATCGGCCGCTTCGCCACATCAGCATCAACATTCGCCGGTTTCCGGGAAAACCATCTTCCTATCAGACTCACAGGCGCCTCCCTGGCAGCACTAACCGGCCCAACGCTTGTCACATAACCTGTTGAGGCTTCCACGGCCGAAGTTCAAGAAATAAGTGCGGCTAAACGGAGACTCGTAGATATGAGAAAAACTACGCTGATCGGGATGGATCATCCCGGACGGCTTGAATGAGGGAGCGACAATGAGAAGCCAGCATTCGTCACAACTGTTGAGACAGGCTTTCAATATCTTACTCTTTTTCTTAATCGATTCCGCCAACAGTGCGATAGCGTCCGTCTCTACTCGGCCCGCTTCCGGCCAAGTCCATTTGTGACGGTCAGTGGGATGGACTCTGCTGATGCAGATCAAATCTACCTCGATAGGATGATCTCGTTGCCCGCCGCCTCTGGGTTCGAGTTTAATTGCTTCCCCCTGGGCCGGCATGTTGTCGTGTACAACCTGGGCAACGCGCTGCGCGATTTTCCGCCGGGCAATCTGGGTGAGTGGCTTTCGCAGTGAAAAATAAAGTGAGACATGTGCCGGTGGTGATTTCAACGATTCTGCGCCCATTCTCGCGAGGACGGTTACTGCTTCCTTTGTGGCCTCAATGCTTTGCTGAGAAAGTTTTGTTGCCTCGCTGGCCTTGAAAACCTGTGTGATTTCAATCCCAATTTTTCGCTGTGCCTCAGTAACGACAATGAAGTCTGGTGTCTCGCGCTCTTGCAATTCGCCTCCGGGAAAGTCTTTGCATAAGTACTGAAAGCTATGGAGGTGCTGGCGCTCGATCTCTTTCGAGCGCGCATTCGCTTGGGTAATTGTCGCTCCCACCGTGACAGCCTCGAAATCGCGCTCTGGCTTGATATGATCTATTGGCTCGTTCATTTGCTTTTATGAATTTTGCACGCCGGGACACTGCTTATCCGCAATCATGTCGGGGGCAAGTCCAGGATGGCGGTCAACGTGGCGAGCGCGACGCAGGTACGGGGATGGATATAGCGGCGGATGGGCGAAGCGCAGAGTATGCGGCCGAGCCAGCCGAGGTTCTGGCGAAGGTCAGCGCGGAAGGCGGCCAGGGTGTTTGAGACGCTGGGGGCAAGAAAGGGATAGAACACGGCGCTCATCGCGGCTGCGGCTTCGCTGGCTTCGCGAAGCACATAGTTTGCGACCGCGCCGCTGTCGATCACCTCCCCATCCGTTAGCGTACGTGCCCCGATCCACGGGCCACCCCTCCCGCCATCGACGACGATCCGGCCTTGTGGGACGGCCACCATCCTATCGAAGCCTTCTTTTGAGATTGCGCCAGAAGCACGCAGGCTTTCAAAAGCGCTGTATTGCCAGTCACACACTTGCTGGAACACCTTCCCATACTTTGCATCCCCTGCGGCAACAACCGCTCTTGCCGTTTCGATGTCCATCGGGCGGGGTCCTCCTGTAGCCTCCATTTTAGCACATTTTCTCTTTGTACTCCCCCGAAGCCCACAAAGGCCCTTCTCCGCTACGCCCTGGCGCGGTGCGGCGCGGCGGTCACGCTCCACCAAAACCAAAACGATGTGCGGTGCCCGGTCAAGATTCGGTCGGGGTGGTTGAACAGTGCGCCGATACGGGTACGCGGGACACGGCGCATCGCTTCACCGCTGATAGCTGATTTTTTCGAGCGCGTCGCGCTTGTCGGCGAGCGTCGGCGGATGATCCTTGGCATAGCGCGCCAGCATCCCGACATTGGCCCAGCCCATGAGCGCGTTTATCACGTACTCGGCGACGGCGGGCCGCACGGCACGCAACCGGCCGGCGGCACCGTGACGGATGCTATGGAAAACGTGACGATCATCGAATCCAAGGCCGGTTTTTAGATCGGTGAATCTGTCGCCGAGCCTGTCGCCGCTGGCGAACAAGCTGCCGTCTTTTCGCTTCGCCGCGGCCTTGATGAGCCGAGTCATTGTCGCCAGCAAGGCCGGATGAATCGGTATCTCCCGATTGAAGCCGGCGAGGGTCTTTGTCCCGGCGCGGAATGACTTCGCCTTCAAATCGACTTGCGCCGCGGTAAGGCTCGTAAGCTCGCCGAGCCGGGCACCGCTCCACATGCCGACGATGATTAGGTCCGCAAGCTCGCCGTCGTCATTCTCGCGCGCGGTCGAGACGAGCCGCTTTATCTCGGCAGTGGTGAAGCTCAAGCGCTCCCGTTCCGCCTTGGCGACTTCGGACTCCTTCGGCAGTGACAGCTTGCGCGCCTCGAAAACATCATCGGACTCGGATGGCAGCCCGGCGAGCTTGCCATGCGCGCGCAACCATTTGAAAAATCCGCGGGCATCGTTCCGGTGCCGTTTGAGCGACTCCGGCGCCATGGTCCGGTTAGCGTCATGCCAAGCCTGTACGGCCGGTCGCGTCACGTCGGCGAGGTTCGGCATGGTTGCCAGAATCGCCTTGATGCTGCCGCGTCGCTTGGCGATGTAGAGCGGCTTTGCAAGCCCCTCGAATGACGCCAGATAGGACTCCAGGTCGGCGAGCGATTGGACGGGCTCGCCGGGCTTCACCGAAGCCCGCCAGGGCGCAACCGGCGACGGGGCCGGAAGATTGTACGTCGCCATGCGCTCCGCTTCCTGTAGCGCCTCCGCAATCGCCACGTCGGCAACGTCGATTGACCCGGCTGCCGGCACGTCGCGGCCTTCAAGCGCAGTGCGACCGTCAATGAACGGAATCGGCTTGCCGGCGATGATGGCGGCATAGGCGCGAGCCCGTGCCGTGGCGAAGATATGATCTAGGGCCGGTGCGACCGCAGCGACGCCAGCACGCCGCGCGGCGAAGTCGTCAAAGATCGGTGCCAGCGCGTCCGGTGCCTTGCGCTTCGCTTCGTCATAGTCGCCGGTGCCCAGATGGCGCTCGACAAACTGCCCGCTGTAGAGCGCGCGCAATTCGTGCGGGACACGGACTCGGATGAAGTAGCGACCGCGCCGCTTTTGCAGATAGGAAATCATCGGTTGCCCCTCCCGATGATCCGGCGGAAATTGACGGGACACGACTCCTCGATTTCCTCTACCTTGGCGGCGACGATGTTCCGGGCCAGAATATGGACACTACCCCGCGCCCCTACAATGAGCTTTTTCGACCACGCGAATCCGCCATTTTTCGTACGTCGCTCCCCCTCAAGGGGGGAGGGATTTCTCGGTGCGCTCCTTCCCCCCTTGAGGGGGAAGGTTGGGATGGGGGGTCGGCTAGAGAATGATCCGCTCAAGTTGAACCACCGTGCGTCCTTCGACTACGTGCTCCGCACTCCGCTCAGGATGAGGACGATTGTACAATTTTCCTCATCCTGAGCGGAGCGAAGCGTAGTCGAAGGACGCACGGCGATTCCATATGAACAGATACGACTCTAACTCCGCTGTATCAGCTCGATCCGATAGCCGTCTGGGTCTTCGGCGAAGGCGATGTGGGTGGTGCCGAACTTCAAGGGGCCGGGCGGACGCGGGATCTTGACGCCCTCCTTGGCCAGCGCCGCGCAAGTCCCGTAAAGGTCCGGCACGCCGATCGCCAAGTGCCCGAACGCGGCGCCGAGCGTGTAGGGCTCCTTCTGGTCCCAGTTGTAGGTGAGCTCCAGCACCGTGCCGCTGGCCTCGTCGTCATAGCCGACGAAGGCGATGGTGTAGCGGCCGTCGGGCACCTCGCGCTTGCGGATGAGCTTCATGCCCATGTGGCGCGTGTAGAAATCGAGCGAACGCTCGAGATCGAAGACGCGCAGCATGGTGTGGAGCAGCCGGAAACGGCTGGTATCGACCGTCTGCGCCTTGGTCTCCGTCGCGGTTTCCATGGTCACTCCTTTCGTTGCGGCGCGCGCGCCGCGATGATCGCCAGCACCTCGTCCGCGGCCCTCAGGCCCGGCGACACCGCGCCGAGGCCGAGCTGGCCCAGCGCCTCCTGGCACGAAGCGATCTGCGCCGCGCGCGCCGAAGAGTCGTCGAGAAGATGTCCGGCCGCCGCCGCCAGGCGCTCGGGCGTGCACTCGGTCTGGATCAGCTCTGGCACCGCCTCCCGCCCCAGCACGACGTTGACGAGGTGGACATAGTCCACCCTGACGATGGAACGCACCACCGCGTGGGTCAAGCCGTTGAGGCGATAGGCGATGACGGAGGGGAGCCGCGCCAGCGCCAGCTCCAGCGCCACCGTGCCGGAGGCGGCGAGCGCCACGTCGCCCGCGGCGAAGGCGTCGTATTTCTCGCCGCTCCCGCGCAGCACGATGGTCTTGACGCCCCAGCGCGCGATCTCTTCGCTCACCTGCGCGTGGACGCTCGCGGTGGTCGGCACCACCACGGTCAGCCCGGGATAGCGCTTGGCCAGCAGCGCGACCGCGCGGGCGAAGATCGGCATGAGGCGGCTCACCTCGCCGCGGCGGCTGCCTGGCAGAAGCACGAGCAGCTTCGTTGCGGGATCGATGCCATGGCGGCGGCGAAATTCGGCGCCGTCGCCGCGATCGGCGCCGCTCTCGACCACGGGATGCCCGACATAGCTGCAGGCGAGCCCGACCTTGGTGAAATAGGGCGGCTCGAACGGCAGCAGCGCCAGGAGATGGTCGTACCACCGCGCCATGCGGCGCGCGCGCCCGGCTCGCCATGCCCACACCATGGGCGCGACATAATGGATGAGCGTCACGCGCGAGCCGCGCCGGCGCAAACCGTGCGCGATGCGCCACGTGAAGCCCGAGCTGTCGATCGTCACCACCGCGTCGGGCGCCGCGCGCACGATGTCGGCGACGGTCTCGCGCACACGGCGGAAGATCGCGCGCGCGCGCGGGATCACTTCGGCGATCCCCATGACGGCAAGCTCCTCGAGCGGCACGCGGCTCGCGAGGCCCTGCGCCGCCATGTCCTCGCCGCCGATCCCGGCGAAGCGCACCGTGCCGCCGGTGCGCTCCTTCAACGCCGCCATCAGCCGCCCGCCGAGGAAGTCGCCCGAGGGCTCGCCGGCAATGATGTAGATGAACAGCCCGTCCGTCACGGCACGGCAATGCCGACGACGAAGATGCCCGCGGCATCCGCCGCCGCCGCGATGGCCGCGCGATCGACCAGCAGCGTCGATCCGGCTTCGACCGCGATGCCGCACAATCCCGCCGCGGCCGCGGCCGCGACCGTGCGCGGGCCGATGGTCGGCAGGTCGGCGCGCCGCTCCTGTCCCGGCTTGGCGATCTTGACCAGCACGCCGCCGCGTCCCTCGCGCTTGAGCGTTGCGCAGCGCGCGATGAGCGCATCGGTGCCCTCGATCGCCTCGACACCCAGGACCATGCCCTGCTGCACCACCACCGACTGGCCGATGTCGAGCGCGCCGAGCGCGCGCGCCACTTCGAGGCCGCGCGCGATGTCGGTTTGAGCCTCGGCATCGGGCACGTGCGCACCGAGCGCGCCTTCCGGCGCCAGCGTTTGTGGCAGCAAACTCTCGAGGCTGACGATGCGGAAGCCCTCGCCCTCGAGCTCCTTGATGACGGCGCCCAAGAGGCCGTCGTCGCCCAATGCCTTCAAGCCGACGCGGGCGAAGAACTTGGCGGCGCGCCAGTCCGGCCTCAAGCCCGCGATCGACGGGCGCCGCACCGAGCCGGCCATCACCAGCTCCTCGACGCCCGCCTCGCGCAAGAGCCGCATCCCCTCGCCCGCGGCGCCGAGCCGGACCCACGCGTGCGCCGATCCGGCGACCACCGCGGGATCGGCGATCCCTTCGAAGGCCAGTACGAACACGGGCCGAGAGAGCGCGCGTGCGGCCTCGATCACCCGCAGGGGCAGCTCGCCGGCGCCGGCGAGAATGCCCAGCCTAGCCGCCATTGGGCTTCGGCTGCGTGAGGCCGCGCGGCGAGTCGATCGCGATGAAATCGAGCACTTCGCGTACTGGCCTCACCGCGCCGAAACGCTGGGCGACGATGTCGAGCCGCTCGGCGAACGTGCCCTCGGCGTCGGCCTGGAACAGTATCTGATAGGCCGTCCGCAGCGCCTGGATTTCCTCGCGCGAGAAGCCGCGGCGCTGCATGCCGATGATGTTGAGGCCGGAGAGCCGCGCCCGGTCGCCCATGACGGAGCCGTAGGGAATGACGTCGCGCTCGACCCCCGTGACGCCGCCGACCATCGCGTGCCGGCCGATGCGCACGAACTGGTGCACCGCCGACAAGCCGCCGAACACGGCATGGTCGCCGATCGCGACGTGACCCGCGAGCGTGGCGTTGTTGGCCATGATCACGTGGTTGCCGATGCGACAATCATGCGCGACATGAACGCCGACCATAAAGAGGCAGGAATCGCCGACCTCGGTGACCATGCCGCCGCCCTCGGTGCCGGGATTCATGGTCACGTGCTCGCGGATGATGTTGCCCTTGCCGATGACGAGGCGCGACGGCTCGCCGCGATATTTCAGATCCTGCGGCTGATGGCCGATCGAGGCGAAGGGGAAGATGTGCGTGGCCTCGCCGATGACGGTGCGCCCAGCCACCGCGACATGCGAAACGAGCTCCACGCCTTCGCCGAGCTCGACCTCGCCGCCGACGTGACAGAACGGACCGATCCTGGCCGAGGCGGCGACGCGCGCGCCTGGCTCGACCACGGCCGAGGGATGAATCACGGGCATGGCGCGGCGCTCAATGGTCCCGGATCATGGCAGCGAAGGTGGCTTCGGCCACGAGCTTGTCCTCGACCAGCGCCTGACCGTCGAACTTCCACACATTGCCGCGATTCTGCTTGCGCACCACGCGAACCGCGAGCCGGTCGCCGGGAAACACCGGGCGGCGGAAGCGGGCGCTGTCGACGCTCATGAAATAAACGAGCTTGCCTTGAGAGTCAGGACCCAGCGAGTGCACCACCAGCACGGCCGCGGTCTGCGCCATCGCCTCGATGATGAGCACGCCGGGCATGACCGGCTGCTGCGGGAAGTGTCCCTGGAAATAGAACTCGTTGATCGACACGTTCTTCAGCCCGGTCGCGGCCTCGCCGGTGGTCACGTCGACCACCCGGTCGATCATCAGGAAAGGATAGCGATGCGGGATCAACTGCATGATGCGCAGGATGTCGATCTCGCTCGTCACTGCCGGCTCGGTCGTGGCTGCCATAATACTATTCGCCTTTTTTCGTCGCCAAGCGCCGCAGCAGCAGCGCCTGGCGATGATGAACGCGAATCGGCACTGCGGGAGACCCCATCAGTTTCTCGCCCGGCGCCACGTCGCTGATGACGCCGCTTTGCGCCGCGATCTGGGCGCCGTTGCCGATCGTGAGATGGCCGCTGAGGCCGCCCTGTCCGCCGATCATGACGAAATCGCCAAGCCGCGTGCTGCCGGAGATACCGACCTGCGCGACCAGTACACAGCCGCGCCCAATTTGCACGTTGTGCCCGATTTGCACCAGATTATCAATCATCGTGCCGGCGCCGATCACGGTATCGGGCCCCGCTCCCCGGTCGATGGTCGAATTGGCGCCGACCTCGACATCGTCGCCGATGATGACCCGGCCCAGCTGCGGCACCTTCACCGGCCGCACCGGGTCGGGCGCGAAGCCGAACCCGTCCTGGCCGATGCGCGCGCCGGGATAGATCCGCACCCGGTCGCCCACGATGCAGTAGCTCAAGCTCGCGTTGGGACCTACTCGGACCTCGTCGCCGAGCACGCAGCCGGGACCGATCACGGAATTGGCGCCGATCACGCATGCGCGCCCCAATTCGACGCGCGCGCCGATCACGGCATTGGGCTCGACGGCGCAGCCCGGCCCGAGCCTAGCGGTGGGATCGACGATCGCGCCCGGCGCGACACCGGGCTCGGGCGGCGGGTCGGGATAGAAGGCCTGCGCCGCCAGCGCATAGGCACGATAGGGCGCCGGCGTCAGCAGGAGCGTGAGCCCGGCGGGCGCGGCTGAGGCCTTGTCCGGATGGATGAAGGCGGCGCCGGCACGGGTGCGCCGCAGCGCGTCGACATACTTCGCGTTGTCGAGGAAGGCCAAGTGATCGGGCCCGGCTGTATCGAGCGGCGCCACATCGACCAGGATGCGCGTCGCCTCGGCCGCGCCGGCAATGGCCGCGCCCGCGCGCGCCGCGAGCTCGGCTACCGTGAACGGCCCCGCCACGGTATGGAAGCGGGGATCCGCCATTACTTTGCCGGCGCCGCGACCGTCTTGGGCGACGCGGCCGTGTCGCCGCCGGCTTTCGGCGGGCTCAAGGCCAGCGCCGGCAGCTTCGCGTCGAGGCGCCGCGTCACTTCGGCGGTCACGTCGAGCGCATCGTCCATGTAGAGGAGCGCGGCCTTGGCGACGACCATGCTTGCCTTCCGTTCCTTCGCCACGTCGGCAATGATCTGCAGCGCGACAGTCTCGACCTTGGTCATGGTCTCGCTGTAGCTCTGCTGCATCTCCTGCCGCCGCGCCTGAACCTCGCGGTCGAGCGCGGCGTAGCGCTGCTGGTATTCCTGCGATTTGGCGTTGAACGCGTCGGGCGCAAGCACGGTGCGCTGCCGCTCCAGCTCGCCGCGAACGCCGTTGAGCTCGTCTTCCTTCTTCGACACCTCCTTGGAATAGGCGTCCATCTCCTTTTGGACCTGCGCCTGGATGTCCTTGGCGGCCTTGGCGTCGCGCATGATCTGCGTCATGTCGACGACGACAACGACGACGGGGGACGCCGGCGGCTGCTGCGATGAGGCTTGGGGCGGAAGGCACGCGAGCGCAAAGGCGATTAGCAATCCGCCCGCGCCCCGTGCCCTCGAGACGGACCACATCTAGAATCTCGATCCGAAGCTCACGTGGAACAATTCGGACCGGTCGTAGGATTTGCGCAGGACCGGAAAGCCGAGGTCGACCTTGATCGGTCCGAGCGGCGATTTCCAGCTGAGGCCGGTGCCGATCGAGACGCGCATCGACCGCGAGTCGAGCACGCCGATGCCGGTGGGGTGGATCGAGAAGAGACTGCCGAAATCGGTGAATACGCGGCCTCCGACCCCGAGCTCCTGCGGCAGGCCGCTGGGAAAGGTCATGGTCAAGGACCCGGTGTAATAGGTCTCGCCGCCAAGCGAATCGTGCGTGAGCGCATCGCGTGGCCCGATGCCGCCGGTCTGGAAACCGCGCAGGTTGTCGCCGCCGACATAGAATCGGTCCTCGAGCCTCACGTCCTGTCCGAGGCCATGGATATGACCTTCCGAGCCGATCAAAGACAGGATGTAGTCCGGCGCGGAGACCGGATAATAAATCCCGCCACCCCATCCGAGACGCAGATAGGCGACATTGCCGCCAAGTCCCGCCACATCGCTGTTGATGCTGTAGAAATAGCCCGAGGTCGGATCCTGCAAATTGTCCCGCATGTCGTAAAGGATGACCTGGCCGACATCCGACGTTACTCGGGTGCCCGCCTCCGCCGCGATGAAGGTCGATGCGGTCGACTGGATGTTGTAGATGCGATCCTGGCGCAGGGTGTAGGTGAGGGTCTGGCGCAACGGCTCGGTGATCTGGTATCCGGCGCGCAGCGTGCCGCCGACGGTGAACTGACTGAATCCGGCGATCTGCGTGTTGTCGCGATTATCCGCGAAGATATCGAAGCCGGCGGCAATTCTCCGCCCGAGGAAATACGGTTCCGTGAAGCTCAGATCGACCTGATCGTTGCGCAGCGCCACGACCGTGTCGAGGCGCAGATCCTGGCCGCGGCCCAGGAGATTGCGCTCGTGAATCCCGATGTCCGCGAGCGGACCGTCGGAGGTCGAGTAGCCCACGCCGACCGAGAACTCGCCGGTCGATTTCTCCTGCACTTCGGCATTAATGATGGTCTTGTCGGCCGCGCTGCCCGGCACGTTGGTGATGTTCACCTTCTCGAAGAAGTTGAGATTCTTGATCGCCTGCTCGGAGCGGTGCAGCTTGGAACTGTTGAACGCGTCGCCCTCGACGAGACGGAACTCGCGCCGGATCACGGAATCGAGCGTGCGCAGATTGCCGGAAATGTCGATGCGCTCGACATAGACGCGCGGGCCTTCCTTGATGGTGAAAAGGACGTCGACGGTGCGGTCCTCGGCATTGCGGCGTATCTGCGGCTGAATGTCGACGAACGCGTAGCCGAGATTGCCGAGCGCGTCGGTGAGCGCGTTGATCGAGGCTTCGACCGCATCGGCATTGTACCAGTCGCCCAGCTTCGTCCTGAGCAGCGGAGTCAGATCGGTGGCGCTGATGACGGGAAGTTCGTTGGTGATGGTGATTTTCCCGAACTTGTAACGGTCGCCCTCGTCGACGGTGAAAGTGAGAAGGAATCCGTCCCGCGCGGGCGCAAGCTCCGCCACTGCGGAGACCAGGCGGAAATCGGCATAGCCGTTGGAGAGATAGAATTTGCGCAGCAGGTCGCGGTCATAGGTCATGCGATCGGGATCGTAGCTGTCGTCCGAGCTCAACAACCGGTACCAGCGCGACTCCTTGGTCTGAATCACCTCCCGCAGCTTGCTGGCGCTGTAGGCGCGATTGCCGATGAAGTTGATGCTTTCGATGCCCGTGACGGGCCCCTCGTTGATCTCGAACACGAGATCGACGCGGTTCTGTTCGAGCGGGATGACCTTCGGATCGACGGTGGCGGCGAAGCGGCTGTTGCGGCGATAAAGATCGAGAATGCGCTTGACGTCGCTCTGCACCTTCTCGCGCGTGTAGACGACGCGTGGCCGCATCTGGATCTCGTCGGTGAGCGACTGATCCGACAGCCGGTGGTTGCCCTCGAACGCGATGCGGTTGACCACCGGGTTCTCGACCACGCGCACGATCAAGGCATCGCCCTCGCGGCGCAGCGTCACGTCGCTGAAGAGGCCGGTGGCGAAAAGCGCTTTGAGGGATTTGTCGATCCGGTCGGAATCGAACGCGTCGCCCGGCTGCACCAGGAGGTACGAGCGCACGGTCTCGGGCTCGACGCGCTGGGTCCCCTCGATGCGGATTTCTTGAACCGTTCCGCCCGCCGGTATCTGTGCCTTAACCTGGGCGAAGGGCAGGACCATGACGATGAGGGCGACCGCCAAAGCGACGCGAACCGCGGCGCGGGCAAGCATGCTCAAAATTCCCCCCCGACACGCAAAACGCCTCGTTACGCGGAAGCCTCAGCTGATGAGACCCTTGATGAATTCCACGATCCTCAGATGCACCAAATCGTTCCAGGTGGCGAAGACCATGAGCGTGAACACCAGCGCGAGACCTACGCGAAATCCATATTCCTGCGCGCGCTGCCCTAGCGGCCGGCCACGGATCGCCTCGGCGGCATAAAACAGCAGATGGCCGCCGTCAAGGACGGGAACCGGAAACAGATTGATGAGACCGAGATTGACCGACAGCACCGCCATGAACCACAGCATCGCGACGATGCCGCCCTGCGCCACCTCGCCCGACATCTGCGCGATGCGCAGCGGGCCACCGAGCTCGTCAGTCGTGCGCAAGCCGAGAATCATCTGCCACACCGACTGAAGCGTGGCGGTGGACATGGACAGCGTCTCTTGCGATGCGCGCCACACGGCGGACACGGGATCGCGACGGACGTAGTTGACGCTGCTGCGTTCGATGCCGAGCAGCCCGATCTTGTGCTCGTGCCCGAACCGGTCGGTCAGATTGGTCACGCGGGGCGTCACGTCGAGCGTGACGTCCGATCCGTCGCGCTTCAGCATCATTTGCATCGGCGTCCCGGTATTGAGCCGCACGATGCGCTGAACGTCCTCGAAGCGGTCGATGCGGTCGCCATCAATGGCGGCGATCGTGTCGCCCGCCTTGATGCCGGCCTGCTCCGCGGCGCTGCCAGGCTGCACCCGGCCGATATCGGCGGGCGTGAAGGGCTGGCCGACGGTGGCGAACAGAACCGCGAGCACGACGAGCGCGAAGGCGAAATTGGCCAACGGACCGGCGGCGACCACGGCGACGCGCTGGCCCAGCCGCTTGTGGTGGAACGACACCGCCCGCTCTTCCGCCGTCATGGTCGGCAGATGCTCGCCCGGCATCGACATCGGATCGGCGTCGCCGAACATTTTGACATATCCGCCCAGCGGCACCGCGCTGAACTTCCAGCGCGTGCCCGCGCGGTCGTGCCAGCCAAACAGTTCCGGTCCGAAGCCGATCGAGAACACCTCGATCCGGACACCGTTGAGGCGCGCGACCAGATAGTGCCCGAGCTCATGCACAAACACGAGCACGGTCAGGATGACGAGGAAGGGCAGGATGTAATCAAGCCCGCCGGTGAAAAACCCCATGGACCAAACCTGTTAACTGCGGCTGTCGGGCGAGGATAGCAGGAAATCGGCAGCGGGATTGATGAAAAATTGGCAATCCGGACGCGTTCTTCAACCGCGCCAGGCGAGCGGGCTCGCGCCCGCCGCCAGCGTCAGCAAGGATGCGAACGCGGCCGCCGCGAGCATGCCGTCGAGCCGGTCGAGCAGCCCCCCGTGCCCAGGGATGATGCTGCCCGAATCTTTTGCGCCGAACCGCCGCTTGGCGAGGGATTCGGCGAGATCGCCGAGCTGGGACGCGATGCTCAACCCGATCCCGACCGGCACCAGCAACGCCACCGACGCATCGGCGACGTGCGCCATCGCCCACGCTACGGCGGCGGCGGAAACGATGCCGCCGGCGAAGCCCGCCCAGGTCTTGTTGGGCGAAAGCGCTGCCGCCAGGCGCGGCCCGCCGAGGCTGCGGCCGGCGACATAAGCGCCGGTATCGGTCGCCCACACGGTGAGGAACAGCCACACGACCGTCCACCGCTCGCCAGGACGCCCGCCGGCACGGTCGAGCCACAGGCACGCCATGCATGCCAGCGCGATCCAGGCCGTGCCGAGCGCCGCCCAGTCGGCATCGGCCCCGGTCGAACGCCGCGCGGTCAGCCAAACCGAAGCCGTGCCGGCGAGGGCGAGCACGAACGCGAGCGGGGCCTCGCCGAGCGCCAGCGCGACGCTTGGCAAGCATGCTACCACCGCGACGAGGCCGACCATCGGACCCGCGCCGCAGCCCGTGAGCCGCGCCCATTCCCAGCCCATTCCCGCGGCCGCCACGATCACGAGCGCGGCCAGGAGCGGGCCGCCGAGCCACGCGACCGCCAGCGCCGGCGGCGCCATGACCAGCGCCGACGCCACTCTCAGCCCGACGACGCCTCGCTCAGCGCGAGCCAACGGAAGCGCCGTAACGGCGTTCGCGGCCCTGATAGTCGCGCAGCGCGCCTTCGAGATCCGCCTTGTCGAAATCGGGCCACAGCGTGGTGGTGAAGACCAGTTCGGCGTACGCACTTTGCCACAAAAGGAAATTGCTGATGCGCTGCTCGCCGCTGGTGCGGATGAGGAGGTCGGGGTCGGGAATGCCGTCGGTCAGGAGGAAGCGGCCGAAGCAGACCTCGTCGACCGAATCGGCGGCGATCCGTCCCGCCTTCACCTCCTCGGCGATGCGGCGCGCGGCCAGCGCGATCTCGGCCCGGCCGCCATAGGACAGCGCGATCGACAGCACGAGGCGCCGATTCTCGCGCGTCAGGGCCTCGGCGTTGTCGATCAGCGAGACGATGTCGGCCGGCAGCCGCGCGCGGTCGCCAATGACGTGGAAGCGCACGCCCTTGCGGTGGAGCTCGGCGACCTCGCCGCGCAGATAGATGCGCAGCAGGCCCATGAGGTCGCGGATCTCGTCCAGCGGGCGCTTCCAGTTCTCCGACGAGAAGCCGAACAGCGTGAGATAGCGGATGCCGAGATCGGCCGCCGCGGTCACGGTGCGGCGCACCGCCTCGGCGCCGCGGCGATGCCCGGCGAAGCGCGGCAGGCCGCGCGACTTCGCCCACCGCCCGTTGCCGTCCATGATGATGGCGACGTGCTGCGGCGGAGAATTGTCGTGATCAGTCGCCATGGTCGTGCTCGATAAGCATGATCAAACCTGAAGGATCTCCTTGTCCTTCTGCGCCAGCATGTCGTCGATGTGCTTGATCGACTGATCGGTGAGGGCCTGGACGTCGTGCTGCAGCTTGCGGTGCTGGTCCTGGCTCAAGGCGCTGTCCTTCTCCTTCTTCTTGAGGCTTTCGAGCCCGTCGCGGCGGACGTTGCGCACCGAGACGCGCGCGGCCTCGGCGTATTTCGCGGCGACGCGGGTCAGCTCGCGCCGCCGTTCCTCGTTGAGATCGGGGATCGGCACGCGGATGGTCTGGCCCTCGGTCTGCGGGTTGAGGCCGAGCCCGGCCTCGCGGATCGCCTTGTCGGCCGCCTTGGCGAGGCCGCGGTCCCATACCTGCACCACGATGAGGCGCGGCTCCGGCACGCTGATAGTGCCGACCTGATTGAGCGGCATCGCGTTGCCGTAAGCCTCGACCGAAACGGGATCGAGCAGGCTCGCGGAGGCGCGCCCGGTCCTGAGGCCGGCGAACTCCTTGCGCAGCACCTCGACTGCGCCATCCATGCGTCGATGCAGTTCCTTGACGATCGGGTCCTCGTTCATGACGCCCTCTCCTCGGAGATCAAGGTATAGAGCCCACGGCCGGTGACGACATCGGCGAAGCCGCCGGGATTGTGAATCGAGAAGACGAGGATCGGAATGCGGTTCTCGCGCGCGAGCGAGATCGCGGACGCATCCATCACCTTGAGGTCGCGCGACAGGACCTCGAGATAATCGAGCCGGTCATAGCGCACCGCGCTGCGGTCGCGCACCGGATCGGCGCTGTAGACGCCGTCGACCTTGGTCGCCTTGAGAATCGCCTCGCACTCGGTCTCGGAGGCGCGCAGCGCGGCGGCGGTGTCGGTCGAGAAGAACGGGTTGCCGGTGCCGGCGGCGAAGATCACCACCCGCCCCTTTTCCATGTGACGCATCGCGCGGCGGCGGATATAGGGCTCGCACACCGCCTGCATGGTGATCGCCGACTGCACCCGCGTCGGCACGCCCTGTCGTTCGAGCGCGCTTTGAAGCGCGAGCGAATTGATGATGGTGGCAAGCATGCCCATGTAGTCGGCGGTGGCGCGGTCCATGCCGCCCGAGGCTCCGGCCACGCCGCGGAAGATGTTGCCGCCGCCGATCACGATGGCGATGCCGACGCCCATCGCGTGCACCGTCTCGATCTCGGCAGCGAGGCGCGCGACGATCTTGGGATCGAGGCCGGAACCTTGATCGCCCATCAGCGCCTCGCCCGACAGCTTCAGCAGGACGCGGCGGTATTTCACGTTGGACGCGTGGGGCGGATCCGCTGACATAGGGCTCACGACCGGGCCGGACGGGGGCTGGAGACGCGGACCATCATACATCAATCCGCAGGGCTTAGTCTCGCCCGAGACCGCGAAATCGACGGCGCCCGGTCCGTCACGGCGCCGGGCTCAGTGCTTCAACTGGGCTGCGACCTCGGCCGCGAAATCGGTGGTGCCGCGGTCGATCCCCTCGCCGAGACCGAATCGCACGAAGGCGGTGACCTTGACCGGCGCGCCGAGCGTCTTGCCCGCCGCCTCGATCACCTTGCCGACGCGAGTCTCGCCGTCGACCACGAAGATCTGCTCCACAAGGACGACCTCCTCGTAGAACTTCCGGATGCGTCCCTCGACCATCTTGTCGACGATGGCGTCGCCCTTGCCGCTGGCGCGCGCCTGCTCGCGCAGCACGCCGCGCTCGCGCTCGAGCGCCGCCGGATCGACCGACGCGATGTCGAGATATTGCGGACTGGCCGCCGCCACGTGCATCGCGAGCTGCCGCCCCAGCGCGCCCAGCTTCTCGGCGTCGGCGGTCGATTCGAGCGCGACCAGCACGCCGATCTTGCCGAGATTCGAGGCCAGCGCGTTATGCACGTAGGCGGAGACGACGCCGTTCTTGACCTCGAGCCGGCGGGCGCGGCGCAGCGCCATGTTCTCGCCGATGGTGGCGATCATGTGGGTCAGCTCGTCGGCGACGCTGCGGCCGCTTCCCGGAAAGGGCGCGGCCTTCAACGCTTCGAGATCGTCGCCCTTGGCGCGTACCAACTCGGCAACGGTGCGGACGAAGCCCTGGAAGGTCTCGTTGCGGGCGATGAAATCGGTCTCGGCATTGACCTCGACCACTGCACCGATCGCGCCGGAAACATGCGTACCGACCAAACCCTCCGCGGCGACGCGCCCGGCCTTCTTGGCCGCGGCCGCGAGCCCCTTCTTGCGCAGCCAGTCGACCGCGCCCTCGACGTCGCCCGCGGTCTCGCTCAGTGCGCGCTTGCAATCCATCATGCCGGCGCCGGTCTTGTCGCGCAGCTCCTTGACCAGCACCGCGGTGATCTCGGCCATGGTGGCCTCCTGCTCAAACGGTTGCGCGACCTTCGGCCTCGGCGGGCACCTCGTCGGCCGGCGCCAGATCGGGCTCGCGGGGCGGCTGCACGCGGGCGCCGAGATCGGCCCCCGAGGCGGCCAGCTCCGCCTGAAGCCCGTCCAGCACCGCGCCCGAGGCGAGGTCGCAATAAAGATGGATGGCGCGCATGGCGTCGTCATTGCCGGGAACCGGATAGGCGATGCCGTCGGGCGACGAATTGCTGTCGAGGACCGCGACCACCGGGATCTTGAGCTTGTTCGCCTCCTGGACCGCGATCGCTTCCTTGTTGGTGTCGATGATGAAGAGGATATCCGGGAGACCGCCCATGTCCTTGATCCCGCCCAAGGCGCGCTGCAGCTTGTCGAGGTCGCGCGTCAGCTCGAGCGTCTCGCGCTTGGTGATCCCGGCGGGCGGCGCGGCGACGCGCTCGTCGAGCTCGCGCAGGCGCTTGATCGACTGCGATATGGTCTTGAAGTTGGTCAGCATGCCGCCGAGCCAGCGGTGATTGACGAAATACTGGCCGCAGCGCTTGGCCGCCTCGGCGACCGGCTCCTGCGCCTGGCGCTTGGTGCCGACGAACAGGACGCGGCCGCCGCTCGCCGCCACGTTGCGCACCTCCTCGAGCGCGCGGTGGAGAAGCGGCACCGTCTGTTCCAGATCGATGATGTGGACGCCATTGCGCACCCCGAAAATGTAGGGCGACATTTGCGGGTTCCAGCGTCGCGTGTGGTGGCCGAAATGCACGCCGGCTTCGAGCAGCTGGCGCATGGTGAAAGAGGGCATCGCCATGAACTTGTTCCTTCTCCGGTTAAGCCGCCGCGGGGGTCATCGATCGCATCGACACCGGAGCGACCATCCAACGGATGGACGCATCCCCGCGTGAGGGTTGGCGCCCTAAATAGGGCGCGGCCGCGGGTTTGGCAAGGCGACGCTTCCATGCATGCGAAGCCGGGGGCTAGGATGAACGCGGGTTCCCACCCCTGATCGGCCGCGCTATGCGCCAGATTGCATTCATCGCCTCGCTGTTGCGCCGCGCGCTGCGGCCGGCGCTCGCGCTCGCGGCGGTGGTGGCGCTGGCGGTGCCGCTGGCGCTGGCGGTCGAGGACATACGCTTCTTCCGCATCGGCACGGCCGCCACGACCGGCACCTATTTCCAGATCGGCGGCGTTCTTGCCTCAGCCATCTCCAAGCCGCCCGGCACGCGCGATTGCGACCATGGCGGCGGTTGCGGCGTCGCCGGCCTGGTGGCGGTGGCGCAGGCGACGCAGGGCTCGATCGAGAACCTGCTGGCGATCGACGCGGGCCAGCTCGAGTCCGGCTTCGCCCAATCCGACATTGCGCATTGGGCCTATGCCGGCGACGGCCCGGCTCCGTCCTCGCATTGCCGTGCGCCTCAGGCGAACGCGCCGGGGCATGACGCCGGCCTGCAGCTCCTCAAGAGCCGGGGGCCGATGCCAAACTTGCGCATGATTGCCGCACTGTTCCCCGAGGATTTTCAGATCGTGGTGCGGGCGGAGAGCGACATCCAAAGCCTCAAGGACCTCAAGGGCAAGCGCATCGGCCTCGGCGAGCCCGGCTCCGGCACGATCGCCGATGCGCGACTCGTGCTCGAGGCCGCGGGGATCGGCGAATGCGACGTGAAGCCGCAGTATATGCGGCTCGCCCGGGCCGCCGAGGCGCTCACGTCGGGCGATCTCGACGCCCTGGTCATCGTCGCCGGCGTCCCGGTGCCGGCGATTGCGGAAATCGCCTCGCTGGTGCCGGTACGGCTCATCCCGATCGACGGCGCGGTGCTCAACAAGCTGATGGGCCGCCCGCCCTTCTACCGCGCCAACACGATCGCGGGCGGCACTTATCCCGGCATCGACGCGCCGGTGCCGAGTGTCAGCGTCACCGCGCTGTGGGTCGTCGGCGCCGGCGTCGCCGACGATCTCGTCTATGCCATCACCCGCGCGCTGTGGCAGGATACGACCCGGCGGCTCCTGGACTTCTCTCATCCGGCCGGGCGGCGCATCCGCATCGCCACCGCCCTTTCCGACGCATCGGTGCCGCTCCATCCCGGCGCCGCGCGCTACTACGCCGAGCTCGGCATGGAGCTGCCGCCGGCGCGTTAAGGCAAGCCGCAGGTTCCTAGCTCAGATTCCAGATAACTATAAAGCGCCAAGCATTTGAAAAAACGTCTCTTCAGGAGAAAATATCCAGCAGAAACGCGGCCAGATCGACGGCAAGGCCGGACCCGATCACGGTAACGTCCGAGACCCCCGGACGAGGCGGGCTTCGCCATCGCGCCCGTCCTGTTCAATGACGCGCGGACGCCACGTCTGCCGCCATCACCGGGTCGGCGTAGTCGTTGCCGAAATGGCTGCGGACATAGCTGACCACCCCGGCGATCTGCGCGTCGTTGAGCATCGCCGCGAAGCCCGGCATGCCCTTGCTGCCCTGCAGCACGACCAGCACCGGATAGCCCGCGGCGGCGAGCTTCCGGTTGTGCGCCAGCGCGGGATAGGCGCCCGCGCCGACCGCGCCCTGCCCCTCCGGCATGTGGCAGCCCTGGCAGATGCCGCGATAGAGCGCGGCGCCGTCCTGCTGGCGGAAATGCGCGGGATCGGCGAAATTGCCATCGCCCGATTGCGCGCGCGCGCCGGTGGCGAAGAGCGCGATGGCGAGGACGAGCGCACGATGCATGGTGTCCCTCCTTCAGCCCGCGACGACGCGGCGATGCAGCCGCGCCACCGCGTCGAGCGAAGACAGGATCGCGCCTTCCTGCCACGCGGGGAGATATGAGGCGTGCTCGCCCGCGAGCGCGATTCGGCCGTCGATCTGGCACAGATCGGCGTAGTGCGTCTTGCGCGCCTCCTCGCTCCAATTCGCGAAGCAGCCGAGCGACGCGGGATTGCGCTGCCACGCGACCGCGACGCCGCTGTCGAATTCGTCGCGGTATTGGGGATGGATCATGGCGCCCCAATCGACCGCCTTGGCCACGCGCTCGGCGGGCGGCAGCGCGCCGAACTCGAAGGCGAAGGTGTTGAAGATGGCGTAGCAGCCGAGCAGCACGCCCTTGCCGGGACTGCCGTAATCGGCGCACGGATAGCCGATGTTGCGGATCGGCAGGTCGGTGGTGGTGATACCGCCGTAGATCGCCTCGTCCTCCTCCCAGAAGCGGCGCTTGAACTGCAGCCCGATCTTGACCGCGGGCACGTAGGGCACGGCGGTGATGGCGGCCGCCATTTTGGCGCCCACCGTCATCTCGATCTGGCCCAGGATCGACAGCGGAATGGTGCAGACGCACCAGTCGGCCGAGGCCTGCCGCTTGGCGCCGCCTTTCTTGGCGTCGACATAGGTGACGGTGACGCGCTTGTCGTCCTGGCGTATGGCGGTGACCTTGGCGTCGTAGCGGATGAGCGTGCCGACCTCGCGCACGAAGGCCTTGGCGATCATGTCCATGCCGCCCTTGGGCTGGAACATGGTGGTCTGGAACTCGTACTGCGCGCCCTGGGCGATGCCCTGCCACAGCCGCGACTTGAGGATGTCGCTCAAGCCCACCGGCGTGGACGGCGTCGGCGCGCCGTTAAGCCCGCCGCCGGGATCGACGTCGTAGCCGCGCCGCGCGCTCGCCGCCTCGCCCGCCGTGTAGGCGAAGTTGCGGTCGAGCCCGCCCCAGGCCCGGAGCGCCTCGAGCAGTATCTCCTGGTCCTCCTTGCTCACCGCGTCGTCGAGCTTGCCTTGGTGCGCGGCCTTGCCGAGGAGCTCGGCGACGCCGCCGCTGAAGTCGGCGTTGACGTGGCGCAAGCGCTGCGGCTTGCCGCCGAACGCGCCCTTGGCGTGAAGATACGCGTTGTAGTTGACCTGGATGAACGGCTCGAGTGCGACCTTGAGGCGCTTGCAGTAATCGAGGATGGCGTGGTGGTGGAACGGAATGCGCCACGGGCCGGGATTGAGATAGTGCCCCGCATCGAAGGCGCAGGTCTGCGCGAAGCCGCCCAGCTCGGTGTAGCGGTCGCCGCCGCGCAGGCTCCAACAGCGCCCGCCGGCGCGCTCGCCGTATTCGAGCACCTGCACCTTGTAGCCGGCTTTGCGCAGCTCGTAGGCCGCGACCAATCCGGCGAGGCCGGCGCCGAGGACCAGCACCGACGCGCCCTTCGCGTTGCCGTCGAGCGCCAGCGGTCGATAGTTGGACTCCGCCGCGTGGCCGAGGCTGGTCATCGCCTGGTACATCACCGACCCGCCCGCCGCCGCGCCGATGAGGGCGAGAAGGTCGCGGCGCTTCATGGGTGGACGGTCAAGATCGGTCATCGGTTTCCCCCTCGCGCAATCGCCTCATGCCGCCGGCGCGGCGCAGTCCGACCACGATCGCGCTCCCGCCGATCGCCGCTGCGCCCAGCAAGCCGGGCACCGCCGCCGCCGCCGCGCCCGCCGCGTCCTGAGCGCCAAGCCTTCCCAACGCGACGAAGACCGAGCCGTCCCAGACGCCATGCGCCAGCACCGCGGCAAGCCAGCCGATCCCGAGGTTCCGCGCGAACGTGCCGCCGCGCGCCTCCGGCGTCGCCGCGCTCCACACGCCGACCACGAAACCGCCGACGGCCGACATCGGCGCCGCCAGCAATGCCCGCTGCGCCAGCATCGCGAGCCACAACTCGGGACGGTCCGCCCACTGCCACAATTGCAGCCACGTCTCTATCATATCGAAGCCCATGGCAACGGCAACGGCGCCGACCAGCCGATGGCGCGGGTCGCCGCCGCCCCCGGCCCAGAGCCAAACCAGGAACCCCAGCAATTTCAGCAATTCCTCGGGCAGCGCGCCCAACAGGAACGCGAGCGCCAGCGCGCGCTGCGGCGTGCCGCCGATCGCCATGAGCGAAGGGTCGAGCCGCGTCTCGGCCGTGACGAGAATTACGGCAACGACAAGGCCGATCCCGAACGGCACGCGATAGACGCGCCAGCGGTGCCGCAGACGCAAAAGCCAGGCGACGAGCTCGCACGAAGCGAGCGGCGCGGCCGCACCGGACAGTAGGATCAGCAGCAACATCGCGGCGACGCACGTGCGAACCGGCCGCCCGCCGCGCTCATGCGCGCTTCTCGATGGTGAACGTCAGGACGCCGTCGCGCTCGCTCCATTCGACGAGGCGCGCGCCGGTGGTTTGGCAGAAATGCTCGAAATCCTTGACCGCGCCGGGGTCGGTCGCGAGCACGCGCAGGATGCCGCCCGGCGCCACGTCCTTCATCGCCTTGCGCGCCTTCAGCACGGGCAGCGGGCATTTCATGCCCTTGGTGTCGAGCAGCAGCGGTTCGCCCGTCGCCGCCATGGCTCAGCCGAAGCGGTGGTCGCGCGGGAAGCCGCGCGGCGCGACCCGACCGGCGCCGGCGCGCTGGCCCAGCCAATTGGTGAGATCGGTTTCGGTGCGCGTGCGCTCGCCCTGGCGCCAGCTCAAGCCCTCGGCGAGCGTGATGGTCTTGGCGTCGCCGAGCCCGCCCTCGTGATAGCGCTGCATGATCACGCCGCGGCCGCGCGCCATCTCCGGCACCTCGGCGAGCGGGAACAGCAGCAGCTTGTGGTTGTCGCCGACGATCGCCACCGTGTCGCCCTCGACGGGCACGCAGACGCGCGCCTGCGCGCCGTCGCCCGGCACCATCACCTGCTTGCCGTTGCGCGTTTGCGCCAGCACCTCGTCGGCCGGCACGACGAAGCCGCGCCCGTCGCCCGCCACCACCAGCAGCTTCTGCCCCGGCACGTAGCGCAGCATCGCCACCAGGTCATGATCGTTGGCGAGGTCCATCATCAGACGCAGCGGCTCGCCCGCGCCGCGTCCGCCCGGCAGCTTGTCGGCGGCGAGCGTGTAGAACCGTCCGTCAGTGGCGAACAGCAGCAGGCGGTCGGTGGTCTCCGCTGCGACCGCGAAGCGATGTTCGTCGCCTTCCTTGTACTTGATGTCGGCGAGCGCGAGGTTGTGGCCGCGCGCCGCGCGAATCCAGCCCTTGGCCGAGCACAGCACCGTGACCGGCTCGCGCTCGACCAGCGCCTCGACCGGGACCATCACTTCGGGCGGCGGCGCGCCGATCTCGGTGCGGCGCTTGCCGAGCGGCGCATGCGCGAACTCGCGCTTGAGCTCGGTGATCTCGGCGCCGATCGCCTTCCATTGCTTCTTGGGGTCGGCGAGCAGAGCCTCCAGCTCCTTCAGCTCGGCGGAAAGCTCGCCCAGCTCCTTCTTGATCGCGATCTCCTCGAGGCGGCGCAACGCGCGCAAGCGCATGTTGAGGATGGCCTCGACCTGGACGTCGGTGAGCTTCCACCGCTTGATCATGCGCGCCTTGGGATCGTCCTCCTCGCGGATGATGCGGATGACCTCGTCGAGATTGAGATAGACGACGAGCTGGCCGCGCAGAATTTCGGTGCGGCGCGCGATCGCGTCGACGCGAAAGCGCGAGCGGCGCTGCAGTACCTCGCGGCGATGGTCGAGGAAGGCCTGCAGCGCCTCGACGATCGTCATCACCCGCGGCACGCCCTGGGCGTCGAGCACGTTGAGGTTCAACGGCACGCGCACCTCGAGCTCGGTCGCGCGGAACAGCGATTCCATCAGCACTTCGGGAACCACGTTGCGCGTCTTGGGCTCGAGCACAAGGCGCACGGCCTCGGTCGATTCGTCCCTCACGTCGGCGAGGAGCGGCAGCTTCTTCTCCTCGAGCAGCGCGGCGATGCGTTCGATGAGGCGCGACTTCTGCACTTGGTAGGGGATTTCGGTCACCACCACCTGGTAGACGCCGTGACTGAGCTTCTCGGGCTCCCAGCGCGCGCGCAGGCGGAAGCTGCCTCGGCCGGTCTCGTATGCCTTCTCGATCGCGTCCTTGGCCTCGACCAGCACGCCGCCCGTAGGGAAATCGGGACCCGGCAGCAGTTCCACGATCTCGGCCGGCGTGGCGCGCGGCTTGCGCACGAGATGCGCCAGCGCGTCGCACAGCTCGAGGATGTTGTGCGGTGGCACGCTCGTCGCCATGCCGACGGCGATGCCGCTCGAGCCGTTGGCGAGAAGATTGGGGAAGCGCGCCGGCAGCACCACCGGTTCGCTGTTCTCGCCGTCGTAGGTGGGGCGGAAATCGACCGCGTCCTCGTCGATCCCCTGCATCAGCGCGTCGGCAACCGCGGTGAGGCGGCTTTCGGTGTATCGCATCGCCGCCGCGTTATCGCCGTCGATGTTGCCGAAATTGCCTTGCCCATCGACCAGCGGATAGCGCTGCGCGAAATCCTGCGCCAGCCGCACCAAGGCGTCGTAGACCGCAAGCTCGCCATGGGGATGGAATTTGCCGATCACGTCGCCGACGACCCGCGCGCATTTCTTGTAGCCCGACGCGGGATCGAGCTTCAGCTCGCGCATGGCATGGAGGATGCGCCGGTGCACCGGTTTCAGCCCGTCGCGCACATCCGGCAGCGATCGCGAGATGATGGTCGAGAGCGCGTAAGAGAGATAGCGCTCGCCCAGCGCGTCGGCGATCGGGAGGTCGCGGATGTCGCCGGCGGCGGCCGACTTGCTCATTGCTGCTCCAAGGGAAAGATCACGCGCGTTCCAGTGTAACGAAATGGCGCAACAACTCAACGAAGCGCGCGCGCGCCGGCGGCAGGCCGCGCTGGTGCGGCGCGAAGACGCGGCGCTCGAGGAAGGTGCCGGTGAGCGCGAGCCCGTCGAGCACGTCGGCAGGCGTGGGCGCCGCCCTGCTGCCTTCGAGGCGCAGGAACGGCGGCAGTTTCAGGAGTCGCTCGCGGTAGGGTTCGCCCGCCTCCGCCGACACGGCGCGGCCGGAATTGGGCGAGACATAGACGAGATCGGTGGTGGCTCCGGTCGCGGCGCAGCGCTCGAGGTCGAGGCCGAAGCCCAATTCCGCCAGGAGCGCCAGCTCCCATTCGACCACGGCGGGCATCCAACCCTCGTCCTTCGCCAGCGACTCGTAGAGCGCGACCAACCCCTCGAACATGCGCAGATGGGGCTCGCGCTCGGGGAGCGCGGCATCGGCGAGCGAGGCGGCCGAGGCGAGGCAGGCGAGCCGCGCCGGCGCGTCGATCAGGGAAGCGGCGTAGCCCTGCGCCAACTCGCATTGGAGCGTGCCCAGATGTTCCGCGAGCCGCGCCGACCAGGTGACCAGCAGCCGGTTGCCGATCTGATAGGCGACCCGCGCCTTCGGCCGCTGCCCGCCGCGCACCAGGCCGGCGTGGCGTCCATGATCGCGCGTGAGGAGATGAACCAGTAGGCTGCTCTCGCCGTGGCGGCGGGTCGAGAGCACCACAGCCTCATCGCTCCAGCGCATCGCGCTCCCGGCTCATTTCTCGAACGCCAGCCGCATCGCCTCGTAGCGCGCGCGGTCCTCGCTCCAGTCCTCGCTGACGCGGACATGGAGGAAGAGATGGACGCGGCGCTCGAGCGCGCGCTCGAGCTCGAGGCGGGCGGCGGCGCCAATTTTCTTGATCTGCGCGCCGCCCTTGCCGAGCACGATCGGCTTGTGCGCCTCGCGCGCGACGTGGATCGTGCAGGTGATCTTGACGCTGCCGTCCTTGTGCTCCTCCCACGCGTCGGTCTCGACCGTGATGGCGTAGGGCAGTTCCTGGTGGAGCTGGATGAAGACCTGCTCGCGCACCAGCTCGGATGCCAAGAAGCGCAGCGGCACGTCGGAAATGTCGTCCTCGGGAAAGAGGAACGGACCCTCCGGCGCGAGCGATGCCAGATGATCGGCCAAATCCTCGACGCCGTCGCCGGTGAGGCTCGATATCATGAAGATGCGCTCGAAGAGGCCGCGCCTGGCGAGCTGGTCGGCGAGCGGCAGCAGGGTCTCGCGCGGGACGCGGTCGATCTTGTTGAGCGCGAGGATGGCGCGGCGTCCGGCGCGCTCGAGCCCGTCGAGGATGCGCGCCGTATCAGCATCGAGGCCGCGCGCGGCATCGACCAGCACGACAACCGCGTCGGCGTCCTGCGCCCCGGCCCAGGCGGCCGCGACCATGGCGCGCTCGAGCCGGCGCTTGGGCGCGAAGATGCCGGGCGTGTCGACGAAGATAAGCTGCGTCTCGCCGCGCCGCGCGATGCCGAGGATGCGGGCGCGCGTGGTCTGGACCTTGGGCGTGACGATCGAGACCTTGCTGCCGACGAGGCGGTTGAGCAGCGTGGACTTGCCGGCGTTGGGGGCGCCGAGGATCGCGATGGTGGCGCAGCGCCGCGCGTCGCTCATGCCTTGGCGTCGAGCGCGGCGAGCGCCGCCGCCGCCGCCGCGGTCTCGGCGGCGCGCTTCGATGAGCCGGTCGCGCTGGCCGGCGGCAGGCCCTCGACCCGCACCGTCACGGTAAAGATGCGGCGATGCGCCGGGCCGTCGCCCGGCACGGTGCGATAGACCGGCAGCGGCAGCCCGCGTCCCTGCGCCCATTCCTGCAATGCGGTCTTCGGGTCGCGCGGCGGCGCGCCCAATGCTGCGAGCCGCGCCTCCCACCAGCGCGCGACGAAGCGGGTCGCGACCTCGAGCCCGCCATCGAGGAACAGCGCCGCGATCACTGCCTCGCACACGTCTGCCAGCACGCGCGGATTGTCGCGCACGCCGGCCGCGTCCTCGCTCGGCGAGACGATGAGATAGCGCCCGAGCCCAAGCGTGTGCGCCACCTCGGCCAGGGCCTCGCGGCGCACGAGATGGGCATGGCGGCGGGTCAGCTCGCCCTCCGCCTCGTCGGCGAAACGGCGCCACAGCAGATCGGCGACCACCAGACCCAAGACGCGGTCGCCGAGAAATTCCAGCCGCTCGTAATGGCGCCGCTTGCCGCCGCGGCGCGCGATCGCGCTCGGGTGGGTGAGCGCCTCGGTGAGCAGTTCCTCGTGCTTGAAGTCGTGGCCGAGGATCTGGGCGAACGGCAGCGGCTGCGGCGGCTTTGCCGTGTCGTCCATGTCAGTGGATGCCCATAAAGAGCCGCTCGAAGCGGATGCCGAACAGCCAGTTCCACGGCTCCCACAGCGAGGCATTGGTCGAGAAGAAGATGAACTGGGCCGGGCCGACGAGATTCTCGGCCGGGACGAAGCCGACGCCGCTGGTGGGGTCGCGGCTGTCGGCGGAATCGTCGCGGTTGTCGCCCATCATGAAGTAGCTGTTGGCGGGGACCGCGAATTCCGGCGTGTCGTCGAGCTGCGGCGGCCGGCAGTTCTTGAGGATGTTGTGCGTCATCTGAAAGGGCTCGACGCGGTCGCCGGTCTTGACCTCGCCGGTCAGCGTCTCCTCGAACTCGGGATAGAAGCCGGCGCGCATGCAGTCGGGATAATAATAGCCGTTGCCTTTGGGCTTCTCCTGCACCGGCGCGTCGTTGATGTAGAGCACGCCTTTCTTCATCTGGATGCGATCGCCGGGCGTGCCGATGATGCGCTTGATGAAATCGGTCGACCGGCTGCACGACTGCATCAGATAGTCGGCCTCGCTCGGGTTCGACTTCTCGAGCCGCGAATAATCGCACGGCAGCTTGAACACCACCACGTCGCCGCGGCGAGGCGCGCGATAGAAGACGCGGCCCGAGCCGCCGGTCAAGGGCGGGCTGAGATAGCCGTAAGGCAGCGAGTAGCGGCTGTAGCCGTAAGAGAATTTCGACACGAACAGATAATCGCCGACCAGCAAGGTTGGCACCATCGACGCCGACGGGATGCTGAACGGCTCGTAGAAGAACGAGCGGATGAACAGGGCGATGACGATGGCGTAGACCAGCGTCTTCACCAGTTCGACCAAACCGCTCGTCGTCTTGCTAGCCGTCCTAGCCATCAAGAAAGTCCGCTAAGTCCTTGTGAAATCGGATTTTCGGGAAATGTCGGGGGAGGCGGTGCAGCACCGATCAAGCCAAGCCCGGCGGGCGAAGTCAAGCGCGCCGGGGTCGAAAAATGCCGTGCCGGCCACGACTCGCATGAGGGCGGCGCAGCGACTCGCGCCTTCCGTCACGGGCTCGGTTCGGCCTCGATGATGACGAGGGCGTGCGCCAGCGGCGGCTCGTCGGTGAGGGTCAGCGAGATGACCGCGCGCGTCCCCGGCGGCGTGATGCGTTCGAGCCGCCGGAGCGCGCCGCCGGTCAGCACCAGGGTCGGCTGGCCCGAGGCGAGATTGGCCACGCCGAGGTCGCGCCAGAAGACGCCGTGGCGAAAGCCGGTACCGAGCGCCTTGGAGCACGCCTCCTTGGCGGCGAAGCGCTTGGCGTAGCTGGCGGCGCGGTCGGCGCGGCGCTCGGAGCGGGCGCGCTCGGTCGCGGTGAAGACGCGCTCGATGAACCGGTCGCCGAAGCGCGCCAGCGTGCGCTCGATGCGGGTGATGTCAATGAGGTCGCTGCCGATGCCGATGATCATCAGGCGCTGAGCGCGCGGCCCCGCGCCTCCTGCATCAGCGCACGCATGCGCTTCACTGCGGCGTCGAGCCCGACGAAGATCGCTTCGCCAATGAGGAAATGGCCGATATTGAGTTCGACGATGGTGGCAATCGCTGCGACCGGGCCAACCGTGTCGAAACCGAGCCCGTGGCCGGCGTGGCATTCGAGGCCGAACGCCTCGGCGGCAACGGCAGCGGCGACCAGCCGGTCCAGCTCCCGCGCGCGCGCGGCGCCCGCCGCCTCGCAATAGGCGCCAGTGTGCAGCTCGACGACCGGCGCGCCCAGGCGCCGCGCCGCCTCGAGCTGCCGCTCCTCGGGATCGATGAACAGCGAGACGCGGATCCCGGCCTGCCCGAGCTTGCCAACGAAGCGGGCGAGATGCGCCATCGCGCCGGCGGCGTCTAGCCCGCCTTCGGTGGTCAGTTCCGCACGCTTCTCCGGCACGATGCAAGCGGCATGCGGGCGATGGCTGAGAGCGACCGCGAGCATCTCCTCGCTCGCCGCCATCTCGAGATTGAGCGGCAGGTCGATGTCGCGCGCGAGCCGGGCGATGTCGTCATCCGAGATGTGGCGGCGGTCCTCGCGCAGATGCGCGGTGATGCCGTCGGCGCCCGCCGCGGCGGCCGCGCGGGCGGCGCGCACCGGGTCGGGATGGTGCCCGCCCCGCGCGTTGCGGATGGTGGCGACGTGGTCGATGTTGACCCCGAGGCGCAAGGTCCGTGCCGCCATGGCGTCAGCCGCGCGCCCGCTCGACCGAGTTGATGAGCGGGCTCGCGCGCAAGGCCGCGATGATGTTGGTGAGGTGGCGCACGTCCTGGACCTCGATGTCGACCAGGATCTCGAAGAAGTCCTGCGAGCGGTTGGTGATCTTGAGGTTGATGATGTTGCCGGAATGCTTGCCGATCACCGTGGTCAAGGTGCCGAGGCTGCCGGGCTCGTTGCCGATGGTGACGCCGATGCGGCCGACATGGGCGTGCTCGCCCTCGCCCTGGTTCCACGCCACGTCGAGCCAGCGCTCCGGCATTTCGGCGAAGCTGTCGAGCGTGTCGCAGTCGATGGTATGGATGGTCACGCCCTTGCCGGTGGTGACGATGCCGACGATGCGGTCGCCCGGCAGCGGATGGCAGCAGCCGGCGTAATGCACCGCCATGCCGGGAATGAGGCCCCGGATCGGCACCGCGTTGTCCGACGATTTCCGGGCGCGCGGCGGCGCCAGCGGGACGACCTTGGCGGCGCGCGCGTCCGGCTTGGGCGGGAAGACCGCGTGCACGATCTCGCGCCCGGTATGGTTGCCGGCGCCGACTGCGGCGCACAGATCTTCGACGCTGTCCTCGTTGAACTGCTTCAGGACATCGTCGAGCGCCTTCTCGCTGTAGTCGTGGCCCTCTTGACGGAATGCCTTCTGCAGGATCGCCTTGCCGAGATCGAGATATTGCTGGCGCTGCTGGGTGCGGATGAAGCGGCGGATGCGGGCGCGCGCCTTGCCGGTGACGACGAAGCGCTCCCAGGTGGGCGACGGCGTCTGCGCCTTGGAGGTGATGATCTCGACCTGGTCGCCGTTGCCGAGCTGGGTCCTGAGCGGCACCAGGCGGCCGTTGATCTTGGAGCCGACGCAGGTGTCGCCGATCTGCGAATGGACGGCGTAGGCGAAATCGACCGGCGTCGAGCCGCGCGGCAGCTCGATCAGGTCGCCCTTGGGCGTGAAGCAGAACACCTGCTCGCGGAACATCTCGAGCTTGGTGTGCTCGAGGAACTCCTGCGGGTCGGGCGCATGCTCGAGGATGTCGAGCAGCTCGCGCAGCCAGCGGTACTGGCGCGCCTCGGTGTTGGGCGCGGCCTGCTTGTAGACCCAGTGCGCGGCGACGCCCAGCTCGGCGACCTCGTGCATGTCGCGGGTGCGGATCTGCACCTCGATGCGCTGGCGCTCCGGGCCGATGATGCCGGTGTGGAGCGAGCGGTAGTTGTTGGGCTTGGGCGTCGAGATGTAGTCGCGGAAGCGTCCCGGCACGACGGGATAGCGGCTGTGCAGCACGCCCAGCGCGTGATAGCACTGCTCCACCGAGTCGACGACGATGCGGAACGCCATGATGTCGGCGAGCTGCTCGAAGCCGACATTCTTGCGCTGCATCTTGCGCCAGATCGAGTAGGGCGATTTCTCGCGCCCCGAGAGCTGCGCCTCGATGCCGCCCTGGCGCAAGGTCTCCGACAGCTCGGCGATGATGCGGCGCGGCAGGCCCTCCCCTTGCTCGCGCAGGAAGGCGAGCCGCGTGATGATGCTCTCGCGCGCATCGGGATAGAGCTCGGCGAAAGACAAATCCTCGATCTCGTCCTGCAGCTCGTGCATGCCCATGCGCTCGGCGAGCGGGGCATAGATCTCCATTGTCTCGCGCGCGGTGCGGCGGCGCTTCTCGGGATCGGCGATGAAGCGAAGGGTCCGCATGTTGTGCAGCCGATCGGCGAGCTTCACCAGCAGCACGCGGATGTCCTCGGACATCGCCAAGACGAGCTTGCGGAAATTCTCGGCCTGCTTGGTTTGGTCCGACTGCAGCTCGATGCGCGACAGCTTGGTGACGCCGTCGACGAGGCGCGCGATGTCGGGGCCGAATACGCGCTCGATGTCCTCGAGCGTTGCGACCGTGTCCTCGACCGTGTCGTGCAGGAGGGCGGTGACGATCGACGAGGCGTCGAGCTTCATGTTGGCGAGAATGCCGGCGACCTCGACCGGGTGAGAGAAATACGGGTCGCCCGAGGCCCGCATCTGGGCGCCGTGCGCCTTCATCGAGAACACGTAGGCGCGGTTCAGCGCATCTTCGTCCGCCGACGGGTCATAGGCTTTGACCCGCTCCACCAGCTCGAACTGGCGCATGATGCGAGGCGGCACCCCCGCGGCGGCGGAGGCGTGGGCGACCGGCGCTGGAGACGCATCGGCCGCCGCCATGGTCACCCCTTCGGAGCGCCGGGAGTGGGTCCTTCGTCGCCGCCCTCCGGCAGGGCATCGTCGCCGAGCTCGGCCGCTTCTTCGTCGGCGAGCAGCATGTCCTCGGGAAGCTCGTCGTCGAGCGGCGGCTCCTCCTCGTCCTCGACCTCTTCGTCGACGCCGTCCTCGTCGATCTCCATGGCCGGGCCGAGATCCACCGGCCAGGCGGACTGGGCGCCGATCTCGATGTCCTGATCCTCTTCCGGCTCGTCGATCTCGACCTGCTTCTGCATGCCCTTGATCAGGGCGTTGCGCAGGCCGTCGAACGGCACCGACTCGGCGGCGATCTCGCGCAGCGCGACCACCGGGTTCTTGTCGTTGTCGCGATCGAGAGTCGGCTGGGCGCCCGCTACCATGTCGCGTGCGCGCTGCGCCGCAATCAGCACGAGCTCGAACCGGTTGGGGATCTTGATGACACAATCTTCAACGGTGACGCGCGCCATGGGCACTCCGAGGCGAAGTCGTTTGAGTGGTTCAATATATGGGGCTCAGCGCCCTGATGCAACAGGGGTTTCCCCAGTTGGGGGGCGGCCCGGGCCGGGGGCTAGGCGCGCGGGGCGATCAGGCCCTGGCGCTCAAGCATCGGGTAGACGCCGCCGCCGCGCATCAACGACATGAGCTGATCCGGCACCGGGGGCGGCGCCAAGGTGGCGCCGGTGCGCGGGTTGACCACTTTCCAGCGGTCGAGATCGAGTTCGGCCGTGTCGCCCTCCTCGAAGGCGGCGAAGCAGCCCGGACACTCGACTGCGACGAAGCCGAAATTGACGCTGTTGCGGAAGAACAGGCCATTGATCGATTCGGCGAGCAGGAAACCGATCCCGATATTCCTGAGCGAGCGCGACGCCGGCCGGTTCGAGCCCATACCGAAATTGCGTCCCGCGACCAGCACGTCGCCCGGCTTCATCTGGTCGATCCAGCCCGGCCGGTTGGCGGCGAAAACGGCGCGCGCCTGCTCCGCCTCGGTCTTGGACATGACCGCGCCCGGCAGCATCAGGTCGGTATTGATGTCATCGCCGAACTTCCACACCTTGCCCGAGATCATGCCAGGTCTCCCGCGAAGAACTCGGCCGCGCTGGCGATGCGGCCGGCCAAGGCCGAGGCCGCGACCGTCGCCGGCGAGGCCATGTAGATGCGGGCCGAGGGATCGCCCATGCGGCCCTTGAAGTTGCGCGTGCTGGCGGTGATGCAGACCTCGCCGGGGCCGAGCACGCCCATGTGCCCGCCGACGCAAGCGCCGCAGGTGGCCGAGGTGACCACCGCCCCGGCCTCGGCCAGGATCGCGACATAGCCCGCCGCCAGCGCGTCGCGATAGATCGCCTGCGAGCCGGGCGTGACGATGAGGCGCACGCCGGGGGCGACGCGGCGTCCCGCCACCACCTTGGCCGCGACCGCGAAATCGTCGAGCGTGCCGTTGGCGCAGGAGCCGATGAAGGCCTGGTCGATCTTCTGGCCCGCCACTTCGGCGACCCTGACCGAGTTGTTCACGATCGTGTCGGGCAGCGCCACCAGCGGCTCGATCGTGTCGAGCGCAAGGGGGCGGCGCTCCTTGTAGACGGCGTCGGGATCGGGCGCGGCCGGCTCGAACGGGGCCGGGTTGCGAGCGCGGACGTAAGCGAGCATCGCCTCGTCCGGCTCGAAGATGACGAACTCGGCGGACAATTCGGTGCCCATGATGGCCAGCGTGCGGCGCGCGTTAAGGGAGAGATTGGCGAGGCCGGGGCCGCCATACTCCACGTTCTGGTTGACGTGCGCGCCCCATTTCCCGGCAATGTGGAGGAACACGTCCTTGGCCGAGACGCCGGGCCGCGGCTTGCCCTGGAGCTCGTAGCGGATGCACTCGCCGATCCGGAACCAGCTCTTGCCGGTGGTGACGGCAAAGATGGTTTCCGGCAGGCCGACGCCGCGCGCCGCGCAATTGAACGCGCCGCCGCCGCAAGTATGCGAATCCGGATTGACCATCACCGTGCCGGGCAGCGCGTAGGCGTTGTCGGCGACGACGACATGGCTGATGCCCTGGTCGCGGCCGACATCGTGGAAGCGCTCGATGCCGAAGCGCTTGACGAACGCCCGCGCCGCGGTGTGCGCGGCGGCGGAGAGCGGCTCGTTCGCCGGCACGAGATGGTCGAGCACGACGACGACCTTGCGCGGGTCGTGCATCTTCAGGATCTGGCGCCAGCTCGCGGGCAGGAAGTTCATGTCGGTGAGGACCGCGGTCCCCACTTCGACAACCGCGATCTCGCCGGGCACGACGCGCGGCTTGCCGGCGGCTTTGGCGAGAATTTTCTCGGCGATGTTCATGCCCATGCGCGGGTCCCTCCTATGCGGCGCATCATACATGCTCCGAGCGAGGCTCCGCGAGAGTGCTATGGTCCGAGCGCCGGTTCGAGGAGACGACGCCATGCCATTCGCAGTATCTCGCGCGATCGCCACTGCGCTCGCCGTCTGCTTCGCCGCCGGCGCGGCCAGCGCCGAGCCCATCAAGATCGGCGGGCAGAAAACGACGACGCCGCTCTACATCGCCGTCGAGCGCGGCTATTTCGCGGCCGAGGGGCTCGAGCCCGAGCTGGTTTATTTCGAGGCCGGGCAGCCGGTCGCGGTGGCGGCGGTGTCAGGCGATATCGATTTCGGCATCGCCGGCTTGACGGGCGGGCTCTTCGCGCTCGGCGAGCAGGGCGCGCTCACCATCATCGCCGGCCAGACGCGCGAGGCGCCGGGCTTCCGCGCCAATACGGTCGCGGCCTCGAACCGCGCCTGGGATGCGGGCCTCAAGACGCTCAAGGACCTGCCAGGACATTCCGTCGCGGTGACGCAGATCGGCTCGGCGTTCCATTACGATCTGGCGCTGCTCGCGGACAAATACCACTTCGACCTCAAGACCATCCGCATCATGCCGCTGCAGACGAACCCCAACTCGGTCGCGGCGGTGACCGGCGGAACGGTCGATGCGGCGATCAGCCTCGTCACCCAACTCCTGCCCGCGATCGAGCGGGGCGACGCGAAGCTCTTGGGCTAACTCGGCGACGAGACGCCGTGGCAGCTCGTCGCCTGTTTCACCTCGACCAAGACGGCGAACGAGCGGCCGGAAACCGTCAAGCGCTTCCTGCGCGCCTTCCGCAGGGCGACGGCGGATTATCACGAGGCCTTCGTCGCGCCCGACGGCACGCGGCATGACGGGCCCACCGCGCCCGCGATCCTCGCCATCATGGCCAAATACACCGGCCGGCCGATCGCCGAGATCGACGGCAGCATCGGCTACATCGACCGCGACGCGCGCATCGACGTGGCCGACATCGCGCGCCAGGTCGCGTGGTACAAGTCGCAGAACATGCTAAAGGGCGACCGGACCGGCGATCAGCTCATCGACATGCGCTACGCGCTGCCGCTCACGCCTTCAGCTTCGCATTGAGGAAGTCGAGCGTGCGCTGCCAGGCGAGCGCCGCCGCCGCCGCGTCGTAGCGCGCGCCGGTGTCGTCGTTGAAGCCGTGATAGGCGCCCTCGTAGGCGTAGGCGGTGTAGCTCGTGCCCGCCTTCTTCAAGGCTTCTTCGTAGGCAGGCCGCGTCGCGTTGACGCGATCGTCGAGCGCGCCGTAATGCAGGAGCAGCGCCGCCTTGATGTTCGCAACCTTGTCCAAGTCCGGCGCCACGCCATAGTACGCGACGCCCGCCGTCAGATCGGGCGAGGCGGTCGCGAGATCGTTCACGATGCCGCCGCCCCAGCAGAAGCCGACGACGCCAACCTTCCCCGTCACGTCGGGACGCCCGCGCAGATAGGCCACCGCCTTGACCGCGTCGGCGACCGCGACCGGCTTCTGCACCTTGGCGAAATCCTTCATCGCCTGGTCCTCGTCCGCGGGCGTGCCGCCGAAGGGCGACAGGAAATCGATGGCCAGCGCGACATAGCCCGCCAGCGCCAGGCGCCGCGCCACGTCCTCGATATGCGGATTGAGGCCGCGATTCTGATGGATGACGATAACCGCCGGCAGGCGCGCATCGCCCTTGGGCCGGGCGAGATAGGCCTTCACCTCCCCGCTCGAGCCGGGATAGGTGACGCGCGAGATCGCGAGCCGCGGATCGTCCGCCTTGACCGTCTCGGCCAGCGCGTAGTTCGAGCGCAGCAGCGCCATCATCGACACCGCCGCGGTCGCGCCCACCAGCGCCGTGAGGCGCTCCATGAACAGCCGCCGGTCGAGGTGGCGATGGGTGAAATCGTCATAGAGCGCGACGACGCGGTGGTCGATGCGGTCGCGGATGGAGCGGTCCATGGGGTCTCCCGTCTGTCTTGACGCCCGATCCTATGGCGCCCGCGCGCGCGGGGAAAATCACATCGGTGTGGCGTCCTGGCCCGGCGACAGCGCGGCGATCAGCTCGGCCACGGTCCGCCGCAGCATCGGATGGCGCCAATCGGGCGCAATTTCCGCCAGCGGCAGGAGCACGAAGGCCCGCAAGTGGAGCCGCGGATGCGGCACGATCGGGCCGCCCGGGTCCTCCATCACAAGATCGTGAAAGGCCAGGAGATCGAGATCGAGCGCGCGCGCGGCGTTGGGCGCGCCGCGCACCCGCCCGAACCGCGCCTCGATGCGGTGGAGAAGCGCGAGCAGCGCAGCGGGGTCGAGGCGCGATTCGATGCGTGATGCCGCGTTGACGTAATCGGGCTGGTCCGAGCGCGGCACCGGCGCCGTGCGGTAAAAGCGCGAGCGCGCCAAAACGCGGACCCCTTCCTCCGCAAGCGCGGCGAGCGCGGCCTCGATCGTCGCACGCGGCGGGCCGGCCGCGCTCGGCAAATTCGCGCCGAGCCCGATGAGGATCATCGCGCATGCCCGCGCGCTTGACGGCGGCGAGGGGTTGTCGCCAAATGCCCGCCCATTAAGACCAATGTCCTCATTCGCATCATGGAGCGTCATTCATCATGTTCTATCCGGCCGAACGCCTTGCCCTTTTCATCGACGGCGCCAACCTTTATTCAGCGGCGCGCGCGCTTCAGTTCGACATCGACTACAAGCGGCTGCTCGAGCTGTTCGGGGCCAAGGGCCGCCTCATTCGCGCCTTCTACTACACGGCGATGTTCGACGACCAGGAATACTCGCCGATCCGCCCGCTCGTGGATTGGCTCGACTATAACGGCTTCACCATGGTGACGAAGCCGACCAAGGAATTCACCGACGCGATGGGCCGGCGCAAGATCAAGGGCAACATGGATGTCGAGCTCGCCATCGACGTGATGGAGATGGCGCAATATCTCGACCACATCGTGCTGTTCTCGGGCGACGGGGACTTCCGCCGCCTGGTCGAGGCGGTGCAGCGCAAGGGCGTGCGCGTGACCGTGGTCTCGACCATCCGCTCGCAGCCGCCCATGATCGCCGACGAGTTGCGCCGCCAGGCCGACACCTTCCTCGAGCTGCAGGACCTGGCGCCGCAGATCATGCGCGCCCACCACCGCGAGCCGCAAGCCGCCGCAACGTGAGCGCGGCGCCGGGCGCGCCGGCGCGCGATGGACCACCGCGCGACTGCCCGCTCTGTCCGCGCCTTTGCGCCTTCCGCGCCGAGCAGCGCGCGCGCTTTCCCGATTGGCACAATGCGCCCGTGCCGTCCTTCGGCGACGCCGAGGCGCGGCTCCTCGTCGTTGGGCTCGCGCCCGGCTTGAAGGGCGCCAACCGTACCGGGCGCCCCTTCACCGGCGACTATGCCGGCGACCTCTTGTACCAGACGCTCGGCAAGTTCGGTTTCGCGCGCGGCGACTATGCGGCGCGGGCCGATGACGGGTTAGCGCTTGTCGATTGCCGCATTACCAACGCGGTGCGCTGCGTTCCGCCCGCGAACAAGCCCGAACCGGCGGAGATCGCGCAGTGCCGTGGCTATCTCGAGGCCGAGATCGCTTCGATGTCGAAGCTGCGCGTCATGGTGGCGCTCGGCGCCATCGCGCACAATGCCGCGCTGGCGGCGCTGGGGGAGAAGCGCGCGGCCTTTCCCTTCACGCATGGCGCGCGCCACCGCCTCGCGAGCGGCCTCGAGCTCGCCGACAGCTATCACTGCTCGCGCTACAACACCAACACGGGGCGGCTGACGGCGTCGATGTTCGAAACCGTCTTCGCCACCGTGCGTGGGACGCTTGACGCCTGACTTGGCGGGGTCGGGCTTTTTGTGATAGGCAGAGTGGCAGCGAACCCGGGAGATCGCCGTGGCAATAACGAACTTCAGCGCCGAGGAAACGCGCATCCTGCGCAAGGTGTCGTGGCGGTTCCTGTGGTTCATCCTTCTGCTGTTCATGGTCAATTTCATCGACCGCACCAATGTCGGATTCGCGGCGCTGACCATGAACAAGGAGCTCGGCATCTCGGCCTCGATGTTCGCGCTGTCGCTGACGTGCTTCGCGGTGGCCTATTTCCTGTGCGAGATCCCGAGCAACCTCATCCTCGAGCGGGTGGGGGCGCGCATCTGGCTCTCGCGCATCGCCGTGACCTGGGGCATCGCGTCCACCGCCTGCATGCTCATCGTCGGGGTCAAGAGCCTCATCGGCCTGCGCGTCCTGGTCGGCATCGCCGAAGCCGGGTTCGCGCCCGGCGCCGTCCTCTACATGACCTATTGGTTCCCGCAATACCACCGCGCCCGCGCCCACACCAAGTTCATGCTGGCCCAGCCGATCGCGCTGGCGCTCGGCGCGACCATGTCGGGCGTGCTCATCGGCCTCGACGGCGTGTGGGGCCTGTCCGGCTGGCGCTGGCTGTTCCTGATCGAGGGATTGCCGTCGATCGTGCTCGGCATCATCGCGTTTTTCTACCTCACCGACCGGCCGGCCGACGCCAAGTGGCTCACGCCGAGCGAGAAGACGACGCTCATCGCCTGCCTCAGGCGCGACGCCGACGAGCGCGACCGGCGAGCGCCGGCAGGACTGGTGCGCTCGGTCACGCGCGTCATCCTGAGCCGCGATTTCCTGCTCATATGCTTCGCCTATGGCTGCCTCATCGGCAACAACAGCGCGCTGGGGACCTGGATGCCGCAGATCATCCGCGGCATGAACAGCGCCAGCATGCCGTACTGGATGACCGGCCTCCTCACCGCCATCCCGTCCATCGGCGCCTTGATCGCGATGCCGATCTGGACCCGGCACGCCGACCGCACCAACGAGCGTTTCTGGCACTGCGTCCTGCCGATGTTCGTCGGCTGCCTCGGCTGGTGCGCGGCGGCGTGGCTCGCAAACCCTGCGGCTCAGCTCGCGGGGCTGGTGCTGGCGAGCATGTGCTGCGTCTCGTCCTGGCCGGTGTTCTTCACGCTCCCGTCGATGGTGCTGCCGCCCAAGGCGCATGCGGCGGGGATCGCTTTCCTCAACGTCGTGGGCATCGCGGGCACGGCGGTGACGCCGCTCATCATGGGCACGATGAAGGACATGACTGGCACCTTCTCGGCGTCGATGCTGTCGATGGGCGCGTTCCTGGTGCTGGGCGGCGCGGCCATGTTCCTGGTGCCGCGAGGCATCATGGCGAGCGGCGAGGACCATGTCGCCGCCACTGCCCCCGCGCCTGCCGCGACCGGGTCGTGACGCCGCTCAGTAGTCGGTCGGCGCGAATTTCAACGGCGCGATCGCGGTCACGCGGCCGTTCCTGAGCGCGAATTTCACCTCGCCCTTGGTCTCCGCGACGCCCGAGAAATCACCGCGGCCGCAGGCCCGAGCGAAATCTTGCGGCGCGAGATAGGTGATCTCGGCCACGGCCACCTCATCGGGCGCATCGGACCGTTTCAGTTTGTCGATCGACAGCAGCAACGCTTGTCCCCGTCCGCTTGGGCAGGGAACCCCGGCGCCGCGCTGATCCTGCGCCTTCAGGACCGCCTGGTCGTGGTCGAACGGGAGCCGCTTGATCCACACCGAGCTATCGATCTCGCCCATGCCGGTGTAGCCGTCGCGGCACAGCATGCGCCGTGGCCCGTCGCCAGGAAGCGCGATGCAGTCGCCCATCTGTCCGCCCGGGTACCACCGCACCAGGCGCCATGCCCCCTTCGCCCGCCGAAGCAGGACGCCGCCGCCGAAATTGTTCGCGTGCGGCTCGACCATCGAAAAGTACGTGATATAGGCCTCGTCGGCGTTTTGCGCCGAGAAGGGACCAACGGCGATGGCGGTGAGCGACAGGCTCGCGCCATGTTGGGCGCCGCCGGGATAGCCGACGAAGCCCGCGCAGGCGTGCTCTCCACCCTTCTGCGCGACTGGTTTCTGGCACAGGAGCGGCAGGAACGCCGCCTCCTCGTCGCCAGCGAGCGGCCGCGTGTCGCCGGGCTCCGCGGCCGCAGCCACCCCGACGCACAGTACCAGTGCCAGCGACAGTGTGAACGCGCGACGCATCGCCGCTCCGCTACTTCCGCTCGCGCATCACCCGGGCGCGGTCGCGCTGCCAGTCGCGCGCCTTCACGACCTCGCGCTTGTCTTCCTTGCGCCGGCTCTTGGCGAGGCCCAATTCGAGCTTCGCCATGCCGCGCGGGGTGAAATAGATCGAGAGCGGCACCAGGGTCATGCCGTCGCGCTTGACCAGGCCCATGAGCCGGTTGATCTCGCGCCGGCGCAGCAGGAGCTTCCGCGCCCGGCGCGGCTCGTGGTTGAAGCGCGCCGAGGGATAAGTGGGGAAATTCGCGTTGAGGAGATAGATCTCGCCGCTGCGCTCGGCCGCGTAGGACTCGGCGATGCTGGCGAGCCCTTGCCGCAGCACCTTGACCTCGGTGCCGACGAGCTGGATCCCCGCCTCGACCGTGTCCTCGATCTCATAGTCGCGCCGCGCGCGCCGATTCTGCGCGACCTTGCGCTCGTCGCCGCGAAGCGCCATCAACGCGTCAGTTGAGGACGCCGGCGAGGCGCATCGCGCTGCGCACCTTCTCCTGCGCCTCCGGGCTCGCCGCCACCAGCGGCAGGCGGACGTCGGGGCTGGATTTTTCGAGGAGCGATGCCCCGTACTTCACCGGCGCCGGGCTGGTCTCGCAGAAGAGCGCGTCGTGCAAGGGGCCGAGCCGCTCGTTGATGCCCATCGCGCGCGCCGTGTCGCCTTTCTGCCATGCCTCGTGCATGTCGGCGCAGGCGCGCGGCGCGACGTTGGCGGTGACCGATATGCAGCCGTCGCCGCCTTGCGCCAGGAACGCCATGGTGGTCACGTCCTCGCCCGACAGCATGGCGAAATCGGGCCCGATCGCAGCGCGCGTCCGCAACGGGCGCGCGAGGTCGTTGGTCGCATCCTTGACGCCGACGATGTTCTTGAGCTTGGCAAGGCGCGCCATGGTGGCGACGCTCATGTCGACGACGCAGCGCGCCGGGATGTTGTAGATGATGATCGGCAGATCGACCGCGTCGTGGATCGCCTTGTAGTGCTGGTAGAGGCCTTCCTGAGTCGGCTTGTTGTAATAGGGCGTCACGACGAGCGCCGCGTCTGCGCCCGCTTCCTTGGCGTGACGAGTGAAGTCGATCGCCTCCTCGGTCGAGTTCGAGCCGGTGCCGGCGATGACCGGGACCCGGCCCTTCGCGACCTCGACGCACAATTCGACGACGCGCTTGTGCTCGGCATGGCTCAAGGTCGGCGATTCGCCGGTGGTCCCGCACGGCACGACGCCATGCGTGCCCTCCTTGATCTGCCAATCGACGAAGGCCTGGAACCGCTTTTCGTCGACGGCGCGGTTCGTGAACGGCGTTATGAGCGCGACCAGCGAGCCCTTGAACATGGCCAATCCTCCGGCGCGAACGCCTTGGCGGGACGATGCGACCTTAACGCTTGTGTCCGGCCGCGGCAACAGGCGCCGGCCGGTAAACCACGCCAACCCGTGCCGCGGGCGCGGCGCGGCGCGGTTAACGACACGTAAACCGTGCGGCAATTATTGTCTCGCGTGCGGCAGCGCGTTTAGAATGGCGGACGTACGCTCGCTGGCGAACCCGACGCGTGGGGGTCCTTATCTTGTCGAATCGGTCGCGTCGCTTCCTGGCCGGGCTTCTGCTGCTTCTCGCGGTCGGCGCGACCTCGTCCGCGGCGCAGCTTTCCGACAGCGAGGCGCGGCTCTTCCGCGACGGCTATGCCGCCGCCAAAGCCGGGCAATGGGACGCGGCCCAGCGCGACGCCGGCCAGCTTCGCGGCGCCGATCTCGCGGCCGCGCTCCGGTGGATCGTGAATCTGCGCGGCGGCGGCAGCGTCTCCGACATCGCCGCCTTCATCGCCGCCCATCCCGACTGGCCCAACCAGACCCAGCTTCAGCGGCGCGCCGAGGAGCAGATCGGCTCCGTCTCCGACAGCGCGGCGCTCGCCTGGTTCGCCGAGCATCCGCCGGTCACGCTGGCGGGCAAGCTGCGCCAGGCCGAGCTGTGGCTCGATCACGGCAAGGCGGATGCCGGCACGGCGCTCATCCGCGACGTTTGGATCAACGGCGACTTCAACCAGTATGACGAGAAGTCGTTCCTGCAGCGCTACCACGAATTTCTGCGCACCGCCGATCACGTGCGCCGGTTCGACCGTCTGGTATGGGACTTCAACCACGAGGACGCGCGGCGCATGCTGCCCCGCGTCCCGGCCGAGATGCAAGCCGAGGGCGAGGCGCGCCTCGCGCTCGCGGCACTCGATCCGGGCGCGGAGCGGCTCATCGAGCGCGTGCCGGCGGCGATGCAGCGCGACGAGGCGCTCACTTACGAGCGCGTCCACTGGCGCCGGCGCAAAGGACATTACGACGACGCCATCCCGCTGCTCGAGACCGCGCCCAAGGACATGAGCCATCCCGAGGCCTGGGCGGTCGAGCGTGAGATCCTGGCGCGCTATGCGCTCTCCGACGGCAAGCCGCAGGTGGCCTTTCGCATCGCCGCCCAGCACGGGCTCACCGAGGGCGCACATTTCGCCGAGCTTGAGTTCCTGTCCGGCTGGATCGCGCTGCGCTTTCTCCATCAGCCCGACATGGCCTACGACCATTTCGTGCGGCTCTATGACCAGGTGCAGCTCCCAATCAGCCGCGCGCGCGGCGCCTATTGGTCGGCCCGCGCCGCCGAGGGCATGGGCTATCGCCAGCTCGCGGTCGCGTGGTATGGCACCGCGGCGGAGCAGATCACCACCTATTACGGCCAGCTCGCGGCGGCGCAGATCGGCGCGCCCGGCGCATCGCGCATGGCCGAGCCGCAGCCGACCAAGACCGAGAGCGCCGCCTTCGAGGCGCGCGACCTGGTCAAGGTGGCGCGCGCACTGGCCCAGATCGACGCCGACGAATATGTGCGGCCGTTCCTGCGCCACATGAGCGACCATGCCTCGACGCCGCCCGAATACGCGCTGATCGCGCGCCTCGCCACCGAGATCGAGCGGCCCGACCTCGCCGTCGCCGCCGCCAAGCGCGCGAGCTATGCCGGCGTGACCCTGCTGGCCGAGGGCTATCCCATCGAATCCTTGCCGCCGGGCGGTTCGGTCGAGCGGCCGCTGGTGCTCGCGATGACGCGGCAGGAGAGCGCCTTCGACACCGGCGCCGTGAGCAGCGCCGGCGCGCGCGGCCTGATGCAACTCATGCCGGCGACCGCGAAGCTGGTCGCGAAGTCGCTGGGGATCAAGTTCTCGGCGAGCCGCCTGACCGGCGATTCGAACTACAACCTGACGCTCGGGCGCGAGTATCTGAGCGGCCTGATCGACGGCTTCTCGGGGTCTTATGTCCTGAGCGTCGCCGCCTACAATGCCGGCCCCGCGCGGGTGCGCGAATGGATCAGCAATTTCGGCGACCCGCGCACCAAGAATGTCGACGCGATCGATTGGATCGAATCGATTCCGATCGCCGAGACGCGCAACTACGTGCAGCGCGTCCTGGAGAATCTCCAGGTCTATCGCTTCCGCCTCGGCGACAGCCGCCTCGCCTTCTCGCTCTCGAGCGATCTGCGGCGCTAGAAAAAAGCGGCCCTGCTTGGGGACGACCGCAGGGCCGAGGGGGAGCGCACAAGGTGCATAGGCTCGTGCGCGGCCGCGAGCATAGCAGCGCTCTCTGACACTCCTGTGACACGCCATGCTAGAATGACGGCAATACTCGCAGGGGGGCGTGCAACATGAGGCGGCGCGATCTCATCACCATGCTTGGGGGCGCGATGCTGGGCGGCGCGCATGTCGCGCTCGCGCAGCAATCCGATCGGCTGCGGCGGATCGGCGTGCTCATGCCGACCGCGGAAAGCGATCCCGAGACCTCGGATCTGGGCGCCGTGTTCCGGCGCGCGATGCAGGATCTGGGCTGGACCGGCGGGCGCAATCTGCGCGTCGATTACCGCTGGGGCGCCGGCGACGCGCGCCGCATCGCGACCTTGGCGCAGCAGATGGTCGCCGACGCGCCCGACGCGATCCTGGCCGGCGGGGCGCCGGTGGTGGCGCCCTTGCAGCGCGCCACCACCACCATCCCGATCGTGTTCATCTCGGCCTCGGACGCGGTGGCGCAGGGCTTCGTGCAGACGCTCGCCCATCCTGGCGGCAACATCACTGGCTTCACCAATTTCGCGCCCGAGATGGCGGGGAGATGGCTGGCGCTCTTGCGCGAGATCGAGCCCTTCGTCGCCCGCGTCGCGGTGCTCTACAACCCGGCCACGGCGCCCTATACCGAGTGGTTCCTGCGCGCTCTTCAAGGCGCGCCATCGGCCGCCGGGGTCAAGATCGAGGCCACGCCGGTGCATGACGAAGGCGAGGTGGACCGCGCCATGGACGCGCTCCAGCGCACCGGGCATGGCGGGCTCATGGTGCCGTCCGACGCCTTCACCCTCACCCATTCGCAAGCCGTGATCGACCTGGCGGCGAAGCACCGGCTGCCGGCGATCTACGCCTTCCGCGTCTTCGCCACCAACGGCGGCTTGGTGTCGTATGGCGTCGATCTCGCCGACCAGATGCGGCAGGCGGCGAAATACATCGACCGCATCCTGTCCGGCACCAGCCCCGGCGATCTCCCGGTGCAAGAGCCGAGCAAGTTCCAACTGGTGATCGACGTCAAGACGGCGAAGACCCTGGGCCTCACCATCCCGCCGACGCTGCTGGCGCGTGCCGACGAGGTTATCGAGTGAGGAGACGCGCCGTCCTAGCCAGCCTCGCGGCGTCTTGCGCAATGGGTCCAAGGGTGGCGTTCGCACAGGTTCCGGACCAGCGGCCGCTGCTCGCTTTGCTCGCAGTGCTCCCCGGGGTTCAGCTTGACGCATTCCGGCAAGGCCTGAGCGAACTCGGCTATGTCGAACGGCAGAACATCGACTTGGTGGAGCGGTCCGATCCCGCCCGCCCGGAACGGTTGCCCGCTCTCGCCGAGCAGTTGGCTGGTCTGAAGCCCGACATCATGCTTGTCCCGGTCTCTTCGGTTGCCTTGGTGGCGAAGCGGGCTGCCCCGAACACTCCGATTGTTATCGCGACCATGGCGGACCCGGTGCGCTTGGGTCTGATCGCCGACGACGCCCGACCGGGCGGCAACGTGACCGGCATATACGTCAACCTTGATGGCCTACCGGGAAAGCAGCTCGAAATCGCCGCCGAGGTCGTGCCGGGCGCGACCAAGATCGGCTTCCTGTTCAATGCCGCCAACCCCGGCATGAATTTTCAGCGGCCGGAGGTCGAGGCCGCAGCCGCTCGACTGAAAGTGAAACTTGTGCGCGCGGACGTCGGCTCGCCCGAAGATATCGATGCTGCATTTCAAACCTTCGCGGCAGAGCGCGTCGGCATCGTCATGGTGGGTCAGGATCAGATGCTGTACACCCAGAGGCGGCGGATCGCGGCGCTCGCGGCAGCGGCCCGATTGCCGTTCATGGACGGCAATCGCGAATTGGCCGAGGCGGGCGGCGTCGTCAGCTATGGCGTGAGCACGCGCGAGAACTACCATCGCGCGGCGTGGTTCGTTGACCGGATTCTCAAGGGCACCAAGCCAGGCGACCTTCCGGTCGAGCTCCCCACCAAGCTGGAGATGGTCATCAACCAGAAGGCCGCGAAGGCGCTCGGCATTGCTGTTCCGCAGACGCTCCTCATTCGCGCCGACGAGGTGATCGAGTGAACGCGCCCGAGCAGCGCCTCCCCGACATCGCCGACATCGAGGCGGCGGCTGCGCGCCTCGCGGGGTTCGCGGTGACGACGCCGCTGCTCGAGGCGCCGGCGCTCGGCGCGCGCGTCGGCGGGCGCGTCATGGTCAAGGCCGAGTGCCTGCAACGCACCGGGTCGTTCAAGTTCCGCGGCGCCTACAACGCGCTGGCGCAGCTCGATCAAGCGGCGCGGCCCCGGGGCGTGGTGGCGTACTCGTCCGGCAACCACGCGCAGGGCGTGGCCGCGGCAGCGAAGGTGCTGGGCATGCCGGCGACGATCGTCATGCCGGCGGACGCGCCGCGGATCAAGGTCGAGAACACGCGGAGCCACGGCGCCGAGATCGTGTTCTACGACCGCTATCGCGACCAGCGCGAGGCGATCGCCCAGCGCATCGCCGCCGAGCGCGGCGCCGAATTGCTGCCGCCCTACGACGATGCGCGCATCATCGCGGGCCAGGGCACGATCGGGTTGGAGCTGGCGGCGCAGGCGCGCGCGCTGAATCTGACGCTCGACGGCGTGATCGCGCCGTGCAGCGGCGGCGGGCTGGTGAGCGGGATCGCGCTCGCGCTCGCCAGCGCCAGTCCCGGCACGTCGGTTTATGCCGCCGAGCCCAAGGGGCTCGACGACATGCGCCGGTCGCTGGCGCGCGGCGAGCGCGTCGCCAACGATCCCGACAACCGCACCATCTGCGACGCTCTGATGGCGGCGATTCCGGGCGTGCTCACCTTCGCGTTGGCGCGGCGCTTCCTGGTCGACAGCCTCGTCGTCAGCGACGAGGAGGTCGAGCGCGCGATGGCGGATGCTTTCGCGGAAGTGAAACTGGTGGCGGAGCCGAGCGGCGCCGCGGCGCTGGCGGCAGTGCTCGAAGGGCGGCTCGATGCAGCCGGGCGCACCGTGGCGGTAGTGCTCTCCGGCGGGAATGTCGACCGCGACAGGTTCGCCGCCGCGCTGGCGCGCGGCTGAAGCGTCAGTCCTTGGCGCCGATCTGCGTGACGCCCCGGCCGGCTTCCATGAATTTCGCCGGATCGAGCTGGACCCCGTCGACCAGCACCTCGTAATGGACGTGCGGGCCGGTGCTGCGGCCGGTGCTGCCGAGCTCGGCGACCATCTGGTGCGCCCTCACCTTCTGTCCCAGCGCCACCAGGATGCGGTGGAGATGGGCGTAGCGCGTGACGATCCCGTGCGCGTGGGTGATCTCGACGACACGGCCATACTCGTCCTTGTTGCCGGTGAAGGTGACGACGCCGGGCGCCGTGCTCAACACGGGCGAGCGATAAGGGGCACTGAGATCGAGTCCGGAATGGAAGCTTGAGTGATGGTTGATGGGATCGACGCGCTGACCGAACGGGCTCTCGACCTGGTAGTGATCGAGCGGCGCGGCGAGCGGCAGCGACTGCGCCAGATTGTGCAGCGCGGCCTCGCGCTCGCGCTCCTGCGGCAGGGTGGCGCGATGCGGGTCGAGCGCGACATAGGGCCCGCCTTGTCCCGCGGGCGCGCTGCCGAGGATGCGGCCGAGATCGACGCCGGTCGACGCGATGAGTTGCTCGAGCTGGCTGCCATAGCCGCGCGGCGCGTCCTTCGCCACCTCGCTCTGTTGGTCGAACTGGGTGCGGAGCCGATCGCGCTCGGTCGCGATCTGCTTCAGCGCCTGCTCGCGTATGGCGAGCGATTCCTTGAGCTTGCCGGTGCGGTTGCTGGCGGTGTCGGAATCGGCGAGAAGCTGGGTCAGCTTCGTCTGCAGGCCGGCGCGCGCCTTCTCGGCGTCGCGCAGCTCGGTGCGGCTGTCGGCGAGCTGCTTGGAAAGCTGCGTCAAGTTGCCGGACTTGCTGGCGAGCGTCTGCTCGGCGCCGTGCAGCCGGCGCTCCAGCGCCAGCCGCGTCCGGTCGAGCGCGGCGACGCGCGCCTCGGCTGCGGCAATCGCGGTGCGCAGGGTCTCGTTGGAAGCGGCGGCGGCGTCGAGCTGCTGCGTCACTTCGTCGAACTGCTCGGACATGCGGGCGTATTGCTCGTCGGTGCTGGCGATCGCGGTCTGCAGGCTCGCGAGCGCGGCGGCCCGGTTCGACACCTCGCTGATCGCGGCTTCCTTGCGATGGATGGCCTTGTGGAGATTGTGGTAGGCGCCCGCCAGGCCGCCGACCCCGGCGAATACCGCCAGCCCGCTGACCAAGGCAGTCGCCTGGACCCAGCCGGGCAGCGAGAGATACCGAACCTTGTCTCCGCTGCGAAGCAGGAACTGCCTCTCAGGAAAATAGCGCTGCGCCAGCGCCAGCCATCGTGTGACCATGTCCCCCCGCGTCCGTCGTTACCCCACCGCCGCCGCGACCAGGAACGGTCCCGCCGGCGCGTCGTCACGGCTCCAAGCCCTCCGTTGCGGAGGACTTTAACGAAGCGGCCTGGGTCTCCCTGCCCCGGTCCGACGCGGCGACCCTTGGTCGCTCCCCACGCGCACTCCCGGCCCAACCCTGGTCCGGAAGCCATCCGTCCTGTTAACCCTAACCAGCCCGGCCGGGCATGGCAAGCCCTTTCGCAACTGCGAAAACCGGCGGGTTTTCTCGTCGGACCGGAGGGTTAGCTTGTGGATCAGGCGGTCAGGAACAGCGCCGGCGCCATGGCGAGGCCGGCGAGCATGATCGGCACGCCGTAAGGAATCGGCGCTTGCGCCGAGCCGCGTAAGCGGATTTTCGCGAGCACGAACAGCGCGAACACGCCGCCGAGGACAGCGGTAAGCGAGAGGAAGATCGGCACGCCGCCCGGACCGATCCACAGTGCGGCGGCGGCGAGAAGCTTAACGTCGCCCCCGCCTAGCGTCCTTGACGCGAACAAGGCCGCCCCCGCGGCAAACACGGCGCCGCCGGCGATTGCATGCCAGAGTATGTCGCCCGCGTGCCCGAGAGCGAACGCGGCCAACGGATAGGACGCGGCGAGCGCGAGCACGACCGGGTTGGGGATGCGCAGGCTGCTCATGTCGGTGAGCGCCGCCAGGATGAGCGGCAGGACATAGGCCGAGAGCGCGACCGAGGCGAGGGCAGACATTCCCATGGCCGCACAGTCATGCGCCGGCACCGCTCAAGGAACGGTTAGCGCCCGTTTCCGCCTGGGAATTCCTGCGCATTTTCGCAAAAAAAAGGGCCGCGTCATGCGCGGCCCAAGTTCAGGGAGGAAACGCCGAATCGGCGTTCGACCGATATATAGGCAGACCAGCCCGGCCTGTGATGCCGCCACCGGAACATACCGGCATTGCGCCGGGCGCAGACGACCCAGGCACGTGAACCGCGCGCGCGGCCGTGGCAGACTGGCTGCCATGGACGAAACCGTCGTCACGCCTTGCGATTTCGCCCAACTGGGCGACGAAGCCGAGACGGCGTGGCTGCGCCCGGTCGGGCTGCTGACCGGCGCCGCCGCAGCCGCCGCGCTGGAACGCGGGCTTGCCCTGCCGCTCGCGGCAGGGCCAACCGCGTTCGGGGCGGTCGAATTGCTGGCGCGGCGCGGCGCGGGGATCGTCGCGTCCTATGCTCCTTTGGCACGAGCGCGCGACTGGGCGCGGGCGCGTGCCGGGGCGGCCGGGGCGCGGATCGCCGGGCAGCTCGAGGCACTGAGCACCGGGCGCCCGGCCTGGGCCGGACTGGCGCTCGACCGGCCGCTGGTGATGGGCGTCGTCAACGTGACGCCCGACAGCTTCTCCGACGGCGGCGGCTTCCGCGTGCCCGACGCCGCCATCGCCCACGGCCACGCGCTCATCGCGGAGGGCGCCGACATCGTCGATATCGGCGGCGAGTCCACCCGCCCCGGCGCCGCCCCGGTCGCGCCCGACGAGGAATTAAGGCGCATCGGCCCGGTGCTGAGTGCGCTCGCCAGCGCGGGCGCCGTCGTCTCGGTCGACACGCGCCACGCTGCGGCGATGGCGATGGCGCTCGCGGCCGGCGCGCGCATCGTCAACGACGTGACCGCACTCGCCGGCGACCCGGCGAGCCTCGGCACCGTCGCGCGGAGCGGCGCGGCCGTGGTGCTGATGCACATGCAGGGCGAGCCGGCGACGATGCAACGCGCGCCGCGCTATGGGCTCGCGTCGCTCGACGTGCTCGAATACCTGGCGGCGCGGATCGCGGCTTGCGAGGCGGCCGGCATCGCTCGCGCGCGCATCGTGGTCGATCCCGGCATCGGCTTCGGCAAGTCCGAGCGCCACAATCTCGAGATCCTGGCGCGGTTGGCGCTGTTCCATGCGCTCGGCGTGGGCGTGATGGTCGGCGTGTCGCGCAAGTCGCTGATCGGACGGCTCACCGGCGCCGCGGTCGGCGAGCGCCTGCCCGGCTCGCTCGCAGGCGCGCTCCATGCCCTGGGCCAAGGGGTGCAGATCGTGCGCGTCCACGACGTGGCGGCGACGCGCCAGGCGATGGCGTTCGCGCGCGCGATCGCAGCCGGCGGCTGATCAGTCGAAGCTGGTCACGAACCTGGGCGGCAGCGCTCGACCATCACGCCGACGCTTTGCGCCTCGGGATAGATGTCGAGCTTCTCGACCGTGACGCGGACCGCGCGCGCGCGGGGATCGGCGAGGCACAAAGCGGCCACGCGGTCGGCCAGCGTCTCGACCAGGTTGATATGCTTGCCGTCGGCCAGCGCCTTGATGCCGGCGACGATGGTCTCGTAATCGAGCGCCTCGCCGAAATCGTCGCGCTCCGGGAGGCGCAAATCCACCAGGATGTCGGCATTGATGCGGATGCGCGCGCGCTGCCGCTTCTCGTGCGCGTGGATGCCGATGCTGACCGCGAGCACGAGATCGCGGACGAAGACGCGGTAGGCGGGATCGTCGGGATCGCGCGCGACCAGCGCCGCCGCGAGCGGCCAGTCCAGGTGGTTCACCCCGGATTGTCGCAGGGCTCGGTACCCATCTCCGCCGGGAGCGAGACTTCGAGGATCTCGAAATCGTCGGAGGTGCGGACTTCCTGGTGCGGCATCCCGCCCGGGATCATCACGCTGTCGCCGGCCTCGAGCCGCACCTTCTTGCCTTCCGGGAACTCGAGATCGACCCAGCCGCGCAGCATGTAGACGAACTGCATGTCGCAGGTGTGGTAGTGCCAGCCGGTCTCGCGCTCCATGGCCGAGATTGCCGTGGTCACCTGCGCCCGCATCTTGCCGCCGGTCGCGTCGGTGACGCCAAGATCGCGGTACTTGAAGAAGGACCGCCGCCCCGGGACGAAGCGCGCTTCCTTCGTGCTTGCCAATGCGAGCTTCATCGCCGGCCGCCGCAACGTCGTCGTTTCGCTCATGCCGCACCTCCTGGACGTCTCTCGCACGATTGAAGCAGGCGTCGCGCGCGCCGTCAATCGCACGGGCCGGGTCTTGCACCGCGCGGGGACGCGCGACAGAGTGGGCGTTGCGACAGGGAGATCGCGCCCATGAGCGGCAAGTACGTCGTCGAGGACCGCGAGAAGCTCACCTTCTCGGTCGATCGCGAGACGCTGGTCTCGCCCGAGCTGCTCGAACGGGAGCGCCGCGCCATCTTCGACCGAAGCTGGATCTACGTGGGCCATGGCTCGGAAGTCGCGGAGCCCGGCGCGTTCAAGACCCGCTCCGTCGCCGGCCGGCCGGTGATCTTCACCCGCGACAAGGGCGGCCAGGTGCGCTGCCTCCTCAATTCCTGCCGCCATCGCGGCGCCATCGTCTGCGTCGCGCGCGAGGGCAATCAGAACAGTTTCTCCTGCCCCTATCACGGCTGGACCTACGACGGCGGCGGCGGGCTCCTGACCGTGCCGGGCGAGGACGCCTATGGCCCCCATTTCGCCAAGAACGCGATGGGGCTGGTGGCGCCGCCGCGGCTCGAAGCCTATCGCGACTTCTATTTCCTGAATTTCGATATCGGTGCGCGCGGCCTCGCCGACGACCTCGCCGGCGCCAAGGAGTATATCGACCTGGTGGTCGACCAGTCGCCCTCGGGCCGGCTCCAGGTGATTTCCGGAACTCAGGAATACGACATCCGCGCCAACTGGAAGCTGCTGGTCGAAAACAGCGTCGACGATTATCACCTGCCCTCGACCCATTCGACCTGGCTCAACTACATGCGCTCGGCCGGCGTCATCACGCGCCCGGGGCGCGAGGCGGGGCTGCTGCTGCCGACGCGCGGCATGGGCAAGGATTTGGGCAACGGCCACCTCACCACCGACAACGTCAATTTCCGCGGACGTCCGGTCGCGGCCTGGATTTCGATCTACGGCGAGGAGGCGAAGGCCGACATCGCCGCCATCCGCGCGGAGCTGGTCCGGCGCCTGGGCGAGGCGCGGGCGGCGCGGGTCGCCGACACCAACCGCAATCTCGTCGTGTTCCCGAACCTCGTCGTCAATGACGGCTCGTCGGTGACGGTGCGCACCTTCTTTCCCACCGCGCCTGACCACATGCACGTCACCGCCTGGGCGCTGGGGCCGGTCGAGGAGACGGAGGCGCAGCGCGCCCGCCGGCTCGATGCGTTCCTGACCTTCTATGGACCCGGCGGCTTCGCCACGCCCGACGACGTGGCCGCGCTCGAGCTGTTGCAGCAGGGCTACCGCACCTGGCGCGAAGTGCGCTGGAACGACCTGTCGCGCGGCATGGGCAAGGACGCTTCCGACCAGCTCAACACCGACGAGGGCCATGTGCGCGTGTTCTGGCGGCGCTGGAGCGAGCTGATGGAGGGCGCGCCGTGAGCGATCCAACGCGCGCCGAGATCGAGGACCTGTTCTACCGCGAGGCCGAGCTGCTCGACAACTGGCGGCTCGAGGAGTGGATGGAGCTGCTGACCGACGACGCGGGATATTACATCCCGCCCAACGACAAGCCCGACGCCGACCACCGCACCACCCTCTTCACCATCGCCGACAACAACGCGCGCTTGAAAGAGCGCGTGAAGCGGATCAGCGATCCCAACTGCCACGCCGAGAACCCGCCCTCGCGCACGCGCCGCCACATCGCCAACGTGCGCATCGCTTCGCGGTCGGGCGACACGATCGAGGCCCACGCCAACTTCATCGTCCACCGCTTCCGCCGCGGCGAGGACGTGCGCGTCTTCGTCGGCCACTACCGCTACAAGCTGCGGCGCGAGGGCGGCGCGCTCAAGATCGCCGAGCGGCGCGCCATCCTCGATGCCGAGGAGCTGGGCGCGCTCGGCGCGGTGAGCTTCATCCTGTGAGCCTCTGCCTCTACGCCGTGCGCTGCAACTTCACCGGCGAGCCCGCGCGCGAGGCGGCGTGGCACGCCTGGTACGACGGACCGAAGACCGCGCAGATGCTGGAGCTGCCGCTGTTCCTCACGATGCAGCGCTTCGCCGCCGCTTCGCTCGATACGCGGCGCAAGTACCTGGCGCTGTGGCTGGTGCGGTCGCCGGACGCCTTCACGACCCCGGAGTACCGGGCGCAATGGGGCTTCGCCGAGTGGACGCCGCTCATCGCCGACTGGTCGCGCGATCTTTATGCCGCGCCCGATAGAATCGACGCGCTCGTCGACATCGGTCCGAGGGATGCGCTCCATCTCGTGGCGTTCGACGGCATGAGCGTGGACAAGGCACGTGCGAGCCTGACGCGCGCGCGGGACAGCCTGCCGGGCGCGACCTGGCTCGAAGCGGTCGGCCTCGATCGTCATTCGCCGTTTCTGGGCCTGCGCAAGGTCGCGCGCGGTGCGCGGATTTCGCCGCTCGATAAGGATATCGGCGCGAGCGAGACGATCTTCGATCCCATCACGCCGCGGCGGCGGGCACGGGTTCGCTAAGTTGCCTCACCGCTCGACGCGGGTCGCGAGGAAGTGGTGGACGCTGGCGATGAGCGCCCGGGGCGCGCCGCCGGCGACGTCGTGCCCCGCCTCGAGCTCGTTGACGACGACGCGCGGAAACTCGCTGCGCACGCGCGCGAGAATTTCATGCGTGTAATTGGCGCCCCTCAAGGCGCGCACGATCAGCGTCGGCGGGCCCACGCGCGCGAGCTCCGCCCACATTTCGGGCGCGGCGATCTTGGCGCTCCAGCCCGGCGTGGTCGGCACCGCGTTGGCGAAATCCGGGTCGCGGCTGCGGAACACGAAGCCGCCCGGGACCGGCTTCAGGATCATGTCGAGCCGCGCCGGCGTGGTCGCGGCCTTGTCGCGGCTCATCGCGTCGAGCGCGGAAGCGGCCGACGGGAAGATGGTCGCCTTGGCGCCGGCCGGCGCCGGTGCATGGCCGCCGCCCGCCGGGCTGTAATCGACCAGCACGAGCGCCGCGGCGCGCCCCTCGAGCCGCGCGGCCGCCAGCAGCGCGACGCCACCGCCGCGCGAATGGCCCATGAAGACGGTCTTGCTCCAGCCGAGATGGTCGATGAGCGCGGCGACATCGGCGAGCTGCGCGTCGTGCGAATAATCCTTGCTTGCGCTCCAGCTCGATTCGCCGAAGCCGCGCATGTCGTAGGCGACGATCTCGCGGCCTCCCGCGAGCGCCGACGCGACCTCGATCCAATCGTGCGAGTCATAATAGTTGGCGCCGTGCGCGATCAGCACCGGCAGGCCGCCCGGCGTGCCGAAGCGGCGGTAGAAAAGTGTCACGTCGCCAGAGCGTACGGTGCCCGTCTCGTGGGTCGTCGTCGCCATTAACCTTTTGCTCCCGGCCGCCGGCGCTGCCTGCCCATTTGGAGCATAGCATGGGCGATGAGACGAGTCGCCGGTCGCCCCAGGCGCGGGAAGGGCGATTTCCTTCGGGCGCGCAGGCGGCTAGACTGACGCTCAAGATCGCGGGCGGGGAGGCACGATGCGGTTCGGTCTATTCGGCGGTGGGCGCTCGCGGGGCGGCGGACCCCAGGGCGACAGCACCGGCTACCGCGACTATATCGCCTATGTGCTCGAGGCCGAGCGGCTGGGCCTCTCGAGCGTCTTCATCGTCGAGCATCATTTTACCGGCTTCGGCCAGATCTCGGCCTCGCTGAACCTGCTCAGCTATCTCGCGGCCAAGACCGAGCGCATCCGGCTGGGCACCGCGGTGGTGGTGCTGCCGTGGCACAATCCGGTGCTGGTGGCCGAGCAGGCGGCGACGCTCGATCTCCTGTCCAACGGACGGCTCGATTTCGGCGTCGGCAAGGGCTACCGCGACTATGAGTTCGCGGGATTCTGCGTGCCGATCGACGAGGCGACCGAGCGGTTCGACGAGGCGATGGACGTGATCCGCAAGGCGTGGACCGCCAAGGGGCGGTTCTCGCACCACGGCAAGCGCTGGCATTTCGAGAACGTGGTGGTCGAGCCCGCGCCGGTGCAGCAGCCGCACCCGCCCTTCTGGCTCGGCGCCGGCAGCGAGGACTCGATCCGGCGCGGCGCGCGCGAGGGCTACAATCTGTTGCTCGACCAGATCGGCTCGACCGACCTCACCATCGCGCGCGTCGCCGCCTTCCGCGAGGAATGTGCGAAGGCCGGCCGCGCTTACGACCCTGCGATGGTCGGCACCTCCCGCGGCCTCCAGATCGTGCGCAACGATCGGGAGCGCGAGGCGGCGCTCGCGGTGCGCTATGGCGTGCTGAAGAATATCGGCGGTCTCGCGCGCGGGCCCGGCGCCGCGCGATATTCCAACCTGAGCCATGAATCCGGTCCGCCCATCGAGGTCGACGACGCACCGCTCCTCGGCACGCCCAGGGAGATCGTCGCGCGCCTGAAGCGGCTTGAGGCTGGCGGGGTGGAGCACATCTTGCTGGTCGATCCGCGGCCCTCGCTCGAGGCGCTGCGCATCTTCGCCGCGGAGATCATGCCCGAGTTCGCGGACAGCACCGCCACCGTCGTACCCTGATACAAAAGCCCCCTCCTCGGAGGGGGCTTTCGATTGTGGGATCGCGTCGCCCTTATTGCGCGGCGGTCCGCATCGCCTTGCGCGCCTGCTTCGCCTCGGATATGTGCGGCTCGAGGTTGAAGAGCTTCATCGCGTTGCCGCCGAGGATGGCGCGTTTCTGCTGCTCGCTGAGGAACGGCAAGTCGTAGATGGTACTCGGCAGATCCATGTCCCAGTGCGGATAGTCCGACGAGTAGAGGAGCTGCGTGTCCGCCTTCAGCAGCTCGAACGTCAATTCGAGCGCCTTGCGGTTGTCGACCATCTCCATGGGCTGGGTCGTGAAATACATGTCGCGGATGTAGTCCGACGGCTTCTTCTTCAAGAGCGGCACCTCGGAGCTGCGCATCATGTATTCGTTGTCGAGACGCTGCATCAGGAACGGGAGCCAGGCGAGGCCGCTCTCGATCCACAGCACCTTGAGCTTCGGATAGCGCTCCGGCATGCCGTTCACCACCCAGTTGGTCAGGTGGACGACGTTGTACCAAGTGAAGCCCAGCGCGTGGACCGCGATGAAGCGGTTGCACAATTCCATCGTGCGGTCGCCGCCCCACATGAAGCCCGAATGGAAGGCGAGCGGCAGCTTGCGCTCCTCGAGCATGGCGTATGTCCGGGCATAGCAATTGTCCCACACGCCCTTGTAGCGCGGCGCCGTGACGCAGAACCCGACGACGCCCGGCTTCTCGCCCAGCTCCTCGATCATGCGCTCGCATTCCGTGGGCGCGTTGAAGGGGAGATAGAGGCTCGCCTTGATGCGCGGCTCGACCGAGGTGACGTGATCGATGAGCCAGCGGTTATAGGCGCGGGCAAGCGCGACTTCGACCTCGACGCGGGGCGTCAAGCCGAGCGACAGCATCGGCGTCGGGAACATGCAGGTGAGGTCGACGCCGAACGCATCCATCCAGCGCTTGGTGAGCGTGATGTCGCGATGGACGCCCGCCGGCGTCTTCTCCTTGGCGCGGCCCTTGTAGCGCGTCACGCGCCCGGCCATCTCCTGGTACGAGCCGCGCGATGAGGTGATGCCGCCGTCGCGCATGCCCATGTGGCGCGCGTCGTTACGCATCACCGGATCCTCGACGTAGTCGAGGATCTGAGTGTAGCTGTCGGTCTCGTAGTGATGCGAATCCACGTCGACGATGCAGAAATCCTCGTAGCGGCGCTTCGCGGCCTGCTCGCTTGCGTGCGCGAGAAGGGTCGGCGTGTCGAACTCCTCGAGCTTGGTGTCGCGAAGACTAACGGTATCCATGTCCCTTGGCTCCTTGAATGCTCAGGAGGCGACTTCGGTGTCGGTGTCGACGTGGCGCTTGCGCTTGCCGAGGCTGGTCCAGGACTGCCACAGGCCGAGCTCGAAGACGAGCGAGTTGACGGCCTCGAGCATCGCGGTGCAGCCGATCATCACGTCGGTGACGGTGACGCCCATGTTGCCGGCGAAGGGCGAGGCCAGGTCGCCCTCCTGCGCCTTGGCGCCGTATGTCCGGATACACGCCGCCAGCACCGAGCCAAGCGCTTCGTCCGGAACGTCGGCGAGCCGGTTCTCGTCCACGGCCTCGGCCATCAAACCGGCAAGCTCGCTCGCGAGTTCCGAGACGCGCGCGCCCCGGCCGCCGTCAGATGGCGACATAAACTTCACCGTTGCGCTCGACCACGTTGAATTTCTGCAGCCGGACGCGCGGGTTGCAGACGTGGGTCCCGTCCGAAAGATGGTATTCGTAGCCGTGCCAGGGGCACACGATGTGCATGTCGGCCTCGTCGAACTTCTGGCCCATGAACATGCCGTCCTTGCCGATCACGTCGACCACCTGCGGCATGCGCACGCCCTCGCAGGCGGGGCCGCCCTGATGCGGGCACGTGTTGCGATAGGCGTAATACTTGCCGGCGTGACGAATGACGCCGACTTCGACTTCGCCCGAACGCACCACCCGAACGCCCCCGTCGGCGATCTCGCCTTCCCGGCACACCAAGACTTCGGCCATGATTCTCCCAATCCTTTCGCGTACCTGATCGTTTCTGCGCTTGACTGGCGAAAGGGTAGGTCCCACCGGTCAGGCCGTCAATCATGTTCTCGGACTGTTTCGGCTCGCCATGTCGGCGCTTGACCGCCCGGCAGCGCCGGCCGATGCTCGATCGCTGCCAAGGGGTTGCGCATGGTCGACGTATTTGTCTGCAAGGCCGGCGAGTTGAAGGACGGCGAGGTCCGCATCGTCACCGCCAACGATGCCGATGTCGGGGTCTATCGCCATGGCGGGCGCTATCTCGCCTACCGCAACGTGTGCCCGCACCAGGGCGGGCCCGCCTGCGAGGGCGTGATGCTGCCCAAGGTCGAGGACGTGATCGCCCCCGACCGCACCCACCAGGGCCAGCGCTTCGACGAGAGCGAGATGCATATCGTGTGTCCGTGGCATGGCTACGAATACAAGCTCGAGACCGGCGAATGCGCGACCGACCGGCGGATCAGGCTGCAGCGCATCGCCGTCATCGAGCGCGAAGGCGGCGTCTTCATCGCCCTCTAAGATTGCGCGCGGGCACAAACCGAGGAACCGAGACATGGACACGCTCGACATCAAGTACCGCGACCCGGCCCAGCAGGAATTCGATTCCCGGACACTGCTCAAGAACGCCGAGCGCCAGGCGCGTCAGCGCCATTACGAGGACATCTTCATCTGCGATGTCGACGCGCACCACTACGAGAACGAATCGTTCGACCAGATCGCCCAGTTCATCGAGGACCCGGTGATCCGCCAGACGGCGGCCGCGAAGAAGGGCATGAGCGCCGGGCGCCCAACCTTGATGAACTCGCAGGTGGGCTTCCAGGACGTGGCCGGGCGCGTCACGCGCTACACGCTGCGCCGGCTCGAGAAGTCGCCGCCCTCGCCGCACCGCGACATCACGCTGACCAAGCGCTGGATGGACGCGATCGGCATCGACGTCATCTGCCTCTTTCCGACGCCGATGCTCAATCTCGGCCTCCATCCGCAAGTCGAGGCCGAGGTGGCGATCGCGCGCGCCTATAACCGCTGGCTGTGCGACACCATCCTCGACGCGGAGCCGCGCCTCAAATCGATGCTCTACCTGCCGTTCAACGACCCCGAGGCGACCTACAAGGTGGTCAAGGATTTCGGCGCGCGCAAAGGCGTGGTCGGGTTCATGGTGACGTCGGCGCGCTACAAGCCGGTCTACGACAACGCCTACATGAAGACCTACGCGCTCTTGGAGGAAATGGGGCTGCCGCTCTCGTTCCATGCCGCCTATAGCTGGGACGACCGGCTGGTCGGCAACGCCAACCGCTTCATCACCGTGCACGCGCTGGGCTTCACCGTGTTCAACATGGTGAACCTCGCCAACTGGATCGTGAACGGGCTGCCGGAGCGCTTTCCCAAGCTCAAGGTGATGTGGATAGAGAGCGGGCTCGCCTGGATCCCGTTCATGATGCAGCGCTTCGACAACGAGTACATGATGCGCAGCTCGGAATGCCCGTCGCTCAAAATGAAGCCGTCCGACTACATGCGGCAGATGTACTTCACGTCGCAGCCGATGGAGATGGTCGGCAACCGCACCACGCTCGAGGACACGTTCAGGATGATGAACGCGGAGACGCAGCTGTGCTACGCGTCGGACTATCCGCACTGGGACATGGACCTGCCGAGCACGATCTACGACCTGCCGTTCCTCAACGATCACCAGAAGCGCAACATCCTCGGCGGCAACGCGCAGCGCTTCTTCAACATCGAGCCGGTGTGGTCCGACTGGAAGGTCCAGGCGCGTGCGGCGAAGCAGGCGGCGGCGCAGTAGCCGCCTCTTCCTCCCTCACGCGATGGCGCGGCCCATGACGCGCTCGAGATTGCCGCGATAAATGGCGTTGCGGTTGCCGGTCCCGATCGCGAGCCCGTCGATGCCGTCGCGCGTCGCGGCGATCGGGCCGAAGGGCGCGTCGGACGCGAACAGCACGTTGCCGTTGCCGAAGAAATCGAGCCCGCACTGCAGCCCGTTGGCGACGCCGAACAGCGCCGTGTCGGCATAGAACATGCGGAAATAATCGATGAACGGCCGCTTCAGGGATGCGAGGAGGCCGGTATAGCTCTCCTCCTTGGTGCGGCTCCCCAGCACCGCCATGCCGTCGGCGATGCGCGTGTCGAAGAACGGGATCATGCCGCCCATGTGATGGGTGATGATCTTGATGCCGGGATGGCGGTCGAACAGGCCCGAGAGCACCAGCCGCGCCATCGCGACCGAGGTCTCGTAGGGCCAGCCGAACAGCCACCACAGCTCGAAGCGCGAGAATGCCTCGGTCGGATAGTCGGGCGTGTCCGCGGTGCGCGCCGGATGGAGCCAAATGGGCCGGTCATAACTCGCCATGACGTCGAAGATCGGCTGGAACTCCTTGTCGTCGAGCGGGCGGCCGTTGATGTTGGTGAAGATCTGGATGCCCCAAGCGTCGAGCTCCTCGATGGCGCGTTTCAGCTCCGCCATGTTCTTGTCGGGATCGTGCATCGGCAGCGCCGCGACGAAGCCCGGGAAACGGTCGGGATGGCGCTTCACCAGGTCGGCCATGCCGTCATTGGCGGCGCGCGCGAGCTCGAGCGCTTCCTCCGGGTTGGCGATCGCCTCGAGCGGCGGGTTGGGCAGCGAGACGATCTGCCGGTAGTCGCCGATCGCGTCCATGGTGCGGAACCGCTTGTCGAGATCGTGCAATTCCTGCACCTGCATCAGCCGCTTGATGAGCCCGAATTTCGGACCTTTCGATTCCATCGCCGCGACCAGCTTGCGCGGCAGGACATGGCAGTAAGTGTCGACGATCATGGCGCTTCCCTCATGGGCCTTGGAAGTTCGGCCGATAAGCCTATGTTAGCGTGAGACGGACGGGATGGCGGCAGCGAAATGGCGGACCAGGATCAAGCGCGCGAAGAGGACGGGTTGACCTTCTCGGACCAGCCGCTGCATGCCGTCCTCGAGCAGCAGATTCGCGACATGCTCGACCGCGCCGACCTCACCGAGGAGCAGAAGCAGCAGGTTCTGGTGGCGCTGCAATGCCCGTGCTGCGGCTCGGGCGGCTTGTCGCTGAGCGTCAAGCTGAAGGACTGACGCGCTCTTTCGCCGCTTCGGTGCGCAGCGCCGCGCGCCGAGCATCGCTCGCGGTCCGATCGACCGCGAACGTGACCGGATCGACCACCACGCCATAAAGCTCGGCCGCCGCCGCCACCGACACGTAGCCCTGCTTCACGTCGTTTTGCACCGCCGCGAGGTCGCGCTCCCAGGCCGGGCCGTAGCCGCCGCCGCCGCCCGAGCGCAGGCGGAAGGACTCGCCCGGCTTGATCGGCGCGATCAGCACCTTCGCGTTGGGGAAATCCTCTTTCCATTGGCCGTTGATCTTGAGGGCGACCTCGTTGCCGGTGGCCTCGCCCCCGCCGGCCAGGCCCCACGGCTTGCAATGGGCGCGCTCGATTTGGCTGCCGAAGGTCATCGGCGCACGCGCCCGCGTCACCCGCTCGAGCCCGAGCCCGCCGCGATGCTTGCCGGCACCGCCCGAATCGGGAATGAGCGAATAGCACTCGACCACGACCGGGAACTTGGTCTCGACCTGCTCGTTGGGGCTGTTGTGGGTGTCGCCGTCATTGATACAGACGACGCCGGAGACCCCGTCCTCGTTGCGCTTGGCGCCCCAGCCGCCGCCCAAGGGGCCGAAATTGCCGATGAACAGCTCGTTGCCCTTGGGATTGATGCCGTAGAAGGACGCCGCCAGGAGATCGGCGTGGTGGCCGGCGATGACGCGGTCCGGGATGGCGGGCTCGAGCGCCTTGAAGATCGTGTCAACGATGGTCATCGGGAAGGTCATCCACCAGCGCATCGGCGCCGGCCGCACCGCGCTCACGATCTTGCCAGGCGGCACGATTGCCTTGAGGCTGCGGAACGAGCCGTCGTTGATCGGATAGTCGGTCGGCGACACGATGCATTTGTGGGCAACCTGGGTGCAGGCATAGCCCGTGGTGATGCCGGAATTGTAGAATCCCCTCACCTGCTGCGACACGTCGGAGAGATCGACCGTCATCTCGTCGCCGGCGACGATGACGCGGACGCGGATCGGGATGCGCTTGCCGACCTCGATCCCGTCATCGTCCATGTAGGATTCGGCCTCGTAGGTACCATCGGGGATGCTGAGCGTGCGCTCCCGCGCCTTCACTTCGCAATGATCCATGATCGAGGCGATTGCCGTCAGCACAGGCTCGCGCCCGTAACGGTCGAGAAGCTGGAGGAAGCGGCGCTCGCCGGTCTTCACCGCGGTCACCTGCGCGCGCAGATCGCCCATCGCGCGCGTCGGGATGCGCACGTTCATGCGGATGATGTCGACCAGGTCCTG
>Ga0209415_10000702_pt1 | contig 62531 bp, 45 predicted proteins | sample PeaSoiSIISIP2007_FD_187696 | JGI IMG/M metagenome (GOLD analysis project Ga0209415, IMG submission 187696) | Peat soil microbial communities from Weissenstadt, Germany - SII-SIP-2007 (SPAdes) (version 2) | ecosystem: Environmental > Terrestrial > Soil > Wetlands > Peat | place: Germany...
GCCATGGGGAACCGTCGCCCTGGGATCGCTGCTTCCTTTCTTCGGCGAGGGAACGACGGGGATGTATCTGGTGGCCATGATCCGTTTTCCCATTTATCTCGTATTACTTTCCTATATCATAGGTGGAATCGCCCGGATTTTAGCGATTCGAGGAAGTCGCGAAGAAACAGCGGGCGCGCCAATGATTGATCGAGAAACAGCATCGATTTGCTAACAGTCAGAGTGAAAATTGCAGGTAACGGTGAAATGAAAACCATTCTGGGCCGAAAATCTGGCGGGCTTTCGCGAAAACTCGTGATTGGGTTCGCGCTGCTGACAGTGCTTGTCATTCTGACTGAAGGGATACTGCGATTTGGGTTGGGCCTAGGCAATCCAATTCTGGTGGTGTCGGATTCAGCCTGCGGTTACATTGTGAAGCCAGATCAAAATGTGTATCGTTTTTTTGCGCGCACACACATTAACCATTTTGGAATGCGATCAGACGAGGTCTCCGCAGCCCATACTCCAGGCACAATGAGGCTTCTCTTTATTGGCGATTCGATTACCTACGGCACCAGCCGGGTTGGCCAGACGAAATTATTCACGGAACTTCTGCACCGAGATCTTCCCCTTCTCATCCACCGTCCAGTCGAGGTTTTAAATGCATCGGCCAGCGCGTGGGCACCGGCCAATGAAGTATCTTATGTAACTTCACGTGGGGTATTTCAATCCGATGTTGTATTTGAAGTTTTGAACGATGGCGATGTAGCGCAACCCCCCGCGACCCTCTCCGATGTGGGGGATGATCTACCGCAACACCGCCCGTTGACGGCCATCGGCGAACTCTACTCGCGTTACCTGAAGCCCAAGCTCTTTCATGCTCGCCAACACAACGACGCGGGTGACGTTGTAAAATTGGATGAGCAGCAAGTAACAAGGAAGAACCTGGACGCTCTTGACAGGATGAATGCGATAGTCGGCGGCGCGGGCGCGCGCTTCGTGATCGTGTATCTCCCCTTCCGCCGGGACATTCCCGAACCCAGTTCGAGTGCTCGGACTATCCTGAAAGAATGGACCGCAGACCGTCATATTCCCATGATTGATATTTCGCCTGTTGAGTCACAATATTCGCCAAACGAGATTACCATAGACAATGGCTGGCACTTGAACGCGAAGGGCCATGAAATCGTTGCCCAGGCAATTGAACAAGCGTGGTTTGGCGCGTTGGCACGATAACGGATCGTATGTCATTTTGTGCAATCCAAACGTCGGCATACGTTACAGGCAGCAGTCAGGAGAAGGCATGAATTCCTTGTATTGGACAATCAGGGAAAAGGTGCGAAAAAGCTGGCTGATTCAGGCGACGCTGGGGAATCTGATTTATATTGCGCAAATTCTTCTGAATTCGAATCGTGGAGAATTTCGAAATAAGGTCATTCGCGCCACTAGGGATTCAAAAGCCGGACAAGGGGTTGCTCTTTGCGTGCGCATCCGGGACGAGGCCTTGAACCTGCGGGAGTTTGTCGAATACTATTTGGCGGCCGGAATCAGTCACATCTATTTTTATGAAGCGCTCAGCAAGGACGATTTTCAATCCGTGCTTGATCCCTTTATTGCGCAAGGCACGGTAACTGTGATGGCTAACTGGCCTCATGTGCCGGTGTCTCCCGCCGCAGAGCATGACTGTATTCTGCGCAGTATTGGGCGCTACGCCTGGGTTGGATTTGTCGATGCCGATGAGTTTGTGGTGGTCAAGGGCAACCTTCGCATCGACGATACCCTGAAAATAATTCCATCCCGTTATCCCGCGCTTGCCTTGCATGGGATTCAATTTGGATCGAGTGGTTATTTGACCAGGCCGGACAAGCCGGTGATTGCCGCCTACCAACTGCGCGAGGAAAACCCGAACCGTCACGTGAAGGTATTTGTGCGTCCGGAGCGAGTGGCTAGTCAGCGTAACTCCCATTGCTGGTATTACCGAGGATTCTTCAACGTAGCGGTCAATGAGAATATGCGCAGAATTCTTGGAAGCATATCGCTCCGGCCCACAGCGCGAAAGGCATGGATCAACCATTATCATCACAAGAGTCAGGCCGAGTATCTGGCCAAGGCGGCTGAGGTCTCGGTTCTGGATGCTGTGGGCATGAAATTCAACAATCGCACCGCGGAACGGAGCCAGATCTACGAGCAGGCAGCCAATGCGGTGTCGGACAGATCGGCGCTCGACTATCATCTGGCGTTGTGCCACAGGCCCGGTTGCTCGATCTGTGCGTCTCAGCTTTGATGTTGCATGGGATGGTGTATGAAAGAACGCGTGCAGGATCTTTCGTCGTTCAAGTTGCCGCTTGGTTTTCGCGGGCGTTCGGCATGGTTTGTTCAAATGTGGTGGATCGTGCAGGGCCTGTTCTTCCGAACGTCGCCGCAGGCGTTGTATGGGTGGCGTCGCTTTCTTCTGCGGTTGTTTGGGGCGCGGATTGGAAAGGGCGTCCTGCTGCGGCCATCGGTGGAAGTGACTTATCCATGGAAACTCAGTATTGGAGATTTCAGTTGGATTGGCGACCGGGTAACTCTCTATACTCTGGGCGAAATCACCATCGGTAAAAATTCAGTTGTATCGCAACACTGTTATCTTTGCGCTGCTTCTCACGATTACACGCGAGTTACCTTCGATATTTATTCTTCCCCCATTCATGTAGGGGACGAGGTGTGGCTTTCAACAGATGTATTTATTGGCCCTGGAGTAAGAGTCGGAGATGGGGCGGTGGTGGGAGCGCGCAGTGTGGCGCTGAACGACGTACCGCCAGGAATGCTCTGCGCCGGCAATCCTTTGAGGGTAGTTAGTCCGCGGCCCACGCAGCCGGCATGAGCTGGCCGTCTACTGAATTTCGAGTGATGCCTGGGATGGCTTTCTGACTCTTGGCGCGGAATGCCTTTCGTTGCGAACACGGAGTAACTTCACCAACTTGCATCCGGGGCAGCGCCAGGGAAAGTAACCGAACAACGGAAGCAGCAGTGATTGCAGAATGGTCGCGCGCTTGGTTCTGCGCATCTTGTTACCCTTGCATCGGGGACATTCCATGACGTTCCATTCAAAAACAAGGATGTGGTAGCTGATGCTTGCATGCCGCCCCGTACTCCTGAACTGGAGTGAAACAGCACACACGATCAGACCGAAACTTATCAGCTATTTTATTGCGCAGTAATGGTCCCGTCAAACGACGCAAATGCGGTGCACCCCGGCATACTGTGAGGGCAATATGCCGGAGGGTAACTACTTGCTCTGCTGCTTCGCTTGTTTTTCTGCCACATCTTTGGCGCGAGCCTCGGCATCCAGCCCACGTGTCGGATCCTTGTGGAGGATTTTGCGGGAGACATCGGGCCAAAATTCCTGAAAGATGGAACCAAAGCCGCCCTCGGCAGTTACCAGCATTCCGTTGGTGAAGGTCTGGCTGATTCCAGAACCATCGGAGGGGTAGTAAAGGTTGGAGATAGCGCCGGAGATGATATTTCCGCCAACGTTCGAGTAGCTCGGCTCCCACTTATGCGTATTGTCGTGTTTGCAGATTACGTTGGAGGCCAGCGCATACAAGAGCCGGTGGGTGGTGCTTCCATGCCCCAGGCGGAAGTAGCGCGGATCCTGGTGAAGTAACGCGGGTAGAATGCCGTTCCCGATCATCGTTCCGTCGAAGGCGTCCAGATAGGCCGCGCCGGAGCGCTTTCCATAGCCTTCAATGCCCCAGCCAAAGCCCTTGTCTTCGTCCATGGACTCATGGAATCCAGCCATGACAAACGCGGAGGCGAAGGCAACCGGGTCGGTTGCGGAGCGGAAGGCGAGGCGGATCTTCTGGCCGCCGGTAAGCGAGACGGCATCGGCGCGATAGGAGACGTTGAAAGAAGGCAGAACGCCGACGACGCGTTGCTTCTCCTGCTCTTTCATCTGCTCCTCGGCCTGCTCATGCTGAGATTTTTCGGGCGCGGGAGGCTGCGTGGCGGTCTGAGAACTGGAAGAACCCTGCGCGGGCACGGGAAGCTGGGCAGCCCCATCCTGAGCGGCCGAGGCGACCTCGATTTGCGGCTGCGGCGCATCGGGAAGCAGGGTAAGCGCGAGAGGGGCAGGCACAGTTTGCTGCGCAGAGAGGAAAGAAGGCGCGACCAGCAAGGCGAGGCCGACAAAATAGATTCCAGCATGAGAGCAACAGCGAAAACGCATCCGTCCACCAGTCAGAAATTCGAGAGTCCAGCGACCAAGACGCCTGCATGCGCGCCACGACCGGGGGCTACCTCTCAAGGTTAAATCACCCCCGGTCAGGCCAGGACGAAATGGCGATGAAAAGGCGCATCGAGCACCAATTCGGCATCCGGCTCAGGGGCTACGTTTCATCGTGCACAGAGGCACCGTGTATTAGACGCAGAAACGCGCTGGACGGATACGGAAATCGCGCCTGAGCCGCAAGCGTACCTATTGAACCGCTTGGCGCGTCTTGATCTCGCGCAGCAGCATTTCGACCTTGTCCTCGCTCTCCAGAGCCTGAAACTTGTCCTCCAGCGACTCGGGCAGCATCACCTCGCTGGCGGCCGCATTTTGCGCGGCCTTCAGGTGAACGCGGGTCTTCATGCGGCCCAGCGCATGTTCCTGATTATTGCCGACCACTTGGCGAGCCTCGGTGGCGCGGCCCACAACCTTGGCGCGGCGATGCTCGGCCACCAGCATTTCGCAGTGGGCGCGGGTCTCATTCAGCTTCTGTTGCAACTTCAGCAGCGCTGTGCGCAGGTTATCGGCCTCGTGCTTCTGGTCGGCGGCCTGGGCTGTAAAGCCCTCCACCAACTGATCGTGACTGAGCGCGCGCTCCAGTGCTCCGCGGGCCATATCGTCATGCCCCTTCTGCACAGCCAGTTCGGCCTTGCGACGCCACTCGGCTGCCTGCTCGATCTGCTCGGCGCGCTTCTTCTCCAGCAAGTGTTCGTCGGCAATGGCGATGGCCACCTGCGTCTTCACCTGCATGAGCTGGTTTTCCATATCCAGCACGATCTGTTTCAACAACCGCTCCGGATCTTCGGCCTTCTCGATCAGGTCGTTCAGATTGGCGCGGAGCAATGTACTGACTCTCTCCAGCAGTGCCATATCGTCCTCCTTGGTACTTGAACAGCTAACAGTGAACAGTTGACAGCGAACAGTTTTCCGGCCTTCAGCTTCGGTGGGAATTCGCGCGGGGCTGGAGGCAGGAAAGCAAAACCTTACTTTGCCGGCGGCGGTGGCGGCGGCGTTGTCACAGTCCCGCCTACGACGCCTGAAGACTTGTTGGTGCCCATTTCCTTGGTTATTTCATCGAGCAGGGGCTTCAGTCGTTCCTGAGTCTTCCGCATCGCCAGCGGCGTATACTCCTTCATGATGACCGGCAATGTTTCAATGAAATGCTGCCCCGCCTGAGAACTGTAAAAGGCTGTTATCCCGTCCACATCCGACTTAGTCAGGTGTCTCTTGTAAATGGTCTTCATGTCGGAAACCATCTCTTCATAGGGATAGAGGGTCATCACGCGCTCAATGTACTTGGTCAACATCTTTGCGGAAGCATCCTGCTGTTCCGCCTTCAATGGGTTCGACTCAGGGCGATCCTTCTGCGTCTGTTTGAATTGGTTTTTCACCTGATTCTGTATCAACGATGGCAGCATCTTGGTCATCGATGCCATCTGCTCGCGGACATGCATCACTTCAAAGAGCTTGTCCAGTTGCTCATCTGTGGGCTGCTGATCGAGAGGGATCGTCGACGCAGCTGCGACGGGAGCAACCGCGAGTTGAGCATCCGGAGCTTGCGCAAAAGCGCATGAAACCAGCGCAATTCCCATTCCCATCACTGCCGCGTACTTACTGACTCTGCTCATACTCTCCTGACTTTCTGGAATTTCGTTTCGGGGCTAAGCCCCCGGTGAAGTTATGAGGTTCCCCACCCTTGCGACAGAAACACGAACGTCGCAAGGATGGGGCACCAACTTACTTCACACCACTTACTTTGCCGTCGGCTTGCTATCCGCTTCCGGCTTGGTTGCGTCCGGCTTGTCCGCCTTTGACTTCATGGGCATCACGTTGGCCATCAACTGCTTGATGTCCATGCCGCTCAGTGCCTCGAACAGCGCCGGAACCTGCGCGGCGATCTTGGTCATATCGCCGGTGATCTTGTGTGCGCCGGCGGCATCTTCTCCGCCGGTAGAGACGATGGTAATCTTGTCCACCTTGCTGAGCGGCTCGGCCATAGCGCGCACCACGTCGGCCATATTGGTCAGCAGTTTATCGACAACGGCGGCCTGGTTCCACTCCTGATACGCTTCGGCCTTCACGTTCATGGCCTTGGCTTCCGCCTCGCCCTTCTGGAAGATGATGCTGGCTTCCGCCTCGCCCTGTACGCGGATGGCTGCTGCGCGGCCTTCTGCCTCTGCGGTCAAGCGATTCTTCTCGGCTGCGGCCATGTTCTCGATGCGCTGGCGCTCGATCTCCGCGCCCTTCAGCACGGTGGCGATAAGCTCCTTTTCGTGGCGTAGAATTTCCGCGTCCTGCACCTTGATCTGGCCCTCTTTCTCCACCTGCTGCACCTTGACTTGCTCGGCGATGACCTGTTGCTGCATCACGTTGGTCTGCAACTCGTAGGCCTTGTCAGCCTGCGCCTGCTGACGGCGGCTCTGCTCACTGTAGGATGCCTTCTTGATGTCCAGATCGCGTTGCGCCTCGGCCTGGCGCGACTGCGATGCCGTCTCCGCGATCACCCGCTCCTGATCGGCAGCGGCCTTGGCCACGGCTGACTCGCGCAGCGCATTGGCGCGCTGGATCGCGGTATCACGCTCGGCCTCGGCGGTGGCCACATCGGCATCGCGCCGAATGCGCGCCACGTCTGGGCGGCCCATATTTGAAATGTACTCGTTCTTGTCGCGCACTTCCTTGATGGTGAACGAGATCACTTCCAGGCCCATTTTGTTCATGTCGTCGGCGCAGGTCGAGCGCATCCGATCGCCCACCATCTCCGGCTCTTTGACAATCTGTTCGACCGTCAACTGCCCGATGATGCCGCGCAAGTGGCCTTCCATCACCAGTCGAATCAGGCCTTCGCGCTGTTGCGGTTCCTTGGTCAGAAACTGCTCGGCCGCAGTTAAAATCGAAGCCTGATCGCTGCGCACCTTGATCTGCGCCACGGCCTCGACCGTTACGGCCACGCCCTGCTTGGTATAGAGATCCTGTTGCGGCGCTACGTCGAAGCTCATTAACTCCAGCGATAACTGGCGCGCGCTTTCGACCAGCGGAAAGATGACGGTGCCGTGCCCTTTGACCACGCGTGGTCCGCGAAAGCCGTACACAATCAGCGCCTCGTTCGGTCCTGCCTTGCGATAAAGCGAGGTGAGAATGCCGAGCAGGCAGATCAGGGCCAACACACACAGTCCAACAATCAGAATGATCGATCCATTGATGCCACTGAGAATTTCGTTCATTGGTATCCCGGCCCTTTCATCCGGGAGGGTAGTGGGTTGATGATGCAGCTAACAGCTAACAGTTCATAGTTGACAGCGAGTAACAACTGTGAGCTGTCAGCTAACAACTGCCTACTGTTTGGGACTGGCTTTTCGGCCACCCCTGGGAAAAATCTTGGCCAACAGTCCCAACAGGAAGATTCCAATCAGGATGGCCATATCCGTAATCAGCACGGTTGAGTTAGTCATTCCATACTCCATATTCAGCGATTGGTTCCAAGGGGTCCGTGCCCGCCTTCGGTCTTGGACCCCGAAAGCTGCTCTCCGTCGGTGGGCCACTGGTTGCTCTCGGCGAGCATATCTTCCCAGCGGCGAACCCATGCGATTCCGTTTTCGTAGCGGACGACGAACACCTCTTCCTGCTTCTGAATCGGCGAGCCGTCCTCCGAGCGCGCCGCGGCCGAGCAGCGCGAGCCTAATTGCTCATAAATGATCTCTCCGGTTCCACCCTGGCGAATGGGCGCTGAAACCCGGCCCACCACGCCCACCACCTCGGTCTCGTCGGCCGTCAGGTCGTGATCGTGTGCCAGCAGAACTCTGGTCAGAAAGAAGAAAACAATCGCTCCTCCGGCCATTCCGCACAGCGCCGCCAACACCAGCACCAGCGCCGTCACCAGTCCGCCAAAGCGCGTCAGAATATAGCCCGCCGCGCCAAACCAGCAGAGAAAGATCATGATCGAAAAAGCGTTCCACCAGGGAACCGTCGGCGTGGACTGCACTCCCCCATGCGGCAGATGTGCGCCATGCGGCAAGTGCGCCGCGTGCGGCAGATGAGGTACGTGCGCCATGTGCCCGCCGAAGTGCCCCATGCCGCCCAGCAGCGAAAATGCGCTGAGGAACAGCCCCACTAGAAAACAGACGAAATAAAAAATCTCCCAGGTCATATTTGCGCCTCGTCTTTCCTGCCCTACGTCTTTCGCTTGCCAAATTCCACCGTTTGCCCCTGATCTCTGGTCTCTGATCTCTGATCTCTGCTTTTCGGCCGCAGCACTTCAACCAGCCGCGGTGTCAGCCCCGGCGTATCGAGGATCGATTCCAGCAGCAGCAGGCATTCCCGCGAGTGCTCGTGCTGGGCCAGCGTGATCAGCGCCTGCTTCAACTCTGGATCGCGGCGGAAGCGCTCCGCGCCGGAAACCAGCCACAAATCCAGCTTGTCTTCCACGCCGCGCAGCTCACTCTGCAACTCCGGCGAATAACCCTCCGGGTCGTCCACCAGGTAGCCCGGATGCACCTTGAAAAATGCCGCCAGAATCTGCCGCGTAGTATTGGTCAGGTGCGGACGCGCGCCGCTTTCGATCTGCGAAAGATAGCTCTGGCTCAGCTTCGAGCCGGTCTCAGCCTCAATGGCTCTCACCAGTTCCTGTTGGCTCATCGCCCGGTCCTGTCCGCGCAGGCTGCCTTCCACCTCGCGTAAATAACGAATTTTCTCGCCCAGCTTCATCGGTGCGGTTCACAGCTTTCCGTGGACAGCTCACAATTTCAGCGTAGAGGCTTACCTACTAGAACGGAATTGCCGCCCTCTTTGCTTTTTTCGTTCTTGTCCACCAGCGATTCGGAGGCCTTTCGGGCTCGCCGGTATCGCAATCCGTAATAACTATATCGCAATCTGTAATATTTTACAAGCGATTTTTTGTTGGCCCCTCCCGATCTCGCTTGGAATGCCCACAAGCGCTGGGAGAAGAGGAAGATACGGCTGGTTCGCAGCTTTACGAGCAGGGTCGAAACACGCGAGTCATTGCGGGAAAGCCTCCCGAATTGAAACGATCATTCGGCTTGATTCACTACTTCGCCAGTCGTGCAATCAGGCGCGGCGTAGCTTCACCCCTTATGAAGCACGTGCGTGAGCCATTGCCGCATCGGAGGTTCCCCCATGTTCTTTGCTGATCGCAGCAAGAGGAGAATACTGCCTTCTGGAGACAAAGATCCCTTTGCTTCCTTGAATTTCACGCAAATCATCAAGCGGGTCTGGTGTTTGCTGGCCGCCGCGTCGGTGGGCGCGGCACTGGTCGCTGGCTTTCCGGCGCACGCGCAAACCTGTCCACTCAGTTACGGGGCCACGGATGCAGCCAAGAGCAACTGGCTGTATCTCTACTTTCCCACGGCCAGTGACTCAACCTTTCCGGCCTACGACACAAATGTAAGTCCAGTGGCTCCGTTCGCCGTGAGCGCGCTGACAACTGGAATTGGAACGACTGCGCAACTTGTCGATGAGATCGGCAAGATCGTTACAGACGACTATTGCGAGTTCAACGTGCAAGTGCACACAACCACCACCAATCCCGCAACGCTGGCCAGCCCGCCCGCGCGGCGTGTGACGGTCGCCATCGGCGACGATGACAACAGCGGCACCTGGGGCGAGGCGCAGGAAGTGGATATTGGCGACGCCATTGACATTGATTTTGCGCGCGTGTGGGCCGGTACCTATGTGAATTGCGAGGGCGGCAATGGACCGACAGGTTCTGGCTGCTCCATGACCGGTGCCCTGACGGGCGCAAACAATACGCTGGAGCATTGGGCGCAGGCCATCGGCGGCACAGCCGCGCACGAGGCGGGCCACACCTACGGGCTGTCGCATACCGACGACGATCCCAACAATGACCCCAGCCAGGCCGGCCCTGTGGCGACTCCTGGGGAAGATCCTTACTACCAGCATCTGATGCCGGCTGGTTATAACCTGACCGGCACGCAGCGCACAACCTATCGGCGGCACTTCAGCAACCGGACGTTTGGCCTGTTGGCGTCGAATCTCGGATTGTCCATCCAGACCATGCATAACTGGAATCTGACCAATCCAAATGCGGAGAATGGTGCAAGCCTGTCGATCGACTTTCTCAGTACGCTGCCCACAGTCAGCATCTCGTGGAGCTTCGGTGGTGCCAGCAGTCCCTGGCTGAATCCGTCGGTGAGCGGGCCGAACGGCACGGCGGTCTTCAAAGGAACCACGTACCACAAGTACACGATCACATGGTCAACGCCGAATCCCGCTTGGTCAACGCCGTCACCGGGGCTGGTGGCCGGTGGAGCGGTCTTCCACATCGGTACCACGTTTACTGGCGTTGACTTCAACGCCCCCGATCCAATCATCATTCAGAATGTAACGCTGTTTGACGCAAGTTCCGCTCCGCTGGCGCTGCATCCGCGACTAGCCGGATACGATGCGGGTTCGGTGGATTCGGCGGGTGACTTCTCGGTGCATTTCTTCCCGCTGGCCGATCAACTCGGGGTCAGAGTCGCGAGCATTCAGGTGCATCAGTTGCCCCGAGTCGCCTCGCTGGAGTCGATGCTGGGCGACGGCGCACCGCTGACGCGCGACGGAACCCGCATTGTTCCCTGGAACTCGACCAAATGTGAAGGGGGCAGCCTGCGCGAGGGCGTCACCTGCGCGGTCGCCAGTATCTCGCAGCTTCCACACGTGAGCGAGATCTACGGGATGAACCAGGAGGGCGTCTACGATTGCAGCAACGGCGTTCCACGCATGCCCTTCCATGGACCGAACCTGTCCAATCAGCCGCCAATCGGTCTGAAGGACTCGGTGATGCCCCTGGATTATGAAGGCCCCATCTGCGCGGGAACGCAGCGGGACCCGTTCCCTTCCACAACCATCTACGTGATAGCCAAACTGGTGGACCCAAACGCGAAGCATTGGGATCCGACGGCAAAACAGTATGTTGTTGGCCCGGTGGAATCGACGGTGTACTACCAGTTTGCGGGTACGCGCCAGGCTCGTTCGACCGCAAAGTACGAGTATGCGGCCAAACTGTTGTGCGGGCCGGCTGAACCTGGCGTGGAAGGTGCGGACCGGGGTCGCGTGGCCCCCGGTGAGTACTTCACCGCCGTCAACATTCACAACCCCGATAAGGGGGCCGCTTCGATCCGGTTCAAATTCGCTGCCACGGAGCCGACTGGAAAGCCCGGCCCGGTCTCGGGCTTTGCTGAAATCAAGCTGGGCGCGGATGAAGCCATCTCGCTTTCCTGCTCAGAGGCTTACGCGTTGCTGCACACGAAACCCCATTTTATTGATGGGTTTGCCGTGGTCGAGAGCGACGTGCAGCAAGACGTGGAGGCGGTCTACACCACTGCGTCTGAACGCGAAAAGGGGGAGAGCGAACGGGTGCAAACCTTGCACACGGAACGCATTCCAGTAAGGGCAATCAAGTAGAATCACGGACGGTCGTTGCAGTGCTCGGCGCGGGAAGGGCGAATTTTGCCCTTCCCGCGCTCTATTTTTTGGAGGGAAAGATGGACCATTCGCCTACGATCGAGCGCTGGCTTCCCGGCGCGGGTTGGTTGGGCACGAATATTTCCCCTCGGATCAGATGGTTTGAGTGATTGGGAGGCGTACGAATGTTTGCACAACGGCCCACCGTAACTCGTTTGCAATTGCCCTTGATGTAAATATTCGGTTGCAATGCGGTATGCGGAAGCTATTGGATTGACGAGGTAAAGCTGGGGTTGTTACACTCGTGAGCGTAGCTTCCTGCGCGGATTCCAGCAGCGAGCTGCGGCCGTCCTTCAGCCAGCCGTTGCCTGCCGGGAGTTTCCCACGGAGATCAGTTCGATTCCAGCCAGCTAAATTGGCGGGGGGAACTGTCGCCGCCGAGAACCCCACGGATACAGGTGATTGGGCGGAAGAATGGCCCCCGGATCCCCTCGTTGACGGCAATCGCAACCGAGGGACCACCCCCAGCGGCCAATATAGATACGGTCGCGGGAGCATGGAATCGCGGAGCTCGCAGCGATGGCAGACGTCCTCAATCCCGAAACCGAGAGTATAACCCTGAACACCGAATTGGAAACCCTCACCCTTGAACCTGCGACGGAGCTTGTTGAGTCGTCGCCCGAATCCACGTCCACCCCAAAGACCGCCGAAGCAGTCGCAACACCCGCGCTGGACGCCGATGCCCCAACCGAGCCTGTAGTCGAGGCCGTAGCCGCTCCCGTAGCCGAGGCGCACGCGAAGTCTGCCGATCATGGCGATCACAGCCTGGAATCAGCCGAGGACTTCTCCGCCGCATTGGCCGCATTCGAGCGCGAACAGGCTGCCGAAGCCGCCGCCGTGGAAGCCTATGGCGACAAAGTCGTCTCCGGCACGGTGATCAAGCAGACCGAAAAGCATCTGGTGGTCGATGTAGGCCTGAAGTCCGAGGGCCTGGTGCCTCTGGATCAGGTTCTGGATCACACCGGCGCGGTGAAGTTCCAGGCCGGCGATGTGATTGAAGTGGTGATCGAGCGAGAGGAGCCGGAAGGTGGCTACCTGGTCAGCTTCGAGAAGGCGCAGCGTATGCGCGTCTGGGATGTGATCGAGAAGGCCGCGGCCGACAAGACTCAGGTCATCGGCACGGTGGTCAGCCGCGTCAAGGGCGGATTGACCGTGGATATCGGTCTCAAGGCGTTTCTGCCCGGTTCGCAGTTGGAGATTCGTCCCGTCCGCAACCTGGACGGCTATCTTGGCCAGCAGATTGAAGTTCGCGTCATCAAGTTGAACAAGAAGCGCGGCAATGTGGTGGTCAGCCGCAAGGAAATCCTCGAGGAAGAGCAGAACGCCAAGCGTTCCGGCACGCTCGAGCAGTTGGCCGAGGGCGCGGTGCTCACCGGCACCGTCAAGAACCTCACCGACTACGGCGCATTCGTGGATATGGGCGGAATCGACGGCCTGCTGCACATTACCGATATGAGCTGGGGCCGTTTGACTCACCCCCGCGACCTGGTCAATGTGGGCGACGAGATTCAGGTCAAGGTCCTCAAGTTCGACAAAGACAAGCAGCGCGTTTCGCTGGGCTTCAAGCAGTTGACCCCCGATCCGTGGCTGGATGCCATCGAGCGTTACCCCGTTGGCGCGCACGTTCATGGCCGCGTTCTTTCGGTCACCGATTACGGTGCGTTCGTCGAGCTGGAGCAGGGCATCGAGGGTCTGGTTCACCTCTCCGAGATGACCTGGTCCAAGCGCCTCAAGCATCCCTCCAAGCTGGTCAAGCCGGGCGATGAAGTCGAGACCGTTGTGTTGAGCGTGAATCCGGCTGACCGCCGCATCTCGCTGGGCATGAAGCAGTTGCTCGACAATCCCTGGGAGAATCTGACCGAGCGCTACCCCGCTGGTACGGTTGTCGAGGGTCGCGTCCGCAACCTGACCGACTTCGGCGCATTCATCGAGATCGAGGACGGTATCGACGGTCTGGTACACGTCTCGAACCTGAGCTGGACCAAGCGCGTCAAGCATCCTTCCGAGATCGTCAAGAAGGGCGAGAAGGTCAAGGCAGTTGTTCTGGGCGTTGAGCCGCAGAATCGCCGCCTCAGCCTGGGCATCAAGCAGCTTCAGCCCGATGTCTGGGAGAGCTTCTTTGCCGCTCATCGCGTCGGCGACGTGGTCCACGGCAAGGTGCTCCGCACCGCGCAATTCGGCGCATTTGTCGAGATTGCCGAAGGCGTGGAAGGTCTCTGCCACATCTCCGAAGCTGGCGATGAGGGCGACGGTTCCAAGCTCGAAGCCGGTCTCGAACACGAGTTCAAGATCATCAAGATCAACGTGGAAGAGAAGAAAGTGGGCCTCAGCCTGCGCTCGATTGGCCAGGAAGCCAGCCGCGCTCAGGTCGAAACCTACAAGAAGGAAGCCCACAAGGCTCCCGTCTCCAGCTCCACCACGACTCTCGGCGATCTCATCAACTGGCGCAAGAGCGAGAAGAGCGAAAAGAGCGAGTAGTAAGCCGCTTTTTTCTCATGCAAACGCACAACGGCCACCCCTCGGGGTGGCCGTTGTGCGTTTTCGGGAATAGCATTCATGTCCGCCAGAAATGTCGGAGGAATGACGAAAAGGCGAGGTATAATCTCCCCCATTGCGGTGAGGAATGCGGATGCCTATTTGTTTCCATAAGCCCCTCCCTTCGGAGCCAGCACGCGCAGTCGCGGCAGTAGCATGGAATCGACCGAATGCGGGTGGCGCTCCTCCGGTCTACAGGCCCCAGCAAGGCGCATCACAAGCGAAGATGTGCATCGCAGGGGACGGTACTGGCCGTCCGGCTCCTCCGCCTGTCTATCGCCCGCAGCCCCCGGCGACTCAGGCCAGGATGAATGTGCTGTCAGTGAGAACGCCGCACTCGGGAGCGCCCCCGGTCTATAGGCCGCAAGCAAGCACACAACAAGCGAAGATGAACACGGCAGGGATCAGTACCGGTCGTCCGGCCCCACCGCCGGTCTATCGCCCGCTCCCTCTGGTAACGCAGGCCAAGCTGAGTTCGCCAACCGTCGTCGCCTCGCGTCCACCTGTGCCGCCTGTCTTTCGTTCAGGGTGCGCGCCCGTCATGGCACGTGTCGTACAGGCTTCTTTGTTGAAAGAGAAAAAGGGAGAGTATTTCATTTTAAGTAGCGTGAGTTCAATCCATTTGCATCTTAATGTTGGGCTGAATGATCACTTGAAGATTGGTAGCAAATTTTATCCTCTGATTAAAAAAGGTGTTTACGACGAGGGGCGGGTTCAAGCGGCTTTGGATGCCTTGCTCGAGCATTGGGAAGACAAAAAGAGCGACACAGGGTATATAGACAGCCACTCAGCATCGATGCTCGCCTGCGTAGATTGGCTCACTCATCACGGGGCGAAATTACCGAAGGAAAAAACAGACGAAAAAGAAGAGAAAAAAGAAGAAAAGAAAGATCCGCCAACGGATGGAGACGGAGGTGGCGATTTCTATGCCAATTTTGATTCGCTTATCAAAGAAAAGAAACTTACAAAGGAAGATGAGGAGGATTTTATATGAATTTCCGAATGCTCTGTGCCGATAGTTGCCAGTCGCCCCGCGCCGTATGCGCAGTGGTGATCTGCCCCGCATTTCAACGCAGGGTGGACGATACCAAAAAATCATCCAGAGTCCCGCAGGGACGGAATGAAATCTACTAGCCCCGAAAAAACCATGTACGGCCAAAACGCGCCGAAAATCGCAACGCAAAAAGAAGAAAAAATCCTTTCGTAATTCGCGATTTTTAAGTGCCGATATGGCCTCCGAAGTGTCCTCCCGAGCACGGTTTTTCCCTCAAGAATGACCTCCACAGGCCGACAATGGGTAGTAATGGGAACCGTGCGGCGACAGTTGCCGGTGGCATGGTGCGCAGAAGTCCGCAAGGCTGCTGAGTACCCAGAAAATTCAGGGTGAATGGAGATTCCTATGCTGCAGGATGATCGGCGCAAGGAACAAATGAATGCTGTACCGTGGTCTCATCTTCACTTGCCTCCATTTCCGCAGGTCGCGATTCAGGTCCTGCAATTGGCCAACAACGAGAACGTGCAACTCTATCAGTTGAGCAATCTCATCGGCACGGACCCCGCATTTGCCTCCGAGGTTCTGACCATCGCCAACTCCTGCCTCTATTCTCCGCGCTTTCCGGCCAGCAGCGTCCTCCAGGCGATTGCCGTGCTGGGCGCAAACCACCTCCAGGGACTGTGCCTGACCGTGGGTGTGCGTACCTATTTGGGCAAGGCGCTTAGCCAGCCCTCGATGTGTGCGCTGTGGAGGCATAATCTGGCCTGCGCGCTGATCGCGCAACGTTTAGCCGCGTCTGGCTTTCTGGACAAGGATGTCGCCTATACTGCGGGCGTGATGCACGATATTGGACGCCTGGGCCTGGCCGTCATCCGACCCAAAGAGTACGCCTTGTTACTGGGCGCGCACAGCGGCTCCCCGTGCAGCATTCTCAAGGCCGAGCAAGAGCTCTTCGGTTGGGATCACTGCGAAACCGGCCGTCAACTCGTCCACGACTGGAAGCTGCCCATCGAGTTCGAGGCTATTGTCGCCGATCATCATACCCCACTCAAGAAAAACGGATCGTGGAGCATTCCCGAGCTGATCAACATCAGTTGCCGTCTTGCCGACGCAATCGGCTTTGCCGCCTTCCCCGGCTGCGAAGTCACAGCCTACGCGGACCTGCTGGAAGAACTGCCTGAACGCGAGCGCAAAGCCTTCTTCGCAGACTCCGCAGACCTCTGCGCCGAGATTTCGCAAAAAATCAACGCCCTCGAAACCGCCTGAGCCACCGACCGCAGCCTTCCAGTCTCCCACCGGCTTCCCCGACCCGCTGCACAAGAAACAGTAGCGCCGCACAAGAATCTGTAGCGCCGACCTCCCGGTCCACGTCCATTTCTTCCGCGGCCGACCCAGGCACCAGAAAAGGCAATCAGACCACCAAAGCCGGGTGCCCCAGGTGCCTCGCTGTTAGGCACCTGGGAGACCTCAGACCTCGATCCCCCCAGCGAATCCCTCCAACCGAAATCCCCCGCAAGCAGCCTCCTGCAGAATTCCATATTTTGCGCAGTATTATCCATGCCGCGCGCATACTGAAGAGTTGAGGGAATACTCTCCGTAGAACCCAATCCAACCTGGATTTGAACGTACCCCCACCCCCTCCCCCTGTGGAAATCGCATTTCGCCCCCCAGAAAATCAAACAACACGCAAGGAATCAAATACTTGCAAATTTAACATGGTTACCAATCAGTAAACAGAGAGGCCCATTTTTAGCCCTTTTTGACCTCAAAAACCCCGATTTCACCCTCAAAATCGCCCTTTTTTGACGGATTTGTGAGCCTCAAAAACGCTGTGCGTGGTCCATCTCCAGGGAATCTTGCAGGAGGCTCGATCGTCCGCAAACCAATCCTCGGTCTGCGGATGAAGTTGGTTCTTCGCTCCCTTCTCGCTGCTACAATCGAAGAGGCTAAAAACGCTCTGATTTGAAAGTATTTCCCGGAGCAACTGCCCACGGAATCAAGAACGAACGATGCCCCTTCGCCTCTTCAATACCCTTACGGGACAACTCGACGAGATGGTTCCCGCCGACGGCAAGGCCTTGCGCATGTACGCCTGCGGGCCAACCGTCTACGACTACGGTCACATCGGCAACTTCCGCACCTTCCTGGCCATCGATGTGCTGCGCCGCTTTCTCAAGCTCACCGGAACCGCCGTCCGCCACGTGATGAACATTACCGACGTGGACGACAAGATCATCCGCAACGCAACCGCTGCGGGCATTCCCATTGGCGAGTACACGGCACGCTTTGAGCAGGCGTTCTTTGAAGATCTGGACTCTCTGCGCGTCGAGCGCCCAGAAGTCATCGCCCGCGCCACCGAGCACATTCCGCGCATGGTCGAGCTGGTGCAGAAGCTGGCCGCCAACGGCGCTGCCTACCAGGCCGAGGACGGCAGTTGGTATTTTCGCCTGGCCTCGTTCCCCGAGTACGGCAAGCTGAGCAAAAAAGATTTATCCGGCATGGAAGACGGCGCGCGCGTGGACGTGGACGAGTACGAGAAGGACTCGGCCCGCGACTTTGCGCTGTGGAAAGCCGCCAAGCCCGGCGAAACCTCCTGGGATACGCCCATCGGCCGCGGCCGTCCCGGCTGGCACATCGAGTGCTCCGCCATGGCCATGGAATATCTGGGCGAGAGCTTCGACCTGCACGGCGGCGGCGAGGACCTCATGTTCCCGCACCACGAAAACGAGATTGCGCAGAGCGAGAGCGTTACACACAAGCCGTTTGCCCGCCACTGGATGCACGTGCGTTTTCTGCTCGTCGATGGCCGCAAAATGTCCAAGAGCGAGGGCAATTTCTATACCCTCCGCGACCTGCTGCTGAAGGGTTTCAAAGCCTCCGCGATTCGTCTGGCGCTGATCTCCGTGCCCTACCGCCACCAGCTCAATTTCACCTTCGACGGACTCATCGAGGCCACCAACGCCATTGATCGTCTACGGACTTTCCGTGAGCGCCTCATTGCAGCCAAGCTGGCCGACGGCAAGAATCCCGCGCTACAGGCAGCGGCGGAGAAAGCCCAGGCCGACTACCTGGCCGCGCTGACCAATGACCTGAATACCGCCGAGGCCCGCGCACCGATCTTTGACCTGATCCGCGCCGCTAATACCGCCATCGATCAAGGCCAGCTCCTCGCAGAAGATCGCGATGCGATTCTGGCGGTTCTGACCAGCTTTGACGCTGTCTTTGACGTGCTAGAAGATCGTGATGCCGAACCCACCCGCGCCGCTTTGGCCTGGGCGGAAGAAACCGGAAAAATGGACGAAGTCGCACCCGCGTTGCTTGCCGCGCAAGGTCTGACCGATGAGGCCATCGATGCCCTGGTCGCCGAGCGCACACTTGCTAAAAAGCAGCGCAACTTTGCCCGCGCCGACCAGATCCGCAACGAACTCGCCGAAAAAGGTGTGATCATCGAGGACTCCAAAGACGGCGTGCGCTGGAAGCGGAAGTAAGTCAGTGCGGATGCCGCGACGAAACCAGGGATTGATTTTGAATTGGAAGTAGATGGTCGCTGGATTGCCGAGGTCGTAGATCTGCCTGGAGTCTTGGCGTATGGGGTTACCCGCGAGAACGCCAAAGCGAGGGTCAAGGCACTGAATATAGAAGTGATTCAAACGCAAGCACATCAATGAGGAGGTTCATTCATGGAAGCCAACGAAGCCCAGGAGTTACAAGAAAACGCCGAACATGCCGAGCATTCCAACTCGCTCAAGCCGGTCGCCTTTACCATGAGCTTGCTGGCCGTGCTGGTCGCCGTCACCACGGTTATCGGCCATCGCACTCACACCCAGGCCGTGCTTGAACAGGCCAAGGCCAGCGATACCTGGAATGAGTACCAATCCAAGAAGAATCGCGCCTACGATACGATGCTGACCACCGACCTGCTCAGCGTCGTCACTATCGCCGACGAGAATGCCGCCAAGGAGATTGCCAAAGGCTATGCCGACCACAAGGACAAGTGGGCCGACGATCTGAAAGAGCTCGATAAGGTAGCCAAGGAGCACGAGGAAAAGGTCGAACTGGCCGAGCACAAGGCTGACTTCTTTGACTTCGGCGAGGCGCTGCTGGAGATTGGCCTGGTTATCAGCTCTGTAACTCTGCTTACCCGTAGCCGCATTTACTGGTATCTGGGCATTGCCTCATCCATCGTAGGAATTGCTTCGGTGGTTTGGGGCTTATTGATTAAGTAACTCAAGACCTGTGAATGGGAGAGTGGTAGACTGGCGGTTCTGAAAGCCCGCCTGTTTGCCGCTCTTCTTGTCTTTTGTGCCGCGCCGCTGGTGGCGCAGACGCCTGCCTGTACGCGGGTTACAGCTCCTGCAACGAGCAGCGATCCCGCAAATGTGCCCGGAACTCAGGCGCACAGCAGCGACTTGGGCTTCACTTACAGCCTCCCTACCGACTGGGAAGTGATGGATACCAAGCCGATGGTTCCGGCTCTGCATCAGCAGATGGATAAATTGGCCACCAGTGATATCTAAAAGAAGAGTCTGGATTGTGTTCAGCTCGCATTGACGGCGCGCCACAGTTCGTCCGGTTCCGTCATCGTCGTTGTGGCGTTGCCCTTTGCCTGCTTTGGACAACAGTTGGCCGACAAGGATCTCCCCAGCTTTGCCATGAGGACTGCGGAAGGCATCAAGAAGACTTGGGATATCAATGACCCGGTCTATGGCGCTTATACGATTGGAAAGCACAGCGTATGGATCGAGCGGGCCACAGGAGCACCGACTGGCCACACCGATGTCAAATTCAACGTTGAGATCGCTTGCAGTATTTTGAAGAAAGCAGCGGTTTGCTGGATGGGCATGACCACCAACACTGCGGATAAGAACGACTTCGAGCACGGCGCGGTTACTCTGGATGCCGATACCGTTCCGGCCTTGGTCCCCGCTGATGCATTGACCAAAAAGCCGTAGCCAACGCAGCGGCTCCGTTTTTTCACTCTCGCCGTGGTCATCAGAAAGACCGAAAGCACTTCGCACAACCACCAGGTCGGTCGTGCGTATATCCTATGTGTGCCATGAAAATGATCCCTTCTCGCCTCTTTCAGATCGCTTCGACGCTGCTGGTAAGCGCCAGTGTTGCTTTGCATCCGGTAGCCGCACAGACCCGCCCCGCGCCCAATCCACAGTTGGCATCGAAGGAACTGAATGCCCGCGTCGATGCGCTGCTGAAGCAGATGACGCTGGACGAGAAGCTGGGGCAGCTGGTGCAGTTTTCCGCCGGTTATGCCACCGGCCCTGGCGCTTCCAATCTAAAGTATGAAGAGCTGGTCGCCAACGGGCAGGTGGGTTCGTTTCTGAACGTGGTGGGTGCCGATGCCACCAATCATTATCAGCACATTGCCGTCGAAAAGACCCGCCTGCACATCCCCATCCTGTTTGGCCAGGATGTGATTCATGGCCATCGCACCACCTTCCCGGTGCCGCTGGCTCTGGCAGCCAGTTGGGACCCGGCTGTGGTTGAGACCGTGGCGCATTTCGGAGCGGCAGAGGCACGCGCCGACGGCATTCCCTGGGTCTTTTCGCCGATGGTCGATATTGCCCGCGATCCGCGTTGGGGGCGCATTATCGAGTCGGCCGGTGAAGATCCTTACCTCGGCTCGGCGATGGCCCGTGCCTGGGTCAAGGGCTATCAGCAGGATGATCTCGGCAAGCCAGACTCGGTTGCCGTCAGCGTCAAGCACTTTGCAGCCTACGGAGCGGCCACTGCGGGCCGCGATTACAACGCTGTCGATATGAGTGAGAATCTGCTGCGCCAAGTCTATCTGGAACCCTATCGCGCCGCGGTACAGGCAGGCGCAGCCACTGTGATGACCTCGTTCAATACCATCAACGGCATTCCCTCCACGGCCAATCCCTTCCTGATGACCCAGGTTCTGCGCCGCGAATGGGGCTTTGACGGCATGGTCGTCTCCGACTGGGGCGCGATCTCCGAGTTGACAGTTCATGCCATCGGCGACGGTCCCACCGTCGCGCGCAAGGCGATCGAAGCTGGCGTGGATATGGATATGGAGGGCGACCTCTACGGAAGAGTGCTGGCCGACCAGGTGCGCGCCGGCAAACTCCCCGAGTCCGTCGTCGATGAGGCGGTGCGCCGTGTGCTGCGCATCAAGTTTGCGGTGGGACTCTTCGAGCATCCCTATACCGTGCCGGGTCCGGCCTATGAGGCAAACGCCGAGCGTCGCGCCGTAGCCCGCAACGTTGCCGGTGAGACCGTTGTATTGCTTAAAAACGAGACGGTGGAAGGCCTCGGCCCGCTGTTGCCGCTCAGTGCAAAGACCAGAAAAGTGGCGCTGATTGGCCCTCTGGCCGATAACCCCCAGGAAATGCTGGGCGCATGGGCGCAATTGGGCGATCCCCGCAATACAGTGACGCTGAAGACGGCGCTCACTGAGCGGCTGGGTGACCGGCTGCTTTATGCCAAGGGTTGTGAACTGCTCAGCGGCGAGGACGCAAATCTGATCGAGCGGGTTCGATTCAACGGCCCGTTAGCCGACGACAATCACGCGAAGATTCCCGACGATGCCCGCATGATTGCCGAGGCGGTTGAGACGGCCCGCAAGGCCGACGTCGCCGTCCTCGCTCTGGGTGAGCCAACCAACTGGATGGAAGGTGAAGCCTCCAGCCGCACCACTCTGAACTTTACCGGTGCGCAGCAACAGCTCCTGGAGGCTGTGGTCGCAACCGGCAAGCCCGTAATCGTTGTAGTGCTGGCGGCGCGGCCGCTGGAGCTGAAGTGGGCCGCGGCTCATGTGCCCGCGATCCTGCTGGGATGGAGTCCCGGCATCGAGGCTGGCCACGCGCTGGCCGATGTGCTGCTGGGAGACGTGAATCCCTCTGGCAAACTGCCCGTCAGCCTGCCCAGAGCCGTTGGCCAGGAGCCGCTCTTCTATGCGCAACTGCCCACTGGACGGGAAGCGTCCGGCGACCTCAGCCACCTGCCCCGCAACGGCGTCGAGAAGTTCCAGTCGCGCTATTTGGATGAAGAAAATTCGCCGCTCTATCCCTTCGGCTGGGGCCTGAGTTATACCCGCTTCAGTTACGCGCAACCCACCGTTAGCCGCGTCGAGGTTCCAGTGCGCGAGGTGCTCACCAATGGCTATCGCCCGGTTGTGACCGTCGGCGTGGACGTGAGAAATACCGGCAGCGTCGCCGGAACCGAAGTTGTGCAGCTTTATCTGCGCAATACCGTAGCCTCGGTCTCCCAGCCGGTCCGCGAACTGAAGGGATTCACCCGCGTTACACTGGCCCCCGGCGAACAGAAGCATCTAGAATTTCCGCTGGGCTTTGACGAACTGAACTTCTATAACGCAGAAGTCAAGCGAACCGTCGAACCAACCACCTACAAGATCTGGGTCGGCGGAAACTCCCTGGCCACCGCTGAAACCACCTTGAAAACCATCGAGTAGTCAACGACCGAAGCCGCCGGGGAGTCTTACCCTCCCCGGTCCCCGCTCTGGCGATACTGCCACCGCATGGGGCGCAGAACAGAGACGTAACGTCGGCCTCTCGGTCGGCTACAGCGCGACCATCCTCGTCCGCGCACAGCAGGATCTGAATTTGCAAACCTGCGCCCGCACTGTTTCCTTACCGGCGTATGATTACGAGTCGAGGCCTCCCAGGGCGGGCACCAAAAACAAGTCCGCCCGAGGTAGGCCTCAACACTTTGGTGGTATTCGGACGGTGCGTTGACTGCTTTTAGCTGTGGTCCCTATAATACGCATTCCGAATTAAATAAGAGAAGGTGCGAAGGCAATGGCTGGCAAAACTCGGTTTTTCAATTTCCTTTCTGTAGCACCCAAGGGGGTCTGGCTGGTGCTGGCCGTATTGCTGATGCCAGTGCGGGGATTTGCGCTGGGGCAGCCTGGTTACGTTGAATCAACTGCGACGGCGGGCAGTTTCCGACTGGCGCAGGGGGCCGAGGCCGCGCCGATCTTGGTGGACGCAGGCGATTACGCGGGCGTGCTGCGGGCGGCGCGGGATTTGCAGGCGGATATCGAGCGCGTAAGCGGCGCGAAGGCGAGATTGCTGGACGGTGGCAATGCGCGTGGCGGGGCGGTTGTGCTGATTGGGACCATCGGCAAGAGCCGTGTGATTGATGAACTGGTACGAAAGAAAAAGATCGATGCAACTGAAGTGCAAGGCAAGTGGGAAGCGACGCTGATTCAGGTGGTCGAGCATCCCTTGCCGGGCGTGACGCGTGCGCTGGTGATTGCGGGCAGCGACAAGCGCGGAACCATTTATGGCATTTACGACTTATCCGAGCAGATCGGAGTTTCGCCCTGGTATTGGTGGGCGGACGTGGCGGTTGAGCACCGGGACGCGTTGTTTGTGAAGGCGGGCCGATGGGTGCAGGGCGAGCCGGCGGTCAAGTATCGCGGCATCTTTCTGAATGATGAAGCGCCGGCACTGTCTGGATGGGCGAAGGAGAAGTTTGGCGGACTGAATCATGAGTTTTATGAGCACGTCTTCGAGTTACTACTGCGCTTGAAGGCCAATTATCTTTGGCCGGCGATGTGGGACAACGCCTTCAATGAAGATGACCCGCTGAATCCGAAGCTGGCCGACGAGTATGGAATCGTGATGGGTACCTCGCACCACGAGCCGCTGCTGCGCGCGCAGCAGGAGTGGAAGCGGCACGGGAGCGGTGCCTGGGATTACTCGACCAATGCCAAGGTGCTGAAGGAGTTCTGGGAGCAGGGCATCGAGCGCAACAAGGATTACGAGAGTGCCGTCACACTGGGCATGCGCGGCGACGGTGATATGCCGATGGCCGAGACGGATAACATCGCGCTGCTGGAAAAGATCGTGGCCGATCAGCGAGAGATCCTCGCGCGCCACCAGACGCCGACACTGGACGCGGATCTGAAGGTTTGGGCGCTGTACAAGGAAGTTCAGGGTTACTACGAGAAAGGGATGCGCGTTCCCGACGATGTAACTCTGCTGTGGAGCGACGATAACTGGGGAAATATCCGCCGATTACCCACGGCTCAGGAACGACTGCGCAGCGGCGGTGCCGGAGTTTATTACCACTTCGACTATGTGGGCGATCCGCGCTCGTATAAGTGGCTGAATACCAACCCGATTCAAAAAGTATGGGAACAGATGAATCTGGCCGAGGCCTACGGTGCGAATCGGTTGTGGATTGTGAATGTGGGCGATTTGAAGCCGATGGAGTTTCCCATCGAGTTCTTTCTGACCATGGCGCGCAATCCCGAGCTTTGGGGCAAGGATCGTTTACAGGCGTACACGGAGGCCTGGGCGTCGCGGGAGTTTGGACCGGAACACGCGGTGGAGATCGCTGATCTGATTTCGAAGTACACGAAGTACAATGGACGGCGCAAGCCGGAGCAGTTGGAACCGAAGACTTACAGTTTGACTCACTACCGGGAAGCGGAGCGGGTGAGCGCGGAGTGGAAGGAACTTGCCGAGCGCGCTGAGCGGGTTAATCGGGAGTTACCGGCGGAGAAGCAGGCATCCTTTTTTGAGTTAGTGCTGCATCCGGTGAAGGCCTCGGCTATTGTGAATGAGTTATACGTTGCGGTGGGCCAGAACCAACTGTATGCGCGCCAGGGCCGGGCGACCGCAAACGACAAGGCTGCGGAGGCACGGGCGTTGTTTGCGGCCGATGCGGCGCTGACCGACGAGTACAACCACAAACTGCTGAACGGCAAGTGGAATCACATGATGGACCAGACGCATATCGGCTACACGTTCTGGAACGAACCGCCGCTGAACGCGATGCCCGCGGTGACCGAGGTGCAGCCGGAGCATGCGCCGCGCATGGGCGTGGCCGGCGAGGGCGCATCGTTTCAGGTCGAAGGCGGATTTCCGATGCGCCTGCCCGACTTCGACGTCTTCAACCAGCAGAGTTATTCATTCGATGTATTCAATCGCGGCATGGGAGCATTCGAGTTTACGGCGAGTACCGAGCAGCCGTGGATCAAACTCAGCGAGACTCATGGGCGAGTTACAGGGCAGGAACGAGTTACTGTCAGCATCGACTGGGCCAAGGTCAGCGAAGGGGAAGAAACGGGCGTGGTGAGCGTGGCGCAAGAGGACGGCGCGACGATGCGAGTGCGGATACGCGCACTGCGGCCGAAGGAGCCGACGCGGGATAATTTGCAGGGATTTGTCGAGTCCAATCATCTGGTTTCCATCGAGGCTGAGCACTTTACCAGCCGCACTGAGGCCGGGGGGGGGCATTGGGAGAAACTGCCGGGGTACGGAGAGACGCTGTCCGGCATGACGATCTTTCCAGTAACGGCTCAAAGTGTGGAGACGGCGCAGCAGGCGGCGGCGACGCTGGAGTACAAAATGTATCTCTTCGAGGGGGGTAGTTACAACGTGCAGGCGATTCTGGCGCCGACGCTGAATTTTGTGCCGGGTAGGGGTTTGCGGTTTGCCGTTTCGTTCGACGATCAGACGCCGTTGGTGGTGGACGCGCTGGCGCTGAATACGCAACAGGATTGGGCGCAGGCGGTCAGTGATGGGGTGCGCAAGGCGGCGGCCAAGCTGGATGTGGGGCAACCGGGATACCACACGCTGAAGTTCCGCATGGTAGATCCGGGAATTGTGCTGGAGAAACTGGTGGTCAGTCATGATGCCGTGCCGGAGAGTTATCTGGGACCGCCGGAAAGTTATCGGGGAACTACGAATTAGCCACCTTGCGGTGGGCCAGCGGCCTTCGGCGTGGTCCGCGCCAGAAACAAGGCGCGGCTGCTGCGCTGTTTCTGGAAATGCCTTACACTGTCGGTGAACGGTGGTGAGAGATGCCTGTTGCACAATTGACGCTGGAGATTCGAATCGAACACGCCCAGTCGCTGAAGGACCGGCGACAGGTGGTGCGGTCGCTGAAGGATCAACTGCGCCAGGGCTTCAATATCTCGGTGGCGGAACTGGACGAGGCGGTGACGTGGCAATCGGCGACCATCGGCGCAGTGGGCATCTCGGGTTCGCGGGATTACCTGCGTGGGCTGATGGAAGAGGTGGAACGCGCGTCGCGGCGAATGCTCAACGAACTGGGCGCGGAACTGGCGGATTCTTTTTGGGATTTTCTCGAATAAGCCTCGTGCCAGGTTCCATGGAGATTGGCTTCGCATGGCGTTTTGAGGCCGGAAAATTTGGCAAAAAAGGGCGATTTTGAGGGTAAAATCGGGTTTTTTGGGGCAAAAAAGGGCCTAAAATCGGCCTCTCTGTTTACTTTTCAGTAACTATGTAATATTTACAAGTATTTGATTCCTTGCGTGTTATTTGATTTTCCAGGGGGCGAAATACGATTTCCACAGGGGGAGGGGGTGGGGGTACATTCAAATCCAGGCCCGATTGGGTTCTACGGAGGGTTTTCCCTCGACTCTTCAGTATGCGCGAGGCATGGATAATACTGCGCAAAATGCCGTCAATGAGTTTTTGGCGAGGGAATTTTGCGGGCGGCTCTTAGGAGCTTGTGGTGAAAGTCAGAATCTCCCGAAAACCATCCCTGAGGGGCTAAAGCGGCTGCGGAAAAATGGGCGAACCCAAGCTGAGTGGACAGGGGAAGATGAGCAGGGGCTGAAGCCCGTCGTTTGTTTTGTTGACTTTGTGGCCCGGCTGAAGCCGTGCCCATGTTACAGAACCCATAAAGGAGCAAGTTGTGCGGATTGATCTTGAGTTTTTCCGCAGCCTGTAAAGCCCGTACCCTTCAAAATGCCGACTTATCCAGAGGTTCCTTATGGGGATTTCGGTGAAGCGAATCACTGGGTGGATTGAGGTCAGAGGTCTCCCAGGTGCCCAAAGGCACCTGGGGCACCCAGTTTCAGTGGTTATCTTGCATCTCTCGGCACCGGGGGCACCTATCTTCTGTGGTTTGATTGCTGTAATTCAAACCAGTTTTGCGCGCCGCGCGATCAGGGGTGCAGGTTGGTCTTGGTGAGCATGGAGACGAACTGGCGCACGGTGCAGGCATCGATAGCCACGGAAATCAGTTTGCCGTCGCGGTTGAAGAGGAAAGTCCTGGGAACGCCGTCCACGTGAAACTTCTTGCCCACCTCGCTGTCGTGGTCTAGCAAAACGGCGGGATGATACTTGTTCGCCTGCAGGAATCCGCCCACCTTGAAGAGTGGCTCATTGGTGATGGAAAGGACGACGAGGCCCTGATCCTTGAAGCGAGTTTCCAGCATATCCAGGCTGGGCATTTCCTGGCGGCAGGGCGGGCACCAGGTGGCCCAGAAATTGACCATGACGATCTTGCCCTTCAGATCGGAGAGGGTGACCTTCTTGCCGTTGATATCCTTGAGCGTAAAATCGGCTTTATCCATATCGGAGATGGAGGCATCGTTGTCTTCCCAGGTCTTGAGGGCCTTGGCGTACAGCGGATCGGCGAGCGTGACGGAAACCCGCTCGTAGTGGGCGAGTTTGGCCAGATCCAGATACGCCACAGGGGGCACGTCACCTTTGGCGGGTACGGGCGATTCGGCCAGGGCCTTGCTCAGGCTGTCGGCGACGGCCTGAATGGTTCCCGCGCCTTGATCGCCTTCAGTGACCAAGTGGGAGAGGCTATCGGCGAGCTTCACCTTGTCTGGGCTTGCGGGCTGGGCATTAATGTCGGTGGCGATCTTGATGGCGGCTGCGGGACGACTGGCCTCCGGGAGCGAGCGGAGTTTATCGATCTGATCGGAGATGGCGGACTCGTTGTTCTTGGCGTGGAGCAGCGGCGCAACGAGCAGGACAGGGGCGAGAAGTAACGCGTAACGGGCTGAAAGCATCTGGACTCGCATAAATGGCTGGTATCAACTTGCGAAGAAAACAAGTTCAGTGACAGTGTATTCCTTTTCGGCAGGACTGGGCACAGCGGCAAGGCAATCGCATTTGGAATATGCGCACGAAAAGAAGGGTACGGGGCTTTTCAGGCTGCGAAAAAAGGGCCAAATCTAAGCAGAATGGTTTGAAAAAGATCAGCAGGGGCTGAAGCCCGTCGCTGATTTTGTTGCATTTGTGGCCAGGCTAAAGCCGCGCCCTTGTTACAAAACCCAACAAGGAGCAAGTTTTGCAGGCCCCTATTGAGTTTTTTCGCAGCCTGTATAGCCCCGTCCCCTTCAACTGTTCAAATGCGATTGCCTTGGGCACAGCGGAGAATTTTCGCCGGGAATCGTTGGCCGATCTGATATGCTGAATGGTTTACGCTGACGAGGAGGAATCATGCCGGAACACAGAGCACGCAAGCACCATCAGGACCGGGTGGCGGAGACGCTGCGGGAAGAGATTGGGGCAATGATCGAGGGCGAGCTCTCCGATCCACGCATTCATTTTTGTTACGTGACCGAGGTGGCGCTGAATCCCGGCGGCAAATCGGCGCGGGTTTACGTGGCGGTGGATACCGCGGTCAAGGAAATCGAACAGGCAGAAGCGGATACGATTGCGGGTCTAGAAACTGCGAAGGGATTCATCCGCTCAGAGATCAAGTCGCGGATGGGAGTGCGGCACGTGCCAGAGCTGAGTTTTCTGGCGGACCGGTCGGGCCGCTTCCAGGCGCGCATCGAGGAGCTGATGGGCCGGCAGCGCAAGCGGCAGAAGGCCACGGCCACCCCGGAAGCCGTGGCGGTGACGACGATTGATTCGGCAATCAAAGAGTGACTTTGGTTCCCACCCTTGCGACAAAAACAAGTACGTCGCAAGGATGGGGCACCCGTGCAGTATTTGTTAACTGGATCAATGAGCAGAAAGTGACGACTGAGTAGCAGAAGATGGATCATTCCCAGCAGAATGCGGGCGGCAGCGCTCTGGCTACCAAGCCGGAAGAGAGTTTTGTGCCCGATTCTTCCGGCAGTTCCGAGCAGTTGATTGAGACGATTGTGAAGCGACTGCGGGAAGGCGAGCGTTTTTTGGTCTGCTCGCACTCGCGACCGGACGGCGACGCGGTGGGGTCGATGCTGGCCATGGGGATGCTGCTGGAACAGATGGGCAAGCACGTGGACCTGTATTCGGCGGACAGTATTCCGACGATCTATCGCAGCCTGCCGGGAGCCAGTCTTATTCAGTCACTCCAGCGCGTGCATGGGCCCTACGATGCGGCGATTCTACTGGAGTGCGACGGGCTGGAGCGGGCCAAATTGCAAGGGCTGGAGCAGTTTTCCCTCATCAATATCGACCATCACCTGAGCGGGCGGGCTTACGGCGAACTGAACTGGATCGACCGTTCGGCGGCCAGCGTGGGTGAGATGGTACACCGGCTGGTGAAGGCCGCCGGGGCCACTGTGACGGCGGAGATGGCCACCTGCCTTTATACGACGGTGCTGACGGATACCGGCGGCTTCTGCTACGGCTCGACGAAGGCTTCCACCTTTGCGCTGGCGCACGATCTGGCCGTTGCCGGCGCCGATCCGATCCGCATTGCGCAGGATTTGTACTTTTCCACCTCGATGGCGAAGATGCTGCTGCTGGGCGCGGCGCTGTGCAACCTGAAGCGCGAGGGGCGGCTGGCCTGGCTGTGGGTGACGCATCAGGACATGATCCGCACCTGCGCGGCGGAGGAGGATTGCGAGGGTATTGTGAACTCGGCAATCGCCATCAGCGGCATAGAGGCAGCGGTTTTTCTGCGCGAGTTGCCAGAACGGAACGTGCGCGTCAGCCTGCGCGGCAAAGGCACGGTGAACGTGGCTGCGATTGCTGAACGGCTGGGCGGCGGCGGTCACCAGAGCGCTTCTGGTTGCACACTGGAGGGGCCGATCCAGTGTGCGCTGGACGAGATTCTGGCGCAACTGCGGCCGGCGGTGGCTCACTTTCCGCTGGCCGAAGACTGAGTTTCGCTATGCGCTGTCGCGCTTGATTCCGTAGGCTTCCAGCACATCTTGCAGCGTGACCATCCCTTCCAATTTATGCAAATTGGCGCGGTGAATTACGGGCAGGGCATCCAGGCGGTAGGCGCTCATTCGTTCCATTGCCGTATGCAGAGCGTGATCCGCATGCAAATGTGGAACCAGGCTGCATTGGACCAGGTCTTTCAGTGGGAGTTCGCGACGCCCGTCGATGAGCGCGCATTCCAGAGTCTCGCGGCTGACGAGGCCGAGAAAGAACTTCCCATCGGCGACGGGCCAGGTGTGCAGACGGTTCAAGCGCGTCTGCTGTACCGCATCCTGTACGCACATCCAGGCGTTGAGCACTTGCGGAGCAGTCTGCATGACCTGGGCGACGGTGCGCTCGCTGGTGCCGTGCAGAGTGCTGGGGCTGGGCAGGTGAATGCCGTCCTGATGTGCCAATGCTTCGTAGATCGGTTCCTTCTGGAATCTGCGCGAGATGAAGAGACTGGTCAGGTTGGCAATCATCAGCGGCACAATCACCGTATAATCGCGGGTCATCTCGAAGATCATCAGCACTGAGGTCATCGGCGCGCGCACGATGCCTGCAAAGAGCGCTCCCATGCCGACCAGAGCGTAAGCGCCGGGGTTTGCGGTATAGGCCGGGAACAGACCGTGCGCGACGGTGCCGAGCGCTCCGCCGAGCATGGCACCCAGAAAGAGGCTGGGACCGAAGATGCCTCCCGCGTTGCCCGACGAATAGCTGACAGTTACGCCAATGAGTTTGAGCGCAATCAGCAGCAGCATCAATTTGAGCGCCAAGGTTCCGTTCAGAGCGCTTCCCACGTACGTATAGCCCACGCCCAGAACCTGCGGAACCAACCAGCCCATCAGGCCCACAATCAGTCCCCCGGCAACGGGGTGCGCCCAGCGCGTGTTTTTGGGCAGACGCTGAAAGAAGGAGCGCATGGTGAGCAGCATCCGGGTAAAAGCCACCGAAAGAAATCCCCCGGCGATGCCCAGCAGGGCATAGAGGGCAAACTCGATTGGATGGACCAGAGTATATTGCGGCACCTGAAAGAGCGGGCTATTGCCCAGAATCATGCGCATCACGGCCCATGAGGTAGCGGAGGCGAGCACCACCGAACCAAGGACCGGAGCATGCATATCGCCCATGACTTCTTCAAGCGAGAAGAGGACGGCGGCCATGGGGGTATTGAAGGCGGCGGCGATGGCGGCGGCGGCACCGACCGGGATCAGCGCCTTGACTTTCTCCGGGCGCAAGCCCAGGAACCGGCCCAGCACCGAAGCGATTCCAGCGCCAACCTGCACGGAGGGGCCTTCACGGCCCAGTGGAATGCCGCATGCCAGCGTGGTGGCGGTACAGAAAAACTTTCCCAGCACGGTGCGCAGGGAGATAAAGCCGTCATTGGCAAAAAGCGCGGCTTTGGTCTGCGGAACGCCACTGCCACGGGCATAGGGAAAGTAACGGTAAAGCAAAAAGCCCATCGCCAGCGAACCGGCAATCGGAATCAGTACACGCCTCCACGCGGCACTCTCGACCGGATACAGGCGCATTCCCAGCCGCTCAGTGGCCAGAATGAAGCCCACCACGGCCAGACCAGTGAGCGCGCCGATCAACAGGGAGAGCAGAAGAAAAACCTGTTCCTCGCGCTGCTGAAGGTGGGCCAGAATGCCGGAGCGGAGTTGAACCGGCCATTTTTTACGCGGCATACTTCCAGCGTGGGCCTCTGAACTCATAGCTTCATTTTACGCGCCTGAATTTTGACCGTGGCGGAGCCACCGGACCCGATCTTGATTCAGGCATTGAGTTTCCGCCCAAATCTGTTAGCCTAGTCCCTGTTGCAATTGAAGGCTGTCTCTGAGCTCCCTATTTCGAGGGGCGGGGGCAAAGCTGGCCCGGTCAGATTCCCCCCATCGCCCAGACCACGGCCGGATTGATTATTCTGTGCGGAACCGGGGCCGTCCTGTCTTTACAGGCTCCGGCTACTGGAGAAACGCCGAAAGTGGAAACGATTCAGGAAACCTCTGCACCGGATCTACCCGATGGCCGCCGCAAACGGCTGCCTGGTTGGGCCTCAGTCTGCGAGGCAGCGGTTTTTCTTGCCTTCACGCTCTTCTTTTTGCTCTATGGGCAGGTTCCACTGGTGGGCGGCGACGGGCTGGGCCTGGTGGGGGCCGACGAGCCTCGGTACGCGCAGATTGCCCACGAGATGCTGGATCGGTTCGATGCCGCGCACACGCTCGGCGACCGTCTGAGCGCCTGCGTTACCCCTTATCTTTACGGTAAGCCCTGGCTGGAGAAGCCCGCGCTGTATTATTGGCGCGCAATGTTCGTCTTCCAGGAATTTGGGATGCACGACTGGAGCGCACGGCTGCCCTCGGCAAGCTTCGCCTTCATCATGGCGGCTCTGATCTACCTGCACATGCGACGATTCCGCCGTGGCGGGCACCTGGACGCGGCGATTATCACTGTTGCCTCGGCGGGTATCATCGGATTTGCGCGGGGCGCATCGACCGATATGCAGTTGGCCGCGCCGTTGGCCATTGGTCTGCTGGGCTGGTACGCGTGGTATGAGACGAAATCCAAGTTCTGGCTCTTCGATATTTATTTCTTTACCGCCGTGGCCACGCTGGCCAAGGGGCCGGTCGCGCCGTTTCTGGCGCTGGTGATCGTGGCCGCCTTTGCGGCACTGCGGCGGGAGTGGTCGATTCTGCGCCGCTCTTTCTGGTGGCCTGGGGCACTGCTGTACCTGGCGATTGTGCTGCCGTGGTTCATTGCCGTGCAGTACCAGAACCCGACCTTCTTCCGCACCTTCTTTCTGGAACACAATCTTCAGCGCTTTGCCACGGATCGCTACCAGCACGCGCAGCCGTTCTGGTATTACCTGGTGGTGGTTTTGCTGGCGACGATGCCCTGGACGGTGATTGCGGTGCGCGCGCTGGTAGACGGACTGCAAACCTCGATCTGCGAGTGGCGGTTGCGCCACGCCAGCAAATGCGCTCCCTGCGCGGGCCGACCCGGCGATGCATTCCCGGAGTTTTTGGTGCTCTGGGCGCTGATTCCGATTTTCTTCTTTTCGCTCTCCCATTCCAAGCTTCCGGGCTATGTTCTGCCCTCGATTCCTCCCATCACGATCCTGACTGGCGACTATCTGTTCCGGCAGCGACAGCGGGGGCTGAACCGCTGGGTGCTGATCGGCCACGCGGTGCTTTCCGGCGTGATGACCGTCTTTGCCATGCTGCTGCCTTGGTTTGTGATTCATGGACGGCATTGTCCCTCGATGCACGTGCTGATTGCCTCGCTGCTGACCGCGACCGGCGCGGCGCTGCTGATTCTGGTGGCGGTCAAGGGCTTCGGCGTGGCGCGGCTGCGGCTGGTCACCTCGGCGGTGATGATGGTGCTGGTGCTGTTCTTGTACGGCATTGGCCCGTTCTTTGGGATTCCGGCGGTGGAGGCCAGCAAGCGCGTGATTCACCTGCTGGATAACTCCTACTCGGCGCGTCCGCTGGCGGAGCAACTGGTGCGCACGGCCCCGAATACCCAGACGGTCGCCGTCTTCCGGGTTCGCCGCGACGTGGAGTACGGTCTCTCCTTCTATCGCAACCATGAGGTGATCAACTACGAGGAGAGCGGCGTGCCCAGTGAGCAGCACCTGCTGGTGGCGCGCGTTACCGGCGCGCACGGCGTAGACCTGCACACTCCCGAGGCTCTGGACGAACTGCTGGAGGGGCGGCCGATTGAGCAGCTCTTCACCTGGCCGGAGCAGGGGCTGGTGGTTTATCTGGTGGGCGCCCGGTAGGCCTGGCTGTGAGAAAATCAGAGCTTGCGAAACCGATCCAAGTATCGATTGCTGGTGGTCCGCCTGGGTGCGATGGGCGATATTCTGCACGCTCTTCCGGCGGTGACCGCGCTGCGGCGGATGCATCCCGGCTGGGTGATCGACTGGGTGGTGGAGGGGCGTTGGAGCGCGCTGCTGGCTGCCGACCGGAACGGTGAACGCGGAAGCACGCGGCCCATCGTGGACGGTCTGCACATCGCAGCTACGCGGGAGTGGCGCAAGGCTCCGTTCAGCGCAAAAACAATCCATGAAATCAATGATTTGAGAAAGAACCTGCGGGCCGGGCGATATGACGTTGTGATCGATCTGCAAGGTTCCATCCGTTCGGCGGTGATTGGCCGACTGACGGGCTGCCGTCGCCGCATCGGTGAGTTGGAACCCCGCGAGTGGGCGGCGAGCTTGCTTTTTACGGAACACGTGGCGACCACCGGAGCCCATGTGATTGAGCAGGATTTGGAAGTGGCGACTGCGGTGGCGGGCGACGAACTGACCGCCGGGCTGCCGTGGCTGCCCGTAGATCCGACGGCAGCGCGCTGGGCGGAGAAGATTCTGCCTGCGTCGTCGCAGCCCGCTGTGCTCATCAATCCCGGAGCGGGATGGGGAGCGAAGCGCTGGCCCGTGGAGCGGTACGCACAGGTGGCGCAGGCGCTCACGGAGCGTGGCTGCCGCGTGGTGGTCAATGCAGGACCGGGCGAAGAGGCGCTGGCAGCCAGCATCTGCGACGGCACGGGCGGAGCGGCGATTGCGCTGAGTTGCTCGGTAGCGGAGTTGATCGAAATTACGCGGCGGGTGGGGTTGGTGATTGCCGGCGATACCGGGCCGCTGCACCTGGGCTGCGCGCTGGGTAAATCCGTGGTGGGGATCTTCGGTCCTACGGACCCCAGCAGGAATGGGCCCTTCGGAAGCCCGTTCAAGGTGCTGCGCAGTCCGGAGAGCCGCCGGGATCACAAGCGTCACGCCGAGCCGGAGGCGGGGTTGCTGACCATTCAGGCGGACGATGTGCTGCGGGCGGCGGAAGAGTTTTTGAAAAGCGGAGAATATGCATGAAGGAAGCAAACGAGAAGCCGCAGGGCAACGCGGCGGCGGAAGCAGCGGACTGGATCACGCGCTGGCAGCGAGTTGCGCGGCGGATTCGTGTGCCGCTGGGATTTCTGACCGCCGGTCTTTACCTGTTCGAGCTGGGCAGGCGCGCGCCGCAACCGACGGCAGTGGCCTGGAGCCTGCTGCTGGTGCTGCCTGGGCTTTGGCTGCGCGGATACGCGGCGGGCTACGTGAAAAAGAACAAGGAACTGACGCAGACCGGGCCGTATGCACATACTCGGAACCCGCTTTACCTGGGGTCGATGCTGATGGCGGCGGGCTTTGCCCTGGCACTGCTGAGCTGGCCGGTGGCGGTGGTGCTGGCGGCGGGCTTTGCCGTGATTTATGTGCCGGTGATTGCCTCCGAGGAGCGGTTTCTGCGCGCCACCTTCGCGGATTTCGACGAGTATTGCAGTCGGGTTCCGCGCCTGATTCCGCGCCTCACCCCAGGCAGACGGCCTGACGATGCCACTCGACCGGCCGACAGCGGCGGCGCGGGCAGCTTTTCATTTTCGCTTTATCTCAAGCACCGCGAGTACAATGCTGGAGTGGGGGTGGGACTTCTGTACCTCAGTCTGCTCCTGCTGCGCCCCTTGCTTGCCCAGCTTTTGCAAGGGCACGGTTTCTGAAGCAGGGCGTGAACTGAACCTGTAATTTTCCGCCTTTCCGCGAAAACGTTGCAAGCGGTTTCGCGTCTGTATTGTTGTTCTTTCAAGGAGCCTTGTCTGACGGTGAAAATGCGCACTACTGCCGCGAACGTTTTTTGTACCCTTGCCTTGGTTGCCGCGGCTGTCGTAGCCGTTGCCCAGCAAGGTACGCCGCTCCCCCCGCCCCGCGCGGGCTACAGTTTTCCGCAGAAGCAGACGCTGACCTACTCCGTGGACTGGCGGGTCTTTCCGGCTGGAACCGCAGTGCTGCATTTTGAAGCCTCAGGGGATCGCGAGCGCCTCACCGCCAATGCCGATACGGTCGGCGCCATCAACCTGCTCTTTCACGTGGGCGACCGCTTTCAATCGACCTTTGACCGGGAGAAGGGTTGCACCTACGAGTTCGATAAGCAGACTGCGGAAGGCCGTCGGCAGGTCAATTCCACGCTGAAGCTGGACTACGCGCAGGGCAAGTCTATTCTCGACGAGAAGAATATGGTGACCGGCCAGAACAAGCATCTGGAAGCAGCGATTCCCGGCTGCCTGACCGACCTGCTGACCGGGGTCTACTATGCCTCGTCGCAGCCCATGGTCGTGGGCCACAGTTTTGTGATTCCGGTAGTGGATGCGATGCGGACCGTGCCGGTGACCATGAAGGTGGAAGGGCGCGAGGAGATCAAGACCACGCTGGGCACCTTCAAAACCGTGCGTGTGCAGCCGACCGCCGACGCGGGCGTGGTGAAAAATCGCGGCAATATCTGGATCTGGTATACGGACGATGATCGCCACCTGCCGGTCCAGATGCGGGCGCGCCTGTTCTGGGGTACCATCACCTTCCGCCTCACCGGCAACGAGAACAAATAGTCGGCTTCCATGCTTCCAATCGGCCCGGCGCGCTACTCAGGCGAGCCGGGCCGATGATTTTTCAGGTAAAGATCGCATCCGTATCCCCACTGCTTGCGCATGAAGCGATGCCCGAAGAGGGTGATCCAGAGGTGCGCGGGGGCGGGCTGAATCAGTCGGAACTGCCTCGCATCCAACTCGACCGGAAGCGGCAGCACTTCGCCAGCCTCCGCCTGGGAACTGGCGTAGCAGTTGGCCACAGCCTCAACGCTGGCATCGCGCCCCGCATCCTCGGCAGCGCCCAGTTCAACCATGTGATGAAATTGCGGCTTGAAGAGATCGTACTCCGGCCCCTGCACGGCAACCAGAGCCTCCGGGGACGGCAATTGCGCGCGGAGCAACTCCGGCTGCTGTCGGGCCGCGCGAAACGAAGGAATCTGTTCGATTCCCACCGTCAGTCCCAGTGCCACAGAGGGCAGATGAGTGCAGACGGCGAAGAACAGCATGGCCAAACCGGGCGCGGCCAACCGGGGCTGGGTGTGCCCCACAATCACCAGACCGAGAGCAACGGCGAAGGCCATGAACAGAACGTAATTGCCCTGATTCGGAAACAGGAATAACGCAATAAGCGCGCCAGCCAGCGCGGCTGCAACCACGCAACCATCCTCCCTGCTCAGCCTTTCGCGGCGAAGAACGGCCCAGCCGACAAACAGCAGAATCGCGCCGAGAGAAACCAGATAGCTCCAACTCATCAAACGGCCGGGGTCGATGATGCTGTGATGCAGGGCGTCGAAAAAACTCTTGTGGCTGTCAGCGACCACGCCCAAACCGCTGTGCATGCCCAGCGCGTGCTGTGCAAAGCGGGCCAGGGAGTCGCGGTCCAGCAGGAAGTAGAGCAGAGCGACGGGAGCAAGAACGGCAAGAGCCAGAGCGCCGCTGAGAGCGATCCTGCGCCAGGGCCTGAACTCGGTGCCGCGCGCCAGAAACAGCCCCGCAACCCACACGGCCGCAGCCAGCGCGGCGAAGGGGTGGGCGAGGAAGGTCAGAGCCAACAGCAACCCAACCACAACCGGTTGGGCAGCGGGCCGGGCCACAGAGGCGACCGTTGCGCAGAACAGAACCAATGCAATGGTCTCGGGGCGATCATCGGGGACGAATACGACGGGAAAAGCGGCCACGGCCAGCGCGGCCAGCGTGCGTAGCCTCGTGGCGGGAAGCCGCAGAACGAAGCGCAGCGCCACGGCGGCTGCCAGAAAACCAAGCAGCAGATCGAAGACGGTTCCCGCGTAGGGGTTGCGCGGAAAGACGGCGGCATAAGCGGCGAAAAGCAGCGGTTGGATGGGCGTGTAATGCGCAAAGAAATGGGGTATGAGGTCGCGCATGTACAGCAGCCCCGCCGACTCGAAGGAGCCATAAGCGGCCAGATTCCAGCCCGCATCCCGGAAGATATAAACGTCTGTGCCGCTCATCGACGGAGCGATGCAGAGATGCGCAATCAAACTCACCAGGGCGGCGACGGCGAAGACGGCCCAGATGCGGAGATTTCTCATGCGAACTCCTGGCGGCAAAGAGACGGCGGAAAAGCGGCTGGTTTGTATGGTAGCGCAGAGCGCGTGCGGTCCAGAGCAATTCAGACAACACAAGGGCCGGGATTGCTCCCAGCCCTTGTGCGTTTGCTCGATTCTGCCGGAATCCGGCCTAAGGAGTTAGAGAGGCTGCACGTCGGCAGCCTGCCATCCCTTGGGCCCCTTCACCACGTTGAACTGCACAGCTTGACCTTCTTGCAGGCTCTTGAATCCGCTGGAGCTGATCGCCGAGTAATGCACAAAAACGTCTTCGCCGTTCTGGCGCGAAATGAAGCCGAAGCCCTTCGCGTCATTGAACCACTTCACAGTACCTTGTTCCATTTGATCGTGTTTCCTGGTTTGAATTGCGCTGGATGAATCGGACCGACTACTGGCAGAATCTTGCTTGGTTGGGCGAGTGCTGCTCACGCCCGGTTCGGCTCTAACGCTGGCGACAGTATAGCATCGTCCCCGGACGATTCCGCAGGCATTGGCGACAAATTTATATTTTTTCAGCCAATTGCCGAAAACTCCTCGTGTGAAGCGGGCTGGGGCCAGATTTGGACCGTCGGCAAGGATGCACTGCATCCGCGCGGCCTCGTCGATTCGCCGATCTTTGGCCGCACCTGACCTGGAACAGGCTTCCCTGGATTTTGAATTGAATGCGCTGGAGAGTGAAGGATTCCTGGGACTCAAAATCGAGAACTGGAGCGCACAGTATCCTGCTGAATCATTTCGACTGGAAGATTAAAACTCATGGACACATTTTTATGAGAAACTTGTTTGCCAGGGAGAAGGGAGTCAAGTTATATGCCCTCAAATATGTCCTGGCAAATCGGAAAGAAGATCAACGACAGCAATTCCACACCGAAGGCGATCAGCGCCTGCGTCTTCAACAACAAGCTGCATCTCTTCTATCCAGGCAATGGATCACCCTACAACATCTGGACTTGCGCATCCGGCGACGGCGTCAACTGGCCGGGGGATAACACGATAAACAGGACCGATACCACGCCGGAGGCGGTCAGCTCTTGTGTTTTCCAGAACAAACTCTACCTCTTCTGGAGGGCTAACTCTTCCGGCGGCTCTATTTGTTACAGCGCCTCAGGCGATGGAGCAAACTGGCCGGTTGGGCGAGGGATCAACAGCATCGACAGCACCCCCAAAGCAATCAGCGCCTGCGTCTTCAATGGCAAACTGTATCTGTTTTGGAAGGCCAACGATCCGGGCAATCGTATTTACTTCAGCGCGTCGAGCGATGGCGTCAACTGGCCGACGGGGCGCATGATCAATAACTCGGATAGCACGCCTGAAGCGGTCAGCGCCTGCGTCTTCAATGGCAAGCTATACCTCTTCTGGAAGGCCAACGATGCGAGCAATTGTATCTGGTACTGCGCCTCTGGCGATGGCGAAAGCTGGCACAACAGCAAGTTGATCAACGACACTGACTCCACGCCCAAAGCGATTGGCTGCTGCGTTTTTCAGAACAATCTGCTTCTGCTCTGGAAGGCCAACGACGCAAGCAACACGATCTACTGGAGCATTTCCGCGGACGGTGCAAGCTGGCCCGGAGGCCGAAGCCTGTTTTCCGAATCCACGCCCGAACCACCCAGCGCCTGCGTGTTCAACAACACCCTGTTTACCTTCTGGAAGGCCAACGAATCGAATAACAAAATATGGACCAGCCTGAGTCATGGCGAGCCGGCCATCGGCTGCATCGATACCCCCACGGTCAATCAAGGTGTGAATGGAACAATTACCGTCGCGGGATGGTATCTGGACAATAAAGGCGTCTCCAATATCGATGTCTATGTCGATCAAGCTCAAGGGGCGACTCCAGCCACCTACGGCGACAGCAGGCCTGACGTGGAAGCCGTGTATCCCCTGTATCACAATGGAAACTCAGGCTATCATTGCAGCCTGAATACCGATCATTGGAGCGGTGGCCTGCACACAATTACAGTGCAGGAAATCAACAATCTCGATGAGAGAAACTCCGTTTCGGTTCAGGTTGCCCACGAGTTACTTGTGATTCAAGCAACCGGCCTGAAGAGCAGTTATGTGGTCAACGAGGAAAGTAGCATCACTTATACAGCATCAGGCGGCGTTGCCCCCTATGCATTTAGTTATAGCGCCTCGGGTCCGATCACTTTCATGCTGATCCCAGCAGCGGACAAGTGCTCTGCGTCGACCGCAGGACCTTTTGAAGTTGCCGGAACCATTGTCTTGACTGTAGTCGTCACCGATGCGCTGGGCGCAAAAGCAACTCGAAGCGACACGCTGCTTGTTAATCCCTGGATCAACATCTCACCCACCATTTTGCCTGCGGGCGTGGCGAATAGCCCCTATAGCGTGACTTTCACCTCTTCCAACGGCACAGGCCCGTACACCTATTCCTTGGTGAGTGGCAGCCTTCCGGCTGGCCTGACGCTGAGCGGCAGTGGAACTCTATCGGGAACGCCGACGGCCAGTGGCTCATCCTCTTTCCTGATCAAGTCAACCGATGCCCACAACTACTATGGAGAGCGGCAATACAACCTCAGCGTAAGCCAATCCACTTCATCGAAGTTGACGGGGAGTCTCGCCGTGAATATGCAGGAGATCATTAACCCGCAAGGGGGCGATAGTGGATCGTATGCAGGGGACGCTGGTGCCCCGCCCAATTGCAAGAATGCCGTAGTGGTAAGCCTGGGATATCCCGGCCCATGGGCAGAGGGTTCCGTGTCCTGCAATAACGTCGCGTATAAGCCAGGGTGCTCTGTCGCGGGACATTGGGAGGACGAGGTTTCCTTCTCCTCAAGTAATCCGTTGCCCACTCAGTTCACGTTAATCATCAATTGGAAGCAGCCGTAGTCGCCTCACCAACGCATCGAACGCGGACCTTGCGGTCCGCGTTCGTGTTTGCAGCGCGTTGAATTGAGTTATGCCTTGGCGGGTACAGCCGCAGCGAGGCGCTCACGGATCAGTTCGTGGCCGCGGGTAAGCAAGTCTTGCAGGGGCAGTTTGCCCGCGTCTACTTCGGCAAGCAGGTCACGCTGGGCCGCATACTCCTTGTTGACGATGCCGGCTTTGGACTGCAACATACGCCATGCCTTGCGGCGTTCGACGCAGAACATGACCAGTTGGCGGCTGAGGGCGTAATAGGTGGTTTTGCCTTCGTTCTCGACGGTGATGAAGACGCCGAAGTCAGGAATAAAGGCGCGGTGGGCGGGGTCCAGGTAGCGGCGGTAGACCACGTCCTGTTGGGTGATCCGCACCAGCATGTTATCCAACTGAATCAGCGCGGAAGCAGCCTCGGGCTTGATCTTTTTGAGGTGGTTGCGGAAACGGGCCTCGGTAGTGCACCAGTGGGCGACGGTGTAATGCGCCGTCTCGCCGGTGACCTTGTTTTTGGTCTCGTACCAGTCGAGGTCGATGGAGGGGTTGCCCTTGAGGTCGAGCGCTTCCTGATAGGTTTCACCGAGGCGGGGGTTGAAGACGAACTCAGGCACACCGCGCGAGTCGCGCACACGCTGGGCCTGGAAGAGGGCCATATCGTCGGCGACGCCGTGCTCTGGCTGGCAGGTGGTGAAGGCCTGCAGGAACATGGTGCCGCGATATTCCAGACCGTCGAGAATGGCGCGGTAGAGTTTGGGCGCGTTGGCCATGGAGACCTGCGCCACAAAAGGCGATCCGTGCCCCGCCAGGAAGGTTTCGGCGACGGTCTTCTTCTCGGTGTTCTTGCCCTGCGTGGCGGCACCGAAGACGTTCATATCGTTGCCGCCCAGCATGGGAGTGGAGTCCGAGTTCTGCCCGCCGGTGTTGGAGTAGACCTGCGTGTCGAGCATGAGCACCTTGACGTTGGGGCGGTTCTGCAGGATCACCTTGCTCATGTTCTGGTAGCCGATATCGCCCATGCCACCATCGCCGCCGACGGCCCAGACCTTGGGTAGTTCAACGATCTCCTGATCGGTCATCAGCGCATCGGTGAAGTGGCTGTAGTGGTAATACTCCTCGTCGTTGATGACGCCGGTCTCGCGGGTGAGCAGCGCGTCGGCCAGACGCTCGGGAACAACGGAGCGGCGAGCATGATCGACAATGAAGCTCTCGCCGAGCAGCCAGCCAACGGTAACGCCGTCCTGGAAGAGCGAGTTCATCCACGGATAGGGATGGGGGTTGTTGGGCGCGGAGGAGCCGTAGACCGTATTGCAGCCAGTGTGGGCGGCCATGGCCATGACGCTCATGCCGCTGGCGTGGCGGCCATCGACGGCTTGCAGGTTCTTGTGGTTGAAAGCCTCAGTCAGCAGAACGGCGGCGATGGCTTCGACCAGTTCGGCATCGCTGATGGGTCCGTGCTTCTTCTCGTAGGCGTTGATGCGGGCCTTGGTGTCCTTGTCGTCCTCGCCACCCAGGCCGAGGATGAGATGGGCGATGGCCTGACGGAGCAGATCGTACTCGGCCTGATTGCGGGACTTGAGCACCGCCAGTTTGGCGACGCCGGTCTTCTCAAGCAGGCCGGCCTTGGCCAGGAAGCGATCACTCTTGGCGTGGAAGACGGGGCGCATATAAGCTTCGGTGACCGCGGCAATGGAGCGCAGCACGCTCTTTTCACCGCAACCGGCACAGGCACCATCGCCACTGACCAGAGCATCGTAGGTCGAGCGGACCATGAGCATATTGCGCAGCGTTGCGGTCTTGGAATCAGCGGGCTTTTCCGCGTTGTAAAGGCCGAGGAACTTCTGCGAGGTATCAGGCAGCAGATCCAGGAAGCGGGTACCGGTCTCGTGCTCGGCATTGACTTCGAGGGTTTCAGGCACCATCTTGAGAGCCTGATGATCGCCGCAAGCGGTGACGCAGGCCGCGCAGCCCTTGCAGAGATCGCTGACAAAGATGGAGAAGACGCCGCCGGAGCCGGGAGATTTGCGCTCAGGCGAACTGAAGATTGCCGTGACTTTTTGATAGGCCATGGGAACCTTGTCCAGGATCGCGAAGAACTGGTCCTTCGCGGACGGCGAAAGCCCTTCAACTCCAGTGACGACTTCGCGAAGTATGGTGGGCAGCGGGGTGCCGGTCTTGACCTCGGCAACCATGCGGGTTCGGGTAAGCTTCTCGATCTCAGGCATCGCGGACAGGAGCTTGACGCGGTCGGCGGGCTTGGCGACGTAGTGCGTAACGGCGGTAGCCAGCAGTGTGCTGAGATCTTGCGAGGTATTGGGCAGAGCTGTATCCGGGCAGACCGAGATGCATTCCATGCACTGAGTGCAGTTCTCGGGGATGTAGAGCGGGGTCTCGCGGCGGGCAACGTACTTGGAGGCCGTATCGCCGGTCGCGGCGGCGATCATGCCCATGGCGGCCAGCGGCGAGGCAGGCTGATTGTAGCCAAAGTTAGAGCGGAACTCGGCGTCGAAGGTGGCGATGCTGGCGATGGGGGTGCGCGCCGTCTGACCAGCGGGCAATGGGTTGGAACGGCAGCCGGTGCCGCAGGAAGATGCGCCAGTGGGAACTGCTTCCAGAATGGGTAGCAGAGGCTGACCGCGCAGGCTGGAGTGATCGGCCGCAGTGAGCGCACCAATCTCGATCTCGCGGACCTGATCGTAGCCCTGGAGCATGACCTCCATGTTGGACTGCACGACGGCCTCGCCGAGCTTGCCGAACTTTTTGACGTACTGCTTCTGCACCACGTCGCGATACTGCTCCTGCGTGATGCCGAACTCCTTCAGCAGCGTGCTGACGGCGAAGAACGCGCCCAGAAAGGCGTTGCCCTGCATGCGGAGTTGCAGATCGCCACGGTCAGTGGCTTTCTTGGCGATGGCGAAGCCGGGCAGCGTGAAGACGCGGATATTCTTCTCAATGATCTGCTTGCGCGCCCATGTGGGAAGGCGTTCCCACGCTTCTTCTCCCTCGACTTCTGATTCCCATACAAAGCTGCCGCCCTCGGCTATGCCGTCCAGCGGATTGCAGTGGGTGAATGCCTTGGGGTCGCAACAGAGAACGACGGTGACGTGGCGCAGATCGCAGTTGACGCGGATACGATCCTTGGCCGCGACCATGAAGTAGCTGGTGGGAGCGCCCTTCTTCTCCGAACCGTATTTTGGATTGGCGCTGACGTGAATAACTTCCTTGGGATTTCCCAGTTCGTCGCGTTCGCCGTCACGCTCGAAGATCAGATCGTTGAGATCGCCGAGGATCGCGCCCAGGTTTTTGCCGGTGGTGATGGCGCCCCAACCGCCGATGGAGTGGAAGCGCACGGCCACCGCGCCCTCGGGCAGCAGGGAGGGAGTCTCGTCGGCAACCACCGCATAGGGATGGTCGATGCCGAGAACGATGAAGCTGACTTCAGCGGCGGTCTTGCCGTCCTTGCGCGGGCGTCCGGCGGTGACGAATTCGTACGCGCCGAGGATGTGCTCAGGGCGGAAGTCGCGGGAGCCGAGGCCGTAGGTTCCGCCGTAGATTTTGGGGATTTCATTGACGGCAATCGCGCCGGTCTGCGCGGCCTTGGAAAGTGCGGTGCGAATATCGCGGCCCAGCGGATTATCGCCTGAGAGCGCTTCGTCGGTGCGTTCGAGGATGATGATGTTCTTCTTGCCCTTGAGGGCGGCGACGAGGGCTTCTTCCGGGAAGGGGCGAATCACGTTGATGTGGATGGAACCGACGCTGGCCTTGCGGGTCTCACGCAGATAATCGACGGCGGCTTCAATATTTTCGGCAGCCGAGCCGAGCGAGATGAAGACCGTCTCAGCATCATCGGTCTTGTGCTTGGAGATGAGGCCGTAGTTGCGGCCGGTCAGTTCGGCAAAGTCCTTGTAGGCGGCTTCCAGGAATTCGAGGATCGGCTCGGCGAAGTTATTGCGCCGGGCGACGATGCCGTTCATGTAGTGCTCTTGATTTTGCACGGGGCCGAGGAGCAGGGGATTGGCCAGGTCGATCATCTTGGGAACGCGGCGGCGAGTGGGTCCGAAGAGTGTGCGCTGCGCCTCGGTGGGGCAGTCGATCACATCTTCGGGCGCGCCGAGATACTCGCGAATGAGGCCGGACTCGTGCTTGTAGAAGGTCCGCTCCAGGTGCGAGGTAAGGAAGCCGTCCATGATGTTCATGCCGGGGGTGAGCGAGAGTTCGGTTACGCGGCGCAGGATGAGGGCCTGATCGGCGGCCTGCTGCGCATCCTTGCCAAAGAGCATGATCCAGCCGGTATCGAGCGCGGCATAAATATCGTCGTGGCCGCAATGCACGTTGAGCGCGTGCTTGGTGAGGGCGCGCGCGCCCACCTCGATGACCATCGTCGAGGCCTTGCCGGGCGCGTGATAATACTGCTCGACGCCGTAGACGATGCCCTGGCCACTGGTGAAGTTGACTACGCGCTTGCCGCAGACGGAGTGGGCAATCGCGCCGCCCTGCGCGGCGTGCTCGCCCTCGGTCTCAATGGCGATGGTGTTATGCCCAAAGACGTTCATGTGGCCTTCGGCATAGGCTTGCTGGAATAGCTCGCCGCCTTCGGTGGAGGGCGTGATGGGGTAGAAAACGCCAGCATCGGCGATGCGCGTCTCGGTGTGATACGAGACCAACTGATTTCCATTGGCGGTGACCCGAATGCCGGGATAGCGAGCAGCAACCTTCATGAAAACTTCCTCCGTGCGACCAGTAATCATTTTGATGCAATAGCGGCGGGGTTGAGACTCAATTTCAGACCCAGCAGCCGCAAGAATTCCCAAAAACACCATGCGTTCGGCGAGGCGAGGCAAGAGGGGAAGTGCTGCACTCGCGCGGAAATGAAGGCTCCGCGGAGGCAGGGGGTAGTTCCGATCTTGCAGGTAGCGCGTTCGCCGCCCATGGCCGACGAGCCTCCGCACCGCTGCGGAGACCAGATGAAGCCGAGGTCAGTGTACTTGGCCGGAAGAGAGAAAGGGAAACCGGGAAAAGTTGCCCTGGGGAAACCGGCTTAGAAACAGTATGCACCTTGTGATGGGAGACGCGGTTTCACATTACGATACGGAGCGGTTTTTCTTTTTCCGTATCGTGCGCGTGAACCCGATGTTTTGAAGTGAGCCAAAAGGGAAACAAATCATTTTTTGTAAATTACTGTTAACTCATACTTATCAGGCTGTATATTTGTTCGCAACAATTTGCGGGTTGTTCAGCCCTCCTCCAAAATCACATGCTCCATTCCAGTTTGCGTCGGCGAAGATACGCGACAGGTGTGATTAGAGCATTTTCTGAAATGGTGTAGCCCCGTTTCCATTGTGCAAGGTCGTCGCTCTTTGGGGTCGCGCCAACTTGAACGCGAGATTTCAGTCTAGGGGATTTCAGAAAATGCTAAAGCGAGAAAGGGCTGTAAACGATTCCAAAACTGTGCACTCCCGCCCTGCCAAAAATATGCGGCGAGGTTAGGGCATCCATGTCCAAGTTATCGGACCAGATCACCAGTGAGTCAGGTCGCCGGAGAACAGAAACATGGGCCAGGCAGAAGCGAATCTAGCGTCATTGATCGAGAGCACGGATAACCTGATCTGGTCCGTGGACCGGGAGCATCGCCTGATGACTTTCAACCGGGCAATGCAAGAAGACATCGAGAAGAATTACAAGAAAAAAGTCGAGATGGGCGTACGCCTGGAAGATATTCTGCTGCCGGAACGGGCCGAGCGCTGGCCGGAAATATACGAGAAAGCGCTGCGCGAGGGAGCGTACCGGACGGAGTATCAACTGCTGGACGGGCGAACACTGGAACTGAGCTTGAACGCGATTTTAGTGGACGGAGATGCTACCGGGATTTCGGTTTTCGGCAAAGACGTCACAGAGCGCAAGGCGGCCGAGGCTGCACAGGCCTTTCTGGCGTCGATTGTCGAAAACACGGACGACGGAATTATTGCCTACACCACCTCCGGCGAGATACTCACCTGGAACCGCGGCGCGGAGGCAATCTTTGGTTATTCGGCGGATGAGGCCGTCGGGAAGCCGATGACGATGGTCGTGGTGCCGGAGCGACGGGCGGCCCTGAAGGAATATACCGAAAAACTTTTGATTGGCACCTCCTCGTTGCATAGGCAGGGGGTGGGCATCCGCAAGGATGGGCGCAGGATTCATGTGGCCGTGACCTCCGGCGTCCTGCGAAATTCGGCGGGCGAGGCGACAGCGATTTCGTGCATTGTGCGCGATGCGAGCAGCAGGATTGAGCATCAGGAGACGCTGTCGTTTCTGGCGTCGATCGTGGAGTCATCGGACGATTCGATTCATGCAGCAGATCTAAGCGGAAAGATTCTGAGTTGGAATCGAGCCTCGGAGAAACTGTTTGGCTACCAGAGCGAAGAGGTCGTGGGACAGAACGCGACGATTTTGGTCGCGAAAGAGCACAGGGCAAAGATCAAAAAAGGCCTGAGCGCAATTCGCAAGGGACATAGCATCGGGCCACTGGAAGTCGTGCTGAGGCACAAGGACGGGCGCGTACTGGAAGTTCTGCAGACGATGACGCCGATCCGCGACGGGGAGGGCGTGATCGTGGGGGCGGCGGTGATTGCGCGGGACATTCGCCAGAAAAAGTGGTTCGAGCAAGCGATCAAAGACGCGCAGACCAAATATCGCGAGATCTTCGACGGCGCGATTGAAGGAATCTTTCAGACCACGCCGAAGGCGCGTGTTCTGAGTGCGAACCGTGCGCTGGCTGAGATGCTGGGCTACGATTCTCCAGAAGAGTTTGTGGCCACGGTGACGGATGTTGTCAGTCAGGTTTGGGTGAACGAGGCAGAACACGCGGAAGCGATGCGGCAATTGAAAGCGCATGGAGAAGTCCGGAACTTCGAGTGCCAGTTCCGGCGCAAGGACGGGGAAATTACGCGCGTGGCATTGACCGCGCGGCGAATCTGCGGCGCGGACGGCGAGCTGGCGTATTACGAGGGCTTCATCGCGGATATTCAGCAGCGCAAGGCTGCCGAGCGGGGACTTGCCGCTGCCCAAGAGGCTCTGCTGCGCAGCGAGGCGCGGTACCGAACGGCGTTTCTGACCAGCATCGATTCCATCAATATCAACCGGCTGGAAGATGGTTTGTATATCGATGCGAACCAGGCATTTCTGGACGTGACGGGCTTTGACCGCGCGGAAGTAATCGGACGAACCACGCGGGAGGTCAATATCTGGGTCGATCCGGAGGATCGGCTACGGATAATCGAGGCGCTGCACCGCGCCGGAAGCTGCCGGGATTTCAAGGCCCGATACCGCGTGAAGGATGGAAAAATCCTGTGGGGATTGATGTCGGCCTCGGTCTTTGAGTTGGACGGGGCAGCCTGTGTGCTGTCAATCACGCGGGATATCACGGAGGCCATGGCGGCCGAGGAGCGGCTGACGGCGGCGGCCAAGGCGCTGCGCATGAGCGAGGAGCGCTACCGCACCGTCTTCCAGACGAGTTTGGATTTTGTGGCCATCAACCGATTCAGCGATGGGTTGTATATCGATTGCAATGAGGCGTTCCTTGACACGTTTGGCTACACGCGCGAGGAGGTCATAGGACGCACCTCGGTGGAACTGGGCATCTGGGCAGACGACCGCGGGCGGCAGAGATTTGTGGAACGGCTGCGCGAAACCCCGCAGTGCCGCAACCTCGATGCCCGGCTGAGGAGAAAGAACGGAGAGCTCTTCTCCGCGCTGACTTCGGCCTCGGTGATGGAACTGGAAGGCGTGAAGTGCATTATCTCGATCACGCGGGACATTTCCGAGGCCAAGGCGGCAGAGGACGAGATACGCAGCCTGGCTTTCTTCGATCCGCTGACCGGACTGCCGAACCGGCGCTTGCTGATCGAGCGTCTGCATCACTCGCTGAGCACGATTACGCGCGGAAACCGCAAGCGCGCGCTGCTGCACATCGATCTGGACCACTTCAAGATGGTGAATGAGACGCAGGGACACCAAGCGGGGGATCTGCTGCTGCTGGAGGCGTCGCGGCGCATCACAGCCTGTGTGCACGAAGCGGACACCGTGGCGCGGCTGGGCGGAGACGAGTTTGCGGTGCTGCTAGAGGATCTGAGCGATCAGGCCGAGGATGCGGCGGCGCAAGCGCGATTGATCGCCGAGATGATTCTTTCCGTGGTGGGGCAAAGCTATCTGGTCGAGGAGCGGGAGTGCCGCAGCAGTTGCAGCATCGGAATCACGGTCTTTGGGTCTGCCGAAGACAACGTGAACGAGGTGCTGAAGCAGGCGGATATTGCCATGTACCAGGCCAAGGTGGCGGGACGCAATAACCTGCATTTCTTCTCGCCTGCGCTGCAAGCGGCGGTGAATACCCGGGCGGCGTTGGAGGAGGATCTGCGCCAGGGCATCGAGGCCGGCCAGTTTCTGCTCTACTATCAGGCGCAGGTGGGCGGCAGCGCGGTGATCGGCGCGGAGACGCTGCTTCGCTGGAACCATCCCACGCGCGGAATTCTTTCTCCCGATGAGTTCATCCCACTGGCCGAGGAGACGGGGCTGATCGTGACGCTGGGCGACTGGGTGATCGGAGCAGCCAGCCGGCAGATTGCGGCCTGGGCGAGCGATCCGCTGACGGCGCATCTGGAGATTTCCGTGAATATCAGCGCGCGGCAGTTTCGTCAGGTGGATTTCGTCGAGCGGGTGGCGCGGACCGTGAAAGAGAGCGGCGCGAATCCCTGTAACCTGATGCTGGAACTGACCGAGAGTATGCTGTTGGAGAACATCGACGAAGTGATTGCAAAAATGAGCAAGCTGAAGGCGCGGGGGCTGCGCTTCTCGCTGGACGACTTCGGCACCGGCTACTCTTCTTTGAGCTATCTGAAGCACCTGCCGCTGGATCAGTTGAAGATCGACCGCTCGTTTGTGCGGGACGTGCTGGTGGACTCCAGCAGCAGCGCCATTGCCGCGGCAATTCTTTCGCTGAGTCACGCGATGGGGCTTTCGGTAATTGCCGAGGGCGTGGAGACCAGAGAACAGCAGGAATTGCTTGCTAGACTGGGCTGCCATCTGTACCAGGGGAATCTGTTCAGCGTTCCGGTTCCAGCCGAAGAGTTTTTGCAGTTGCTTGATCGCAGCGCCTGAAACAGCGGCCACGCAGACTATCATCGTGCTGTGGAGACGCAATACAAACTCGGCGATATTCTGGCGAATTCGATCACCCACGGCATCGGCGCGCTGCTAGCCGTGGCGGGTGCCATTTATTTGATCGCGGCCTCGACCAAGGGCGGCACACGACTGGTGCTCTGCTGCACGGTCTTTGCCAGCACCATGGTGCTGGTCTACGTCTGCTCGACGCTGTACCACTCGCTGGTGCGGACCCGCGCGCGGCACGTGCTGCACGTGCTGGATCACTCGTCGATTTATCTGCTGATTGCGGGCACCTATACGCCGTTTACGCTGATCGCGCTGCGCGGGCCGCTGGGCTGGACGCTGTTCGGCATCGTCTGGGGACTGGCGGTGGCCGGGGTGATCTTCAAGAGCTTTGCCGTGGACCGCTTTCAGGTTGCTTCGGCGCTGGTGTACCTGTTTCAGGGCTGGCTGGTGGCGGTGGCCATTCGCCCGCTGTATGCGGTGTTGGGGTGGCACGGGATTTTATGGCTGGGCGCGGGGGGCGTGGCGTATACGCTGGGGATTCTGTTCTTCGCGCTGGACCGGCTGCGCTACTTTCATGCGACTTGGCACCTGTTCGTGCTGGCGGGCAGCTTTGCGCATTATTTTGGGATCCTGTACTACGTAGTGGGAAAAAACAGCTAAAACGACCGAGGCCCTCCACGGACAGGGAGGGCCTGAGGTGCGTCCGCGACAGATGACGCGACGGAGAGGGTTGATCTGGAAGCGCCCTACTTGGTAGGTGCGGGTGCGAAGCCTTCGCGACGGCGGCCAGGTTCGGCCTTTGGCTTGGGCTTGGGCGCTTTTTTGACTTCTTTCTTGCCTTTGTCTTTGCTTCCCATGGGTGCAAGTGTGCCACAAAAGGGGTGCAATCGCAAAGAACTATCGATTCGACACTCGCGAAAATCCCAAATTCGGGGGCTTTCCCGGATTGGCATGGGAGCGGAGAAGGTGCAAAGACCGCCTCAATGCCCCAGCGCGCTGGGCAGGGTTGGAGTAAAGATCTGGCCAATGATCGGAACATCGATATAGAGCAAAGCAATCATGGAAACAGCGATGACAGCGGATTCGACCATCAGGAGCGGTTCGCGATAGAGCTTTTCCGGATTCTGCACCGCGCTGTGCGGTTCGAAGGCCAGCCGGAAATAGGTGGACATCAGCAGCGCGATCACCGGGAAGACCAGCACCAGCTCGATGCGATAACGAATGATGAATGCGCCGAAGAAAAGCATCGCAGTGGCGGCGTAGAAGATCACTGAACTGAGCAGTGTTACCTCGGTGTAATGCTGAAAGGATTTTCTGTAGGCTCCGGCCACCTGCACATCGCCAATATCGCGGAATTCGCTGAAGCGCTTGAGCGCCATCAGGTAGCAACCGGCCATCCAGTAGCAGATCAGCAGCGAGGCAGGCGGCACCAGAACGCTGGTCACCATATACCAGCCCAGCAACATGCGCAGCGGATTATTGACGGACTCCGAGAGCACGTCCAGATAAACTTTGTCCTTCATGCGGATGGGGGAAATATTGTAGAGGCACCCCATGATCCACAACGCGCCAGCGGCACAGGCGAAGGGAGCTGAGATGGTGAATGCAAGCGCCATGCCCGCGACCATCATCAGCACCCATTGCAGATAGGCCAGGGGAATATTGACCAAGCCCTGCGCTGCGGGACGGCTCTTCTTCTTGGGATGCAGGCGGTCAAACGGGGCATCCAGCACCTCGTTGATGACGTAATTGCTGCACGCGATCAGCGTGGTAGCCAGAAAGCCGACCAAAACGTTGCGGAGCAAAAGGGGCGACAGCAGAGGCGTCCGCAGCACGCTGAGCGGGACCACGATTCCTGGAATGACGAAAATGTTCTTGATCGAGTGATCCAGCCGCGCAATTTGCAGATGCGCATTGCATCGCGCCGCGAAGGTGGGCTTGCTGGCGGAGATCCGGGGATCATCACTTGGATTCAGAGGCATGATTCTCTTTCGCGGCACATAGGAGGAGGAACGGCGAGAACCCGTTGCGCTTGCGGCCAAGTCCCGACTTGTGGAGGGGTGATTTGATTGCGCGCCACGTGCGTTGTCTGCCTTGGCTACAAGTGTGCCACAGGAGAGGCGCGGCGGGAAAGGTTGGCCAGACGCGAAAAACGCCACTCCGTGAGGAATGGCGTCGCGCAGTTCAGGGGCTGGTCACTGGCCTCCCAGCTTAAATGTGTGGCCGGTGGTTGTTCCACCGTGCCTTGTGCAGACTCTTCCCAACCGGTTCATCCCTTTTGAGGGCCGCTTCGTTGGCGGTTGCTCTTGCCGGGCGTCTGCGTTCTTTGTGCTGCGCGAATTTCTTCGGCAGCTGGCTCATCACTGGCACACTCTATATAGCAATTGGCGCGCCATTCATGCTTTTCTTTGTTTTCAGCGCGATACTGTGTTCAAAGCGGAACAGGTCTTTCAAGTATGGGATTTAGTAAATGAGTAAATATTAAAAAGCATAGAGACGTTCATCAGAAAGACGGTAAGATCGGCGCGTTGGTCGGCGTTCCGTAGAGCGTTTCGGGAATCGTTCCGGGGCTTGATGGAGGGGGTTTTGGTTGGGGGAGGGGCAAAAATCTGTGATGGGGAACACCTACAAAAGTATCTCTCCGCGTGGCACAATGTGGACGCCTTAATTCTCCATGAAAAATTCACACGAAGGAGTTCTGTCCATGGGAAATCTCTCTATCAACGATGCTGTGCGCGCGCTGGCTTCGGGTCCGCGAGTACAGGCAAACCTGGCTGTTGAGCAGCTGATTCAGACGGCATTGGCGCGGGGTGAGGCCAAGACCGCCTCCAACGGCGCTCTGGTGGCCTATACGGGAGACAGAACCGGGCGCAGTCCCAAGGACAAGTTCACAGTGGACGATGCGACGACGCACGCGTCGGTCGATTGGGGCAAGGTGAACGCGCCGTTTTCGACCAGCAAGTTCGATGCGCTGCTGGAGCGCGTGATGGAGCACCTGAAGGACCGCAATCTGTTTGTGCAGGATCTTTATAGCGGCGCGGACCCGGCCTACCGGCTACCGATTCGCGTGATTACTGAATACGCGTGGCATGCGCTGTTTGTGCGCAACCTGTTTGTGCGTCCGGAGGCGGGCGAGTTGGCGGGGCACACGCCGGAGTTTACGGTGATTGCCGCGCCGGAGTTTGACGCAGTTCCAGAGCGGGATGGAACGCGCTCGAAGGCCTTCATTCTGGCTGACTTCACGCGCAAGATTGTGCTGATCGGCGGAACGAAGTATGCAGGCGAGATGAAGAAATCGATCTTCGGGGTGATGAACTTTCTGGTGCCGGGTCGGGATGTGCTGCCCATGCACTGCTCGGCAAATGTGGGCGTGGGCGGGGTGACGGCGCTGTTCTTTGGGCTTTCCGGAACGGGCAAGACAACGCTTTCGGCGGACCCGGCGCGGCGGCTGATCGGCGACGACGAGCACGGATGGAGTCCCTCCGGGATTTTCAATTTTGAAGGCGGTTGTTATGCCAAGTGCGTGGACCTGACCGAGGAGAAGGAGCCGCAGATCTATCACGCAATCCGCCACGGTTCTGTGCTGGAGAATGTGATTCTGGACCCGGCGACGGGCCAGCCGGATTACACCGATATCAAGCTGACGGAGAACACGCGCGCGGCGTATCCGGTGGACTATATCGAGAATTCGCTGGTCTCCGGCGTAGGCGGGCATCCGAAAAATGTGATGTTCCTGGCCGCCGATGCGTTTGGGGTGCTGCCACCGATTGCAAAACTGACGCCGGAGCAGGCAATGTACCACTTTTTGTCCGGCTATACGGCCAAGCTGGCAGGGACCGAGGCGGGAATGGGCCGCGATCCGGAGCCGGAGTTTTCGGCGTGCTTTGGGTCGCCGTTTCTGCCGCTGGCACCGCGGGTTTATGCGGAGATGCTGGGCAAGCGGCTGAAGCTGCACAACGCGGACTGCTGGCTGGTGAATACGGGATGGAGCGGAGGCAAGTTCGGCGTGGGCAGCCGCATGAGCATCAAGTATTCGCGAGCGCTGGTGAGCGCGGCGCTGAACGGGCAACTGGACAACGTCGAGTTTGTGACCGAACCGGCCTTTGGGCTGCATATTCCGGTCAGTTGCCCAGGAGTTCCGGCGGAGATTCTGAATCCGCGCAATGCCTGGGCGGACAAGGCGGCCTACGACCAGACGGCGGCGGAACTGGCGCGGCGCTTCGAGGAGAACTTCAAGCAGTTCGATGCTCCCGCAGAAGTATGCGCGGCGGGACCGAAGGCGAAGTAGGTTTTCTGCTTGGGATCAGTGCTCTCCCAGGTGCCTAAAAGCGAGGCACCTGGGGCACCCAGACTTTTTTGGGAAAATCCAACAAGAACCAAGGCGGGGTTCGGATTTCGATGAGATCCGACCCCCGCTTTGGTTGGGGCGCTTAGGTGGTGGCGGGGGCTGCGGCGGCACAGGGGGCGGCACAACCGTTGCAGGCGGGCGCCTTGCTCTCGGCGGCGGGCGCAGCGGTCTCGGTGGCAGTGGGTGCGCTCTTGCCGGCGTAGTCGTTTACGTACCAGCCTTTGCCCTTGAACTGAAGGGCTGGCGCGGTGAGCGGACGCTCGAGCACCCCCTTGCACAGTGGGCATTCCTGCTCGGGCGTGGCGCTGAAGTTCTGGATCTTTTCAAAGCGGTGACCACATTGGGTGCAACGATAAGCATAAAGGGGCACGGGGTTCATTCCTCCGAATCTGGCGATGCAGCCTCAACATAGTGTTGTACTCACTCACCCTTCGCCGAAAACGGCAGAGAATGGAGCACCCAGTTCACAGTATTGATGGGCTGGATCAACAGGACGTCTACTGCTATTGTACCGGCTAGGCGGCAATTGTCGGCAAGTTACCGCTGCGGCTCCATGTTGTACAGGAAGTAAGCGCGCAGTTCCAGGTAAGGGCCGTGGAACTCTTTGGGCAGCGGCGGGTAGTTGGAGCCGGTCAGAGCGCCCCATGCGGCGCGGTCCAGAGCCACATCGCCGGAGCGGCCTTCGAGTACCATTCCGCCCTCCATCAGGCGGCCATTGGGCAGCACCTTGAAGCGGATGGCGACGGTGCCGGATTTGAGGATCGGCGCATTCACTTCGTCGGGGATCAGCGGGTCCCAGGTGCGCGCGGTCTCGTGGTGCCAACGTTGAATCCAGTTGCTGAAGTCGACGCCCTGGGTATCAGAGAGGACCTCGATGCCGCCGGAACCCGCGCCGGGATGCATGGAAAGGCCGCCGTGCTGGTTGCCGGAACCCATGCCGGAACTGTGCGATCCGCCCTTCATGGCTTCGCGCATCAGGTCGTTGGGGTTGAGCGAGTTCATGGAGAAGTTGGGGCGTGCGGGGACGGCGGCTGGGCGCGGTGCCTCGATCTGCGACTGGGACTGCGGGACGGGCGGCACGGGGACCGGCGCGGCGGGGGTGGGCGCGGCCGGCTCAGGTGTATTGGCAGGCGGCGGCGGGGCCGTTGGCTTGTTCATCGACTCGAGGGTCTGCTTGTCGATCACCGGCGGCTTGGTGACCGGCTTGACGATCACTTTGGGTTGCAGGATCTTCAGCGCATCGGGCAAAGAGTCCAGGTACGTGAGATCCTTGCGTTGCTTGATGGCGTCGAAGGGATCGATGACCGGCGGAACTTTGAAGACGTATTTGGGAATCCAGGTGGCGGCGGAGATGAGCAAAATGTGAACCAGAATCGCCAGCCAGATGCCCTCGCGCAGACGAGCCCAGCGGCGCTCGTCTTCAAGCTCGCTGATCATCTGCAGCAGTTCGTGGGTATCGTAATCGACCCAGCGCGAACCGCGAACAACGGTAGGCTCGCCGAGAGGCAACGCAGTCAACTCCGGCGCAGGCCCGGATTCAGGCGCGGCATCGCCAGCAGAAGGCGCGCCGTTTTGCGGCAGGGCCTCGTTGGTCGGCTCGGTTTGATTCACGTTGGTTTCGCTGCTGGGCATTCTTGCCTTGATGAACCGGGAGGGTTGCCTTCGCATCCCTTCGGCTCTGGAGAAATCCTTTTCTTCTATTCTCTCATTCCGCCCAATGCGGCGCGCAAGCCCGGAATTGCAAAAGCACAGGAATTGTCGCGGAAGCTGCGGATCGTTCATTCAATAGGACGGATGAATCAGGAAAAGGAACTCATTTTGCGGCGGGAAAGAGGCTGGGGCAGGCAGGGACGATCTGGAGGGAAGAGGGCGTGGACCGGGAGGTCGGCGCTGCAAATTCGGGTTGGTCGACAACGCTGGAGAGCAATTTCCCTGGTCCCTAGTCTCTATTCCCTATTCCCTGTTCCCTGTTCCCTGTTCCCCGCCCTTCGCAACTCTTTCCTGATTCTTGGGTCTACACTGACAGCACTATTGGAGTCTCCCATGCGCAATACTGCTTCTCTTCGGCTATTTGGACCACTTGCCTTGGTCTTCTCGCTTTTCTCTGTAGCGGCCGCAGCCCAGTCGGGCAGCTTTGTCGTCAGCCAGCATGGCCACGACGTGGGCACGGCCAGTTATCGTTTTACCGGCGATGCGGGCGGCTACAACTCGGTTTCGACGGTACACGTCGCGATGCAGGGGCTGAATTACGACCTCGCGAAGACCGAGCGGCTGAGCACCGACAATCGCCTGCAACATGCGCGGCTGAGCGCCACGGTGAATGGCTCGGCGGTTACCGTAAATGCCGCGCCGGATAGCGCGCAGCTTCTACTGAATACCACGGCGAACGGCAAAAACTCGACCACGCGGCTGGAGCCTTATGCAGGCGCTGTGCTGCTGGCTGACTTCGATCCCGGCGCGCTGGAGACGCTGCTCAGCCTGGGCGTGGCGCGCAACAACCGTGGCCTGTGGGCGATCATCCCCAAGCAGGACGGCTCGATTGAGAAGGTACAGATCGCCACTTATGCCGACGAGCAGGGCACGCTGGACGGCAGGCCCATCGTGGTGCATCACCTGATCGCCACCATCGCCGGTGCGGCGACAGAGCTTTTTGCTGGGCCGGAGAATCAGTTGCTGCAGGCAGAGTTGCCGCAGCAGGGATTCGCTCTGGTGCGCAAGGGATTCGTGCTGACGCCGCCACGGAAGCCGATTGCGCCAGCGGCCCACTAACCACCTGCGGTGGGGCCAGGCACCTGCGGTGCGGCAGCGGCACCTGCGGTGCGGCAGCGGCCTCCGGCGTGGCCCGCGCCAGAAAAAAGGCGCAGGAGTTGGATTTTTGAGGTGGTTGAACTTTGCGCAGGGTGGGATGAGGGCTGAGGGTTCCCTGGTCCCAAAAGCGGGACCAGGGGCACCCAATCATTTGTATAAAAGTACCCGAGGGGCTGGGGCTGCGGACTCCCACCCTTGCCGCAAAAAGCAAGAACGCGGCAAGGGGCACCCAGCACCAGTACGCTCGGCAAAATGAAAAAAGAAAAGGCCTTGTGCCGGAGGTTCCGACACAAGGCCTTTTTGTTGCTCGTCGGGCGAGAAGTTTTACGCTTCGTTGCCGATTTCAGGTGCGGACTCGACCACGGGGACATTGGCGGGGTCCAGCAGGTGCAGGCCCTCGGCTTTGGCGGCTTCCTGAAGGATGGGCGAGGCGGAGACAAAGATGATCTCAGTGCCCTGGAACATCTCTTGAGAAATCAGTGCCGTTGCCAGTTGAAGGGCATCTGGCCAGCGCAGCGTGGTACGGTCCAGAAGCTGACGAGCAGCCTCCAGCACGGCGGGGTTCAGCGGCTGCTGCACCATGCGCGCACCCTCTTGGCGCAGGGTCTCCAGCGCGGCGGAGGCGCTTTCGGCGGAGAGATCGCCGGAGCGCTCACGACGGCGAATGGCCGCATAAACCTCCAGCGGGGTCGAGGCGGAGATCAACTTGCGATTGTCCTCGACAGACTCCATCAACTTAATCAGCGCATCGGTGCCCTCATCGCGCACGAAGAGCTTGGCAAAGGCCGTAGCCTCCAGAAAATAATGGCTCACAGGTTCCCCCGTTCCTCTTCAATGGTCTCGGCGATGGACTCACCTTGCGTATCAACGGGGTTGAAGCGCTGGGCCTCCTCGGGGATGCCGGCTTCGGCGCGGTTGAGGCGGATGGTGGTGGTGGGGTACGCCGGGGTCTTGGGGTTGGCGATCTTGCTGGTAACCACAACGCCACGTTGAATGGCTTCGGCCAGAACGGTCTGACGGGATTCGGGATGCTGATTCCAGCGGAAGGACTTGCGAGGCAGGAAGGAATCGCGGAACCACTTGAGAGCGATGAAAGCGTGACCGCCACGTTCGGCTTCAGCCAGAGCACCGCAGAGTTCTTTTACGCGGGCATCCAGGTCGGCGGGAATGATGGCTTCCTGGCCGTCGTCGTCCTCATCGTCGTAGTCGTGGGCGGGAACGACGCGGGCGGGGCGGGGTGCTCTAGGAGCGGGCTCCGCGCCGTCGATGCGCTCGAAGTAGATGCGAATCTCATCGTCTTCGGGAGACCAAGCCTCAGAGGGAGCGTTGCGACGCTTGCTGCGGCCACTCTCGCTACAAAGCTCGACAATGGCCTGATAACCAGCCGGTGCCAGAAAGTGCAAGGCGCGGGCCAGGCCGGGATCTGTGGAAAATGCCAGTTCGTTCAGGGCTTCTTCAATTATCTCTTCCACGTCAGGAATCATGAGGTTGCTTACGTCTACGCTGCTTGGAGCAGCTTTTGCCGATTTCATCTTATTCCATCTCCAGTATTGCCACCTTTTAGCCTGAGAATACCCATGTAGCCTTCGGCGGCTTGTGAGCCTGCATCCGAAGTCCGATTGCGCAGCATCCTGAGGGAGAAAATGCAGCCTTAGTTCTAAAAATCACGGCCTTGTCGCGGGAGAAGATCGGAATCCAATCACTGGATGCGAACTGTGGTGATTCTGAAAATAACTGCAAGGTAACTGCTGGCTATGAAGTGGCTTAACTGGGGTGGTAAGCCATCTTTCGCTGTTTTTTCTACCTTACAGGGATTTTGAGAAGCACTTTAGCAATCCCCATACTCAAAGCTATACAAGTTAAGTGTATCGCATAATTCCAGGCAATGCACGAGCAAGCCGAATTGATCTTGAAACCTGGTGCGGAATATGGTACGCAACCCAAATCCAGGGAAAAAGTTGTGCAGATTCTTTTGTCATGGCTCCGTACAATAAGACTTATGCGCCATTGCTATGCTTTGTTACTGCTCTGGTTTGTGGCTTTGACCGGGTTGCACGCGGATAATCCGGCCTACGATCTTTCCGGTCCCAAGGTGGACGTTCACGTGAAGCGCGGCGAAGTTACGCTGCCCATCGCAGAGGTGCCCAACCTGCTGCCCGGCGACCGCCTGTGGATTCATCCCGACTTTCCCGAAAGCCAGAGCACGCATTTTGTGCTGATCGTGGCCTTTCTGCGTGGATCAACGAATCAGCCCCCGGCCGATTGGTTTACGCGCGTGGATACCTGGCAGAAATCAGTGCGCGACGAAGGCGTCTTTGTGACCGTGCCGACCGAGGCTCAGCAGGCCCTGCTGTTTCTGGCGCCGGAGACGGGCGGGGACTTCACCACCCTGCGCGCCGCAGTCAAGAATCGCCCCGGTGCGTTTGTGCGCGCAGCCCAGGATTTGCAGGCCGCCAGTTGGGATCGCATGAGGCTGGAAGCCTATCTGGCCGAGGTGAAAATTACCGCGCAGACCGACCCCACGCTGCTGAAAGACCGCACGGAAAAGGCGGCGCGCACTTTAGGCATCCGCCTGGATCAGCAGTGCTTTGACAAGCCCAGCGACCAGCAGGCGCCGTGCCTGGTGCAGCATACCGACGGGCTGGTGCTGGACGACGCGAATGCGCAGTCGCTGGTGGCGCAACTGGCGACGGGTTCCACCGTTGACCTGATGAACCAGATCAGCAGTTCGAGCATGGGCGGCGCGGGCGCATACAGCGCCTACGTGGGCGCGATCCTGGATACCGCCAAGATTCTTTCCTCGATGCACACCGCGCATTTTCAGTACATTCCGGCCTTGGCGCTGCCGGTCAAAGATACTCTGAACCTGCGGTTGAACGTTCCGCCCTCGTTCCGCGATCCGAAATCCGTGGTGGTGGTGGCGCTGCCGCCGGTCGGCCCCACCAAGACCCCGCCGCTGCATCCGGTGAATGCCTCGGATAACTTCTGCGCGCAGAAGCCGGGGCTGGTACTGCCCGCCGAGGGAGCGCCGCTGGTCTTTGCCACCACGCTGGCGCACAATCTGACCCTCCATCTGGTGGGACGCAGCCAGAATTCGGTCACCAGTAGCGGTCCGGTCGATCTGCCGCTGAAGACCGATCCCTCGCTGGGCGGGCTGGTTCTGGAGCATCCCGCGCCGCCGCTGGCCGACGGCGAATGGACCGGCGTAGTACGCGGAAAATGGGGATTTGGAGACTGGGAGGGTCCGCATTTCCACCTGCGCGTGGCTCAATCCGGCAAGTGGACGCTGGCTGCGGCCGACCAGTCGGCGCTGGTGGTGGGCCGCGAGGATACGCTGCACATCGAGGGCGAAAACTCGCTCTGCGTGGATCACGTCGAGTGGCAGCCTGCGGCGGGCGCGGCACAGAAGCTGACCTGGAAATCGCCCAAGCCTGAGCAGATCGAGGTGGTGGTCCCGCTGAAAGATGCCGTTCCCGGACCCATCAACCTGCAAATCTACCAGTTCGGCCTGGAAAAACCCGATATTCTGTCCCTGAAAGCCTACGCCGAAGCTGCTTCGATTGAGCGGCTAACCCTGAGTGCAGGCGACGCAACCGCCGTGCTGAAAGGCACCCGCCTGGATGAGGTCGCCAAGGTCCAACTGGGTTCGATTACCTGGACCCCGGCGGCGCTGAACCGCGTGGAAGCCTCCGACCACCTGACGATGAATGCCGACTCGGCCACCGGCGAGTTGGAACCAGGAAAGCGCGTCTCGGCGACTGTGCAGTTGCAGGATGGGCGCACCCTCAAAGTGGCCGTCATTGTGGACCCGCCCAGGCCGCAAGTGGCGCTGCTGAGCCGGGGAACGCAAGAGGATGCGGCCGCACAGCCCTCGCCCGTGCATCTGGGGTCGGCGGAAGATTTGCCCGTCGATCAGCGGCTGGTCTTTTTCCTCAAATCCCGCGTGCCGGGAAACTTTCCCCGCAACGAAAAGGTTGAAGTGGCCGCGACGGACGGCAGCTTCTTCTCAGTCCTCAGTCTGGCCGACGGCGGACTGATGCTGGAAGACGCCAAGACTGCGATCGCGACTGTGGAGCCGCTGAAACGCTTCGGCTCGTCGGCCTTTGGGCCAATTGAGGCCCGGGCCATGAGCGCCGATGGCATTACCGGCGACTGGCTGCCACTGGGAACGCTGGTGCGGCTGCCCGGATTCCGCGAGTTGCGCTGCCCGCACACTCTCTCCAAGCCCTGCACGCTGACCGGAAGCAATCTTTTCCTGGCAGCTTCCATCGCCACAACGGCGGATTTCGCGAATGCAACCGAGGTGCCGCTGGATTTCACGGGAACCCAACTCAATGTACCGCATCCCGCTAACGGCATTCTTTACCTGAGATTACGCGACGACCCGGCGACCGTGCAGACGCTGGCCCTGCCGATTTCTCAGGGAACCAGCGCGCAAATCGCACCGGCCGCACAGCCGACTGCCGAGCCTGCTACGCCGAGCGTAACGCCGAACAGCACTCCGGCCGCGCCCGCCACGGCGGAGCAGAAAAAGTAAATCGCGCCCACAATGAGGGTTCGCAGCTTCCCACCCTTGCCGCAAAAAAAAGACGCGGCAAGGGTGGGGCACCCAGAGTTTGCGGCATCCCGGGTCATCAGATTCGAGACCTGGGGCACTCAATTTTAGGGGGATTTCCGAGCCTGAAGGCGATTTTAACGACAAAAACCCTCACCCCGGCGATTCGCTCGGCCAGAGCAAGGATGCTTTCCTCTCCCCCACGGAGGCGCGGGGGAGAGGGCACTCCACTTCAAGGAAGAATGAAGAAGTTTCTAGTTGAAGTAAGCCTTGTTTTTCTCGGCGAACTCGGCCTTGTCGGCTGGCAGATCGTCCATCGAGAAGATCGCGCCCTGCGGGCATTCGCTCACGCAGGAACCGCAATCGATGCACTCTTCAGGGTTGATGTAGAGCTGAGAGACGGCCTCAGCGGCAGCATCATTGGCGGCGGGGTGAATGGCGTTGTTGGGGCAGGATTCAACGCAGACGAAGTCCTTGGTACAAGCGTCGGTAATGACGTAAGCCATAAAATTTGATCCTCGTTTTCTGGGCGCCTTCGGAGTTCCGCGCCATCCACTTCAGGCTACCGAGCAAGGGGCTGGCGGCTCCGTGACTCAAATCACACTCCGAAAAAATTTCCCTGAATGCGGTACGAGGTACGCGCAATCTCAGGGGAATGGCAAAAATCTTTAGATAAAGGAGCCTCTTGCAAAATTGACTTTTGTTAGCCGATAAGCGTCAGGGCATGACTTCAGTCGTGCCGCTTAGGTCTCA
>Ga0209415_10000704_pt1 | contig 62392 bp, 60 predicted proteins | sample PeaSoiSIISIP2007_FD_187696 | JGI IMG/M metagenome (GOLD analysis project Ga0209415, IMG submission 187696) | Peat soil microbial communities from Weissenstadt, Germany - SII-SIP-2007 (SPAdes) (version 2) | ecosystem: Environmental > Terrestrial > Soil > Wetlands > Peat | place: Germany...
CGAACTCGCCGCCATCGCCGCGGCACCGGCCGGCCCGACCAGCGCCGCCGCGGAATAAGGCGGGCCGTCCACCTTGTGCAGGCATCGGCGCTTTGATAGTGTAGTTTAAGTCTAAAGTATCGCCTCGAGCGCGCATGCTCAGTCCCAGCGTCTATCAAGACGGCTTCGCCCGCGACAACCTGCCGTCGCCGGAGCAGTGGCCCGTGATCACCGATGGCGGCCTGCCCGAACTCGCCTATCCCGCCCGCTTCAACGCCGCCGTCGAGCTCTTGGATCGCGCCATCGATCAGGGTTGGGGCAACCGTCCGTGCCTGCGCGCGCCTGGCCTGGTCTGGAGCTATGCCGAGGTCCTCGAGCGCGCTAATCGCGTAGCAGGCGTGCTGGTCAACGAGATGGGTCTGCGCTCGGGCAACCGGGTGCTGCTGCGCGGGGCGAATAATCCGATGATGGCGGTGTGCTGGTTCGCCGTGTTGAAGGCGGGCGGCATCGCGGTCACGACCATGCCACTGCTGCGCGCGCGCGAGCTTACCTTCATTCTCGACAAAGCCAAGGTCGAATTCGCGCTGTGTGATGCCGCGCTGTCGGGCGAGCTCGAGGCGGCGCGGGAGAAAAGCCGCGAGCTGAAGCGCGTCGTCTATTTCCACAGCGTCGCGTCGGACGGACTCGAAGCGCTGACGGCGCACCAGAACCCACGCTTCGACAACGTCATTCCCGCACGCGACGATGTCGCGCTCATCGCCTTCACCTCGGGCACGACCGGTCAGGCGAAGGGCACGATGCATTTTCACAGCGACGTGCTGGCGATCTGCGACTGCTTCCCGCGCTCCATCCTGAAGCCCGAGCCCGACGACATCTTCTCGGGCAGCCCGCCCCTCGCCTTCACCTTCGGCCTCGGCGGGATTCTGCTGTTCCCGATGCGCTTCGGCGCTTCGACGCTTCTCATCGAGCGCTGCGCACCGCCGGAGCTGCTGCAGGCGATCCAGGATCATCGCCTCAGCACCATCTTCACCGCGCCCACCGCCTACCGCGCGATGGCGGATCTTGCCAAGAATTTCGACATTTCGAGCCTGAGCAAATGCGTCTCGGCGGGCGAGCATCTTCCCGCCGCCACCTTCGAGGCTTGGCGCCAGGCGACGGGAATCAAGATCATCGACGGGCTGGGCTCGACCGAACTCCTGCACATCTTCGTCTCATCGAGCGGCGAGGAGGCGCGCCCCGGCGCCACCGGCAAGCCGATCCGCGGCTACCAGGCGATGATCGTCGACGACGATATGCGGCCGCTGCCGGCGGGCCAAGTCGGCCGGCTCGCGGTGCGCGGCCCGACCGGCTGCCGCTATCTCGCCAATGCCGAGCAGCAGCGCAAATACGTGCGCGACGGTTGGAATCTGACGGGCGACGCCTATCGAATGGATGAAGACGGCTATTTCTGGTACCAGGCGCGCACCGACGACATGATCATCAGTGCCGGCTACAACATCGCGGGCCCCGAGATTGAATCCGTCCTGCTCGACCACCCCAAGGTCGCGGAATGCGCCGTCGTAGGCTCGCCCGACAGCGAACGCACCGAGATCGTCAAGGCCTTCGTCGTGCTGCGCCAGGGCAATGAGGGCAGCGAGGCGCTGACGCGGGAGTTGCAGGAGTTCGTCAAGGCGCAGATCGCGCCCTACAAATATCCGCGCGCCATCGAATACGTCGCGGCGCTGCCGCGCACCGAGACGGGCAAGGTCCAGCGCTTCCGCCTGCGCGAACTCGAGCGCGAGCGGGCGCAGGCGCGCGCGGCGGCGGTGCCCGACAAATCTCCCTAGACCGCGCGCTCAGTCGTCGCCGACACTGGCCGCCGCGCCCGCGAGCTTGGTCTGGGCTTCGGGGCGCCACTCGTTGCGCAACATCGCCGAGAGGATGGCGGCGATCAGCGCCGAGCCCGCGAGCACCAAGAGACTCGCCGTGAAGTTCTGCGTACGGTCGCGCACGAAGCCGACGATGAACGGGCCGGCGAAGCCGCCGAAGGTGCCAATGCTGTTGATGAGCGCCAAGCCCCCGGCCGCGGCCGCGCCGCTCAAAAAATCCGCCGCCAAGGCCCAGAACACGCCGAAGGTGCTCCACACGCCGATCGCGGCGAAGCACAGGCCGATAAACTGCGTCGTCGGCGTCGGCGCCAGCCCCCCCGCCACGAGCCCGGCGGCGCCGACGATGAAGCCGAGGACGAGATGCCAGCGCCGGTCCCCAGTGCGGTCGGAGTGCCGGCCCCACAGCACCATCGTGATGCTGGCGAGGAGGAAGACCAGCGAGATGAGCAGCCCGACCTGGTTGTTGGTCACGCCGCCGAAGGCCTTGATGATCTGCGGCAACCAGAAGACCACGCTGAAATTGGCGCAGATCAGGAAGAAGCACATCACGGAAATCAAGATCACGCGGCGGTCGAAAAAGCCTTGGCGCAATGTCGTCGCCCCGCGCTCCCCCTGGGCGATGCGCTCGGCCTCGAGCTGCCGCGCGAGCCAGCGCTTCTCATCGGCGCTGAGCCAAGTCGCTTCCGCCGGCCTTTCCGTCAGGATGTAAAGCACGAGGAAGCCGATGATCACTGCCGGCAGCCCTTCGAGGATGAACACCATCTGCCAGCCGTGCAGACCGAAGGCGCCATCGAAAGCTCCCATGATCCAGGTCGAAAGCGGCGTTCCGATCATGAGCGACAGCGCGGTGTTCGCCATGTAGATGGCCAGGGTCATGCCGCGCGTCTGTGGCGGCAGCCAGTGGCGGAAATAATACATCACGCCCGGCAGGAACCCTGCCTCGGCCACGCCGAGAAGGAAGCGCATGACATAGAAGGAAATATCGCCGCTGACCCAGGCCATGCCGGTGGCGATGATGCCCCAAGTGACCATGATGCGCGCGAGCCAACGGCGCACGCCGACCCGCGCCAGGATCAGATTGCTCGGCACCTCGAAGAAGCAATAGCCGATGAAGAATACGCCGGCGCCGAAGCCATAGCTCGTCGCGCTGAACCCCAAATCCTTGTTCATCTCCAGCGCGGCGACGCCGATGTTGATCCGGTCGATGTAGTTGATGATCGCGAGCAGCATCACGAACGGAACGATACGCCAGAAGACCTTGCGCACGGTTCTCTCGCCGACGGCGTTGTCCATTGCTCCCCCGCTTCCCACGCAACGCGCCGCAACGCGACCTGTCAGCTCCGCTGTGCCACCACACCGCTGCGCAGGTCGCGACGATCAAATGACAATCGAGGCCGCCGCGTTGGCGAGCGTGCGCGCAACGCTCAGCGCCGTCAAGGCCGAGGTCTTGGGATTTGTCGCCGAGGGTTTGCCCTGAAGACGGATTGCAACCCTGCCGGTGGCGCCCTCGGCCTCGATCTCGTGAATATTGCCTTGCGCATCCGGATCGGCGATGAGCTCGACGCGCGTCGCCTCGAAGCCCAACCCGGCAATCGCAACCGTCGCCGCCACATTGGCATTCTGCGGAAAGCCGAGCGCGGCTTCGCGCGCGCTCCCCTCGTAAAGCAGCGTGCGCTTGGCCAGGCGGTCGAGGTCGGCCAGTTTTTCGGCCGGCGAGCCGCGCCATGCCGCCGGCGGCTTCACCGAGCGATAGCGCACGGCGTAGAGCCCCCCCAAGCGCATCGCCGCAATGGCGTCGATGCCGCCGATCGCGCCCGCCGGCAGCAGGAGGCGCGCCTCGCCCCGCCGCGCCGCCGCGCGCAAGCGCTCGAGCAGCGACGCTTCCGCAAGCGCGCCGATCGAGACGACGACCAGATCGATGCCGTTTTCCAGCACCGCCTCGCCGAAGGCGTGAACCGCGCCCTGTCCCGCCACCTCTGCGATGATCTGCGGCCGCCGCGCGATGAGCGGCTCGATCGCTTCGACGACCGGCACGTCGCCGAGGCGCTCGCGCGCCGCGTTCGCTCGGCCCGGCCGCGCCAGCACGCCGACGATGCGAATGCGGCTCGACTCCGGCAGCGCGCGCAAGGCCCGAAGCGCATCGGCCGCGATGCCGCCATTGCCGATCAGGGCGACATCGATCATCGGCCGCGCCCCGGCTTGGCTGGCGGCGGGAAACCGCCGAACTTGATGCCGAAGGGACCGACCGCCGGCATGTCGATCTCGATGATCGAGGGCCCGCCCATGCCGAGCGCGGCTGCGAAGATCGTCGGGAAATCGCCGAGGTCGCGCACCAATCGGTGCGAGATGCCAAGGCTCTCCGCTAGCAGACCCCAGCGCGGCGCCAGTAGATCGGCATAGCAGCGGCGGCCGTCATAGGCATTGTCCTGAATGTTGCGGATGACGCCATAGCCGCCATCGTTCATCAGCAGCAACGTGACCGGGGCGCGCGTCTCCGCGAGCGTCGCCAATTCGCCGAGGCTCAGCGCCAATCCGCCGTCGCCGACGACGGCCACGGTTCTGCGGCCGGGCAGCGCCAGGGCCGCGCCGATCGCCATCGGCAAGCCCTGGCCGATGCCGCCGCCCATCGCATGCACGGCGCGCCGCGCTGCCGTCATGTTGGGAGTGCGATTGCCCCAGATGCTGTTGCTGAGCGTGATATCGCGCACCCACAGGGCATCAGGCGGCATTTGCCGCGCCAGCGCGTCGATGAGCGGGGCATAGGCGCCGGCGTTCTTGCGCAGGCCCGCCTCCGCCGCGCGCCGCGCCGCGCCGATCTCTGCCGCGAAACCGGGATCGAAGGAGAGCGCCCGGCCATTGAGGCGCCGCGCCAGCCCCGCGAGCACCGCTGCGCCGTCGCCGCGCACGAACATAGCGCAGGAATAACTGCGGCTCTCCGCCGCCGGATCGGCATCGACCCGCACGCGCGCCGCCGGCAATTTGAGGGTGTAGCTGTGCGTCTCATTGCCGCGCAAATGCGAGCCGACGACGACCATGAGATCGACGCTGTCATAAAGCTTCTCGACTGCCGGCGCCGCGCCGAAGGTCCCGAGGCTCAGCCTATGGTCTTCGGGCAGGACGCCGCGGCCGGCGGTGCTGGTGACGACGCCCAATCCCAGCGCCGCGAGTTCCGCGACCGCCACGCCCGCATCGCGCGCGCCGCCGCCGAGCCACAGCAGTACGCGCCGCGATTGCGCCACGCGCTCGGCCAAGCGGTCGAGCAGGACCGGGTCCGGCGCCGGCGGCAGCACCGGCAGCGGCGATAGATCCGCTGGCGGCGCGATGGCCGCCGCCTGGACATCGATCGGAATTTCGACGCTGACCGGGCCGCTCGGTGCCGAATGCGCGGCACGAACGGCCTCGCGCAGCACGGGCAGCGCCTCTTCCGGCGCGGCGATGCGGAAGGCCGATTTGGAGACCGCCTTCAGCATCGCCAACTGCGCCGGCGCCTCGTGGATATAGCCGAAGCCGCGATCGAGATAGGGCGTGTCGATCTGCCCGGTGATGTGGAGGAGCGGCGTTCCGGCGGTCAGGGCCTCGACCAGCGCGCCCGCCGCGTTGCCGGCTCCCGTGCCGGTGCTGGTGACGACGACGCCGAGGCCGCCGGAAACGCGGGCGGCGGCATCAGCCATGTTGGCGGCGCCGGCCTCACCGCGCGCCGGAACGAAACGGATTCGGCCGCGCCGGTGAATGGCGTCGAGGATCGGCATGTTGTGAATGCTGATGACGCCGAAGGCGAGGCCAACGCCGCAGCGCTCGAGGAATGCCGCGACGAGATCGCCGACTGTCATCGGTTCAGACCGGGACACGGCCGCTCATTGTCGCCCTGATCTCTCCCGCAAGCGACGGTGGATCGGGGAGGGGGACGCGGTCCGGCGTCAACGCGGGCGCGCCAAGCATGGCCGAGATCGCCGCGGCGGCGGCGCGGATTTGGTCCTTGAGCCCGCCGTGGAGAGGCTCCAGATCCGGCGCCGGATTAACGGCGGTGGCATTGATGGCGGCGACCACCCGGCCGCTGTGGTCGCGCACGGGCGCAGCTACGGAAATGACCCCGCGTTCGAAGAAAGAGGTGCTGACGGCATAGCCGCGCCGCCGATCCTCGGCCAACAGCTCTTCGAGCGCGGCGAACGTCGTCGGCGTCTGCTCGGTGTAGCGCGGCAGTGTCTTGCCGCCGTAAAGCGCCTCGAGCTCGGCATGCCCGAGATCGGCCAGGATGACCCGGCCGATGACGGTGCCGTGCGCCGGCAGCGATGTCCCGACGCTGACGTTGCTCGTCACCGCGGCGCGGGTCGCGTGCCGGCTGAGATAGACGACGTCCGTGCCATTCCGCACCGCGAGATGGGTCGAGCAATCGGTCTCGTCGCGCAGCCGCGCCAGCACGGGGTTCGAGAGCTGAACGATGTCGAGCGAGCCCAGATACTCGAAGCCGATGGCGAGGACCGACGGGCCGAGCGCATAGGCGCCGCGCTCGCTGCGGCGCAGGAATCCCATTTCCTCCAAGGTCTGCACCAGGCGATGGACCGTCGAGCGGGGAATGCCGAGCTCGCGCGCGATCTCCGGCGGGCTGATGGTCGGCCGCGTGCGCTTAAAGAGACGCAGGAGATTGAGACCGCGCTCGAGGCCCGGCACCGCGGCGTGATTGTTCGGGTCCGTCGTCATTTGCGCTTGATCTTGGAGAGCGGGTGATCGGCCGGATAGCTCGGGATCGTCGGCGTCGCCGAACCCAGCATGACGCACATCAGCGCGTCCTCCTCGCTCTCGTTGCGCAGGCCGCGGTAGACGCCTGCCGGCACGGAGCACAGATCGCGCTCGCCGAGCTCGGTCTCCCAGCGCTCGCCGTCCTTCTCGAAGAACAGCCGTATGGTGCCGCGCAGCATGAAGAACACCTCCTCGACATCGGTGTGGATGTGCAGCGGCCCCTCGCAATGCGCCGGCAGCAGCATGGTCGAGAAGGTGAAATGCTCGGCCGGGACCGAATTCTCGTCCGGCGCGACTCCGGTGCCGCCGGTACCGACATAGCGCAGCTGGGCGCGGCGGTATTTCGGATCGTAATCCGCCTGGAACTTGAGCGCATCCCAGTCATAGCTGCGCGTCTCATGGCGGGCGATGCGGCGCCGCAGCACCGCCTCGAGACTGTTGGGCCGCATGTCGGCCGCAGGCGGCCGTTTCTCGGCAACGGAGGTCATCGGTTCTCCTTTCTCAATTCATCACGAAACCGCCGTTCACCGGCAGCAATTGTCCGGTGATGAAATCGGCGGCGTCCGAGAGCAGAAAGACCACGGCGCCGACCACATCTTCCGGCATTTGCCGGCGGCTCATGGCGCGGTGCTCGACATAGAGCTTGTGCCGCTGCGCCGGCACGTATTCGGTGGCCTCGACCACGGTGAGGCCGGGCGCGATCGCGTTCACGGCGACGCCGTCGGGGCCCAATTCGCGGGCCAGCGAGCGCGTCATCGCGATGACTGCGCCCTTGCTCGCGACATAATGCAGGAGAAGCGGCGCGCCCCACAGCGCCGTGTCGGAGGCGATGTTGACGATCTTGCCGCTCCGCGCGCGGCGCAGATGCGGCGCCGCGGCGCGCGTGACGAGCCAGGTGCCGCGGACGTTGACCGCCATGACGCGGTCCCAGGTCTCGATGTCGATCTCCTCGAAGGTCTTGCCGCCGATGCCGGTGGCGATCGCCGCGTTGTTGACGAGTCCATCGAGGCCGCCGAGCCGCCCCGCCGCGGCATTGACGGCGCGTTCGATCGCGGTGGGATCGGCGAGATCGATCGGCTCGAAGCTCGCCTCATGACCCTTCGCTGCGAGCGCCGCCGCCGCCGCACGGCCGCGCTCCTCGAGCAGATCGGCGATCACCAGCCTTGCGCCGGCGACACAGGCCGCCTCGGCGAAGGCTTGGCCCAATCCCCGTGCCGCGCCGGTGATGAGAATCCGCTTGCCCTGAAGGAGCGGCGCCGCGCTCATTCGGCCGGCACCTCGTCCCTCGCGCCGGCCGAAGCGAGAGCGGCGATTTGGGCCTCCGCCTTGTGCCGCAGCACGCGGCGCACACGCGAGAGACCGCTGTCGTGCTGATAGAGAAGCTCGTGGTCCCGCGCGTCGGCCGCCATGCTCTCGAGCACCATGCGGTCCTGCTCCAGCACATCCCAATGCAAGCCTTCGAGCCGCGTCCGGTAGAGGAAGCGCCACACGTCGCGCTGCCAACCCTCGGCCTTGCGGCAGCGCCAGAAGAAGACGCGGCAGTTCCGCTCGTCCACGGGCGTGACGAAGCCGACGATATAGAAATTGCCGCCGGGTCCCGCATTCTTGCTGTAGGGGATGGCGAGCCGCATCCACAAGGCGCCGCTCTCGCCCCACTCGACCCAGTCGAAATTGACGTCGCGCTGCGCCACCTTCTCGAACATGAGGCCCGTGGGCGTGCCGGCGATGCGCATGACCGCGGATTTGTCGCCGCGCGCCATGGAGTGCGAAATCGCGTGCAGATAGGCGCCGTGCATCGGATCCATGACGTTGTCGATGGCGTAGCCATAGTGGCACCGCCAATGCGCGGTGCAGAGGAAGCTGCTCCATTCCGACGAGGCCAACTCCTCCGGCAGATCGAGGCGCGCGGGCTCGGGATGCCGCGCATCGCCGAACCATGCGAAGATCGCGCCGTTGCGCTCGACGCAGGGATAGGATTTGACGCAGCGCTGTCCCTCGAGCGCCGAGGTCGCCGCGGCGGGAACGCGCGCCACGGTGCCGTCCGCCGCGGTCTCGACGCCGTGGTACCAGCAGGCGATGCGGTCGCCGAGATTCCAGCCGAGCGACAACCGCGCGCCGCGATGCGGGCAGCGGTCCTCGAGCGCGTGCGCCGTTCCCTGCGCGTCGCGCCAGACGACGATCCGCTCGCTCAATCGCGTCAGGCCGACGGGCGCGCGGTGCACCATCCAACTCGGCGCGATCGGGTACCAGAAATTGCGCAAGCCGTGATTCACCAGTCTTTCGATGGCCGCTTCGGCCGCAGGCGTCTGGCTGGGCATGGACAAGATCCTCCGGTCAAATGCTTTCGGCGGCCGCGGCGCGCGCGGGGATGTAGTGGAGAACGCGCGCCTCGAGCCAGGTCACCGCGAGATAGGCGATGATCCCGATGAAGGTCAGCAGGATGATCGCGACGAACACCATCGGCGTGTCGGCCGCGCCCTCGCCATAGGTCAGGAGATAGCCGAGCCCGCTATTCCCGCCGACGAGTTCGCCGACGACGACGCCGATCACCGCCAGGGTCGAGCCGATCCTGAGCCCCGAAAAGAGCGGCGGCATCGCCGCGCGGAACTCGATCTTCCAGAACACCTGGAGGCGCGTCGCCGTGAACGAGCGCGCCAAATTGACGAGATCGTGGTCGACCACGCGGATCGCGGTCAAGACATTCACCATGACCGGAAAGAACACGATGAGCACCGCCACCAGGATCTTGGGATAGACGGTGTAGCCGAACCACATGACGAAGAGCGGCGCGAAGGCGACCTTGGGAGCGATCTGCAGCGCCAGGATATAGGGCGAGAGCACGATTTCGGCCGTCGCAGAGACGCCGAGCCCGTAGCCGATCACCATGCCCAGAAGCGCGCCGATGGTGAAGCCCGCGAGCACTTCGACCGCGGTGACGCCGACATGGAAGAAGAGCTTGTCCCGCCCGATCATGTGCAGGAACTCGGCCCAGCACTCGCTCGCCGTCGGCACGATGTAGGAGGGGATGCCGAGCAAGGGCGGGCCCCATTGCCAGGCCGCGAGGAAGAGCACGAACACGGCGGCCGTTGCCACGGTGCGCGGATTGACGAGCGATAATGTCAGCCGCCCCAGCGCCGGAGCGAGCTGTCCCTGGCGCTGGCGCGGAATCGCCATCGGCGCAGTCACTTGATGAACTCGTTGGTGTAGAGCTCCGCAATGGGTGTCGCCTTCTCGACGATGCCGGCCTTCACGTAGAAGTCCTCGACCGCCTTGAGCCGTGCCGGATCGATCTCGCCGATCACCGTCTGGTGCTTGTAGACATATTTCTTATAGAGCTCGAAGACCTGCGCCATCTGCGCCTCTTGGCCGGCATGCTGCGGCACCGCCTTGACGTAGTCGCGCGCCGCGCCCTCGGGATCGTCGATCACGTCCTTGAGCCCGTGGAGCGTCGCCTGCACCAGCTTGCGGATGAGCGCCGGCTTTTGCTTGATGGTTTCGTCGGAAGCGACGATCGCCTGCGCCATGTTGGGGAAATATTCGTCGGCCGGGATGACCGTCAACTTGGCGCCATTGGCCTCGGCATCCTGGATCCAATCGGGAACCGAGGCCATCGCATCGGCCTGGCCGGCGACAAACAGCTTCCAGATGTTCGTGGCTCCCGCGGGTTCAGCATCGATGTCGTTCTTGCTCAACCCGACCTTCGCCAGCATGCCCAGGAGCGCATAGTAGGTCGTGTCCTGATAGGACATGATCGCGACCTTCTTGCCCTTGAGGTCGGCGGGGCCCTTGATGGGTGAGTCCGCGTGGACGACAAGCTGCATCATGCCGCCGTCGCCGAGCACCGCGACCAGCTTCACCGGCACGCCGTTGGCGCGCACGATGATTGGCGTGTCGCCGAGTGCGCCGCCGACCACGGCATTGCCGGCACCGACCTGCTTCGCCGAATCGGCGCCGCCCTTGGCGGCCTCGAAACTGACATCGAGACCCTCCTTTTCGTAATAGCCGCGCTGCTTCGCGACCATCCAGGGCCCGAATGCCGGCAGGAACGCCGGCGCCGGCAGCAGATAGGTGACCTTTTCGGCCGCCGCGGCGGCGGTGCCGGCGCCCGCCGCGGCGAGCGCGGCGAGGAGGACGGCCAATGCGTTGGCGCGGTGCCGCTTTGCGATCATGGCTCTCGATCCCTTTCTGTCCGGTGGAACATCATGCCGCTGCCTCGCGCATGTGCAGCAGCGACATCAGCCGCGGTACATACTGCCCCATCGCGGGATGCTCGCGCCGGCGCAGCGCATCCTCGCGATGCGGCAGTTCGACGACGATCTCCTCGACGATGCGGCCGGGCCGCGCGCTCATGACGAGAACGCGGTCGGAGAGCGTCACCGCCTCGACCAGATCGTGGGTGATGAAGAGCGCGGTCTTGCCGGCTTGGCACAGCGTGCGCGCCAGATCCTGCTGCAAAATCATCTTGGTCTGCGCATCGAGCGCCGAGAACGGCTCGTCGAGCAGCAGAACGGTCGGATCGACCGCCAAGGTCCGCGCCAGCGCCGCGCGCTGCCGCATTCCGCCCGAGAGCTGATGCGGATAATGACCGCCGAAATCGCTCAGGCGGCAGCTCCGCAGGAAAGCCTCCGAGCGCTCGCGCCGCTCGCCCGCCGGCACGCCCTGGATCTCGAGCCCGAGCTCGACATTGGCCCGGATCGTCCGCCACGGCAGCAGTAAATCCTTCTGCAGCATGAAGGCGACATGCGGATTGGGCTGCACCACCCGCTCGCCGTCGACGAAGACCTCGCCCTCGCTCGGCAGATCGAGGCCTGAACCCAAATTGAGCAAGGTGCTCTTGCCGCAGCCGCTCGGCCCGATCAGCGACACGACTTCGCCATCGGCGACGGCGAAGCTCACCTCGGTGACGGCGACGATTGCGTCGCCGGCCCGATGCGATCGGGCGAAGCGCTTGGTTACGTGGCGGAATTCGAGGCGCGGCGCCGGCACTGCCGCCTCACCGCGCCAGCCGATGCATCTCGGCGCAGAACGCCTTGTCCGTCCACCCGGCGGCGCCGGCAGGGGCCTCGATTCCGGCCGCATTGAGCCGCGCGAGGATGCGCGGGAGATCATAGATCTCCTCGGCGAAGATCGCCTGCAATGCGTCGGCGAGCCGATCCTCGTAGGCGGTGGGCGGGGCGGGACGAGTCTGCCAGCCGATGTTGGTCACCTTGTCCGGCATTTCGATCCCGTCTGGCGTGCCTTTGTCGCTCGGCCGGATCTCGCCCAAAAACGGATTGTAGTCGCTCATCTCCTTCCCCTTTGTCCCGTATATAGGACGTTATTTCTTATATGGGATAATAAGCGGATATTTCCTGCCGGTCAAGCGTGACGCGCATGGCGCCCGACCTTGACCAGGTTGAGCCGCGGCACGAGGGTGCGCGCGCGAGAAAGCGAATTTATGCGGCCGAGGAGACCGCCATGGGCAAGAACGACCAGAAAAAGTTGGCGGAAGCCTTTCGCCGCATGCATCACGGCCCGCATCTCCTGTTGCTGCCCAACGCCTGGGATGCGATGAGCGCGCGCATCTTCGCGGCGGCGGGGTTCGAGGCGATCGCGACGACCAGCGGCGGCGTTGCCTGGGCGCTGGGCTATCCCGACGGCGAGCAAGCGCCGTGGCGCGAGGTGGCCGCGGCAACGGCGCGGATCGCAGGCTGCGTCGATGTGCCGGTGACCGCCGACATCGAGACCGGCTATGGCGAGACCTCCGGGCAGGTCGCGGAGAATGTGGCGGAGATCATCGCGGCCGGCGCGGTCGGGATCAATCTCGAGGACGGACTGCACGGCGCGGCAACGCCCATCCGCGACATCGCCGATGCCGCGGAGCGCATCCGTGCCGCGCGCGACGCTGCATCACGCGCGGGCGTGCCGATCGTCATCAACGCCAGATCCGATCTGTATCTCCGCAAGATCGGCGACGACGCATCGCGATTTGCCGAGACGGTGCGGCGCGCCGAAGCCTATGCCGCAGCCGGGGCCGATTGCTTCTATCCCTTCGGCTTGCGCGATCCCGCGACCATTGCCGCGTTGGCCAAGGCGGTGCCATTGCCGCTTAATGTCACGGGTCGCGCCGGCATGCCCGGCGCGGCTGAACTCGAGGCGCTCGGCGTCAGGCGGGTGACGATCGCCTCGGCGCCGACGCTGATGGTGCTGTCGCTGCTGCGGCAGATTGCCGAGGATTTGCGCCGCACCGGCCGCTTCGACGGGCTCGATCCCGCGCTGAAGCATCCCGATGCGCAGCGTCTGTTTGAGCGCGACGCGCGGCAGGTTACTCGACCGCGCCCTTGACTTCGCGGTGCACCGCCTGGCGGCCGGCGGAGCCGACGGCGCATAAGGGCGTCGGGATCGGCGTCTTCGCGAGCTTCAATGCGCCCTTCTCCGCCAGCGCATCGACCCAGCACAGCCAGTTCGCATCGTCGCGGAAGTCGTAATCCTCGCGGAAATGACTCATCCGCGATTCCGTGCGGAAGAGCGAGGCTTCGAGATTGATCTCGGCAGCGAGCAGCATGGCCTCGGTCTCCTTGAGCCGCACCAGCTCGTGGATATGCGGCGCCGCGAGCGACGCCATTTCGTCCTTGAGAGCGCGGATCCGGGCGAGCGCCGCTTGGAGCCGGTCGGCGCGCTTCCATACGAATACATCGTAAGCGAACATCACGGCTTGCAGTTCGCGCAGCACCCGGTCGCTTTCGGCAGTGGCGCCGGCGTCCTCGTCGGCAAAGACATCGTCGTGGAGTGCGCGGATTTCGGCGGCGTCGATTTGCGGCGGACCGAGACGGTCGAGATCCTCGACCGCGCTGCGGCCGGCGATCCAGCCGGTGCCGATGCACATGCCGATGTGAAAGCCGGCAAAGTGATTGGCGCAGCCCGCCTGCGCCAGGCCCGCGACGAGCAGCCCCGGCACGTCGGACCGGCAAGCATGGTCCGTGCGGATGCCCATCTTGGTCATCTGATTCAGCGGGAAGTAGGGCGTCTTGCCGAACATGTCGGTCTGCGTCTCCGGCCCGAGCTTGCCGTAGAAATACGCCATCCACTTCACCTTGCTGTGGATGAAATAGTCGCGCACCTCCTCGGGCACGCCGGACATGTCGAGATAGAGCGGGTCATTGCCGCGCTGCCGCTCGATCGCCATGGCGCGGGCGATGCGCGGCACGTCCGCCTCGTCGCCCCATTGCGGCTCGTGCTCGAGCATGAAGCGCTCGCCCTTGGCATTGCGGAAGCGCGCGCCTTCCTGAATCGCGAACGTGATGCCCTCGAAATAGAATTTGGGCGTGCCCGGACGCGTGTAGCTGAACTCGGCATTGCGCAGCGCCGCTCCCGCCTTGAAGCCGAGCAGGGTCCCCGTCCCCGTGATGTCCCGGACGAAGCCCGAGCGAAAGGTGATGGCGTTGGTGCAGATGATCGTGGCGCGTGATTTGATGGCATGGAATTCGCCGGTCCGGCTGTGAATCCCGACCGCGCCGACAATGCGGTCGCCGGGGCCGCGCATCAGCCCGGTGACGAAAATGCGGTCGAGGAGCTGCACGCCTTCGGCCTCGAGTCCGCGCCGCAGCCGCCAGCAGAATTCGAGTCCGCCGCCGATGGGATAAAGCACGCGGGTTGCATCGAGGCCGCGCGTCGGACGGCGGATGTACTGGCCGCTCTCATCCTTGGGAAATTGCAGCTCGAGCGCTTCCAGGTCCTTGAGCCGGTCGAAGGACATCGCCAGCACCTCGCGCACCAGAAGCTGGTCGGCGACCCAATCGTTGCCGGCGATGATCTCGTCGGTGATGGCGGCGATGTCGTCCTCGGGCAAGACGACCACCGTCCAGGCGTTGGAGAAGGCGGTGTGGCCGGTGCGGCCGACCATCCAGCTGTCGAGCAAGGTGACGCGGGTTCCCGGCGTGCCGTGCCGCTTGGCGCTCAGCGCGGCCAGAAGCCCGCCCGCGCCCGCGCCGACCACGAGAATATCGGTCTCGATCAAGCTGCCGCGAAACGCGTTCATCTCGGCTCCTACCAGGGACGCGGGCGGTTCTTCACGACGGGATGAACGTCGATGATCTTCTCGGGACAGAAGATCTCGCAGCTGAAGCAGGTGATGCAGTGCTCGCGGAACTTGATCACCGGCAGGAGCTTGGTCTCGACCAGACCCGGCACCGCGACCGCCACGGCCACCGGCGTCATGTGAATCACATCGGCCGGACACACCAGGTCGCAGATGCCGCAGCCGGTGCAGCGGGCGATGTCGATGCTCTCGATCATGCGTGGTCCATAGCGGCGATCTCATCATCCGTGCGCGGAAATGTCCACCGCCGAATGAGCATGGCGCGGCCCCGCGATTGACAGCGCCGCACGCGCCCAAGATTATCCGACCAAATTCTTTGGGAGGGACGCAGCTCATGAAAATGGCTCGCACTTTTGCCGGCATCTTCGCGCTGCTGCTCGGCCTTGGGCTTGCGCCAGGGGCGCGTGCCGTCGAGGATTACCAGCTTCACGTCATCCTGCCGCTCACCGGCAACGCCGCCTTCATCGGGCAGGAGCAGCAGCAAATGCTCGAGCTGGTCCGGGCCAGCGTCAACAGAAGCGGCGGCATCCAGGGCCGTGATTTGCGCTTTGTCTATCACGACGACCAGACTAGCCCGCAAGTCGCGGTGCAGCTCTCGAACGACGTGCTCGCCACCCATCCCTCGGTCATCCTCGGCTCGGCCATCACGGCGATGTGCAATGCGATGGCGCCGCTCATGCAGGATGGGCCGGTGATGTACTGCACCTCGCCGGGCATCCATCCGGCAGCGGGAAGCTATGTCTTCTCGGCATTCATCCAAACCGGCGACCTCGGCGAGGCGCTCGTCCGCTATTTCCACCTCAAGGGCTGGACCCGGATCGCCATGCTCTCGAGCACCGATGCGACCGGGCAGGACGCCGACCGCGGCATCGATCACGCGCTGACGCTGCCTGAAAACGCCGCGGTCAAGATGGTCGAGCATCCGCATTTCAACGCGACGGATTTGAGCGTCACCGCCCAGATCGAGCGGATCAAGGCCGCGGGCGCGCAGGCCATGATTGCGTGGACGACCGGCGCACAGATCGCGACCATTTTCAAAGGCATCGCCCAGGCCGGCCTCGACATTCCCGTCGGCACCACCCCCGGCAATCAGCAGTTCCAGCAATTGTCGCAGTATGTGGGCTTCCTGCCGAAGCAGCTTCTCATCCCCTCGGCCTCTTATCCCGAGCATGAGGGCGTCATCACGCTCGACGCGCGCGTCGAGCAAAAACAGCAGGAGATGTATGCCCTGCTGAAATCCGCGAAGCTCAGGGCCGACAATGCGACGGGAACCGCTTGGGACCCGGCTCTGATTGTCATCGACGCGCTGCGCAAGCTCGGACCGAATGCGACGGCCGCGCAGATTCGCGATTACATCGGCAATCTCACCGATTTCGCCGGCATCGACGGCATCTACGATTTCAAGAAAGTGCCGCAGCGGGGCATCGGCATCGACAGCGCCGTCCTTGTGACCTACGACCCCAAGGGCCAGCGCTGGGTCTGGCTGAGCAAGCCCGGCGGGGAACCGTTGAAGCGATAGAAGCGCGGCTCCGAGCGGTTAAGCATTCGTAAAAGAGGCTCGTCGTATCAGGTCAAGGGATGCGCGCTCCTGCCCGCGCCTATAACCGGTAAGTGTTTCACCGTCGGCAGATTCATCGATGATAGGCCCTCTCGCATTGGCTAGACATTTGGCCGATCGGCTCGGTTACGGTCCGCGACCCGGCGATCTCGACCGGATCGCGTCCGCCGGCGCCGAGCGCTGGATCGAACAACAGCTCAATCCGCAATCGCTGCCATTGCCGCGCGACCTGACCAACCGCATGGCGAGTTTCGTCACGCCGCGCCTGTCGCCGCCGCAGATCTTTGTGCAATACGGGCCGCCCGCGACGCGCCAGCCCGGCAGCGCGAAGACGCCCGAGCAGCAGCAGGAAATCGCCCGCCATGCGCTGTTCGTCGCGCAGGAGTCGATTCAGCTCCGCCTGCTGCGCGCTCTCGAAAGCCCGCGGCAGCTCGAGGAATGTCTCGCCGATTTCTGGTTCAACCACTTCAACGTCTTTCTCGGCAAGGGCCTCGACCGGTTGTGGGTCGGCGCCTATGCCGAGGAGGCGATCCGGCCGCACATCCTCGGCCGCTTCCGCGATCTCCTCGGCGCCACCGCCAAGCACCCGGCGATGCTGTTCTATCTCGACAACTGGCTCAACACCGCGCCGGGCAGCCCCGGCGCCCGCGGCCAATTCGAGGGGCTCAACGAGAATTATGCGCGCGAGCTGATGGAGCTGCACACGCTCGGCGTCGCCGGCGGCTATACGCAGGAAGACGTGATCGCGCTGGCGCGCATCCTCACGGGATGGACGATCGTGCCGTGGCGGGATCTGGCGGCCGCACGCATGGATGCCCCTGGCATGCGCTGGCTGCGCCAGCAACGGCAGATGCAGGCGGCGCCGGCCGCGGGACGCGATGGCTTCGTCTTCGATTCCGAACGGCACGATTTTTCCGACAAGCGCTTTCTCGGGCGGCTCGTCAAGGGCGCCGGCGTCGAGGAAGGCGAGGCGGCGCTCGATACGCTCGCGCGCAGCCCGGCGACGGCCCAGCATGTGAGCTACAAGCTCGCGCAATATTTCCTCGCGGACGAGCCCGACAAAACCGTCACGGCGGCGATGGCCCGCACCTTCCTCGCGAGCGACGGCAACATCCGCGCCGTGCTCCAGACGCTGTTCTCGAGCGAGCCCTTCCGCGCCCCCGCTGCTTTCGGCGCCAAGTTCAAATCGCCCTATCGCTATGTCGTCTCCGCGGTGCGCGCCGCCGGCGTTCCCGTGCGCAACTTCCGGCCGCTCGAGGCGACGATGACCCGGCTCGGCGAGCATCCTTACGGCTGCCTGACGCCGGACGGCTACAAGAACACGCAAGAGGCTTGGCTCAATCCCGACGCCATGATGCTGCGGCTTTCTTTCGCCGTCGCGCTCGCGACCGGGCATCTCCCGCTCGAGGCCGCACCCGACGACATGGGCGCAAATGGCGCCGCCAGGCCGCGCCTCGCCGCCGCGGCCGGCAGGGTCCAGGGGGCGATGCCTTTGCCGGAGGAACCGGAGCAGCTGCAGGCCCGGGGCCCGGTGCTCGACGAGGCGGCGCTGACGGCAACCTTGGGTCATCAATTCTCCGCCGCGACCATGGCCGCGATCGCAGCGGCGCCGCCCGAGCTGCGCGCGGCGATGGTGCTGGGCTCGCCCGAGTTCATGCGGTGCTAGGAGGGTCTCGCATGCAGCGTCGCGATTTCCTGATGCGCTCCGCCGCCGCGGCCGGACTATCGGTGCTGCCCTTGGGCGCGCGCGGCTGGGCGGCCAGCAATCCGAACGGCACGGGCCAACGCTTCGTCGTCGTTCTGCTGCGCGGCGCCGTGGACGGGCTCAATGTCGTCGTGCCCTATGCCGAGCCGGCCTATTACGATGCGCGCCCTTCGATCGCGATCCCACATCCGGGCCAGCCGGAAGGCGCGCTCGACCTCGATGGCCGCTTCGGCCTTCACCCGGCTCTGGCGCCGATTTTGCCGTTATGGCGCGAGCGCAGTCTCGCCTTCATTCACGCGGCGGGCTCGCCCGATCCGACGCGTTCGCATTTCGATGCGCAGGACTACATGGAGAGCGGCACGCCCGGGCGAAAATCCACGCCCGACGGCTGGATGAACCGGCTGTTGGCGCAGCTTCCGGGCGCGCATGCGACGAATTCGGCCGTTGCCTTCGGCCCGACATTGCCGCGTATTTTCAAGGGTCGGCTCAGCGTCGCCAACGTCCCGATCGGGCGCGGCGCCAACAAGCCCATGCCGATCGACCGGCCGGTGATCAATGCCGCTTTCGATCGGCTCTATGCCGGCGATGATGCTCTGAGCCTCGCCTACAAGGATGGCGTGCGCTCCCGTGTCAAGCTGATGGCCGATCTTCAGGACGACATGAAGGAGGCGGATAACGGCGCGCCCTCGCCCCTTGGCTTCGCCACCGACACGCAGCATTTGGCCGCGCTCGTGATGAAGGACCCCTCGGTGCAGCTGGCCTTCTTCGATCTCGGCGGCTGGGACACGCATGTCAACCAGGGCTCATCGCAAGGCCAACTCGCCAACCATCTGAAGCCGCTGGCCGAGGGGCTGGCGGGCCTCGCCAAAGCCCTCGGCCCCGCCTATCGCGACACGGTGATTGTGGTGATGTCCGAGTTCGGCCGCACCGTGCGCGAGAACGGCAACCGCGGCACGGACCACGGCCACGGCAATCTGCTCTGGGTGCTGGGCGGCCCGGTCAAGGGCGGCCGGGTCTATGGCGTCTGGCCCGGGCTCGCCGAGGGGGCGCTCTATCAAGGCCGAGACTTGGCGATTACCACCGATTTCCGCAGCGCGCTCGGTACGGTGCTACAGCGCCATCTGCGCCTCGACAAGCGCGCGCTCGAGATGGTGTTTTCAGACGCGCCGGCGACGCCCGCGGCGGTCAGCGGAATCGTCGGCGTTTAATCTGACCCAGCCCGCTCAGCCGGCGATGCCGCTCAGCGCGGCAAAGAGCGCGAAACCGGCGGTGATCAGAATGATGATAGCGACCAACCCGGCGTACCAGCCGCGCAGCCGATATTCCGGCGGCAGCGCCCGGCGCGCGAGTTGATAGAGAAAGCCCAGCACGATCGGCAGCAGCAGCGCGTTCAGCACCTCGACAGCGACCGAGAGGCTGACCAGCGGAATGCCCGAGCCGACCAGCAGCGCGGACAGGATCAGCAGCGCGGTGAAGATGCCATAGAACCACGGCGCCTCGCGCGGATGGTGCTCGAGCGAGCGCTTGAAGCCGCTGACCTCGCCGAGCCCCCAGGCAACGGTCAAGCTCACCACCATCGTCGCCAGCAGCGCAGCGCCGCTCATGCCCAAGGCGAAGACCAGCCGCCCGACCATGTCGCCCAAATAGGGCGTGAGCGCCGTCGCGATCTGCGGCACGTCATTGAGCGGCGCCGCCGGATTGACCGTGCCGATGGTCGCCGCCGTCGCCACCAGCACCGCCGCCATGATGAGCTGCGTCACGATGGCGCCGATCGCGGTATCCCAGCGCGCGATCCCGAGGTTGCGCGGCGTGAGGCCCTTATCGACCACTGCCGACTGTTGATAAAACACCATCCACGGCATGATGACGGCGCCGATATTGGCCGCGGCGAGGTAGAGGAAATCCTTGTCCGTGAATGGCGTCTGGGCGACATCGGCGGCGATCTGCGCAGGATCGGGCCTGGCGAACAGAGCGACGCCGAAGAAGGCGAGCTCGAACAGCCCGAAGCAGATCGCCACCCGCTCGACGGAACGGTAAGACCCGGTGAGAACGACCACGACGATGAAGGCCACGGTGCCGAGCAGCATCAACCACACCGGCACCCCGAAGAGCTGCGCCACGCCGGCCATGCCGGAAAGCTCGGTGACGAGCGCGCCGACGCAGGCGACCGCGAGGGTCGACACCGAGAGCCACGCCCAGCCTGCGCCAAAGCGTTCGCGGATCAGCTCGCCATGGCCGCGCCGGGTGACGAGGCCGAGGCGCACCGTGAGCTCTTGAACGATGAAGAGAACCGGGATGAGCACGAGCTGCAGCAGCAGGAGTTTGTAGCCCTGCTGCGCGCCGCTCTGGGCGGCGGTGATGATGCTGCCGGCGTCGGTGTCGGCGAGCATGACGACGATGCCCGGCCCGACCACTGGCAGAATCCGCCGCCATGCCCATCCCGGCAGTGCCGCGCCTTCGCGACTCATTACTTCGGCCTTGGTCAGAACGATCTTGATTTGCGCTCTCTGGGTCAGCGCAGGCCGGCCCGCCGAGCGTAAGGCGCGACGTTCCGCGGCACTTACTCCGCCTCGCCCGACTGAAGCTGAATGTAGTTCCCGACGCCGATCTTCTCGACGAGGCCGAGCTGCGTCTCGATGAAGTCGATGTGGCCTTCCTCGGCCTCGAGAATTTCGGCCAGGAGATCGCGGCTCACGAAATCGCGGACGGTCTCGCAATGGGCGATGGCCTCGCGCAGCGACGACACCGCTCCTTGCTCAAGCTGCAGATCGGCCTGGAGCGCCTCGACGACGGTCTCGCCGATGAAGAGCTTATCGAGATCCTGCAAATTGGGCAGCCCATCGAGCATCAGGATGCGCTCGACGAGGCGATCGGCGTGTTTCATCTCGTCGGTCGACTCCTTGTACTCGTAGGCGCCGAGCCGAGTGACGCCCCAATGGCGCAGCATCCGCGCATGCAGGAAATACTGATTGATCGCGGTCAACTCGTTCTTGAGGACCCTATTCAAATACTGCAGGACCTTCGGATCACCTTGCACAGCGGCGCCCTCCCCTCAGCAAAGGACCGACTATAGGGCAAATTGCCGGGGCGCGGGGGCCCGTCTCAGACCGCCTTTTCGGCGAGGGGGCTGGCGGCCACGCTTGCCAGGATGTCGCGCACGACCGGAATGCATTTGCCGCATTGCGGCCGGCAACCGAGACGGAGATAAATCTGCTCCACGGTGACGTCGGGCTCGGCAATGCGGCGGACCTGATGGTCGGTGAGCCGGTTGCAAAGACAGATATACATTGACGCTCCTGCCGCTCTGCCGTGGGGCCCCGCGAACGGATCCACCATAGACAAAACCAGGGCAGCATGCAAATGCGAATTTGACGCAATAGCGGCCGCGGACCCTGCGTCACGGCGTCGCACGCGGTCCTTGGCTTGGGCGGAAAGCTCCGGGCCCCTTATGGAATGCGGTTGGCAGGCCAAAAGCCCCGCTAAGGCCGCAACAGCGGATTTAGCTTGCACAGGAGTCCTTGCGGGCAATAAGATGAGAACAATTCGCAATCGCACCGATAACGTCAAGCCCATGTTGCGCTTCGCCCTCTTCAGCGTCTTCGCATTCGCCGTCGCGGCGCCGGCGTTGGCCGATGATCCCAGCTACACCATTGCGATCAAGGATCATCAATTCGTCCCGAGCGATCTCGCGATCCCCGCCGGGGTCAAGGTCAAGCTGCTTGTCCGCAACGAAGGCGCCACGACGTCGGAGTTCGAGAGCATCGCGCTGCACCGTGAGAAGATCGTCACGGCGGGCGGCGAGATCACCGTCTTCATCGGGCCGCTCGATCCCGGCAGCTACGAGTTCTTCGACGACTTCCACCCGGAGACCCGGGGCCATGTGGTGGCAAAGTGAGCGGTGGCACGCATGTTGGCGACGGCGATCATCGTCTTCCGTGAGGTCCTCGAGGCGGCCCTCGTGGTCAGCATCGTCCTCGCCGCCAGCCGCGGCGTGCCGCGGCGCGGCGCCTGGGTGGCCGGCGGCATCGCCGGCGGCGTGCTCGGCGCGATGGTCGTCGCCGGCTTTGCCGGCGAAATTGCGGCCGCGGTGGAAGGCGTCGGCCAGGAGCTCTTCAATGCGGCGATCCTCTTCGCGGCGGTCGGGATGCTCGGCTGGCACAATGTCTGGATGAGCCGGCATGGCCGCGCGCTCGCCGCGAACGCGAGCCAGATCGGCAAGGCGGTGCTGGCGGGAGCGCGGCCGCATTATGCGCTCGCCCTGGTCGCCGGAATCGCGGTGCTGCGCGAGGGCTCGGAGACCGTGCTCTTCGTCTATGGCATTGCCGTCACCGCCGGCAGCGGCGCCATGAGCATCGCGGCGGGCGGCCTCCTGGGAGTGGCTGCAGGCGTCGGCTTGGGGGCCGCCCTTTATTGGGGCCTCCTCAGCATCCCCCTGCGCCACCTTTTCGCGACGACGAGCTGGCTCGTGCTGTTGCTCGCCGCCGGCATGGCATCGCAAGGCGCGACCTTCTTGCTCCAGGCGGATCTCCTGCCGGCGCTCGGCAATAATGTCTGGGACACGTCCTTCCTGCTGAGCGAGCACAGCCTTGCCGGTCAAATGCTGCACGTCCTCATCGGCTACAGCGCGCAGCCCGCCGGCATACAATTGGTGTTCTATCTCGCGACTGTCCTGGTCATCGGCTCGCTGATGCGCCTGTTCGGGCGTCTGCCATCGCCGGCGCAGCGCGAGCTGCCGGCGGCCGGCCGCTGAAACTTCGATCGCAGAGGGGGAAGAGCCTTGCCGCTAGCCTGGTCTTGCGCGGTGCGTCGCGCAATTGCGATTCGGTCTTATTCGAAATACAGCATAGGTGCCGCTTTTGCCCTCGCCCTCTCCGCGGGCGTGGCTCGGGCCGATTTCAAGGTCTGGGCTCCGGACGCCGAGCCCGGCGCTGTCGCCGTGGAGTCCGTCGGCGATTACGGTCACGACCCGGTCCGGGCCAGGACCGGCGAGCAGAGCTACACCCAGGAACTCGAATACGGCGTCACCAATTTCTGGAAAACCGAGCTCGAGCTGGAGTGGGAGCGGCCGCCGGGCATCGGTGTCTCGACCGACTTCAGCCAGGTCACGACGGAGAATCTCCTCCAGTTCACCGAACGCGGCGAATATTGGATCGACGCCGGCTTGTTCGTCGAATATGGCCAGGCGATGCTTGGAAAGACGCCGAACGAGACCACCTTCGGTCCGGTCCTGCGCAAGGAATTCGCCTACACCATCAACACGCTCAATCTCTTCATCGAGAAGGATCTCGGCCGCTACGCCTCAGGCCGGCCGGCGTTACGCTACGCCTGGGAGACGCGGATCGACCTCGGCACGATCATCGAGCCCGGGTTTCAGGCCTATGGCGAGCCTGGTCCGTTCGGTCATTTCGCATCGCTTGGAGAGCAGGACCACCGGCTGGGCCCGCAGCTCTTCGGCAATGTGCTGCATCTCGGGCCGGGCAGCTTGACTTGGAACGGCGGCATACTTTTCGGCCTGACCCCGGCGGCGCCGCGGCACACCCTGCGTTGGCAAGCCGAATACGAAATCCATTTCTAAGCAACTAGCGGTCGCGCAGCGGCACCTCGCGCAGGAAGAGCGTGGCAACGACCGACAGCGCGAGGATGACCGTCGCCGCCCAGAAGACGCGGGCAAAGGCCCGGCGGATCGTCACCGACAGCGCGGCCAGCAATTCCGGCGTCAATTGAGGGCGGGATTCTTCGAGATGAAACAGGGCGAGCCCGGGGCTCGGACCCAAGACTTCGTGTCCCGGCGTGGCGAGCGCCCCGGAAGTGAGATTCCCGATCAGGATGGTGCTGAGCAGTGCCACGCCCAAGGCGCCGCCGATCAGCCGGAAGAACAGGAGGCAGGACATGCCGACGCCCGTGTCCTGCCAATGCACCGCGTTCTGGATCGTCACGGAGATCGGCGACAGCTGGAAGCCCAACGCCGTCCCGAGAAACGCGGTACAGAGGACGTCGAAAAGGAGTGACTGGCCGAGGCCGATTGCGGCGGTCACGGCGCAAGCGGCCGTCGCGCCGACGGTGCCGATAATGAGCAGAAGCTTGTAACGGCCGGTACGGCCGACGAGGATTCCAGCCATACCCGAGCCGGCCACCGTTCCCAAGGTGAAGGGAATGAGGCGCGCGCCCGCCGCCTCGGGCTGCACCCCCGCAACGAGCTGATAGTTGAGCGGGATCAGGATGACGAGCCCGACGAGCACCGCCGAGATGAGCGTGATGACGGCAATCGCCACCGAGAAGACCGGGTTGCGGAACAGCCGGAGCGGCAGCATCGGCTCCGGCGCAACGCGCTCCCACAGGATCAATGCGGCGGCGACGAGCAGCCCCACGGCGATCGGGCCGAGCGCGCCGCGGGTGAGCCAGCCGCCGCTGCGTTCGGCATTGTCGACGCCGATCAAGATCGGCGTGGTCGAGGCGAGGATGAGGAACGCGCCGAGCCAGTCGATCGTGCGGCGGCCCGCCGGCTTGCGCAGTCGCGCCAGCGCGCGGCTCGAGAGCAGAAACGCAGCGAGCCCGAGCGGCAGGTTGATCCAGAAGATCCAGTGCCAGGACAAGGTGTCCGCGAAAAACCCGCCGAGCACCGGACCGAGCGCATTCGAAACGGCGAAGTTCGCCGAGAAATACCCCTGATAGCGCCCGCGGTCGCGCGGCGCGATGATATCGGCGATGGCCGCCAGCGACACCGAGCGCAGCCCGCCGCCGCCGACACCCTGAATCGCGCGGGCGGCGATGAGCTGCGGCATGGTCTGGGCCAGCGCGCACTGGACCGACGCGACGACAAACAGGCCGATCGCCGTCAGCAGTATGGGACGCCGACCGTAGAGGTCGCTGAGCCGACCATAAATGGGCGTGGTGATCGTCGAGGTCACGAGATAGGCCGAGACCACCCAGGGCATCCATTGCCAGCCCTGCAGGTCGCGCGCGATGCTCGAGAGCGAGGTCGCAACGATGGTCTGGTCGAGGCTCGCCAGAAACATCGCCAGCATCAGGCCGGCGATGATTGACAGCACTTCGGCGCGGGAGAAAACGGGCTCGCCGGAAATGTGCGGAACGGACATCGAAAGATACCGGCAGCGTCTTGCTGGGGACGCGCGAGAATACCGCCGGCGGCGCGGGAGAGCGAGGGGCCGCGGCGTTCGAGCTTGCGCCGCCTTGGGGCCAAACCTATCCTTTTCGTCGCGACCGGCGCCGGCGCGGATGCGCGATCCGCATGCGTCGCACTCGGTCGAAGGGGGGAAGCATGAGACCGCATCGGTTCGTCGTCGCCGCTTTGGCTGTTCTGATTGGCGCCGCTTCAGCCACGGCCGCGCCGCCCGACAAGATCCGCCTCGGTGTCATCAGCCCCGTCACCGGTCCCTTCGCCGCCTTGGGAAACGAGCAATACATGGGCTTCGATCTCGCCATGAAGGAGCTCGGCAACAAGCTCGGCGGCATTCCGGTCGAGGTCTTCAAGGAAGATTCGACGATGACGCCCGATGGCGGGCTGCAGGTCGCGACCCGGCTGGTCGAAAGGGACAAGATCGACTTCCTGCTGGGCAATTTGCTGTCGAACCAGCTGCTCGCCTATGTCAAGCCGGTGAGCGGCGCCGGCGTCTTCATCCTGAGCGGCCCCGCCGGCCCTTCCGAACTCGCCGGCGCCGACTGCAATCCCAATCTCTTCGTCATGTCCTGGGAGAACAACACGCCGAGCGAGGCAGTCGGGCAATACATGACCGATTCGGGCGTGAAGCGGGCATTCTTCCTGTCGCAAAACTTCGTCACCGGCAAGGAGCATGCCGCCGGCGCCAAGCACTACTTCAAGGGCGAGGTCGTCGGCGAGGCCTATGTGCCGATCGCGCAGGTCGATTATGCCGCCGAGATCGCGGCCATCCGCGCGGCGAACCCCGATGGCGTTTTCGTCTTCCTGCCGGGCGCGGGCGGCATCGCCTTCCTCAAGCAATTCGCCGATTCCGGCCTCAAGGACAAGGTCAAGCTCTTCTCAGGCTCGTGGCTCGCCGACGAGCACAGCTTCAAGGCCGTGGGCGATGCCGCGCTGGGCGTCATGCTCGCGGCCAATTGGTTTGCCGACCTCGACAATCCCGCGAACCGAAAGTTCGTCGCCGACTTCAATGGGGCATACGGCCGCAACCCCGTGTTTTACGCCGCGTTCATCTATGATTCGGTGATGCTGATTGATGCGGCCCTGCGCACGGTGCATGGCGAGATCGCCGACAAGACCGCGCTGCGCCAGGCGCTTGCCGCCGCGCAATTCGACTCGGTGCGCGGCAAGTTCCGATTCAACGTCAATCATTTCCCGATTCAGGATTTCTATGCGGCGCGGGTCATCGACAAGAATGGCGTGCGCCAGCACGAGGTCGTCGGCACGATCTTCCACGACCACAAGGACCGCTTCTACGAATCCTGCCACATGGCGAATTGAGCGCGCGTCCGCACCTAGCGGCGGTCGCGCGCGGCGAGAAACGCGCCGACGCGCTCGGACCCCGCCGACCAGATCTCGGCGGCGCGCGCGATCGCGTTCACAGCGCCGAGATAGCCCGTGCAGCGGCAGAGATTTCCGCCGAGTTCCGCCTTGATCCGCGCGCGATCGGCCTGCGGCAGTCGGCGAACGACGTCGTAGGCAACGGCGAGCATGCCCGGCGTGCAGTAGCCGCATTGCAGCGCGTGGCACTCGTTGAAGCAGCGCCGGATGAGCGCCATGAGCGGATCGCCGTCATATCCTTCGACGGTCCGCACCGCGGCGCCGTCCACGGCAACGGCGAGGGTGATGCAGGAGCGCACCGTGCGGTCATTCACCAGCACCGTGCAGGCGCCGCAAACGCCGTGCTCGCAGCCGAGATGCGTGCCGGTAAGCCGGCACTGCTCGCGGAGAAAATCGGCGAGCGAGAGCCGCGGCTCGACCTCCGCCCTCATCGTCTCGCCATTGACGGTGATGGCGATCGTCGTCAAATCAGGGCCTCCTTCACGGCGCGGGTCAGCGTGGCGCGATGCAGCGAGCGGTCGTAGCCCGACCAATGTCCGCGCAAGGCGTGTTCCTCGACATCCTGTTCGATGGCGGCCGCGATGGCTGACCAGGCGTCGCCGCCCGCTTTGCCTCGGCTGCGCAGGCATTGCTCGGTCGCAAAGAGATGCGCCGGCACTCCGGTCCGGCTAGCCAGGACGACGCGCGCGGCGTCGCGCGCGGCGTCGATGACGACAACCGCCAGGGATTCAGCGAAATCGCCGGGCTTGCGGCAGAACTTCACGTGGCCCCAGCGCGCCTTGCCCCCGAGCATGGGCACCTGGATCGAAACGATGGCCTCGTCGCGCGCCAGCGTCGTCATAAGGGGCGCCGCGATTAGCTGCGACGCCGCGAGCCGACGCGTGCCGTGCGCGCCGCGAATGTCGAGTTCGGCGCCCAGCGCCATCATGACCGGCGCCCAATCGCCGCACGGGTCGGCATGCGCCAAGCTGCCGCCGACCGTGCCGCGGTTGCGCACCGGCCGGTAGGCGATGCCGGAAGCGACCCGCTGCGCCAGCCCCACGGTAGCATTCGACAATGCGCCGTCCTCGATCTGCGCATGGGTGACGCCGGCGCCCAGCACAGCGCTATCGCCGCGCTCGGAGATCTCGCCGAGCTCCGCGAGCCGCGATAGATCGACGAGCAGGCTCGGCGCAACGACCCGCAGATTGAGCATCGGTCCGAGCGATTGCCCGCCGGCGAGAAGGCGCGCATCCTCGCCGCCCGCGGCCAGCGCCCGCACGGCTTCGGCCAAGTCGCGCGGGCGAAGGTAATCGAATTTGGCCGGCTTCATCGCGCTCTCGCGGCCTCAATCGCGGCATAGACGCGGCGCGGCGTCACCGGCGTCTCATAGATTGCGGCACCCAGCGGCCGCAGCGCGTCATTGACCGCCGAGATGATGGCCGAGGGCGGCCCGATTGCGCCGCTCTCGCCCACGCCCTTGATGCCGTAGGGGGCAAAGGGCGTCGGGATCTCGAAGAAGTCGAGCTTCACATCGGGGATGCAGGGTGCGCTCGGCGCGGTGTAATCGGCCAAAGTCGTGGCGAGCGGCTGGCCGTTCTCGTCGTATGAGGATTCCTCGTAAAGCGCGTTGCCGATGCCATTGGCGAAGCCGCCGACGATCTGGCCTTCGACCAGCAGCGGATTGACCCGCCTGCCGCAGTCGGTGACGATCGCATAATCGAGGATCTCGACCTTGCCGGTATCGCGATCGACCGCGACCACGGCGGCGTGCGTCGAATAGCCGAATACGCCGGGATCGTGCGGCTTGTGTCCGGCAATCGCGGTGAGACCCGCGGCATCGACGCCATCGGGCAAATTCTCGGGATGGTGGTACCAGGCTCTGCCGATCTCGGCGAAGCTCACGCTTCCTGCCGGCCCTACCACCGCGCCGCCCTTGATCGCGACATCCTCGATCCGGCACTGCAGCAAATGCGCGCCGATCTGCGCGATCGGCCGCTTGAGCAGGCGGCAGGCTTGATCGACCGCGCCGCCCACCGTCACCATGCTGCGCGAGGAATAGGTGCCAGTCCCGACCGGCGAGGTGTAGGTGTCGCCGTGCCGGACCGCGACGCGATGCGGGTCGATGCCCAAAACCTCGTTGGCGATCTGGGCATAGACGGTCTCGTGTCCCTGGCCATGCGAATGCGAGCCGACCTCGAGCACGAGCTCGCCATCGCCGGTGAGGCGGGCCACCGCCGGCTCCAGCCCCGGCACCAGCTCGATGCCCCAGGAGGAATAGCCATACGGTCCCGTGCCATAGGCGGTCTGTTCATAGAAGCAGGCGATTCCGACGCCGATCAGCCGGCCATCCGGTTCGCCGCGGCGCTGTCGCGCGAGCACGCCGTCGCTGTCGATGAGCTCGAGCGCGCGGCGCAGCGCGCGCGGATAGTCGCCGCTGTCGAGCTGCTTGCGCGTCACCGAAGTGTAGGGCATCTGCTCGGGCTTGACCAAATTGAGGCGCCGCACCTCCGCCGGGTCTTTGCCGAGTTCCCAGGCCAGCGCGTCCATCACCATCTCATGCCCGACGCAAGAGATCGGACGGGCGACGCCACGGAAGGGTTGTCCCGCCGGTTTGTTGGTGACGACATTGATGCCGCGGCCGCGGAACGCGCGGATGTCATAGGGACCCTGCATGTTGCCGAGCGCCATCATGCCCTCGAGCCCCGCCGGCCAAGGCCAAGGCGAATAGGCGCCGGCATCGACGATGACTTCGCAATCGAGCGCCAGCACCTTGCCCTCGGCATCGGCATAAGCCGTCACCTTGCAGCGATAGTCGCGGCAGCTCGCGTCGCAAATGAGCGCCTCGTGGCGGTCCTGAATCCAGCGCACGGGCCGGCCGAGTTTGAGCGACGCCCAAGCGACGCAGACCGCCTCGCCCTCGAGATAGGATTTGAGGCCGAAGGAGCCGCCGACATCGGGCGCGATGACCCGGAGGCGGCGCTGGCTTATTCCCAGCGTTTGCGAGAGCCCGATCTGCAGCGGCACCGGGAGCTGGTGCGAGCAATAGAACACCAATTCGTCGAGCCGCCCGTCGTAATGCGCCAGACAGCCACGGCCCTCGAGCGTGAAGGGCGTCTGGCGATTCATGCGGAATTCGCGCGTCACCACATGCTTGGCGGCGCGCTTCGCCGCCTCGAAATCGCCGCTCTCGAGCTTCGAGTCCAGGAGAACATTGTCCGGCCACTGCTCGTGGACGAGCGGCGCATCCGGCGCCAGCGCCTGGGCCATGGTGACCACCGGCGCCAGCGGCTCATATTCGACCACGGTCGCGGCGGTGAGGTCCTCCGCCTCGGCGGGCGAGGCAGCGAGCGCCATCGCCACCGCTTCGCCGACATGGCGCGCCTTGCCCTTGGCGAGCGTCGGCCAGTCGGAGCCGCGAAACCCAGGCAGCTTCGCGACCGATCGGATGCGAGCCACACCGCTCAGATCCTCGGCGACGAAGACACGGTTCTCGGCGCCCTCGGGCTTCTTGATGGAAATCACCCGCGCGTGCGCATGCGGGCTGCGCAGGAACGCGGCGTGGAGCATCCCGGGAAAGGCGATGTCGCCGACGAACTGGCTGCGCCCGCGCAAATAGCGCTCGTCCTCGAGCCGCGGCAGGCTTGCGCCGATTCCCATGGGCTCCACGGCTTCCCCCTTCCTCCCAGCAGCCGGCCTATCATCGCGGCCGCCATGCGCCTTGACAAGCCCGCGCCAGCCTCAAGGTTTGGATGCGGCTCCGCGGATCCGGCGCGCGGGAATGTCGACCAACGCAAGGACGTCGGCGGGATGCACGCCGTTTGAGGCAGACGGTGACGCCGAAACTGCCGCCATAGCTCTCGGGCAGCGGCCGCAGCTTCACCTTCATCGGTTGAACGAGGTCGCGCGCCTTCATCGCGACCGGCTTCGCATCGCTCTCACGCGTGGCGCCGCTCGACCGGGACGTCCTCGTCCCCGAGATAGGCCGCGCGCACGGCGGCATCGGCCTGGATTTCCCGCGGCGTTCCGGAGGCGATGACGCGGCCGCTGGCGAGCACGGTGATGCGGTCGGCGAGAGCGAAGACCACATCCATGTCGTGCTCGACCAACAGCATGCCATATCGCCCGCGAAGCTCTTGGAAGAGATCCGTGAGGCTCCGCGATTCCTTAGGCCCCATGCCCGAGGTCGGCTCGTCCAGCAGCAGAAGCTTGGGCTCGCCAGCGAGCGCCATGGCGATCTCGAGCAGCCGATGCTCGCCATGCGACAAAGTCGCGGCAATCGCCGCGGCGCGAGACATCAGGCCGACCTTGCGCAAGGCGGCGCTGGCCGCCTCGTTGAGCGCCTCTTCGCGCTCGGCCGCGCGCCAGAAGCGGAAGCTGTGCCCGCGATGCGCCTGCACCGCGATCGCGACATTCTCCTGCACCGAAAAACTGCCGAGGATGCTCGTGATCTGGAACGATCGCCCGATGCCGTTGCGCGCCCGCGCATGCGCGCCGAGATTCGTGACGTCGCGTCCGGAAAGAACGATCGCGCCGGCATCGGCGAAAAGCTCGCCCGCGACCAGCGCAACCAACGTACTCTTGCCGGCGCCGTTGGGGCCGATGAGCGCATGCACCTCGCCGGGTCCGATCTCGAGGCCGACGGCATTGTTGGCGACGAGCCCGCCGAACCGCTTGGTCAGACCGGCAACGCGCAGCAACGGCTCAGCCATCCCGCCTCGCCTCGCGGAACACCAGCCCGAGGACGCCGCGGTTCGAGACCAGCACGATCAGCAGCAACAACGGGCCGAAGAACAGCATCCAATGCTTCGTGTAGCTCGAGATGACCTCCTGCAAGAGCTGGAAGGCGGCGGCGCCCAGCACCGGTCCGGCCAGCGTGCCGACGCCGCCGAGGATGAGCATCACCAGCATATCCCCGGACATCGTCCAATGGATGAGCTCGGGACTGGCATAGGCATCGAGATTGGCAAAGAGCGCGCCGGCGAAGCCGCCCAGGCCGCCGGCGATGACGAAGGCGGCGAGCTTGTAGCGATAAGCGAAGAACCCGAGGGATATCATGCGCCGCTCGTTGTCCTTGATGCCGCGCAGGACGCGGCCGAAGCGCGACAGCACCAAACGCCGGCAGAGATAGAGCGCGGCGACGAGCGAGACGAGCGAAACATAATAGAGGCTCGTCTGCTGATTGAGGCTGACGCGCGAGCCGAAGGTCACGGGATCGAGCCGCAGGCCGTTGTCGCCGCCGATCGGCACGGCGGCGATCACCGCATAATAGAGCATCTGAGCGAAGGCCAGCGTAATCATGATGAAGAATACGCCGGTCGCGCGCAGCGACAAGCCGCCGATCAGGAACGCCGCCAGCGCCGCGGCGGCCACCGCCGCGGGCATGCCGAGAAATCCCGAATGCAGCCCGGCAAGGCCGAGGATGCCGACGGTGTAGGCGCCGATGCCGAGGAAGGCCGCATGGCCGAAGCTGACGAGACCGCCGTAGCCGACGACGATGTTGAGGCTCGTCGCGGCGATGCCGAGGATCAGGACGCTGGTCGCGAGCCGCGTGAGATAGGGCTGCCCCAGCCAAGGCACGGCCGCGGCAGCAATGAGGGCCAGCAGCGCGAGCGTGAATTTGGGCGTCGTCATCACGCGCGCCCCGCGGCAAACAGACCCGCCGGCCGCAGCAGCAGCACCACGGCCATCAGCAGATAGATGCTCATCGAGGCCACCGCCGGTCCCGCGGAATAGCCGAGCCAATGCGGCAGCAACGCCCGGCCCATGGTGTCGACCAACCCGACGAGCAGCGCCGAGAGGAAGGCACCGCGCACCGAGCCGATACCGCCGATGACGACGACGACGAAGGCGGTGATGAGGATGGCGTCGCCCATGCCCACTTGGACCGCGACGAGCGGCCCGGTCATCACGCCGGCGAACCCGGCCATGGCCGCGCTGAGGCCGAACACCAGAAGGATGAGCCGCCGCACATTGATGCCGAGGCCGCCCAGCATCTGGCGATTGCTCGCGGCGGCCCGGATCAACATCCCCAACCGAACCCGCATGATGAGGACGTAAAGCGCGGCCGCGACGGCAAGGCCGGCGCCGGTGATCGCCAGGCGATAAATCGGATAGCGGCTTCCCGCGACGAGTGGAACGCTGCCGGAGAGGAACTGCGGCATGGCGATGAAGTGCGGCTCGGCGCCCCAAATCAGCAAGGTCAGGTCATTGAAGAACAGCAGCAGGCCGAAGGTGCCGAGGACTTGATCGAGGTGGCTGCGCATGTAGAGCCGGCGGAAGGCGACCACGTCGAGCACGATTCCGACGGCGAAGGTGCCGAGCACCGCCAGCACCGCCGAGACGACGAAGTCGTTCGTCCAGCCGTAGACGCTCGCGGCAAAAAACGCGCCGAGCATATAGAGCGAGCCGTGCACCAGCGAGATGAAGTTCAGAATGCCGAAGATCAGGGTGAGGCCGGCGGCCATGAGGAAGAGCATGACCCCCAGCTGGATGCCGTTCAGTACCTGCTCGAGAAGGAGCGCCAGGCTCATTCGGCCACCGCCCCGGTCACCGGCCGCCTCCCTTCATTCCGGCATATGGCAACTCTGATAGAACTGATCCTTGTGGTCATGGAAGACGGTCGAGACCGTCTTGTGCCGCAACATGCCGGCGCTCTTCACGACTTCGGCAGAATAGAAGTCCTGAATGGGAAAATGATTGCCATTGAAGGCGAATGTGCCGCGGACGGAATGCACCTGGGCATGCTCGAGGGCGGCCTGCAGCGCCTTCTTGTCGCTGATGTCGCCGCCGCGTTGGGCGACGACCTGATTGAGCAGCATGACCGCGTCGTATTGGAACGCCGCATAGAACACCGGCCTCCGCCCGTATTCCTTGCGGAAGGCTTCGACGAATTTGCGGTTGTCGGGATTGTCGAGGTCGGCAAACCAATTGGCGGCCTCGTTGATGCCGAGCGCCGCGTCGCCGAGCGCGGTGAAATTGGTCTCGTCGGCAAGCCAGGAGCCCGAGAACAGCTTGACCTTGTCCTTGACGCCGGAATTGACGAATTGCTTGACGAAGGCGATGCCCGAGGCGCCCGGCAGAAAGACATACATGCCGTCCGGGTTCGCCGCCTGAACCGCCGCCAGCTCGGCGGCGAAATCCATGTGCTCGATCGGCACGTAGGCCTCGCCGACGATGTCGCCCTTGAAGAAGCGCTTGGCGCCGGCGACGTGCTCTCTCCCCGTGACGTAATTCTGGCCGATGAAATAGCCGCGCTTGATGCCGGCCTCGGTCATCAGCTCGCCGACCGCCTCGCTCGGCGTATTGTTCTCCCAGGACAGCACGAAGAGCCGCGGATTGCATTGCGCGCCGGCCAAGGCCGAGGGGCCGGCAAGGCCGCTCAGAACGAAGACGCCCGGATCGGCCGCCGGCTTCGCATAGGCGAGCACCTCGTTGGACATCTGATTGCCGAGGAGAAAATCGACCTTGTCGCGCTCGACGAGCTTGGTAACCGCCTGGAGCCCGGTGTCGGGCGTATAGCGGCCATCCTCCTTGTAGACCTCGACCGGAACGCCGCCGATCTTGCCGCCCAGCTGCTGGATTGCCAGCTCGATGCCGCGGATCTGCTCTTCCGCAAGCGCGGCGATCGGCCCGCTCGTCGTGTTGATGATGCCGATACGGATGACGCTCGCTTTCTCGGCCGAGGCCGGCGACGCCGCGAGGGCGAGGCCGCATCCCACCATCAGCAGTTGCCAGAACTTCATCGGTCCCCCCGCCCCCGCCCGCTCGGTCTCGGCGAGCTTGGCCGCCGCGTCTCAGTCCGGCGCGTTGCCCAGCCAGCCCTTTTCCGAAATGTCGAAAATGATCCCGTCGGGATCCCTAAACTTCCGCTCGAAGTTCACATCGTCCTTGGTCTTGCCGAGATCGAAGAAGAACTTGCCGCCGGCCGCTTCGATGCGCCGCTGGGCGTCCTCGATATCCGCCACCTTGAAGCCGAAATGATGGGCGCCGACGAGATCATCGAGGCTCTCGACCCCGGCCGCCTCCGCCGATTTGTACTGCAGCAGCGCCAAGTTGATGACGCCATCGGAGAGATAGACGCCCGACCCGATCTCCAGATGGTCCTCGCCGACCCGCTTCAGATCGAAAACGTCTTGATAAAAGCGCGCCGCCCGCTCGAGGTCGCGCACCACGATCGCGAAATGCCGCAGCTTGGCCATTCTCGACTCCCGCCTGCCCGATCCGGCAACCCTAGGCGATGCAGAGCCGAGCGTCCAGACGGACGCCGAGCGCCGCCGCGAGACCCTTGCGCAAGTGCGGCGGATCGGAACAAAATGACCGCGACAGCCACGGAGCATGCGATGGCGCAAGCGATGTCACCCGAGAAATTCCGCCACGCGATGGAAGACCGCATCAAGGGGCGAGAGCATTCAAGCTATCCCACCGTCCGCGCCATCCATGAGGGCCGCGCCACGCCGGAACAGAACGCCTATCTGGGCGTCCTCTTCTATCACTTCACCAAGGAGACGCCGCAGGTCATCTCGACCATCCATTCACGCCGCCCAGACCCGGCCGGCTGCACGAGGAGCGCATGCCCAAAATGAAACAGAAGGCGGTCGCCTGATCCGCGGGCGCGCTCGCCCTGGGCCGGCCCGCATGCGGCACCCGCGCCGCCGGCGGCGAGGACCGCAGTGAGTCTGGCGCGCGGCGCATCCGGGCTTGCGGCTCTTCTCCTGCTGGCCTGGTTGTTGAGCGAGAATCGCTGGCGCGTCCCCATCCGCACGGTCATTGCCGGGGTTTTCCTCCAGCTTGCCCTGGCCTTGGTGCTGGTGCGGTTTCCGCTTGCCGGCTCGCTCTTCCTCATGCTCGACCGCGGCGTCGACGCGGTGCAGCAGGCGACCGACGCCGGCACGAGCTTCGTCTTCGGCTATCTCGGCGGCGGCCCGCTGCCCTTCGCCGCGACCCGGCCGGGCGACAGCTTCATCTTCGCCTTCCGGGCGCTGCCGCTCGTGCTGGTGATCAGCGCCTTGGCGACGCTCCTCTTCTATTGGGGCATCCTGCAGCGCATCGTGCAGGCCTTCGCCTGGCTGCTGCGCCGTTCGATGGGTCTGGGCGGCGCGCTTGGCGTGGGCGCTGCCGTCCACATCTTCGTCGGCAACATCGAGGCGCCGCTGTTGGTGCGCCCCTATCTCGCACGCATGCAGCGCGGCGAGATCTTCGCGCTCATGACCTGCGGCATGGCCGGCATCGCCGGCACGGTGATGGTGCTCTATGCCTCCGTGCTGGGACCGATCATCCCGGATGCGCTCGGCAACATCCTCATCGCCTCCGTCATCAGCACGCCGGCAGGGCTCGCGGTGGCGGCGCTGATGGTGCCCTTCTCGCTCGCCGATGCGAGCGAAGGCCGCATCGTGCTGCCCGATCCGCCGCTCAGCGCTATGGATGCCGTGGCCAAGGGCACGGCCGACGGCATCGGCCTTCTCGCCAATATCGTCGCCATGCTCGTGGTGATGATCGCGCTCGTGAGCCTGGTCAACATGGGGCTGGGTTTGCTGCCGCATTGGGGTGACGAGGCCGTGACCTTGCAGCGGCTCTTCGCCTACCTGTTCCGCCCGGTCATGTGGCTCATTGGGATTCCAGCGGCGGAGACGGCGACGGCGGCTCGGCTCATGGGCACCAAGACGGTGCTTAACGAATTCATCGCCTATGTCGATCTGTCGCGCCTGACGCCCGACGCCCTCAGTCCGCACTCGCGGCTCATCATGACCTATGCGATGTGCGGTTTCGCGAATTTCGGCAGTCTCGGCATCATGATCGGCGGCCTCAACGCCCTGGTGCCCGAGCGCAAGCACGAAATCGTCGCCCTCGGCCTGCGCTCCGTCCTCTCGGGCACCATCGCCACCTGCATGAGCGGCGCGGTCGTGGGCATGCTTTAACCTAAATGCGCCGCGACGATCACGTTAATGCCACTAAAATTTCGCTGGTACAGCAATTTTTCGAATAGTTTTGGTGGCCGGTTAAGTTAATTCTAACGTTTCGTTAAGTCTGGGAAGACAAAATGCGCGCGAAATGGCTGCGAACTCACTGCTCATATTGCGGGGACGCATCGCGCGCTTGCTCCCGCTTCGGCGCGAGACGGACGCCGCCGCGGCACTAGCGCGCCGCGGGCTGCTGGCGCGCCTGCTGCGGGATAGCACCGCCGCTGCCGCCGTCGAGTTCGCGATTATCGGCTCCATGTTTCTCCTGCTGGTCTGCATGATGATCGAGGTCGATCTCATCATGTTCACTCAATCCGTGCTCGACAATGCGACGCGCGACGCCGGGCGGCTCATTCAAACCGGCCAAGTCCAATCTGCCGGCGGCGCCGCAACCCCGTTCACCAACCAGCTTTGCAACGACGTCGGCACGCTCATTCCCTGCGGGAGCCTGCAATACAACGTGCAGTCGGCGGCCAGCTTCTCCGCCCTGACTACGACGGTGGCGTCAACCAACGGCACGATGACCGGCACCGGGTTCTCGCCCGGCACGAGCGGTCAGGACGTTCTGATCCAGGTTGGCTACTACCGGCCGACCATCATTCCCTGGGCCGCCAAATACCTCTACGGCAGCCGGCTGCTCATTTCGACCGTCGCCTTCCAGAACGACTGATGAAACCGTGGCTTCCCTCCCTTTGCAGCAGTCAGAGCGGCGCAGTCGCTGTCGAATTCGCGCTCGTCTTTCCGATCCTGCTGACGCTGTACTTCGGCAGCTTCGAAGTGACCCGCGTCGTCAACGCCAACACCCGCGTCGCCAACACGGCACAGACCGTTGCCGATCTCGTCGCGCAGCAGACCGCGGTCAGCAACGCGATGACCAGCAACTACTGCACCGGCGGGCAATTGGTGATGATGCCCTTCGCCTCGTCTCCGCTGTCCGCGACGATCGCGAGCGTGACGCATTATGCGGCGGGGATCTCGGTCGATTGGCAGGACACCACCTGCGGCTCTGCCACAAGCATTTCGAACGCGACCACCCTCGCCTCGTCCGTGGTGCCCAACGTCGGCGACAGCGTGATCATCGTCAAGGCGAACTACAGCTACACCTCGCCGATCAGCTACGTGCTGTCGGCGAGTTTCACGCTCTCGCAAACGGCGTTTTCACGACCGCTGAAATCTTCGCAAGTGACGCATAGTTGATCTCCCCTTTTCAGAACGAGGAACCGATGCTGCGCCCATCCAAGATTGTGTCCCTGATCCAGCGTCTCATTCGCCATCGCGACGGCACGATGGGGCTGGTCCTGTCTCTGACGCTCGCCCTCTTGGTCGTCGCGGGAGGCGCGGCCATCGATTTCACGCGCGCGGCGCAGATCAAGTCGATGCTGCAAGGCATCGTCGACGCGGCCGCGACCTCGGGCGCCAGCGTTTACACGAGCGCGTCCTCCGCTTCGACCGCCCAGACGATCGCCACCAATTTCATGAACAACGGCGTCGCCTCGCTGCCGCCCAATGGCGGCGTCACCTTCACGGTGACGACCGGCACGACCACGTCCAGTGGCTCGACCACCGGCTATACCGTCTCCATCAGCGCGAGCGCGCAGCCGCCGACCACGCTCCTGGGCCTGTTCGAGCATTCGCTGCCGACCTCGCTCTCGGCGACTGCGACCAACCCGCTCGTCAACGGAACCTTCGATGCAGGCAGTTTTGTGAGCTACGCCTGCGACGCCAATTCCCTCTATTGGTATATCGTGCCCGCTGGTGGCGGCGTGCCGGCGGCATCGGCGGTCAATTTGCTCTGGTCAAATACCACCGCCAGTCCGACGACCAAGATAACTTTCCCGGTTCCCGCCAGCCAGAATGTTGGCTTCGCCTTTAAAAATGTCACCGGCGCGCGGCCCACCTCGCTGGGCGGTTGCAACTACGGCAATAATGCCTATGGCGCCCACCCCGGCGACACGCAATGGTTCTATTCGAGCCTGCAGCCGCCCAGTGCGAGTTACAGCACCGCCCCCGGCGGCGCCAGCACCGGCACGCATGGGGTCTATGAAACCACCCAGGATTGCAGCCTGGTCGTCGAACTTGGCACCACCAGCCACGGCAGTACGACCTTTCCCAGCGCGCCCCAGGGGCAGTGCTACAGCGCTTCGGGCTCCGGGGAGACCACCTACCCCAGCAGCGGGAGTGGCGGGGACGGCGGCGGTTGGGGTGGCGGTGGTTGGGGTGGCGGTGGCGGTGGCGGTAGTAGCGGCACAAGCGGGCCGACCATGGCCACCGAAATGACCAATGCCGCGCCGACTTGCGCGCAGGTCGGCGGCAATACCTATCAATACAACTGGAACGACATGGGCGGAACTCCCGATACCTACAATTACGGAACAGATATGCAATACAACTTCTACTGCACTCCCGGCTCCTCGTCCTTCTCGACGGGCGTGGCTCTGACGCATTGATCCGGCCTCCTCGATGTTGCGGCCATTGCCCGTCGTGAAGCCGCTGCGGCGTCTCATCGACGACCGCGGCGGCGCGATGGGAATCATTCTCGCCGTGATGTTCGCGGCCCTCGTCGTGGTGGGAGGGGTCGCCGTCGATTTCGCGCGCGCTGCGCAGGTCAAGTCGATGCTGCAAGGCATCGTCGACGCGGCCGCCACCTCGGGCGCCAGCGCTTACGTCAGCGCGTCCACCGCCTCGACAGCGGCACAGATCGCCACCAATTTCATGAACAACGGCATCGCCTCGCTGCCGTCCAACGGCGGTGTCACTTTCACGGTGACGACCGGCACGACTTCCGCGAACGGCTCGACCACCGGCTATACCGTCAGCATCACGGCGAGCGCACAGCCGCCGACCACGCTCCTGAGCGTCATCCAACCGTCGCTGCCGACCTCGCTGTCGGCGACGGCAACGAATCCCGTCGCCATCGCCACCGTTGATTTCGGCAATTTCAGCAGCAGCGCCTGCGACGGCAACACGATCTACTGGTATATCGTGCCCGCCGACAACAGCATTCCCTCGGATCTCGCGCTCAACGAGGTCTTCACCAACGTGAACAGCAACGGCATCAGCGCCACATCCTTCCCGATCCCGGTCAGTCAAAGAATCGGCTTTGCGCTCCAGAACGTCACGGGCCAAAACTGCGCCTACGGGAGCAATCAATACGGCGGAACGCAGGGAAGCACCCGTTACTTTTATTCGCAACTCAACCCGCCGAGTTCGAGCACTTATTCGCAAGTCACCCAGAACTGCAGTCTCCAGGTCGCGACAGTGAGCACGGCCGCCAGCAATGCGCCGATGCCGGCCGCGCCGTCCAAGGGAGCCTGCCTCGCCGCGACGCCGACAAACGCGGCACCGAACTGCGCGACGGTCGGAAATCAGACTTTCGGCTACTATTGGAACGACATGGGCGGCGCGAACGACGACTACGACTTCAATGACGCCGAATATACGTTCTCCTGCGCGATGAGCAGCGGCGGGGCGCCGAACGTGGCGCTGACGCATTAGGCGCGCCGCACCGGACCACAAATCTTAGAGCCAGGGCGTCGCTGCCGCCTGGCGTTCCTCGAAGGCGGCAATCTCCGCGCTATGGCCGAGGGTGAAGGCCAACTCGTCGATGCCCTCGAGCAGGCAATGCTTGCGGAAGGGATCGATGTCAAAAGCATAGCGCGCGCCGTCGGGCGCCTCGACAAGCTGCGCCGCGAGATCGACACGGAGATGCGCGCCGGGCGAGGCCGCGAGCAGCGCGCGCAGCGCTTCCGTCTGCGGCTCGGGCTGGACGATCGGCAGCAAACCGTTCTGAAAGCAGTTGTCGAAGAAGATGTCGCCGAAGCTCGGCGCGATGACCGCACGGATGCCGTAGTCGCAAAGCGCCACGACGGCGTACTCGCGCGACGAGCCGCAGCCGAAGTTACGCTCGGCGACAATGATTCGAGCGCCGCGGTAATCCGGCCAATTCAGCACGAAATCCGGCCGCGGCACGCCGCCCTCGTCGAAGCGCAAATCGTGAAAGAGGTACTGCGCCAGGCCGGGCTCGCGCGGCTTGCGCAGGAAGCGGGCCGGGATGATCTGGTCGGTGTTGACATTGGCGATCGACAATGGCACCGCCGGCGCGTCGATCGGCTGAAAGCGTTCCATCTTCCCTCACCCGCCCGCGAGCAGACGCCGCACGTCGGTGAAGCGGCCTTCGACCGCGGCCGCCGCGGCCATGGCCGGGCTCAATAGATGGGTGCGCGCCCCCCGCCCCTGCCGTCCCACGAAATTGCGGTTCGAGGTCGAGGCGCAGCGCTGCCCGGGCGCGACGAGGTCGCCGTTCATGCCGACGCACATGGAGCAGCCGGGAAGCCGCCATTCGAAGCCGGCGTTCTTGAAGACCCGGTCGAGCCCCTCGGCCTCGGCCTGGCGCTTCACCGGCTCCGATCCCGGCACGACCATCGCCGCAACTCCCGCTGCGACGCGACGCCCCGCCGCCACCTGCGCCGCGGCGCGGAGATCCTCGATGCGGCTGTTGGTGCAGGAGCCGATGAACACCCGGTCCACCGCCACCCCCTCGAGCGGCGTGCCGGGCGCGAGCCCCATGTAGTCGAGCGCCCGTCGCATGCCCGCGCGGCGCTCGCCATCGGACTCCGCGGCAGGATCGGGGACCCGGCCGGTGATCGGCGCAACATCCTCGGGACTGGTGCCCCAGGTCACCATCGGCGCGATCTCGTCAGCATCGAACGAGATTTCGCGATCGAAGGCGGCATCGGCATCGGAGCGCAGCGTCTGCCAATCGGCGACGGCCTGGTGCCACAGCGCGCCCTGGGGCGCATGCGGGCGACCCGCGAGATAGGCGAACGTGGCGTCATCGGGCGCGATCATCCCGGCCTTGGCGCCGGCCTCGACCGACATGTTGCAGATCGTGAGCCGCCCTTCGATCGAGAGCGCCCGGATCGCGCTCCCGGCGTATTCGACGACGTGGCCCACCGCCCCGGCGGCGCCGATGCGGCCGATGATCGCGAGGATCAAATCCTTCGCCGCCACGCCGCGGCCGAGCGCGCCGCCGATGGCGATGCGCATCGTCCGCGGCTTCTTCTGCCACAAAGTCTGCGTCGCCAGCACGTGGCTGACCTGCGAGGCGCCGATGCCGAAGGCCAGGGCTCCGAGCGCGCCATGCGTGCCGGTGTGGCTGTCGCCGCAGACGATGGTCATGCCCGGCTGGCTCAAGCCCTGCTCGGGGCCGATGATGTGCACGATCCCTTGCCGCGGATCGCCCATGCCGAAGGACAGGAAGCCGTGCGCGGCGGAATTGCGCGCGAAACTCGTCATCATCAGCCGCGCCTCCGGATCGGCCAGAGTCTCGATCGAGCGGCTGGTCGAGGGGGCATAATGGTCGGCCGTGCCGAAAGTGCGGTCGGGCCGGCGCAAGGGCAGCGCGCGCTCGGCCAGCACCTCGAAGGCGTGGCGTGAGCCCTCATGCACATAATGCCGGTCGACGGCGATGAGCGTCGCGCCGTCCTGGCGCGCGACGATCGCGTGGCGTTGCCAGATCTTCTCAAAGAGCGTCTGTGGTCGCTTTGCCTCTGTCATCAGCCGATTTAAGCACCGTGGGCCTATCCTCGGCAATTTCGCCGTGAAGGCTGGAAATTCGCACGTAACAATCACATTATGCGTCCTGGGGCGCCGCCGGACGATCCGGACCGCGGCCTTCGAAGGAGGGGCAAATGATCAGGACCAGGACCTTGAGCCGTCGCCGCGTTCTCGCCGGGACCGGCGCCGCGGTGGCAAGTCTGGGATTTCCGGCGGTGCTGCGCGCCCAGGCGCAGGTGGTGAAGATCGGCATCCTCCACCCCGTCACCGGCGCCCTCTCCTACAGCGGCACGCAAGCCCGCCACGGCGCTCGGATCCGCATCGAGGAGATCAATGCCGCCGGCGGGATCAAGTCCTTGGCCGGCGCCAAGATCGAGCCTATCTATGCCGACTGCGAATCGAAGCCCGACGTCACCACCGCCGAAGTCGACAAGCTCGCCGATGACGGCGCCGCGCTGATCCTCGGCCCCTATGCGAGCGGCCTCGCGCTGGTGTCGACCCAGGCCGCGGCGAAGCACAACATGGCCAATGTCGTCGATGTCGGCGTGGTCGATGCTATCGTCGAGCGCGGCCTGACCAACACGTTCCGCTTCGCGCCCGGCCTCAAGAAGGTTACGAGCACGGCGCTCGAGAATTTGGTCAAGATCAACGACGCGGCGGGCAAGCCCGCCAAGACCGTGTTCATCATCCATGAGGACTCCGCCTTCGGCACCGGGATGGCGAAGCTCCTCAACGACGAATTGCCGAAGCGCGGCTTCACCATCCTCGGCACCGAGGCGCATGGCACGCCGACGCGCGACTTCACCAACATCGTGCTGAAGGTCAAGGCGGCGGATCCGGATCTCGTTATCCCCGCGAACTACTACAACGAATATGTCCTGTTCGTCCGCACCCTGGTCCAGCAACGGGTGCAGCCCAAAGCGGTCTATTCGATCCTCGGCGGCGGCGCCTCGAGCATCAAATTCGTGCACGAGTTCAATGCCGAGGCGCAGTACGTGATGGACTGCAACCACTGGTACGATCCGCGCAAGCCGGCATCGAAGGCTCTGACGCAGAAGCTCGCGGCGCAGAAGATCGACCTCACCTACGAGGTCATGCTCAATTACGCCTGCATGCAGCTCATCGAGGATGCCCTCGAGCGCGCCGCCTCGGCGGATCGCCAGAAGATCATCGCGGCGCTCGCCGCCTCGACGCTCAGCGATCACATCATGCCCTATGGCCCGACCAAGTTCGTCAACGGCAACAACGAAGGCGCGCAGCCCGTCAACACGCAAATCCGCGGCGAGTCGATCGAGGTGATCTTCCCCAAGGAATTCGCGACGGCAGAGGCCGTGTTCCCGATACCGCACCGGGCGTGACGAGGCGCCAAACCGCCTCTTCCGAACGGAGATGCCCGAGCTTTCGATCCTGGCGCCGGCGGTGCTGAACGGGCTCACCGTCGGCGCCGTCTATGCGCTGGTTGCGCTCGGGCTTACCCTCATCTACGGCGTTCTCCACATCATCAATTTCGCGCATGGCAGCCTGCTCATGCTGGCGCTCTATGCCGCCTTCTTTCTCAAGGTTTTGCTCGGCGTCGATCCGTATTTGGCGCTCCCCATATTGGCCACCGCCTTCTTTTTCCTGGGATATGCTCTCCAGTACGGCGTCATCGGCCCTGCGAGCCACGGCAAGGAGCAGAATGTGCTGCTGGTGACGCTGGCATTGGCCATCATCATCGACAATCTCGCGCTCTACCTCTGGACCTCGACGACGCGAACGATCGACGTACCCTATGGCTTCGCCGTGGTCGATCTCGGCATCGCGCTAATTCCGGTCGCGCGAGTCATCGCCTTCCTCGCCGCGCTCGCGCTCGCGGGACTGCTCTCGCTGTTCATGACCGCGACCGATCTCGGCAAGGCCATCCGCGCCGTCGCCCGCGAGCGCGACGGCGCGCGGCTCGTCGGCATTCGCGTCGAGCATGTCTATGCCATGAGCTTCGGCATCGGCACGGCTTGCGTCGCCGCCGCGGCCTGCCTGTTGCTGCCGACCTTCTACGTGACGCCGCAGGTCGGCTATGCCTTCGTGCTCGTCGCCTTCACCACCGTGGTTCTCGGCGGCATGGGCAGCTTCCTGGGCGCGCTCCTGGGCGGGCTGCTCCTCGGCGTAGTCGAGGCGCTGAGCGGCCTGTTTCTCGGCGAGAGCCTGGGCCAGATCGGCATCTTCGCCATCTTCATTCTCGTCCTCCTCTTCCGCCCGACCGGGCTATTCGGGAGCCGGCTCGCATGAGACGCGCCGGCGAAACTCGTGCGCTCATCGCCGCCGGGATCCTGCTGGCCGGATTGCCGCTTCTGGTAAGCTCGGAGCGCTGGCTCGGCTTCTCTTTTCTGGCGCTGCTCTATGCGCTGCTTGGACAGTCCTGGAACGTGCTCGGCGGGTTCGGCGGGCAGTATTCCTTCGGCCACGCCGCCTTCTTCGGCACCGGCGGCTATGCGACGGCGGTGCTGCAGGCGCGATGGGGCCTCGATCCCTGGAGCGGCGCCGCGCTCGGCGTCATCATGGGCGCGCTGGCCGGCGCCGGCATCGGCGCGGTGAGCTTCCGCTATGGACTGCGCGGCTCCTATTTCGCGCTGGTGACCCTGGCCTTTGCCGAGGTCTTCCGCGTCGTCGCCAATTCGGTCGCCTTCACCGGCGGCGGAGTAGGAATCCTGATACCGCTCAGGACCGACGCGACGAATTTCCAATTCGCCGACCGGCGCGCCTTCTACTATGTCGCGCTCGCTTTCTTGGCCATCGCGGTGGCGGCGGCGGAATGGCTGACGCGCTCGCGCTTCGGCGCCCGGCTCGTCGCCTTGCGCGAGAACGAGGCAGCAGCGCAGGCCTTGGGCATCGATGTCTTCCGCGTCAAGCTCGGCGCCATCACGCTCTCGGCCGCGCTGGCGGCGCTGGCGGGCGTGCTCTACGCGCAATATTTCCTCTACCTCGACCCCGCCATCGCCTATGGACCGGCGATGTCGATCGCCGCGCTGCTCTCGCCGATCGTCGGCGGTCTCGGGACGGTGCTGGGTCCGCTCTGGGGAGCGGTGGCGCTGCGCGCGCTCGGCGAGGCGACCACCGAATTGAGCGGCGACGCGCCCGGGCTCAATCTGGTGCTCTATGGCATCCTGCTGGTTGTCATGCTGCGTTTCCTGCCAGAGGGGATCGCGGGTTTGCCGCGGCGGCTGCATCAAGCGCTGAGCGCAGAGCGACACCATGCTTGAGGTCGAGCGTTTGAGCAAGCGCTTCGGCGGTCTCGCCGCGGTGAATGGCGCGTCGATGACCGTGGCAACGGGCAGCATCACCGCGCTCATCGGACCCAATGGCGCCGGCAAGACGACGCTGTTCGCGCTGATCTCCGGCTTTCTCGCCGCCGATTCCGGCGTCATCCGTCTCGCCGGAGAAGAGATCACCGGCGAGGCGCCGCACCGTCTCGCGGCCAAAGGGCTGGTGCGCACGTTTCAGCTCGTCCAGCCCTTCGCCGGGCTCTCGGTCCGCGAGAACATCGCGGTCGGCTGCCACCTGCACCAACGCAGCCGCCGCGCAGCGCTGGCGGAGGCCGCATCCGTCGCCGCGCGGGTCGGCATGGCGGAGCTGCTGGACCGCCCCGCCGCTGCGCTCACCGCGGCCGGCAGCAAGCGCCTCGAACTCGCGCGCGCGCTGGCGGCGCTGCCGCGGCTCCTGCTCCTCGACGAAGTCATGGCCGGCCTCAATCCGAGCGAGATCCTCGCAATGATCGCGACGATCCGCGCCATCCGCGACGGCGGCGTAACCGTGCTCCTGACCGAGCACGTCATGCAAGCGGTGATGAGCCTCGCCGAGAAGGTCTATGTCCTCAATGACGGCCGCATCATCGCCGCGGGCACGCCCGCCGAAGTGGTGGCCGACCCGAAGGTGGTCGAGGCCTATCTCGGCCACGGCGCGGCCGAGCGTCTCGCCGCGCGGCAGGGCATGCCCGGAGCGGCGCATGCTTGAGGTGCGGGACCTCCATCTCGGCTATGGCGCGATGCCGGTGCTGCGCGGGATCGATCTCGACATTGCCGCCGACGAGATCGTCGCCGTCCTCGGCAGCAACGGCGCCGGCAAGACCACGCTCAATCGGGCGCTCTCGGGCCTGCTCGCGCCGACGCGCGGCAGCATCCGATTTCTCGGCGCCGACATCGCCGGCGCCGATCCCGCCACCATCCTCGCGCTTGGCCTGATCCAAGTGCCGGAAGGCCGGCGCATCTTCGCGAATCTGAGCGTCCGCGATAATCTGACGCTCGGCAGCTATCGCCGCGGCCGCGCCGGGCGCGCGCGCAACCTCGAGCGCGCGACCGCGATCTTCCCGCGGCTCAAGGAGCGGCTCAAGCAAATCGCGGGTACGCTGTCGGGCGGCGAGCAGCAGATGCTGGCGATCGCGCGGGGCTTGATGGCGGAGCCGCGCCTGCTCATTCTGGACGAGCCGTCGCTCGGGCTCTCGCCGCTCCTCGTCGAGGAGATGTTCGAGCTCATCGCCCGCTTGCGCGCGGAGGGGCTTGCCGTGCTCCTGGTGGAGCAGAACGTGGTTCAGTCGCTCGCCGTCGCCGACCGCGCCTATGTGCTGGAGCACGGCCGCTTCGCCCTCAGCGGCGTCGCCGCCGAGCTTTTGGAACGACCGGAACTGCAACAAAGCTATCTCGGACTTTGACCCATGACCTCGCTTCGCCCCCTCCTCGACCGGCCGGAGATCATCGTCGCTCCCGGCTGCTATGACGCGCTCTCGGCGCTCTTGATCGAGCGCGCCGGCTTCGCCGCGGCCTACCTCACCGGCGCCGGGCTTGCCTATACCCGATTCGGCCGCCCCGACATTGGCCTCGTATCGATGACCGAGGTCGCCGACACCGTCGGCGTCATCCGCGAGCGCACCAGCCTGCCGCTCATCGTCGATTGCGACACCGGCTTCGGCAACGCGCTCAATGTCATGCGCACGGTGCGGCTGATGGCGCGCTGCGGCGCCGCGGCGATCCAGCTCGAGGACCAGACCACACCCAAGCGCTGCGGTCACCTTTCCGACAAGAGTCTGATCTCCGCGGCGGAAATGGCCGGCAAGATCAAAGCGGCGGTCGATGCGCGGCCGGGGCGCGACCCGCTCATCATCGCCCGGACCGACGCGATCTCCGTCGAGGGTTTTTCGCAGGCGCTCGACCGAGCCGAGACCTACCGAGACGCCGGCGCCGATATGCTTTTCATCGAGGCGCCGCGGAGCGAGGACGAGCTCGCCGAGATCGCCCGCCGGTTCAGGGGCCGCACGCCGGTGATGGCGAACATGGTCGAAGGCGGCCAGACGCCGCTCAAGGATGCGGCGCAGCTTCAGGCGCTGGGCTTCTCGCTGGTGATCTTCCCCGGCGGGACCGTGCGCGCGCTGGCGCACGCGCTGGCGCAGTATTTCGCCAGCCTCAAGCAGCATGGCACGACCGCGCCCTGGCGCGACCGCATGCTCGACTTCCGCGGCATGAACGAGCTCGTGGGCACGCCAGAGATGCTCGCGCTCGGGCGGCGCTACGACGCTCCCGATGCTTGATCCCGTGACCTTGGCCGTCCTCAAGGGGCGGCTCGAGCAAATCGCCGACGAGATGGACGCGACGCTATTCCGCAGCGCGTTCAATCCGATCATCGCCGAAGCGCATGACGCTTCGCACGGGATCTACGACGCCGCGACCGGCGCGACTCTGGTTCAAGGCAAGGCGGGCCTGCCGATTTTCGTTGGCGTCATGGCCTTCGCGGTCAAGGCGGCGATCGACCAGGCCGCGCGCGACGGCGGCCTTGCCGATGGCGACGTTTACATCTTCAACAATCCCTATGAGGGCGGGACCCATCTCTCGGATTTCAAGCTGGTGCGGCCGTTCTTCCGCGGCGGCCGGCTCTACTGCTGCCTCGCCTCGGTCGGGCATTATCACGATGTCGGCGGCAATGTTCCCGGCAACTACAATCCGGTGGCGACCGAGTGCTATCAGGAGGCGATCCTGATCCCGCCGGTGAAGCTCTTTGCCAAAGGCGAGTTCCGCCGCGACATTCTCGCGATCATCCAAGCGAACAGCCGTCAGCCCCTCAGCGCCTATGGCGACCTCAACGGCCAGATCAACGCGCTCGAGCTGGGCGCGCGGCGGCTTCATCAGCTCCTCGACGAAGCCGGCGACGACATTGTCGCTGCGGCCTTCGCCGAGCTTCGCCAGCGCGCGGCGCAGCAGATGCGGACCTATTTGCGCGAGCTGCCGGACGGCAGTTGGCACGCCGAGGATTGGCTCGACAATGACGGCATCGAGGATCGGCCGCTCAAGATCGCGCTCGATCTCACCATCGCGGGCGAGCAGATGACGCTCGATTTCTCGCGCTCCTCGCCGCCCTGCGCGGGGCCGGTCAATATCTCCTATTCGACCGCGGTGGCGAGCTGCTATGTCGCGCTGAAGCATCTCTTCCGCGACGTGCCCGCCAATGCTGGCGTGCTCGATCCCATCGCCTTCGTCATTCCCGCGACGACGCTCCTCAATGTCGCCGCGCCGAAGCCGGTCGGCGGCTATACCGAGACCATCCTGCGCATCATCGACGTGGTGTTCTGCGCCTTCGCCCAAGTCGCGCCCGAACGCAGCAACGCCTGCGCCTATGGCACGATCAATGCGCTGTCGCTCGCAGGACACCGCCGTGACGGCAGGCGCTGGGTGATGTTCTCCTTCTTCGGCGGCGGGCATGGCGGCCATCCCGAAGGTGACGGCCTCAATCACGGTAACGCGCCCATCTCCACCGCCACCATCCCGCCCGTAGAGATCCTCGAGGCGGCCTATCCCGTGATCTTCACGCAATGGGCGCTCCGGCCCGACAGCGGCGGCCCCGGCCGCCATCGCGGCGGCCTCGGCGCGATCTATGAAATCGAACTTCTCGAGCAAGAAGCCGAGGTGTTCCTGATCGGCGAACGCGGCCGCTTTCCGCCGAAAGGCGTCAACGGCGGCGAGGCCGGCGCGCTCAACCGCTTCGTCTATCAACAGGCGGATGGCGAGCATACCCCGCCGCTCGTCTCGAAGATGGTCGGGATCAGGCTCACGGCCGGACAGCGCGTGCGCATCGAATCGCCGGGCGGCGGCGGCTACGGACCGCCGGCAGAGCGCGGCCGCGACGCCATCGCCCGCGACTTGGCTCTGGGCTATGAAACGGCGGCACATGCCGCCAAGGCCTATGGCTGGAAGGGCGCATGAGCGCGCCCGGCACCGTCATCGGCGTCGATGTCGGCGGCACCTTCACCGATGTCTTCTTTCTCGACGAGGCCTCCGGCGCCTGCTCGATCGCCAAGGTGCCGACCAGCCACGGCGACGAGGCGCGCGCCTTTCTCGAGGGCGTCCGCCGCGGCGCAAGCGATCCGGCCGCCATCGCCACGATCGTTCATGGCACCACTGTCGGCACCAACGCGCTCCTGCAGCGCCAGGGCGCCGCGACCGGCCTCATCACCACCGCGGGCTTCCGCGACGTGCTGGAGATGCGCCGGCGCGACCGGCCGCAGACCTGGGGATTGTGGGGCCAGTTCACGCCGGTGGTGCCGCGCGACTTCCGGCTCGAAGTGGCCGAGCGCACGCTCGCCGACGGCACCATCCGCACTGCGGTGGATACCGCGGAAGTCGAGGCCGCGGCACGGCAGCTGCTCGCGCAGGGCGCCGCGGCTCTGGCAATCGTCTTCGTCAACTCCTACGCCAATGCCGAGAACGAGCGTCGGGCGCTCGACGTCGTGCGCGCGCTCTGGCCCAACGATTATGTCAACGCGTCTTCGGAAATCCTGCCGGAAATCCGCGAGTTCGAGCGCAGCTCGACCACCGTGCTCAACGCCTATCTGCAGCCGGTGGTCGCACGCTATCTCGACCGTCTCGAAGAAGGGCTGCGGCAGAGCGGAGCCGCGGCGCAAATCCTGATCGTGCAGTCGAACGGCGGCGTCATGACGGTCGAGCGCGCGAAGCGCCTGCCGATCCGCACGGCGCTTTCCGGCCCCGCCGCCGGCGTGATCGCCGGCGCGCATATCGCGGCTTCGGCCGGCTTCCCGAACGTGATCACCTGCGACATGGGCGGCACGAGCTTCGATGTCTCGCTGATCGCCGGCGGCAAGACGGCATTGGCCGCGCAGACGAGCATCGATTTCGGCCTCGTCGTGCGCGCGCCGATGATCGAGATCACTACCATCGGCGCTGGGGGCGGCTCGCTCGCCGCGCTCGACCGCGGCGGGCTGTTGCAGATCGGCCCGGAATCCGCCGGCGCCGATCCCGGCCCCGCCTGTTACGGGCTCGGCAACGACCGGCCGACGGTCACCGACGCCAATGTGCTTCTGGGCCGCATCGACGCTGAGCGGCCGATCGGCGGCAGGACGGCGCTCGACATCGCCGCGGCCGAGCGCGCGATCGCGAGCCATGTGGCGAAGCCCCTGGGCCTCGCCGTGACCGCCGCAGCCGAGGCGATCATCCGCGTCGCCAACAGCCGCATGGCCGGTGCGATCCGCCTCGTCTCGATCGAGCGCGGCCACGACCCGCGCGACTTCGTTGCCATGCCCTTCGGCGGCGGCGGCGCGCTCCACGCCGGCGCGCTGATCAAGGAGGTCGGGCTCGCCAAGGCGCTGGTGCCGCGCTTTCCCGGCGTGACCAGCGCTCTGGGCTGCGTCATCGCCGACATGCGCCACGATTTCGTGCTGACCCTGAACCGGATGGTCGAGGCGCTCGACATTGCCACACTGCGCCAGGAAATGCGGCGGATGGCCAGCGAAGGCTTGCGCCTACTCGAGCGTTCGGGCGTGCCCTTCACTGCCCGCGAGGTGCTGGTCGAATTCGACATGTCCTATGTCGGGCAAACCCACACGGTCGCGGTGCCGGTCGCGGTCGGGCTCGAGGATTGCGGCGAGAGCCTCGATGCCGCGGCGATCCGTGCGGCCTTCGATACGCGCTACCGCGCCGTCTATGGAAGGCTGCTCGAAGGCATCGGCCAACGCGTGCTCAATCTTCGGCTCGCGGTGGCGGGACGCCGGCCGAAATTCGATCTCATGCTGCTCGCGCCCCGCGCCGGCGGCAGCATCGAAGCGGCGCGGCGCGGCACGCGGCGGGTCTATGCCGATGGCGGCTGGGTCGAGACGCCGGTTTACGAGCGGCTCGACCTGCCGCCGCTGAGCGCAATTCCCGGGCCGGCGGTGCTCGAGCAGCCGGACGCCACGATCTTCATCGATCCGGACTTGCAAGGTGCGGTCGATCGTTTCGGCAATTTGGTGATGAGCCGGAAGGGCTGAAGCGGTTTCTCGGCCGAGCGCACCCGCGGCTTGAGCCTCTCGCTCAGCGGCTGAGCACCACGTTCAGGATCGAGGTCTTGCCGGCGCGCACCGCGGCGAGCCCGTTGGCGAGGGCGGTCTGGAGCTCCGTCGGGTCTTCGACTTTCTGGCCGTGGAAGCCGAAGGGCCTGCCGAGCTCCGCGTAATCGGGCCCGTCGATGCGGACGCCATGAAACAGCCCGGCGCTCGCGGCGATGCCGTCGGGATAATAGTCGAGATGGTTCTGTTGCATCGCCCGATACTTATTGTTGTTGAAGACGACGATGAGCAGCGGAAGGCCGTGGCCGCGGGATGCGCCCAAGGCCTGGATGACGGGGTTGTAGAGGAACGAGCCGTCGCCGATCAGCACCACCACCGGCCGCTGCGGCGCCGCGAGCTTCATCCCGAGCGCAACGCCCAGCCCCTGTCCCAACCCGCCATGGACATAAAAATAACTTTGCGGCTCGCGCCACGGCAGATGGTCGACGAGCATGCTGCTGTGCATCACGGTCTCGTCAACATAGATCGCGTCGGGCGGCATGGTCGCGCGCAGGGCGCCGCTGAGCCAGAGCGGATCGATTGGGCGCTTTGTCTGCGCTGCTGCCTCGGCAGCGCGTTGTTGCTCTCTGAGCTTGTCATGGTCGCGCCGCCAGCGCTCGCGGCGTTCACCGTATTTGTCGGCGCGAATGCCGGCGGCGCGGACGGCCTCGGTCAAGCGCCGCAATGAGGTCACGACATCGCCCTCGAGATAGAGATCGGCCTGAAGGTTCTGATAGACCATGTGTCCCTTGAGCGGGTTGCGGTCGATCGCCACCACCGTCGCCTGGCGCGGCCGATTGCTCGGCGGATACCATGGCACGCGGCTGCTCACCGCCAGCACCAGATCGGTCTCATCGAGGAAGGCGTCGATATCGGCGCCCAAATGCAGCGGGTGGTCTTTGGGGAAATTGGAATAGGCGCAGCCGCGTCCCTCGATGACGGGAATGGCGAGGAGATCGGCAAGCGCGACGAGCGCCGCGACCGCTTCCGGATCGCGTCCCCCCGCGGCGGTGCTGATGACCGGATTCCGCGCGCCGATCAGCAGGCCCACGATTTTCTCGATATCCGCAGCCGGCGCTTCGGTCTTGGGCGCGGGCGGCACCTTGCGTGACCGCTCCGGCGCGGTCCATTCCTGCACCATCGCCTCGACGGGCGTGTTGAGATAGGTGGGGCCCATCGGCTGGCGTTGCGCCAACTCGCCGGCGCGGATCACGTGCTCATGGAGGGTATAGGGGCTTGCGGCTTGGCTTGCCCATTTGACGATCGGCTCCACGAGCCGCTGCGGGCCGCCGACGATGCTGAGGCTGCGATACCATTGCGAGCCTGGATCGAAGGCGCGATTCTCGCCGAAGCTCAAGGACTCGCCCGACAGGATGAGCATCGGCACTTCCGCCAGGGTCGCAGCATGGATGCCGACCGCGCCTTGTAGGAGGCCGGCGCCCGCATGCAGCAGCACCGCCTGCATGCGTCCGGTGATCTGGGTGTAGCCCAGCGCCATGTCGACGGCGAGAGTCTCGTGCCAGCAGTCGATGAAGTCGGGGCCGGCGCGCTTGCCGGTTTTCTGCCGCGCCAGCGCCTCCCAGACCGGCGCCCATTCGGAACCCGGCGAGGAGATGATGTGATCGACCCCGAGAGCGCGGAACCCCTCCAGGATCGCCTCGCCGCCATCGCAATAATTCTTCACTGAATTCTCCTTGTCTCGGCCGTTGATCCAGCCGCCGCCATGGTGCCGATCCTTTCCGCAAATCTCCTTCGACCGCAAGCGGTTTTGGCGCCTGGCGCGGCCGCCGCTTTGCGGCTACGCTGCCCCTCCCGTGGGCAAGGCGAGGCGGCGACGTGAAATTCGGCATCTTCTCGAACGGGCTGCGGCGCAACATGGTTGCTGCCGTCACCTATGAATCGGACCTCCAGGAGATCGTCGCGGCGGACCGCCTCGGCTTCGAGGAAGCCTGGGTCAGCGAGCATTTCGGCGGCTGGCTCCCCGATACCGTGCCGAATGCGGAGTTGCTGATTGCCAAGGCTGCCGGGCTTACCAGGCGCATCAAGCTCGGTCCCGCGGTCAGGCTCCTGCCGCTCTATCATCCCCTCGATGTCGCCGCCAGCGCCGCGATGTGCGATCACATGCTGCGCGGGCGCTATCTCTTCGGGGTGGGCTCGGGCGTGCCCTTCGTCCGCAACATGGAGCGGCGCGGCATGACCAACGACATGCGCCACCCCATGATGATGGAGTCGATCGAGTTTATCCTCAAATCCTGGACGGCGACCGAACCGTTCGATTGGGATGGCGCCTATTGGCGCGGGACCGGCATCAGCCTCCTGCCCAAGCCCTACCAGCAGCCCTATCCGCCGATCGCCGTGGCAACCTCGCATGAAAACGTGACGCGGCTCGCGGCGGAGCGCGGCTGGACCTTGCTGATCTCGCAATTCGCGGCGCCCGACGCGGTCCGCGAGCGCGCGGAGGCTTACGCCGCCGCGAGCCCGCAAGGACAGGGCGGACGCAGCATGATCACCGTCGCGCGTCAGATCTACGTCACCGATTCCGTGCGCAAGGCGCGCGAGGAACTGCGCGCCGATGTCGGCGATTCGATCGAGCAGTGGAAGCGCGTCAATCCCGAGCGCTTCGACGGCTTTCTCGGCCCCGGCGCAAGGCTCGAGGATTTCGATTACGACCGCGCCTTCGACAGCGGCTTGTTCATCGGCGGCGATCCCGACACGGTCGCGCGCCAATTGATCGAGTTCCACGAACGCTGCGGCGGCTTCGGCACGCTCCTCCTGGTCATGGGCAAAGATTGGGGATCAGCGCGCAACCGATTGCGCTCGATGCGGCTTTTCATGAGCGAAGTGGCGCCGCGGCTGGCCGCGCTCGGCGTGTCCTAAGCCGCGAACTCGAAGACGGTCTCGGCCTTGTCGTCGGCGAAGTTGACGAGCGACCAGCTGCGCACGATGATCGGCACATCCGTGAGCTTTTCCTGCACGATCTCGCCGGTGACGACATCGACCTTGACGACCTGGCTCTTCTCGTGTCCGACGCAGAGCATGGTTCGGTTGGGCATCAGCAGCACCGTGCCAAGATCGAGGCCGGCGCCTTGACCCATGGTCCATTGCTTGGGATCGCGCGAGACGACGAAGCGCAACCCCGGCAGAGCGAGCACGGTGCAGCCATCCATCGCCGGATCGATGAGCAGCCCGGGCTTCGCATTGTAGTCCGGATGTCCCGGGCCGAGCACGGCGCAGCCCAGGGCTTTGCCCGCCTCGACGGTCTTGAGGCAGACATAGATCCTGCGTCGGAAGCCGAGCCGGAACGCCGTGCCCGCTGACAAATCGGCATAGACGCGGGCTGTCCCGAGTTGGTCGATCTCCATCGCTTTTTCCCAGGGACCTGTTAACGGTGCCGTTCCGGACGGCAATCTATCGGCAAGTCGGATAAGAAATGGTTTCCTTGCCGCGGCAATGAGCCCATCCTCCCGATCGACAGCCATTGGAAATTTCCTGCCGCTCCCCGCCAAGCTCCGCGCGCTCTGAACCGGCGCGCCGTTGCGCCGTTCGAATCCCGCCGACGCTAGCGTCCTTCGCACTTGCCTCGCCGGCCCGCGTCGTGTTCGATGGCCTTGAGCCGCCATCGGCCGGAGGAAGGACTGCATGACCAGCGCCGCGCAGAACGAGCGCATGACCCGCACCGGGTCGGGCACGCCCTGCGGCGCTCTCATGCGCCTCTATTGGCAGCCGGCGGCGCTGAGCGAGGAGCTGCCGCCCGACCGCCCAGCCAAGCCGGTGCGGCTCATGGGCCAGGATTTCGTCCTGTTCCGCGACGAGGCGGGGCGGCTCGGGCTTCTCGACCGGCATTGTCCGCATCGCGGCGCCGATCTCGCCCATGGGCGGCTCGAGGATGGCGGGTTGCGCTGCCTCTTTCACGGCTGGCTCTTCGATGTCGCGGGACAATGCCTGGAGACGCCGGCCGAGTCCGAAGGCAGCCTTTTCCACACGCGCATGCGGCAGCAGGCCTATCCGGTGGTCGAGCGCAACGGCATCATCTTCGCCTATTTGGGGCCAGGCGAACCGCCGACGTTGCCGGGTTTCGATTGCTTCGCCGCGCCCGACGCCTTCACCTTCGCCTTCAAGGGGCTGTTCGACTGCAACTGGCTGCAGGCGCTCGAGGTCGGCATCGATCCGGCGCATGCCTCCTTCCTGCACCGCTTCTTCGAAGACGAGGAACCCGGCGCGAATTACGGTCGGCAGTTTCGCGCCGCCTCGGCCGATTCCGCGCTGCCGATGACCAAAATCCTGCGCGAGTTCCCGCGCCCGCACATCGCCGTCGAGAAGACGGATTATGGGCTGCGCATCGTCGCCTTACGCAAGCTCGACGCGGCGAAGACGCATGTGCGGGTGACGAATCTGGTCTTCCCGCACGGCTTCGTCATTCCCTTGAGCGCGCAAATGACGATCACGCAATGGCACGTGCCGGTGGATGACGAAAGCTGCTATTGGTACGCGCTCTTCACCAGCTTCGACCGGCCGGTCGACAAGGCGGAAATGCGGCGCCAGCGCCTCGCCCTCTACACGCTCCCCGATTACAAGCCGCGGGTCGGGCGCGCCACCGATTACGGCTTCGATTCTGCGGAGCAGCGCAACCGGACCTTTACCGGCATGGGCTTCGACATCAACCTGCACGACCAATGGGCCGTCGAATCCCAGGGCCGCATCCACGACCGCACGCGCGAGAATCTCGGCCCGAGCGACACCGCCATCATCGCCTATCGCCGCATGCTGATGGCGGCACTGGCGCAGGCGGAGAAGGGCGAGCGACCGCCGATGGTGCTCGATGCCGCCGCCGCCGAGCTGCATGGGCCCATCGCCATTGACGGCATCGGACCGAGCGGCGATTGGCAGGGCTATTTCCGCGAGGTCGATGCGCGGCGGCGGCGCGAATCCGCCTGGGCCGGCAGCGCCGGTTGAGCAGGCGATGAGTCTCGCTGAGCGCGCAGGAGTGTGGAGCGCGGAGCGCGCCGCCTGCGCGGCCGAGATCGAGAAGCGCGTCGCCGCGGAGAAAATTGACACCATCCGCCTGTCTTTCGCCGATCAGCACGGGCTGCTGCGCGGCAAGACGATCCTGCCCGACGGCATCGCCATGGCGCTGCGCGACGGCGTGCGCTTCACCACCACGCTGTTGGCCAAGGACACCTCGCACCGCACCGTCTTCCCGGTATTTTCCGTTGCGGGCGGTGGCTTCGACATGCCGGAGATGGCGGGCGCGGGCGATGCGGTGATGTTGCCCGATCCCGCGAGCTTCCGCCTCCTGCCCTGGGCGCACGGCACGGGCTGGCTGTTGTGCGACGTTCATTTCGCGGACGGGCGGCCGGTGCCGTTCTCGACGCGGCATCTCTATCGCGGCGTGCTTGAGCGGCTCGGCGCCGCCGGCTACGACTACATGGCCGGGCTCGAAGTCGAGTTTCACCTCTTCAAGCTGGCGCGCGATCCGCTCGCGCCCGAGGATGCGGGCCAGCCCGGCACGCCGCCGCAAGTGGCCCTGCTCACCAAGGGCTATCAATATCTGACGGAGCTGCGCTACGACCAGCTCGAGCCGGTGCTGGAACTGCTGCGGCGTGGTCTCCTGGCGCTCGGCCTGCCCTTGCGCTCGCTCGAGGTCGAGTACGGACCGAGCCAAGTCGAGTTCACCTTCAAGCCCGAAATCGGGCTCGCGCCTGCCGACACAATGGTGCTGTTCCGCAGCGCAGTGAAGCAGATCTGCCGCCGCAACGGTTATCACGCGACCTTCATGTGCCGGCCGCTTCTGCCCAATTTGATGTCGAGCGGCTGGCATCTGCACCAGTCGCTGCGCGACCGGCGGACGGGAGCGAACGCCTTCATGCCGGCGGCGGGCGAGCCGTTGTCGCCAATCGGCCGGCATTTCCTCGGCGGACTCCTCGACCATGCCGCGGCGGCGGCGCCCTTCACGACGCCGACCATCAACGGCTATAAGCGCTACCGCCCCTACTCGCTCGCGCCCGACCGCGCCAATTGGGGCTGCGACAACCGCGGCGTCATGGTCCGCGCGATCGGCGGCCCCGACGATCCGGCGACGCGGCTCGAGAACCGCATCGGCGAGCCCGCGGCGAATCCATACCTTTACATGGCCGCACAAATTATCGCCGGGCTCGACGGGATGAGCCGTGCGCTCGATCCGGGCCCGCCCACCGACCAGCCCTACGAGGCCGCGGCGCCGCCCTTGCCGCGCAGCCTCGAGGCGGCGCTTGCGGCCTTGCGCCGGGACGCCCTATTCCGTGAGGGTTTCGGCGACGCGTTCATCGATTACTTCCTGCGCATCAAGGAAGCGGAGCTGCAGCGCTTCCAGCTCGAAGTGTCGGAGTGGGAGCAGCGCGAGTATTTCGAGCTATTTTGAGCACCGCGGTCGGCAGAGGCACAGTGCTTGCGTTGCTCCCGCATCCTGCGCCATTCTACCGCCGATTTTTGCATCGATCGCGTCAGCGAGCCCATTCTGGCGCTCGGGAGGCATTACCCAATGCAACGGATGATCGTCATCACCGCCCTCGTTCTCCTGGCCGGCGTGGCCGGTTGCAATCCCGGCTATGACACCATGCAGAGGAGCCCGGCATACCAGCCCAACAGTGCCGGAATCTATACGAGTTCGGGCACCGCAGCGGGATGGGGTGACCGCTTCCTCAACGGATTCGGCTACGCCAATCCGCTGTCAGACCCAGGCCCTGCCGGCGCGGGAGCGGCGCGATAGGATCACGCCGCGGCGGATTTGCCTAGAGGCGTCGAGGTCTCGATGACCGCGTGCGCCCACCTCCCGGTCCTTGCTTGGGTTGATCGACCGGAATCTCCGGAGGCCCAGCGCGTTCGCGCGGGCCTGACGGAGTTTGCGTCAGGCAAGCCGGATGAATCTTGATTTCTGGGTCATCGAGATTCTCAATTCTCTTTCGCTCGGGGCATTGCTTTTCTTGGTCGCAGCCGGTCTATCGATGATTTTCGGCCTGATGCGCATCGTCAACGTCGCGCACGGCTCCTTCTATATGCTGGGCGCCTATCTGACGATACAGCTCATTGCCTTTTTTCACGACGAAACCATCGCAGCGCTCGCCGCCTGCGGCGTCATCGCTCTCTTCGGCGGTCTCCTGCAGCGCACCCTCATCGAGCGCCTGCGCGGCGACAGCCTGCGGCAGATTCTGCTGACATTCGGCGTCCTCCTCGTCGTCAGCGACTTTACGGTGATCGTCTGGCACGGCACTTCCGCCATTCTGCCGATGCCAAGCCTTTTGTCCGGCTCGGTTGCGATTGCTGGCAGCCCCTATCCGATCTACCGGCTCTTCGTCATCGCCGCCGGCGTCGCGCTCGGAGTCGCGCTCGACCAGATTCAGTCGCACACCCGGATCGGTTCGATGATTCGGGCGGGCGCCGACGATCTCGAAATGCTGAGCTGCATGGGCATCAATGTCCGGCGGCTGTTCGTGATCGTCTTTGCGACCGGCGCCGGCCTCGCGGCGGTTGGCGGCGCCCTCGGCGGCGTCTTTCTCGGCGTCTATCCCGGCGTCGATCTCGAGATCGGCATCATGGGCTTCGTCGTGGTGATCGTCGGCGGCCTCGGCAGCATTCGCGGCACCCTCGTCGCGAGCCTGCTGGTCGGGCTGATCGATAATCTGACGAAGGCGCTGCTTCCGGAAGTATCGATGTTCGCCATCTACCTGCTCATGGTCGCGGTGCTCGTCCTGCGACCGGCGGGCTTGTTCGGAAGGCGCAGTCTGGCATGATCCGGTCCGGCCTCCGCATCGCGCTTATCGCGATTCTCGTTGTCCTGGCGGCAGGCTGGCTCGGCCTCTTGTCGTCCTATTACATCGGCCTGATCACCGAGGCCTTCATCGTCGCGCTCTTTGCGATGAGCCTTGATCTTCTGATCGGCTTCACTGGCCTCGAATCCCTCGGCCACGCGGCCTTTTTCGGCACCGGCGCCTATGTCGTCGGTCTGCTTTCGCTGCGCGGCTTCGACAATGTCTTCCTCTTGCTTGCCGCCGCGGCCGTTGCCGCGGGGTTGCTCGGCGCCGTCTTCGCTGCAATCGCGCTCCGAGCGGTCGGCCCGTATTTCCTGATCATCACTCTCGCTCTGGGCTATCTGCCATGGGCGCTCGCCATCCGCTGGCGCAGCCTGACCGGCGGCGATGACGGACTGCCCGGAATCTTTCGCCCGGAGCTCGCGCCCGGCTTTTCCCTTGACGGCGACCGCGCCTATTTCACCTTCGTCATCTGCGTCTTCCTGGCTTGCGCCTCCGCCATCGCCTTCGTCGGCCGCTCCACCTTCGGGCAGAGTCTCCGCGGCATCAAGGACAGTCCGAGCCGGATGGAAGCGTTGGGCTACGATATCTGGCTGCACAAATTCATGGCTTTCGTCATCGCCGCCATCTTCGCCGGCATTTCGGGCGCGCTCTTCTGCTTTTACAACAGCTTCGTCAGCCCCGCCGAACTCAGCCTCTATCGCTCGGCCGAAGCGATGATCGCGGTCATTCTCGGCGGCGCCGGAACCTTGGTGGGGCCGGCGGCGGCGGCAATTCTGATTCTCATGCTTCGCTTCACCGTCAGCGCCTTCACGGTCCACTGGGGCATCGTGCTCGGCATCATCTATATCTGCGTCGTGCTCTTTGCCCCGCGCGGCATCTTCATGGCCATCGCCACCCCTTTGTCGCGCGAACGTGCATAGCATGACACCGGCGCTCGAAGCCGAAGGGATCGCGATCTCCTTTGCCGGGGTGCAGGCGCTGCGCCAGGTATCGCTTCGCGTCGCACCCGGAGAGCGCCAGGTCATCATCGGTCCGAACGGCGCCGGCAAGTCGACCCTGTTCAATCTGATCGCTGGACAATTGCGGCCGGACGCGGGCAGGGTGCTGCTGTTTGGCGAAGACGTGAATAACTACGCCCCCCATCAGCGGGCGAGGCGCGGCCTCGCGCGGACGTTTCAAATTTCGCGTCTCTTCAAATCGCTGACCGTCGCCGAGAATGCGTGGCTCGCCGCCAATGGGCCGCGGCCCCTGTCATCGCGATCCTTTCGTCCGCCGCGCAGCACCGACGAGCTTGCCCCGCATGTCGACCGGCTGCTCGCGGATTGGGGGCTCGCGGAGCAGCAGGATCGGACGGTCCAAAACATCTCGCACGGCAATCAGCGCTTGGTCGAGATCGTGCTGGCACTGGCCACGCGGCCGCGCCTCATTCTGCTCGACGAGCCGACGGCCGGGCTTTCCGGCGCAGAGCGCGATATGGTGATCATGCGGCTGCGACAACTGCCGCGGGACATCACGATCGTGTTGACCGACCACGACATGGATGTGGTCTTCGACATCGCCGACCGAATCATGGTGCTGAACTACGGCGAGACCGTAGCGGAAGGATCTTCCGCCGAGATCCGCAGCAATCCCCTCGTCCAGGACATCTATCTTGGCGAATACTGACGCCGCGCTTCTCGTGCGCGACATTCATACCTATTACGACACGAGCCACATTCTGCAGGGCGTTTCGCTCGACGTGCCCGCAGGCCAGATCGTCGCCATGCTCGGCCGCAACGGGGCCGGCAAGACGACACTCGTTCGCAGCATCGTCGGCGTAACCCCGCCGGCCCGCGGATCGATCCACTATCGCGGCGTCAATCTCGCCGGCCGGCCCGCGCACTTCATCACCAGCCGAGGAATCGCGCTGGTGCCGCAGGGACGTCGCATCTTCGCGTCGCTGTCGGTCCGCGAGAATCTGGATCTGGGAGTTCGGCCGCCCGGCGATGCGCACGCGCGCGCCTGGACGCTCGACCGAATCTTCGGTCTCTTTCCCATCCTGCTCGAACGCCAGAATCAGCCGGGGATCACGCTGAGCGGCGGCGAACAGCAAATGCTCGCCTGCGCCCGCGCCTTGCTCGGCAACCCGAGCCTGCTGCTGATGGACGAGCCGTCCGAAGGTCTCGCCCCGCAGAAGGTGCGGGAGTTGGGCGCCGTCATGGCCGAGCTGAAACGGAGCGGCCTATCCGTTCTCCTGATCGAGCAGAAGCTCGGCTTCGCCATTCGCTACGCGGACCACGTCTATGTGCTGAATCGCGGGCAAATCGCCTATGACGGGCCGCCCGATCGATTGGCCGGCGACCGCGAGCTGCTCGAGCGGCTGCTCGGCGTGGCGCCGTCGTAACCGGCAATGCGGGCGGCTGCGGTCAGCGCTTCGTCTCGCGCTCGAGCACCCATTTCGCGATGTCGCGCTTCAATGCGAACCAGACGCCCTCATGGCTCTTCGCATACTCCGCGCATTTGCGGATGGTGGAGGTCATGGTCGGACGGCCGCCAATATGGGCATGGAGGGTGATCTCCGTCCATTTCGGGCTGCCCGCCTGGCCCTCGCGGTAGAGCTGATCGAAGGTGTCCCTGAAGCTCTCCCAGATCACGCCAGGCGGATTGCTCGGCATGATCCACATGCCGAGATCGTTGTGAGGCAGGTTTACCCGCGGCATGACGACGATGGGTCCGTGCTTGGTCTCGCGCAGATAGGGAATGTCATCGGCGGCTTCATCGCCGTTCCACAGGAAGCCTTCGGCCTTGAGGTAATCGAGCGTGTTCTTCGATCCGTAGCTCCCGGGCCCGACCCAACCGATCGGCCGCGTGCCGCACGCATCCTCGATGGCTTTGCTGACGCGGCGGATCTGCGCCAACTCGGCCGCCGGATCGCTGTCGCCGGGGACCAACTCGTCATTGGCCCAGCCATGGCCGACGATCTCATGCCCTGCCTCCGCGCAGGTGTGGATGATCTCGGGATTCCGCTCGGCGGCCAGACCGTTCGTCGACATGCTGCCCTTGAGCCCGAATTCGTCGAGCACGTCGAGCAGTCGCCAGATGCCAGAGCGGACGCCGTATTCGGCATAGGAGAGCGAGAAATGATCGATCTCCCCCGGCGTCTTCTGCAGGCTGATCTGGCTGCGGCGGACAAAGGCCTCGAAGGCGAGGTTGATGGAGATGGCGATCTTCGCCTTGCCGGGCCATTCCCAGCTTCGGGGGTAGCGCGTTTTCGTGGCCACGGGATGCTCCTTGCTCTGCTGCTCCAATTGCGCGGTGTATGCGTCACCGCCTTGCGCCGGTCGCGCCGGCTGTCA
>Ga0209415_10000705_pt1 | contig 62354 bp, 61 predicted proteins | sample PeaSoiSIISIP2007_FD_187696 | JGI IMG/M metagenome (GOLD analysis project Ga0209415, IMG submission 187696) | Peat soil microbial communities from Weissenstadt, Germany - SII-SIP-2007 (SPAdes) (version 2) | ecosystem: Environmental > Terrestrial > Soil > Wetlands > Peat | place: Germany...
ACTGACAATGCCGGCGGATCGGGTCAAGGGACGTTTCTCCTCGAGGAGTGTTAAGCTATTTCGGCCGGCATCAGTAGCTTCCGCGTCGGGGCAAATCGCTGAAAGTTGCGTGTCGGAGTTAGCGCACCCTCACGACAATTGGTCCGGCGCCTTTACTTTCAGGATGGCCTGGCGACGCGCGAGCTCTTGGTCTTGGGTCACGAGATACGCTGCGCCGTGAAGCTGTCCGGTGGCCACGATTACTGCATCGGGCAGGGTCAAGCGAGAGGAGGCTCGAAGTCCCCCGGCCGCCTCAGCTATCTCCGCGTCCATGGGTGCGACGCGGTAGTTTGCAGACGTAAGCAAGTGCGTCAACATGGCTCGCCAGACGGTGGAAACCTCCTCTGGCACCATCCCGGCGCGAATCTCGGCGACCGTGACGGTCGAGACGATCGCTCGATATTCATCCTGATCAATTCGATCCAACAGCCTCCGGCATGAGGCAAAGCCCGGCTCGTGCCGGTTTCTGGCGGAGACGAAGACGTTAGTGTCGACTATCACGGTGGGACCAGTCACGTCGCAACCTCCGTTGCAGCTCTATGCCTGTCTCCTTCGTGGGCCCCAGCCGATCCAAAATGTCTGTCAACCGCCCTGGCTCGGCCTTTCGAACGAGAGCGTGGTCGCCCCCCCGCAGGTCAAAGAAGAGCTTGTCACCGGGCCGAATGTGAAGGGCTCGACGGATGTCTCGAGGAATCGTGACCTGGCCCTTGGTGCTGACCGTCCCAACCTGCGTCGCCATACCCTCAATTGCACCTACTCACAGGTAGGTGTCACCTTACTATTTCACCCTACCTCTGTCCGCGAACACTGAGTTGAGCTGGAACCGCGGAATCGGGGCTCGGAATCGGGCCAACCTTGGGTCAGCCCGTTCGCCTTCAGGCCGGCTCGGTCGAACGGCGGTGCGGGCGACGGCTCCCCGGGGGAGTCTTACGGGCCGCTACGGAGCTGAGCGGCGCGCCCAGTCGCGTTGCAGAAGGAAAAGGCCCACGACGATCAGCGCGAAACCTCCGAGCTGGATGGGCGCGTACTGCTCCCCCAGGACGAGGCCGCCGACCCCCAGCGCGGAGAGCGGGCTGATGAAGCTGACCAGGTTCGCCCGGGACGGTCCGACCCGCCGGTGTAGCGCAAAATACATCGCGAACCCGAGGACCCCGGCAACGCCGACCAGGTAGCCCGTGGCGAGCAATGCCCCCGTACCCAGAGGGAAGTACGGTCGGGGCTCGAAGAGGACCACAAACGGGAGCGCGAACAGGGCACCGGCCGCGAACTCGACGGATGCTCCCCAATAGGTCTCGCCGCCCTTGCGCCACTTTCGGAGGAGCACGGACCCGATCGCGAACGCGAACGCCGCGGCAAGGACGGAAAGGAGGCCGAGCGTCGAGGAGCTTCCTCCGCTCGCGATCTCGGGCTCGAAGAGGAGGGCGACCCCGCCAAAGCCCACCGCGAGCCCGAAGGCCCCGACCCGACCGAACGCCTCCTGCCGGAGCAAGAACCAGGATAGCACGGCCGTGAAGAGCGGGGACGCCGCGACCAGGACACCCGCGATCCCGCCAGCGGTGAACTGCTCCCCCCAGAACAGCATGACCTGATACCCTCCCATCACGAACGCGCCGCCGAGGACCGCCGAAACGACGAGGTCCCTCCAGGCCGGCCGCCGCTCTCGGGCGCAGAGGGCGATGACCGCCATCAGCGGCGCGGAGGTGAGCATCCGGACGAGGACGAACAGGAACGGGCTCGCTCCTTCGTCGAGCACGTAGCGAATGGCGATGAACGCGGAGCCCCAGACCACCCCGAGGGCCACCAGAAGGGCAAGGGAGAGTCGCTCCGAGTTCACCGGGGATCACCTGTCGTGAGGCCGCCCGCCGACACGAGGGGGTATCGGTCGGACTCTACCAACGCACCAGCCATTTCCCCCGGAGGAGATGAGCATGCTACCGCTCAAAAGCGATGTCCGAACGGTCGATGTGGCCAATGGTTAAGCGGCTCGCAACGCCTTCGGGCGCCGCCTCGGCGCCGGCGAGCCAGAGGCCGTGCGGGTGCTCTCAAGGGTGAATATGGCCGACCGCCAGGACGTCGTGGTCATCGGCGGAGGGATCGTCGGCCTGGCGACCGCACGGGCGATCCGGGCACGACGCCCCGACCTTTCGCTTGCCCTGCTGGAGAAGGAGAGTTCGGTAGGGACCCATCAGACAGGGCACAACAGCGGCGTCGTCCATTCCGGCGTCTACTACAGGCCGGGGTCGCTCAAGGCCCGCCTGACCCTGGAAGGGAGGACCACCCTGCTCGCCTTCGCCGCAAAGAACGCCGTCCCGACGCGCCCGATCGGTAAGCTCATAGTCGCGGTCGGGCCCCGCGAGCTTCCCGCGCTGGACGAGCTTCTCTCCCGAGCTCACGCGAACGGGGTCGAATCGGTCCGACGCCTCACCCGCGAGGAACTCCAAGACCGCCTTCCCGGCGTCGCCGGGCTAGGGGCACTTCACATCCCGTCGGCGAGCATCATCGACTACCCTGCCCTCGCCTCTCGTTTGGCCGAGTCCCTCGCAAAGGACGGGGTCGCGCTGCGGACGGGCCACGGGCTCGTGTCGGCCGCACCGGCGGCCGACGGCTGGCGTGTCGCGACCACCGACGGGGAGTTTGAGGCCGGACTGGTCGTCAACTGCGCCGGCCTCCAGGCCGACCTGGTCGCGCGCGCCATGGGGGCCCAGCCTCCCGTAAGCATCGTTCCGTTCCGGGGGGACTTCTACCGTCTTTCCGAGCGGCTGCGCTCGCAGGTGTCCTGTCTCGTCTACCCGGTTCCCGACCCGGCCGTTCCGTTTCTGGGGGTTCACATGACGCCTACGATTGGCGGAGAGCTGCTCGCCGGACCGAACGCCGCGATCGCGCTCTCGCGAGAGGGGTACCGCCCTGGTCAGTGGGACCTCGAGGAGCTGTGGAGATGGGCGTCGTTCCGGGGGACCCCGGGACTCGCGCGCAACTACGGTGCCCTCGCCGCGCGCGAGTGGCTTCGTTCGTGGAGCCCTTCTGCGTACTTGGCCGCAATCCAGACCGTTTGGCCCTCCGCTACCCGAGAGGATCTAGGCTCCCGAACCAGCGGTGTGCGGGCACAGGCGGTGCGACCGGACGGAACGATGGAGGACGACTTCGTGTTCGTGCGCGGGAGTCGCGTCCTCCATGTCCTGAACGCACCGTCTCCAGCCGCCACCGCGTCGTTCGCTATCGCGGAGCGGATCGCTGATGCGGCAGGGTTGGCCGGATCGGCCGCCAGTTGAACTCGACCCTGACCGGACCGGGTCGGCCCGTTCAAGCAAGCGTGTCGACATCAACCCGCACGGTGGCGAAGACCGTGACCATCACGAAGAAGGGGAACGATGCGCTCGACTCCCTGAAGATCGAGGGGGAGAGCCTCAGCGAGGTCGTGAGGAGGCTCTCGGGCTCCCAGGTCTTACCTTCGCCGTTCGCTGGCGCCTGGGCCGGGGCACCGAGGCCGCAGCGTGGTCGACTCGCAGCTCCCAGGCGGAGAGGGTCAAGCACGTGCTCTCCAAATCCTGTTCTCCGGTCTGGGACTCGTGGTCGGTCTGAGGGGGCAGGCGAGTCTCCTGAAACTAAATGAGGGCGCGGTCTTCTCGGGGCGCGGGGAGTGAGGAGAGGAGATGCCGAGCCCGGTTACGGTCTACGAGATCAAGAGGACCTTTCGCGCCCCGCTTCCGTTCGTCTACGCGTGGTGCACCGATTACACACCCGCGGACCGCAAGCTGGAAGGGGATCCCGGGTCCCGTCAGATCATCAAGAAATCGTCCCGCACCGTCACCTACGAGGACCTGAACGAGACTCCCCACGGATGGATGTGGAGCCGACAGACCGTCACCCTTCGACCGCCGAACAGATGGCACGCGCTGGCCGCGGGAAACCATCGGACCTGGAACCTCGACTATTCCCTTCGCGAGCTCCCCGGCGGACGGACGGAGTTCACGATGCGCGGGAAACGTCGAGCCACACCGCTGGGTGTCAAGAATCCCCCGAAAGCCGTGCTCGAAAAGGAGCTCCAGGAGATGTGGGGCAACCTGGGGAGAGCCCTGGAAAGGGACTACCGCGCGGATCGGAAGAAACCCTCCCGCTGAGTGCGGCCCCCGTTCGCGAAGAGACCCTCGAGGAACGGTCCAGGCTGCCCTCCCTTGGCAATCTCGCGCACCGAGGTTGGGAGTCCGCGACAAGACGGCAACGTCTTTACAAAATCGGAGCGTCAGCCCTGACGTGAACGCTTCCTGCATCTTCTGCCGGATGATTTCCGATCGTTCTCTCGTGCCGCATTGGATCGCCGAGTCTGACCGCGCCCTCGCGTTCCTGGACATCAACCCGATCCGACACGGTCATGCGCTGGTCATCCCCAAGTCGCACGCGCTCGACCTGTCTGATGTCAAACCTGAGGATTGGCGCGCGGCCTGCCAGCTCACGTTGGAGGTGGCGAGCTTACTGAGAAGGCGCCTAGGCACCACCGGTGAGAACCTCCTGGTGGCCAGCGGGCCGGGATCCGAACAATCGGTTTTCCACCTTCACCTCCACGTCATCCCCCGGCTGCCGAACGACGATCTTCGCTGGAACGACTGGTGGCAGACGAAGGTGCAGCACCCGGGCGATCCGGCGCTCACCGCATTGGCTGCCTCAATACGAGGGTCCGCCCAACCGAGCAGCCGGTAGGATACGCCAGCGCGAGGAACGACCTGCTTCCCCCCCCGACCGCGGGGCCACCCGAGCGCGAGGAGTTCAGGCGGCAGTCGACTCCCGGTGGTCAACGGGTTGAGAGGGACGTTGGACCCGATGCCCTCCCGGACGAGGCCTCCCAACCCCGCCGGCGGCTCAGGTCATCGGTGCGAAGGTGGATAACGACCTTTGCGATTCTGTCTATGGGGTTTGCAGGATGGTAGGGAGGCCAGGATTCTCACCGACCCTGCTGATCATCGGGACCCTCGCGATCGCGGCGGGTTCGGCGGCGGGCCTCCTGGGAGTCATCGGCTCACGATCGACGCTAGTTGCCGCGACCTCCTCCTCCTCGCTGCTGGTCGACCTGATTCTCATCGTGCCCGTCATCGCATTCTTCGGCCTGATCGCCACCTCGCTGCCCCGACCGGGAGGAACGACGGTGGGCCTCGCCGCGGCGTCGGGACTGCCCCACGGGCCGGCCGGGGCCTCGACCGCAGCCAGGTCAGGTGGGTTCAGAGTTCGATCCGGATCGGACTGGGCCGCGAGAAAACCCAACACCGTGGCCGCGGAGCTCGCGGTCGTCGTGATCATGGTGGTCGGGCTCGTCGGGGTCGTTTTCCTTACGTATCCGCACCTCTCCGGCTCGATCGGGGGCCTGGTTGGGGCCGGCGGCGGTTCGGGGGCGGGCGGGGGCGGCTCTGGCTCCGGTGGAGGATCCTCCGGAAAGGGCGGCACCGGTAGCGGGGGCGGAACGGGTGGCCTAGGGGGCGGAAACGGGTCGACCGGAGGAGGCCACGGAGGTACGGGAGGCGGAGGCAACGGCACCACCAACGGGAGCGGCGGCGGAAATCTCTCTGGCAACGGGACGGGTGGAGGCAACCAGTCCGGCAACAAGACGGGTGGAGGGAATCAGTCGGGCAACGGAACGGGTGGAGGCAACCAGTCCGGCAACAAGACGGGCGGAGGGAACCAGTCCGGCAATGGGACGGGTCACTCCGGCGGAGGCGGCTCCTCAGGACGGAACAGCACGCCCCTGACCCTGCTGCCCGTACAGGCGCCACCGCTGAGCGACTGGCCGGTGTTCGTCGTGGCCGCCGGTCTGTCCCTCGTTCTCGGAGCGATCGCCCTACCACGTCTTCTCTCACGCTCGGTCCGAGGTCGAGGAATCCCCGCCTCGGACTCATCCTCAGAGGCTCGGGCCGCGGCCCGTAGGTCGTTCCTTGAAGCGGCGTCGAGCCTGGCAACTTCCACCGACCCCCGCGCGGTCATCCTGGGCCTGTACGCCCAGCTGATGGCGCGACTCGAGCCCAAGGAGGGGATCGGGACCTATCAGACGCCGGAGGAGATACGGCAGGCCCATCTGATCCCGCTCGGCGTGCGCCCGGAGGCGGCGGAGCACCTCACTCGCCTGTTCGAGGAGGCATGCTACTCCTCGCATTCGATGAACGCGGAGGCGCTCCAGGTAGCCCGGGAGTCGATCCGCGTCGCGGAGTACGATCTGCGCGCGGCGCACGCGATCGGATGACGAACCCTTTCCGGTGGACCTTTCCGATATTGGCCCTCGGGGCAACCTTCGTGGCCATCCAGGCCGGGTCGAACGAGTTCGTTTCCGTTCCGCTGGCCACCATCGCGGTGGCGGCCGCGGGGCTCGCACTCTGGGACTCCGTACGTTCTCCCCCACCGGAAATGCTCTACCCCTCGTACGTCGAGGACGGCACGCCGGTCGGCTCGAGCGACGTGTGGTTCCGGAGCGGAACGATGAGCCAGGAGTCGATCGTCATCCTGCTGGACCGGATCGACCGCGCCCTGGTACGACCCTCCCTACCGACCCGCACGCCGCGCGAGCTCGAGCAGCTGAGCAACCTCCCGTGGGAACGGTTCCTCGAGTACGTGGAGTCCCGACTGGCGCAGCTCGAGGCCAACTCATGAGCCAGCCCTCGCCTCCGCCACTGCCGTTCCGCTGGCGCTCCCGGGGGTATCTGCTGGCGGGAGCGGGCGCTGCGTTCCTCGTGGCCGCCGTCGCCGCGCGGGACCCCGTCCTGATCCTCATCGCCGTGCCGCTCCTGGTCGCACCCGTGGCCGCGGCCCTCGTCTCCCCCCGCCCGGCCACGACGGCCGATCTGGCGTGGCAAGCCACGGGCGACTCGGGCGCCGTCCGGATCACGGGGGTGCTGCGAGCAACGCCGGCATCCGCGGTGGACGACCTGATCGTTTCCTTCGTTCGCCCGGCGTCGCTCTCGGAGGCAGAGCCGTCCCGGGTCGAGTGGTGGCCGGGCGCCGTCCGATTCGAGCTCGCATGGCGCTCCCCTCACATCACCGTTGAAACCGTCTCGCCCCCCGCGGTCGATTGGCAGGACCCGATCGGCCTGGTCGAGCGGCCGGTCGGCGGGCGGCGGTCGGAACTGGTGGTCGACCCGAGCGAGCTCGACGCCCTCCGATTGGGCGCGGTCCGCTTGGATCGGGTCCGGCATCTCATCGGGCGTGTGAGCAACCGCCACCTCGGCTCCACCGGGGAGTTCTTCGAGATCCGCGCCGCGGCCCCGGACGATCCGCCGCGCCGGATCAACTGGTGGGCGAGCGCCCGCATCGGGAAGATGCTCGCCAACGAGCTCGAGTTCGACCGCAGGGTCGACCTGGTCCTGCTGGTCGACACTCGCCCGACCGTACTCGGCGAGGTCATGGACGAGAAGTTCCTCGGGGTCGCCCGAGCTGCCGCGGCGGGCATCTCGGGAATGTTCCTCCGCGAGAAGACCCGCGTCGGGTACGCCTCGTTCGGGGAGTTCCTGGAGGCGGTGCCGCTCTCCACGGGCCGGACCCATGCGGTACGTATCCGTCACGCGATCCGGACGACCCGCCGAAGCGTCACCGGAGGTCCCTCGGAGCGGTGCGCCGTCTCGCTCCGCCGGCTGTTCCCCCTGAGCGTGACGGTCGTGCTTCTCTCGAGCCTAGGCGGCGATGACGTCTGCGACGTCGTGGTGCACCTACGTCGCCGGGGCTTCCCGGTGATCGTGCTCAACCCGTCATGGCAATCGCTCATCCCGCGCGGAACCACGCTACCGGCCCGCGAGGATGCCCTGGCGACCCGCCTCGGCCAGCTCGAGCGCCGGACGCGACTGGCCGCCACCCGCACTTATGCTCCCGTTGTCGACTGGGAGGACCTCTCCTCCCTCGGGGAATTCATCCGCTGGCTCCAGCACCCGACGCGGGGGAGGGGTTAGGTGGCGAGCCCGGGCCCCCGCCCGATGGCGACGCCCCACGTAGGGATCCCGGGGGTCCTGCTCGTGGGCGCGATGGAGTTCTTCGCCATCCAGACCGCCTTCCCGCTCCTCCTGTCCGTTCTGGTCGCCGGAACGGGTGCGGGGGCAGCGATCGTCCTTCGAACGACGACGGGCGGTCGCCGGACCGACGCAGCGGCCCTCGTGATCCTGCTCGCTCTAGGGCTGCTTGCGGTTGGAGCACCGTACACTTGGGGCGCCGGACTAGCTGGGGGCGCGGTCGTGCTCACACTCCTGTTCTGGCTGGCGGACGAACCCGGCCGGGTCTCCGGTGGGACTCGTCGCGCCCTCCCCGCGGTCGGGGTGACCGCCCTCGCCTTCGGCATCGCCTGGGTCGCAGCGTTCCTGCTGCCGTCAGCGCCCACCTCCGCGGGGGTCGTCGGAGGGATCCTCGTCCTGGTGATACTCCTCGCGGCGATCCTCTTCTCCCGGACCGACCTCATCGAGCGGGAACCAGCCCTCATTTCGTAGCGGGCGCTCTGCGAGCGTGTTCGAAGGCTCGCGAGTTAAGGGACGGGGGCAGCGGAGCTCGAATGAGCGCCCCGTCTCCGAGGCTTGATACGTGAATCGTTTACTCCGGCGAGGGTCGACGGGGACGGGCCGAGCCCACGCGCGACCCGGCGCCCGTCAGGGGCACTCTAGGTGGGACCCTTCGTGATCAGGGCCCGGATCTCGCTCATCACGGCCTCAAGGGGACGGGCGGCATCGATCTCAACCCCGTAGTGGAACGCGGTGGACTTTGCGAAGACCACGCGGGCTGCCTCGCTTCCGTGAGGGGGCGAACGTCGGCTGTCTCGTTCGACGCAGACGCTCAGTGGCAGCTTCAGCGTGAACACGAAGTGGTCGCCTCGGAGGCGGTTGAGCAGGTCCTCGAGGACGGACCTCCAGTAGAAGTTTCCGTCAAAGATCACTGGCGTTCCTTGCTCCAGGAGGGGACGCGCCTCCTCGACCGCGAACTCGTTCGCTTTCAGGAACTCGGATTCACGGCCCTCGTCCCAGAGACCCCGATCGTCCAGAATCTGGTCGATGAGGACTTGTTTGGCCCCGATCTCCTTCGCGAGCCTCTCCGAGACTGTGGTTTTCCCGGCTCCCAGGGGCCCTCGTATGACAATGTAGTAGCTCATCCGCCAGCCGGGGGATTGGACCGCCCCTAGATAGTGGCACCGAGGTCGGTGTTGCCCGCCGCCTCCCCCACCGACCGTCCGATCGCGGCGTGGACGCGACCGGCCCGTGCCGCGCGAAACGCGCTGGCCTTTTCCGGTTGGACTGGACCGGAGACAGGAGCGAACCATGCGGAGTCGTGCTGAGGCTACGAGTGGCAAACGCCGCCGAAGGATGTTATACGTACCGCGATACGTCTTTATACGCATACATGTGTATTTCGATTTGCCCCTAAGGCAGGCGGACGTAATGAGAATTCGAACGACACGGAAAGTGATCTATGCGGTGACAGCGCTGACTGCGATGGCCCTCGTGAGCGGGTTCGCGGTCGCGTCGATCGCCATCGGCGGCTCGAACACCTCCCATCAAGGTTCGCAGACCACGATCGTGGCCAACGTCACGGGTCTGAACTGGACCTCCACGAGCCTCGTGGAGCTGGGATTGAACGTCACGAACACCACGTGCACGCTGCTCGGCCCCTGCAGCGTCACCTCTGCCCCGGCGACCGACTGCGCCGGCGGTGTGACGGGCCACGCGGGCTGCCTCACGGGAGACTTTGTCGAGCAGGTCCTGCTGACGACCACCAGCCACACGCCGTTCTCGGGAACGTTGAAGATCACGATGTACGTCTCCACAGGGTCGGGGACGGACGTCGGAACGAGCTTCTACTACACGCAGCCCTCGGCGGCGAACGGAGTCGAGACCATCATCCAGGACTTCGACATCGGATCCTGGTTGACCGGACCTGGCCCCGTGACCGCGGTCAGCGTCGTCATCAACGGCTGAAGAACCGATTCCGGGGAGGCGCCAAATAGCGCGCCTCCCCAACCCAGGCTATCTGGACGCGGAGCTTACGTCGGAGGGAAAGCTCGGCGTGACGCAACCTCCCTCCGCGAAGAACAAGGTCGCCCCGAATCGGCGCCAAGACGCCCTCACACACATGAAATCTGCCGCACCCCACCCTGGACGGTCGTGGTTCAGGGAGAATCTGCGACAAAGCCTCCCTATGTTCGGAGCCGGCGGGGCGTGTCTAGGCCTTGGCCTCTGGTCTCTGAACTCGTGGGCCGGCGCCGCGGGGAGGCTCCCGCTCTGGATCCTCTTGGCCGCGCTCGGGGCGACGCTCACTGCCTCGGCGATCGCGCTCACATTCGTCGAGGAGGGTCCTCCCTACATGCAGACGCGGCTCGACTCTCGCTACATCTTTGTCGAACGGGATCGATGGGAGAAGCTCCTCGGCGACGCCCAACGCGCGGTCAGGGCTCCCAAGACCTCGGCCCAGCCGTCGGCCACCCCCTCGCCGACCGCCGCGTCTGGCTCGGTCGCGGCGCCTCCGACCCCCCCGACCGTGCCCGGCCCCAGCCCAGCTAAGGGAACGTCCCTCCCGCCGAGCCTGCCGAAACCCGGAACCGCCGGGCCTTCCCCCCCACGTCGCGCTCCGGCGTGGGAAGAGGGCGATGGGAGTTCGAGCACGGCCCCGGCGTACGATGAATCGGTCCTCGATTCGGCACTCGATTCCATCCTAACCGTGCTCGAACCGATCGGTCAGCTAGGCTCTGACGGTGTGCAGCGCTCTGGGAGCCCTGTCGCTGGACCTCGGTGCACTTCCTGCGGTGCGGACCTCCAGTCCTCGGGAACCTCGAACTCGTGTGTGGTCTGCGACCGCCCACTGTGCCCGAACTGCCAGGCCCGATCGTTCGAGGCGGGACATCCGGGGATGTGCCTCTCCTGCGACACGCGACGGAGACACGCACCGGTGGGCAGTCTGTAGCGCGAACAGGCAGTGTTCCGTTCGAGGCCGGGGTCGGTGGGCTCGCGGCCCACCACTTCTAGGAAGACTTGGCAAGTGTCAGGCGTTGAGCCCTAGATGGTTACGGCAGCGGACCGCCGCACCCCGGGCAGAATCGGCTCGTCAGCGGGCTCTGCCGACCGCATGCCGGGCAGAACTTGGGACCCGAGGGGATGGGAGCAGTCACCCACGCCGGTGCGGGGGGAACTCCCCAGGCTGGAGCGGGTTGGCTCCATTGGGGCTCGGCATCTCCGAGCTTCACGTAGGCGATGATGTACAAGATCCCTGAAATGAGGCCGAAGGAAAGCAAGGAAAGGATGCCGAACACGAGCGTCGGGGTCCGCGCGTCGCTATAGTCGCCCTCTACCGCCCGTTGGTACGAAAACGAGTAGACGAGTACCAGCCAGATGATCCCGATGACGGCGATTCCCAGGACGACCGCTCCAAGGAACGGAACGATGAGGAAGACTAGCCCCACCGCCAAGAGGATCACGACCTCGATCCCTTGAAGGATCAGGCCAATGAGGATCAGCGTACACGCCGTTTCGCCCGAACGGTTCCGCGAGCTCGGCTCGAGCATCAGCCGCGTATCGAATCCGCCTATTTACATGCCCCCGGCTACGTCGGATCGCCGGAACGCCAGTTGCTACCGAGGACCCTTAATCTGGCGGACCCTCCCCCGGCATGCCCGGGGTCCGATTCGACTTTCACTCCCATTCGTTCCTCTCGGACGGCATGACTTCCGCGACCGACATGTGGCACGAGGCACGGTTCCTGGGCCACCGGGCCCTGGCCCTCACCGACCATCTATCCCTGGACGACCCTGAGCCTTTGATGAGGCGGCTGCACCGGGAGGCCGCGGCCTGGAAGGGCGAGCGGTTCGTCCCGCTGGTCGGCGTGGAGCTGACAAAGCTCCCCCCGCGAAAGATCGCGAGCACGGCTCGGGCCGCCCGGAAGGCCGGGGCCGAGATCGTCCTGGTGCACGGCGAGACGGTTGCGGAACACGTACCCAAGGGAACCAACCGAGCCGCGCTGGAGTCGCGTATGGTAGACATCCTGGCTCACCCGGGCCTCCTGACGCCCGAGGAGGCGCAGCTCGCGAAGGACAATGACGTGGTTCTCGAGATCTCCGCGCGCAGGGGTCATTCCCTGGCCAACGGCCACGTCGCACGGATCGCCCGCTCCGTAGGGGCCGAACTTGTCGTGGATTCCGATGCTCACGCACCCGACCAGCTCGTGCCCGCGCCCCAGGCCCGCAGGATCGCCCTGGGTGCAGGGATTCCGGAGGATCGTATCGACCGTGTGTTGGAGGCGAGCCCGAAGGCTCTCCTCCGTCGTTGCCGATTGAGCTAGACCTGGCGGGTTTGGCCAGAGACACGCGATGTCGGCGCCCGAGGCATCGAGTCAATAGGGGGTGATGCGATGCCCCCTCAGGATGACCGGCGCCCTGCGGATCGGCTGCTCGTCGTGGACATCCAATGCTTGGCTGGGCAAGGTCTACCCCGAGGCCATCCGCCACGAAGACCGGCTTGCGGCCTATGCCAGCTTGTTCGATGCCGTCGAGATCGACGCGACCTACCACCGGCCCCCGAACCCCTTCGTGATGGAAGGCTGGAAGGCGAAGACGCCGGCCAACTTCCGGTTCGCCCTGAAGCTGACGCGGGACTACGTGGACCCGCGCAAACCGGTGGACGGGGCTCGGCTTGCCTACTTCACCGAGGCGGCCAAGCTCCTCGGGGAGAAGCTAGGGCCGATCCTGCTCCAGTTCGCGCCGTGGGTCAAGCCGGGGCGCGCGGCCACCTTCCTCTACGCCCTCCTCGACGAGCTCGATCCGTCGCTCCGATACGCGGTCGAGTTCCGGGACCCGGGCTGGTACTCTGGAGAGACCGGGCAGTCGCTGATCGAGGCCCTTTCCACTCGCGACGTCGCCCTGGTATGGTCCTGCCGACCGAACGTCGCGGTCCCGCCGGCGCTGACCAGCGATTTCGTCTACCTGCGATTTGCCGGAGACCTTCACACGATACCCCGGGAGGAGCACGGCGAGATCCGGGTCGACCGGACGACGGAGACCCGGGTCTGGGCGTCGCGGCTCAAATCCCGGCTCAGCGAGGTCCAGGAGGCGTTCGTGGTCTTCAACGACGACTTCGCGGGTTTCGCACCCGAGTCCGCGGACCTCTTCCGTAGAGAGCTCGAATCGGCACCGCTCCGCTACCACGCGGAGATCTCGGAACCCCTGATGGGCGCGTCCGCATTCTCCTCCGATCTAGGAAGCGCGACCCTCGTCCAGCCCGCGGCAGCGGTCTCGAAATGGGCGAGGCCGGCCCCCAAACTTCCCGCGCCCGGTCTTCCCGGCGCGGTGACCGGCGGACCGGCTCGCAGGCCGGTCGCAGTGTGCGGGCGGCTTCCTCTCCCCCGTTCGAGGCGCGTCCGCGGGAAGGGCGACTCGCTCGGTGTGTTCTAGGTCGAGGGACTCCCCCGTCACCTTCCGGGGCGTCTCGGAGCCGAGGGTCGGGGGCCCGACCTGACGAGCTCCGATCGTGGCTTCGCGTTCTTCAACGAACGCTGCGGACCGTGAGCCGGGGGCAAGCTTGTCCCTCAACCGGACCAGCCAGGCGCGAGTCGTCGCGGGAAAGAGAGCCACCAGCCAGACGGCCCAGAGGTAGTAGTCCCAGTGGGGAAAATCGCCGACCGGAGTTGCTTGGCCCGTCCCATATCCCCCACACCCCGCCCCCGCGTTGAGCACGACCGCGTGGCACCAGAACGCCTGAGGCTGCCAGAGCACGAACGGCAGCGCGATCGCCACCGTCCCGGCCACTACGCCAAGGAGGCGCCACCATCTCCGATGGACCGCGAAGTACCCCACCCAGAAGAGATTCGCGAACTGTTTCAGCCCGTACGTCAGGAACTCCGCGACCTTCGTCGCGCGCCCGACCGGCCCCCGGAGCGCGAGGGTCGTCAGAAGGAGCACCGGTAGGTCGTTGAACCCGTTCGCTGCCACCAGGGCGACCATCGGGGTCGCGAGAACAAGGGCCGCAAACTCGTCCTTGCGCAGAACGTAGACGAGGCTCGCCCACGACCCAAGGCATACGGCGTCGTATCCAAGGTATCCCGTGCCCGGGATCTGGAGGAACGTCAGGAGCGGCAGGTACGGCTCGTAGCTCGCGGATGTCACCGAATGTGGCAAGAGGTTCAGAACGTCGATGCGGTAGTGGAGGACCAGCAGGGTGGAGTACGGGTTCTCCCCCCTCCACAGTTCGCCCAGGAACGCCGGGGTCGTCCGGTTCTCGTCCGTCCCGTTGTTCCCGATGCCCGTGACCACGCTCACGACCGCGACGATGGCCGACACGAGCAGGAGCCCGCGGAGCGCACGCTCCCAACGGACTCCCGACCTACGGACCGCATACGGCATTCCGAGGGAGCAGAGCGTCACCGCGCCCAGGATGGTGGCAAAAATCCACTGCTGGACGCCCACCAGCGCGAACGTCGTGTAGAGGCCGAGCCCCATCGCTCCGAGAGCCCCCACGACAAGGATCTCTGGAAGATGCCGCTCCCTGCCGCGTGGGCCGGGCGTTCGGTTCGGAGCCGCGTCGACGAGCCCGGGGCGGGTGTTTGGGCGGGGCTCGGTAGGGGAGGAGTGACCCGTATCCGGCTTCGAATCCGCGGAGTCCAGCTGCGCCAACCCCCTAACGTGCCACGGTGACGGGGAAAGCCCCAAAGCCTCCCTACCTCTTCAACCCGTGGCCGCCGGGCCGCGCGTCATGAGGATCCTCTCCGAGCGCCTCCCCATCAAGTACTTGCTTTCGGACCACGGCCTCTGCCTGGGCATCGATACAGTGCGCTGCTCTTTCCTGTTCCTTCTGCATCGTGGAGGCATCGTGCTGCAACGCCGTCCCGTCGGGGACCGGATCGTCGAGGACCTCGACTATCACATCCCGGACATCGCGATCGCCTTGCTCGACGAGTCGCGCGAAGTCCAAACGGGATCGTGACCCGGGGCGAGGTGCACCGTTGCCCGTCGTTGTCCGGGGTCCCCCTCGCTGAGGGCGCGCTCATGTCGGTCGGGTTCGGGCCACCATCTCCCACTCCGGTACCGACGACCGGGCCGGCGCGACCTTGCCGAGAATTTCCGGAGATGCCGCCGATAGACGTTCTAGTAGCCACGTACGAGTCGGCCGGGACGCTGGATCAGACGCTCACCGCCGTCCGCGCGCACGTCCCGGTCCACCACCTGATCGTCGTGGACCGTTCGAGCCGGGACGGGACGCCCGAGATCGCCCGGGCGCACGGAGCGCACGTCTACGACGATCGGATCGGTCTCGGCCGGGCTCGAAACCTGGCGCTCGCCACTGCGGATACCGACCCGGTCCTGTTCGTGGACAGCGACGTTGTGATCGAACGCCCGGATTTCTATGCTCAGGCGGTGCGCGAGTATGCTCGACCGCGGACGGCCGCGGTCGTGGGAATGTCCCTGGGCCATCGGTTCCGGTACGGTCTGCCCCTCGGACTGACGCTTGTGGGCCGCCGGTGGGCGCTGGACGCCAGGATACCGGACGCGGCCCAAGGACGAGAGACCTACTACCTCCAGCTCGCCGCCCGCCGGCAAGGGCTCGCGACCCGCTACGTCGCGGAAGCGATGGTGCACTACGGCACGTACCGCGCGGCCCCCCACTGGCCGGAGTTCCAGGGCGCGGCGATCCGCCGCTCGTCCGGCTGGAACCCGCGTGAGCTCGCGTACTCCGCCGAGGTGGTGCTGCTGATGCATCTCAACAGCCGGAAGGTCCGGAACGTCCTCTACAGCCCGGTGTTCTATCTCAAGCTCCTGCGAGGGTTCTCTGACCCCGCTCGCTGGTCACGCCTCGACCGCTCGCCGGGCCCCGCAGTTCCGACCCATGACGGGCTGTGAGCCGGACCGATCACGCTGCCGCGGGGCCCAGCTTCTCGCTCCGTAGCGTCAGCAGGAAGTGGTCGCCGAGGAGGGAGAATGGCCATCGTTCTGCGACCGCTTGATCCCAGTGGTCCAGGGCGGCGAAATGACGCCGGAACCGCTCTGCGTACGCAACCAGGTCGGACGGAGGGAGCAGGACCGGCGCCGCTGCAAGCCGTTCCCGAACGAACCACGGGGCGAAGGTCCGCTCGAAGGCCGGCGGGGAGTGGGCGTACACGTCGACGCAGAACCGGGATGACCCGACGCGTACCGGCCGCCCGGCGCGACCGAAGGCCCGGTCGAACCGGCCGGTGAGGGAGTACCCGAGCAGCTCGAACGCGCACCATCGGTTGTAGACGCCCGCGACAAAGCGGCCGCCGGGTCGGAGGAGCTCGTGGAGCGCCGGCGGGATGGGCCCGAGGTCGGCCTCGCAGTTCATCGCCCCATACGTCGAGTACGCGCCGTCGAACGATGCCGGTCCGACCTGTTCGAGAAACCGCGGCAACGCGGCGGCAGCCAGTTGCGCCGTCTGCAGGCGCTCGAAGACGCCCTCCTTTCGGGCCTTCTGCCGGACGACCTCGAGCATCCGCTCGGAGATATCGACGCAGAAGACCTCGTGTCCTTCCACGAGGAGCGGCAGGGTCTCCATGCCGGAGCCGCAGCCGATCTCCAGGAGCCGAGGAGCCCGGCCGAACGCCCTACGGAGCTCCGTCAGGGAGCGGTCGCGCAGCAGCCGATTCATCCGGTTCCCCAGGATGTGCCGGTCGTAGTCGTCCGCGATGTTGTCGAACTCGGAGGCGAGCCAGCCGTAGTATCGTTCCCCGCCGTCCGTCGGGGGTTGGGGTGCGCCGAGGCGTATGCGAAGGACTCGCGCGGGGTCTCCGTACCATCGGGCGTACTGTTCCGGGCCGTACTTCTCCCGAAACCGGTCGAGCGTCCCCTGTCTCTCCAGTGGGTCCGTGATCAGTTCCGCCGAACCTCCTGCGGTCCGGTCCGAGATCGAGAGCAGCGCGTATCCCTGGCGAAGCAACTCGACCGGCCATCGAGCCGACCGGTCTCCACCCACGAGGTAGACGACGTTCCCGTTCCGGACGAAGCCGAGGGGCACGTTCCTGCCCGGAAGTATCAACTCGAGGCTTAGCGGCTCTTCCGAACCGAGCCCCCTCCCTGACGCAGCGAGCGACGGGGCGCCCCCGCGGGTGCGGGCCGCTACCGACATGACCCACCTGGGCCCGGTCTCTCGTCCGGGCCGCTCACCACGGCCGGGATCCGTCGGGGCGTCACTCCGAAGCACATACCTGAGGCGTCTCCGAGGCCAAAGGGCGGGCCGTCGCTCCACGCTGCGCTTGCGGGGTCGGTCGAGGTGTCGCGGGGCCGCTAAAGCTCTCGCGCAGACATTCGAACTTACGCGACGCGAACGCGAGCCTGCGCCAGCGCGTCTCGACCCGGAATCGTTCGTCATGCTTGGCCGCTCTGCGGAACCGCCCGTTCCGGCGGAGCCCGACTGCCTGAAGGTACGCCGCAAGCCAGGGAAAGAGCGCCAAGTTGAGCAATCGTACTGCGAGCGGCGTTGGAGGGGCGCTTCCGTCGGAGGTGACGAGCCCCCGGTTCTGCTCTGAGTAGAGTCGAGGGATCTCATCGGCCATCCAGGAAGCGTGCGATAGCAGTGCGCGGTAGTACCCCTCTCCGCTCACGGGCCTGGCGGTCAGGGCCTCTCGCGCGAAGAGGAATCCCCGGTTACCGGCGAACTCCCTTGCGGCTTCGACGTCGTCAAGAACGAAGTTGAAGCACGGGAGAGGCTCGATGGGGGTTCCGTTCCGAATTCGCGTGATACGCAGCGTCAGGTAGACGTAGCAGAGGAACCACCACGGGGACCCCCGACGGGTCACGACGAACAGGTCGAGGTCGTCACCGCGGCCGGGCTCCCCGTAGGCAGCCGACCCGGTTACGTAGACGCACCGGGTCCACCGAAGGGCGCCGCGCAGCGGGCCGGCGAACAGCTCGTGAGCTTCCTGAAGGTACTGGAGGCCCCGGCTCGCCCGTTCGACCTCGCTCTCCGTCGCGGAATCGGGGGCGAACGCCCGCTCGCCGTTGAGGCGAGCGAGATGGGGCCGGGACTCCAGCCAGCTTCGCACTTCGGGAACCGTCGCGGGCGCTTCGTTCGGGAGGAGTCTCACGAGCTCGGGCAAGGCGACGCCGGTTCCAAACTGGGAAGCTACGCCGATGATCGTGGAGACCCGGCCTTCGACGTGAACCGGTGAGGGGTGGGCACTGGAACCTCTTAACCGGAGGGCCGAGGAAAGGCCGACCGACCCGACGGCGGTCGTGGACCGGATCCGTCGCCATCGGACGTGATCGGTGGGAGGGGGGAGGCGGTCCCAGTTCGCGAGCGTGACCGCGACCGCCTCTACCGCAGCGAGCCGAGCGAGGTGGGTCCAGCCGGTTCTCTTGGGGAGATGGGCCCGGCGGAGAAGCTCAACCGCGCGGGCGGGTGAGCGAAGCGCGTATCGGACGAAGGTGCTGGGGGCTTCGCCGAGGGCGAGCGTCACCTGATGGTTCCCGTACACGATTCGGCGTCGCTGCTCGAGATGATCCCGGACCGACCCTGGAACGTCGACCGTAACTCGTGCCTCCGGCGCGTAGAGCCGGGGACCCCCGTGCTGGGAGAGCCATACCCCGAGATAGGAGCCGTCGTTGATCGTCCCATCGGGGAGTATAGGGAACCCCGGCAGGCTGACCAACAGAAGCTCGTCCGAGAGATGGGCCCCTCCGCCGAGGCGCTGTAGCTCGAGATGGAATTCGTGGTGGAGCGACCACATCAGCCGAAGTTCCTCCGACCAGCGACCCTCCGTGCCGCGGGGGAGCACCGGGCGGCCCATCACCGCGAACGGAGCCGGGTGGTCGCGGGAGACATTCATGAGGGCGCGGACCGCCCCGACCTCGGCGCGGGCGTCCGCGTTGAGGAGGACCAGCGCCGATCCTTGGGCCCGGAAGAACACCTCTCGCAGCGCGTGGGCCTTTCCCCTGCGCTCGGGCTCGACCAGCACCCGCACGCGAGGCTCCTCCTTCGCGAGGCGTTCCGCGACCGCGACCGTGCCGTCAGTGCACCCGCTCGCAACGATCCAGAACGAGCCCCACACCGCGTCTTCGGGCAGGTCCTGGTCAAGTAACGAACGGAAGGCGGTCTCGAGTCCCCGCTCCTCGTTGTGAGCCACAATCCCCGCCGACAGGACCGTCGGGGTTGGAGCGATCTTCGCCTCCGTCGGTGGACACCCTTCGGCCAGGGCGGATGTCAGGGCCGGGTCCACCGCACCGTCCACTTCGATGGATCTCCCTCTGGTCTGGCGATGGACCGTCAGACGGTCAACGACCTCCGTGCGGGGCACGGATGGGCAAGGAACGGTGGGCGGTCCCGGGGCCGGTGGCTCGCGCGAGGAGGTCCGCCATCCGCATCTCCACAGGGTCACCTACGATAATGGTTTCAAACCCTACCGGAGTGGCATACTCCTGATCTCCACCGTACCTTCCAGCGCTCCGGGCCGCGACTCCCCATCCCAAGACGGTCCCGTTCTACGGCGCGAAGGAGTCCGGGCGCAACGCGCTCTCGAGGAGCTTGCGCTCGATCTGTGCCATCGCCTCCGAGACGGACGATTTGCTCCGATCCAGCTGTCGAGCGAGGTCCGTCAGCGAGATGCGCCGGGGCACGGCGAAGTAGCCCGCCGCCATCGCTTCGCTCAGCAGGGTGCGTTGGATCTCGCTCAACAGGGGATGGTGGTCGCGGAGGGGGTGGCTCCGTAGGGAGACGACCTGCGCCCCGGGGTCCGCCTGGCGGGCGAAGTGCAGGATGCGTCGAAAATCGCGAGCCCGAGCGACCACTTCCCACCGGATGAATCCGCCTTGGATGCGGAGCGGCAGGGGGAAGGGCAGGCGTAGTCGCCGGTAGAGGTACACCACGGGCGGGTTCCTGAAGATGATGCGGTAGAGGGACCCTTCGCCGACCTCCGCAAGGCAGTCCACGTTCACCACATCCGGATAGGCGGCGATCTCCCTTCCCCAAACCCCCGGCGGCTGGCCGCTGATCCAGTGGTCGGAGACCGAGACGTCCGTCGTGACCACGTGATGGTTGAGGATCTCCACACACTCCTTTGGATGGCGTCGGGAGAACGAGCCGGTCCAGATCTGCTCGCGGACTCGGACCCGGAGCGACGCCAGAAGTACCCGGTCCGGATCGGTACCCATGTCGGGCAGCGAGACTTTGGTGGGCGGACCCGGACGCCGGTCACGGGGCGACGGCTTCGCCCGCGTCCTGACGGGCCGGATCGCAGCGCGGGTACTACCGGACCGGCCTCGCGTTCCCTTCACGCCTTCTCCCGGGGGCGTACTGCCTTCGAAGACCGGCCCCGTCGAGCCGCATCGCCCCCACCATCCGGGTCGAGATCCGACGCATCGTTCCAGCGCCCCGCGGGGGGATCAGGCCGGGGCGAAGCGGGCAGTGAAGTGCGGCAGCCGTTCGGGCCGATAGACCATCCGGACCCCTCGAACGCCCGATCTGCGTGCGAACACGCGCCCCACCACCTCCGCCACGTAGGCCAGATGGCTGGCGGAGTAGACCCTCCGGGGGATGGCCAGCCGAACCAGCTCGAGGGAGCGGGAGGGACCTTCGGCGCTGGTGCCGAACATGAGGGCACCGACCTCCACCGCGCGGACGCCCCCTTCGCGGTAGAGCTCAACCACAAGGGCCTGTCCGGGAAGGTCCTCGTCCCCGAGGTGGGGGAGGAACCGACGCACGTCCAAGTACACGCCGTGCCCTCCGACAGGACGGAAGAACGGAACCCCAGCGTCGTCCAGCAGCGCGGCCAGGTAGCGGACCTGGCCGATCCGGTGCTCGAGGTAGGGGAGCTCGGTCGCCTCAGTGAGGCCGACCGAGATCGCCTCAAGGTCACGGCGGGCGAGGCCGCCGTAGGTCGGGAACCCCTCGAAAAGTATGACAGCCTCCTTCAGCCTCTCCGCGAGCCGGTCGTCGCGGGTCGCGACGAACCCTCCGATGTTGACCAGCCCGTCCTTCTTGGCGCTCATCGTCGCGCCCGCGGCTAGGTCGAAGAACTCGCGACCGATCTCGGGGATCGACCGGCCGCCCATTCCGGGCTCTCGTTCCCGCACGAGGAAGGCGTTCTCCGCCCACCGACACATGTCGAGGTAAACGGGCACCCGATGGGCCCGGGCTATACGGGCGACCCCCCGGAAATTCCCGACCGAGACCGGTTGGCCGCCGCCGGTGTTGTTCGTGATCGTGACCATCACGAGCGGCACCTTCTCCGGGCCGGCGTCGCTCAGCAGCTTCTCGAGCGCGGCCAGGTCGACGTTCCCCTTGAACGGGAAATCGCTCTCCGGGTCGTACGCTTCCGGGACCGCCAGGTTCACCGGCGTGGCACCCTGGTGGACAACGTGGGCCTGCGTCGTGTCGAAGTGCATATTGTTGGGAACGATCGAACCGGGCCGGCAGAGGCTGGAGAACAGGAGGTTCTCCGCAGCCCGGCCCTGGTGCGCGGGCACGATGTGGGGAAACCCGGTCAGGGAGCGCACCGTCTCCTCGAAGTGCGCGAAGTTTCGGCTTCCCGCGTACGTCTCGTCCCCGAGCATAAGCGCGGCCCACTGGCGGTCGCTCATCGCGCCCGTACCGGAGTCGGTCAGGAGATCGATCCGGATCTCGTCCGACCGTAGGTTGAACAGGTTGTAGTGGGCCCGTTTCAGCGCCGTCTCCCGCTCCTCCCGGGAGGGGTTGGGGATCCGCTCCACCACCTTGGTCTTGAACGGCTCGAAGGGGGGTCGACGCGGATCCGATTCGTTCACTCGACGCGCGACAGTCTGAGGCTATTTATCTCGGGCTCTCGGAGACGCCCAAAGCGCCGGAGCCGGCGCGGATGCTTCGGACCGCGGGCCGAGGATCTAGAACCCGTATAGGGGGATGGCCGCGATCAGGGTGGCCGGAACCGAGGCCGTATCCGTAAGTTCGATGGTGCAGGCCCCGGGCACGGTGAAACACCACGGCGGCCCCCCGTGGTAGTCGTCCACGTCCGGCGTGTTCCAGGTCGACTGGGGCTCGATGGGGCTGGGTGCCTCGAAGATCGAGTTCGGGGTGTGGATGTAGATGATGATCGTGTCACCGGGCTGGAGGATGTCCCCGTTCTGGTTGAGGGGCTCGAAGAATCCGAGCCGGTTGTAGTAGACGCCGTTGGCGCCTCCACCGTAGTTGCTCGCGTTGAACGTGGCGCAGCTCGCGAGCTTGGGTGCATTAGCGGAGAGGTTCGACTGGCTCTCTCCGGGGAACCAGGACATCGCCGCGAGCGACCCCTTGACCAGGTCGTTGCTGATGTAGGTGGGGGTCAGGTTCGTGCAGACGAAAGCGAACTGAACCGCCGCGAGGGGGATGATCCGGGAGACCTGAGTGATGATGATCTGGCTTACGTTCATCTGGTTGTAGTGACCCGTATTCCCGTTCTCGCACTCGTTGGTCCAAGCGTTCATGTACGTGTTCCAGCGAGGGTCGCCGGACCCGTTGCCGAGGTAGTAGCTGGGCAGGTTCGGAAGGTTCGGATAACAGTCCGTGGGGTCGCCCCACGCGGGCAATCGGAGGTTGCTGACCACACTGTAGCCGATGGACGGCGGCGAGGTGGGCAGCGGAATGCGGATCGCGTAGAGAACGCCGACCAGAACGACGGTGATCGCAACGAGGAAGACGGCGGAAATGATCGTGCTGACGCCACGGCGACGGTTGGATCGGCGCGGTCGGCGGCGCATCATGGCAAATACATTGTCAGCTCCTGCTCTTGAACTCTTGGGCTCGGACTTCGGTTCCCGGAGGCGGCGACGCCCCCCCCCAAGCTGATTCCATGGCCCCCTGGGGCGGTGTCGGCCAGACCGCTACATGGCGTGCGATTGCCGATTCCCCGATAGGGACGGGCGAGCCTCGGCGGGCTCACCGGCCTTGGGCCGTACCGAGCCGCCTACGGGTGGACCCGCGGTCCTGCCGGCCCGGCCGATTCACGGCGATGTCGCATTGAAGTACAGCGCCATCCCGGCGGGGCCAACGTCGGGGATGGAAGCGGCGTACACGAACGCGGCCAAGTTCATCTCGGCGCCCGGAGTGAACCCCACTCGGATCGTCACTTCCGAGTAGCTGGGAGAGCAACAGACCACCCGCGACAGCGTGAAGAGGGCCGGGTCACTTCCTCGGGTGGTCACGGTGAAGTTGGAGAGCGTCACATACGCCGATGCCGAACTGGTGACGTTAAAGTAGAACCAGAACCCGGACACGGCGGGCGTGTAGTTGTAGTCCGTGGTAGGGAGGGTAGGGCAGGGCCCGCAGAGGTCCTTCCCATCGAGCGCCGCGAAGTACCCACTCGACGCGCCGTTGTAGGTCACCGACGAGTAGACGGCGCTAATGGTCTCGTTGTAGGGGTTGGGGCCGGGTCCGGAGTGCCCTCCACCCCCGCCGCCACCGCCCCCGCTCGAGGGGGCGGAGGCATACCAGAACCAGTTCGTGGCCGCCCCGACCGCCAAAACGATCACGACCGAAGCAACCGCCGCGATGACGAGCGGCCATTTCGCAGAACTGGCTGCCCTCTTGGAGCGACGGAGCCGATAGCCTCCCGGGGACCGGTCGGCAACTGCGGGCGAGGTGTTGGCGATCACGAGAACGGCGCGCGTCTCCTCGGGAAAGTGATACCGAGCTCTCGGGCGATAATACTTGCCTCGTTGGCGAAGGGGCCCGGACCCGGGTCGCAGGGCCAAGCGGCACCACGGGTAGCAGAGTGTCTCCCGCCGTGTCGACCCGCCTACGGAACCGAGCCTCAGGGTCGAGGGGTGCCTAGCGGGACCCGAACGAAACATTCTTTGAAGGGAGCACCCCTCGACTACCCATTGACCGGTGCCTTAGTCGTGGCCGCTGCGGTCGTCGTGCTCCTGCTGACGGTTCCGGTCGCGCAACCAAGCCTCGCCGCTGCCGGGCCCTCCGGCACGGTTGCCCGGACGATGACCGAGGTCGTCCCAGTGGGGGTCTGGCCGACGTATATGCAGAACCCCGAGCGGACCGGCGCGAACTTTGCGGAAAACACGATCGCCCCTTCGAACGTCTCGGGCCTCCTTCCGGTATGGTCGCTCACCTCGAACGGGTCGGATTTCAGTGCCCCGATCGTCGTGAACGGCACGGTCTACTACGGGTCCTGGAACGGGTACGAGTATGCCGTGAACGGCGGTACCGGCAACGTGCTTTGGAGCCACTACCTCGGAACGGACCCTGCCTGCGGAGGGTACACGCCCATGGGGATCTCCTCCACTGCCGCGTACGCCGCCGATACGCTGTATCTCGGCGGTGGGAACGGGTACTGGTATGCGCTCAACGCCACGAACGGCCACACCGACTGGGAGTACTTTGTCGGCAACGGCTCGGACGGCTTCTATGACTGGGCCAGTGCCCTAGTCTACCACCATTCCCTCTACATCGGGATCGCCAGCTGTTTCGACGAGCCGCTCGTCCCGGCCGGACTCCTCGACCTGAACGTCAGCGGCGCGTCTCCGACCCTCAGCGAGCGGTTCAACACCACCCCGCCGAATCTCACGGGGGAATCGCTCTGGACAACGCCCGCGCTCGACCCTCAGAACAATACGCTCTGGCTCTCGACCGGGAACGAGAACCCACCCGGGTATCCGCTCTACGCGAACGCCATCATCGGGCTGAACGCCACGACGCTGAACGTGAGCGGGTCCTGGCAAGTGCCGAACGTCCAAGGGGAGGACTCTGATTTCGGGTCGACCCCCACGCTCATCCAGGCCGGCCCCGGCGCCCCTCTCGTCGTAGCGTCCAACAAGAACGGAGTCGCCTACGCGCTCAATCGGAGCAACGTCAGCGCGTCAGGGTCTTGGGCCCCGGTGTGGAACCTGAGCACTGGGGGTGGGTTCTCGGGGGGCGCCTTCGATGGCCACATGCTCTACCTAGCGGGTGGAAACACCGTCAACGCAGTCTACCCGGCGAACGGGACAGTGGCCTGGACCGCGGGGATGGTCGGTGGTGGCACGATCCTCGGGTCGCTCTCCTGGGCGAACGGCCTCGTGTACGCCGCCGGTGGCTCGTATATCGAAGCGATCGATGCCGCGAACGGGACCGTCCTTTGGAACCACACTCTGCCGGGAGGCGACTCCGGCGTCACGGAGCCGGTCGTTTCCAACGGTCGCCTGTACGTCGCCTCGGGAAATTACGGAGCCTACGGGAACCTGACGGCGTTCGGCCTCCCGCTGCTCGCGAACGCTTCGGCCTCGAAACTCAACGGTTCCGCGCCGTTCCGCGTCAACTTCACTGCCCAGGCGCACGGGGGAATGACTCCGTACTCGTTCCGATGGACGTTCGGGGATGGGGGTACCGCGAGCGGACCGTCCACCAGCCACACCTACGCGTCGGGCGGGACGTTCACGGTCCGGGCCTGGGTCAACGATTCGTCCAACGGCTCGAAGATGTTCGTCTGGCTGGTGACGGTCACCGGCGGGTCCAGCTCTGGATCGGGATGGCTCGCGGTCCTTGCGCTGATCGTGGCCGTTGCGGCGGTGACGATCGTCGTGGCTGTCTGGAGAACACGTAGGCGCCCGGGCCCCCCGGAGAACAAAGTCCATGTTTGAGAGTCTGCCCCGGACGGCCGCGGACCGGTCGTGACCGTCCGACAACGGGGAATCCTCAGCGTGACTCCGCATCGACCCCGCTGGCCGGATCTCGGGAGTGAGCCTGGACCGGATGTTTTCAAGGGGTATCCACAGGCCCACTCCGACCCAAGCTGGCGGTGAACCAGTTGGCCCATATCTCCGTCTGGGTGCGCGCCGGCAGCACGGCGGACACGGTTGCCTGGGACGAGTGGCGCAAGCGCTGGGTGGTCTCGTGTCGTGCCCCCGCGGTCGGAGGACAGGCGAACCGTGCGGTCGCCGCCCTTGTCGCCGACTGGCTGGGGCTGCCCCACTCGAGCGTCCACTGGATCCGGGCGGGTACCTCGCGGGCGAAACTGCTCGGGGCGGACGGGATTCACGACGCAGAGGCCGCGAACCGGCTGCGAGCCCACGCGATCGAGCGATAGCCCCGGGTCAGCGGCGTCTGGGTCGCGGGCCTCGAGTGGCCGAACGGTTCCGACCCGCCCGCCTAGACCGCGCGCCACGAGACGGTCGCTTCCGGCGAAGAATGGTCGCGGGCGAGGGCAGGGCGCCGGGCCAGGCGGGGCCGCACACCCCCAGCCAGACCCCGTCGGGGTCCTTCACGTAGAGCAACTGGTACGGCCCGTCCACGTAACCGACGGCCGGCCTTCCCCCGGCGCGAACGGCCTTCCGAAGCCATCGAATCGGATCCGACACGAAGAACCCGAAGTGGTCGAACTCGGTGCCGGGGTGGAACGGTTCGTAGAACGGGTTCCCCTTCGCATAGAAGTTGAGCTCGAGCCGGTGGGTGGAGCCTGGGAAGACTAGGTGGACCCACTTACCCCCGTGGGAGAACTCCCCCCGCGTCACCACTCGGAAGCCGAGCGCCCGATAGAACCGGAGCGATCGGGAGAGGCTTCGGACACGGATCCCGGAGTAGACGAAACGCACCTGGTCCGCCATCGGCTACCGGATGGGCCCGCTTTCATAAACCCTGCCCGGGAGGCCCTCCCGCCATGGTCCAGCGCAGGGCCGATAGCCCCAGGCGCCGCCAAGCGCGTATAACGACTCAACGTGTACGCCCTCCTGTGAAGGCTAGGCGGTACCGGCTCGCCTTGGCGGTCGGGGTTACGGTCCTCATTCTTCTCGCCGGGTTCCTGTCCGGTAGTGGTTGCGCTGCTACGTCGGGGCAGGCTACCGCCGTCCTCGACGTGGGCCCCCCTGCACCGGGCAAGGCCCCCGTGAGCCCCCTGGCGGGGTACCAGGTGACCGCGCCGCCGGCCAGCGCTCCGGCTTCCGTGCCCGTCGGCAAGACCCCCGGACGCCCGACCTACGACCCGAAGAACGGGTACCTGTACGTCCCGAACAGCGGTGGGGCGAATGTGACCGTGGTCAACGGAACCTCCGTCGTGGGCTCGATAAACGTCGGAACCGGGCCGCAGTTCGGCGCGTTCGACAGCAAGAACGGCTACGTCTACATGCCCAACTTCAACACCAGCAACGTGAGCGTGCTCTCCGGGCTGACGGTCGTGACCTCGATCCCCGTAGGGACAGCTCCGTGGTCTGCCGAGTTCGACCCTGCGACCGGATGGGTCTACGTGCCGAATTCGGGCTCCGGCAACGTGAGCGTGATCAACGGCACGACCGTGGTCGGCTCGGTCAACGTCGGAGGCAATCCGCGATTCGCCGGCTACGACCCCGCGGACGGGTTCCTCTACGTTCCCAATCCCGATACCTCGTCGGTGAACATTCTGAACGGCACCGTCTCGCTGGCGGCGCCGGTCGTCGGGGAGAATCCACAGTACCCCGTCTACGACGGCGACGCCAACGCCGAGGTCGTGACCAACTACGGCGCAACCTCTGTGACGACGCTCCACGGGCTCTCGGTGATCGGGTCGGCGTGGGTAGGGTTCTATCCGACCTCGGTCACCTACGACTCGGGAAACGGCTTCCTGTACGTGGCCGCGACCGGCGGCAACAACGTGAGCGTTCTCAACAACACGAACTTCCTCGCCTATGTTCCCACGGGAACCGGCCCCGAGTACATGGCCTACGACAGCGGCAACGGCGACGTGTACGTCGCCAACGACGGCTCGGACTCCGTGACCCTGATCCAAGGCACCACGGTCGTGGCGACGGTCAACGTCGGGTCCGTGCCGGAGTTCGCCGTGTACGACCCTGGCAACGGGGATGTGTACATTTCCAACACGGGTTCCGACAACCTCAGCGTCCTCGCGACACCGCGGAGCTATTCCGTCGAGTTCACCGAGAACGGTTGGGCGGGAAGTGCGAACTGGAACGTGACGCTGAACGGGGTCACCAACCGCTCGAACACGTCCACGGTGGGGTTCGAGGAACCCGACGGGAACTACTCGTTCGTGGTCAGCGCCCAGTACTACCTGGCGAACCCGCCGACGGGCATGGTTCACGTGAACGGCACAGGGATATCGAGGGTCATCGATTTCACCTACGTACCCCCGCCGATGTTCACGGTGACGTTCTCGGCGTCGGGTCTCGCTGCGGGCACGAACTGGTCGGTGACGCTCGGTGCGAAGACCCTCAGCACGAACGTGACCTACCTCATCTTCTCCGTGCCGAACGGGACGTTCGGCTTCACCGTGCAACCACCTCCGGGGGACTCGGTGGATCCCGGTACCGGGTCGGTGGTCGTGAACGGAACGGCCATGGTCGTGTCGGTCGCGTTCGAGGGTCTTTCGTCCGGAAGTGGCTCGCAAAGCCTTTTCGGGCTGCCGACCGTGGAGGCCTTGGAGCTCCTCACCGGGGTCGCGCTCCTCGCCTTCGGGGCCGTGATCCTGGTCCTGACGCTGGTCCGGCGCCGCAAGAAGGAGCCGCGGACGCCGCCTGAGTAGACGGTCCGCTACACGGGTGAGGCGGATCGCCTCAGCCCGCTGGCCTCAATACTGCCCGCCGGTTCGGATTCCCGATGGCGAGCCGGCTGACCGTCCAGGAGACGTTCTACTACGACGCGAGCCCCGCGAAGGTCTTCGCCGCCTTGACGGAGCCGAAGAAGCTCTCGCGATGGTTCGTCCGGCGGGCGGAGATTACGCTGGCTCCGAACGCCCCGTTCACCTTTGTCTGGCGTGGCGGGTATTCGCTCCGGGGGAGGGTGAAGACAGTGGTCCCGGGTCGATCGCTCTGCCTTTCCTGGCCCGACCGGTTCGGGAAGGGGAGGGCCTTCCTTACCGAGGCTCGGTTCGACCTGCGAAAGAAGGGGCGCGGCACCGTTCTCAAGATCACACACAGCGGGTTCAAGTCCGGGCCCGCGTGGGTCCGCCTCCACGGCGCCGTTCAGGCCGGCTGGGCGTACCACCTCCTGAATCTGCGAGCGCACCTCTCCCACGGGGTCGACCTGCGGGTCGACCAAGACTCGATCGCGTGAACCGTGGGTACCGGCATGACTCCTTCCCGCCGAGGTGGTCTCCGTGGTCGCCCTCGTCCTGGAGTCTCGGGAGAGCATCGAGCTCAGTGGGGGAAGACGTACGAGCGTACGCCGTACCGGGACCTGCCGTGGTTCTCTCCCCGACCGTATGGATGGCTCCGCCGGGCGGTCGCCGAGCACTGGTTCCGGGTCGGAACGCGCGTCCTCGACGTGGGGTGTGGAGCCGGCACCAATTCGCTGTTCCTGGCCCGGGCGGGCTACCGCGTGAGCGGGGTCGACCTCGCCCCTCTCGCGATCGAAGCGGCCCGGCGCCGCGCGCACCGGCTCGGTCTCCGTGTGGATTTCCGTGCCGAGGACGCGCTGCGTATGCCCTACAGGGAGCGGACCTTCGGGGCCCTGGTCGACGTAGGCTGCTTCCACACGCTCCCAATCCCGCTTCGCACCGCCTACTCGAGGGAGCTCGGGCGTGTGCTGCGCCCTCGAGGATCGTACCTTTTATCCTGGGTCGCCCGGGAGACGGTGCAGAAGCTCGGACCCCCGCACCGCCCGTCCCTCGAGGAAGCGGCCGCCGCGTTCGAGGAGGAGTTCGTCTTTCGGAAGACCGAGTACGAGGCGAGGAGCGGGGGTGGGTTCGCGGTGTACCACGCCCTCCTCGAGCGACGGTCCTCGCCCCGACCCCCGCCCCGGTAGGGGCGGTCGCGAGAGGTCCCCGATCTACGGTGGCGTTCGGGAGCCTGCCCGATCGGACGGAGAAAGCAAGCACTCCGCCGGAAATCGGCTCGTGGCGGCGAGCGTGACGGATATATCCGAGGAGAGGTACCCTCGAACGTGACGCCTCCCGCCGAGATTGGACCCAACGCTATCAGCGAGCTCCTCGGCCAGACGCCGATCTTCTCGGAGCTCTCCGACCGAAACCTGAAGTCGCTGGGCAAAGAGGTGAAGGTCCGGTATCTCGACCCCGGCGAAACCGTGGTGAAGCGGGGAGAGGCCGGGATCGGATTCTACCTCATTCTGGCGGGCGAGGTCGAGGTCCGCAAGGGGACCCGCGCGCTCGCCCGGCTCGGTGCGGGCCAGTTCTTCGGCGAGATGTCGCTCTTCGACAGCCAGCCCCGGTCGGCCGACGTCGTCACGACACGCCCGACCGCGGTCGGCGTGCTCTCACGCTGGGAACTCGACGCGTTCGCAGAGACCCACCGCGGTGTGTACAAGGGGATGCTGCTCGAACTCGCCCGTCGCCTCCGCGAGACGAACAAGTCGCTCTCCGAGTAGGCCGTCTCCGGCCCTCCACAGATTCGCCCACCAGGGCGCTCGGTCGGGCGGTTGGCCCTGCTGCCTCCGTGCCACGGTTTCGGCTCGGTGGCACTTCGTCAACTTTGTGAACGGAAGGGTTCATGAACCGCCGCCGCGTTGGCCGCTCGATGACGCCGCTCCCGCTGGCGTTCCCGGCGCCGAATGGCTACTCCGGTCCGAAGCGGGCCACCCTCCTCTTTCTCAAGCGGTCCCCCGACGCCTCGCTCGCCGAGGTCGCGCGTGAACTCGGTACCTCCAAGGTGGCCGCCCTCCGCCACCTCGCGTCCCTGGAGAACGACGGCCTCGTACACCGAGCTTACCGGCGAGGAGGCAAGGGACGGCCACCGGCGATCTTTCGGCTCGCACCGTCCGCAGATCGACTGTTTCCGGAGGCCTACACGCAGCTCGCGCTCGCCGCCCTCGGCTTCATCGAGAAGCTGGAGGGTCGGAGCGGCGTGGTGCGCATGCTAGAGGAACGCGCCCAGGAACTCCGCAAAGCCCATGGGCCGCGGCTCGGTTCGCCAGTACTCGGCGAGCGAGCCCGAGAGCTGGCACGCATCCGCGACGAGGAGGGATACATGGCCGCCCTTCGCCGGCCGGCCCCAGGAACCTTCGAGCTCATGGAACACAACTGCCCGATCCTTGCCGTGGCCAACGCCTATGGTGAGGCCTGCGACGTGGAGCGACGGCTGTTTCGGAACCTGCTCCGAGCCGACGTCGCCGTGAGCCATCGCGTCGTGGCGGGGGATCCGGTCTGCCGATTCCTGATTCGGGCGAGCCGGTCCAACCCAGCTCCGTGACCGACGGGAACGTCGGCCCGCCGCCGACTTCCGAGGGTCCCGGCCCTCCGGTCTCAAGGACGCCTGCCATCGACAATCGGCTCCCCGAGGACGAGCACCGGCGAGGTGGGTGGCTCGAGCTGTTTCACAACCGTCGGTTCCTGCTGCTCGAAGCCACCGGTTCGTTCGCGGGGGCAGGTTATGCCGTCTACTCGGTATCGATCCTGTTCTTCGCGTACACGGTCACCCACAGTCTCGCTGTCGCCGGCGCGGTGCTGTTCATCGAGTACGGGGTGTACACCGCCACGTTCCTGGTCGCGCCGCTCGTGGACCGTGCTCGCGACAAACGAACGATCCTCCTTCTGTGCTATCCGGTCCAGGCGGCGGCCGCCGGAGGGCTCGCGGTGGGCATACGAACCGCCACACTCTCCGTTCCCGTCCTCCTCGCACTCGTCCTGGTCCTGGCCGTTCTGTGGGACTTCGTCTGGGCGGTGTTCATGATCGCGCCTCGGATCGTCGTGGAGAAACGGCAGCTGTTCGTCGCGGACGGTGTATCCAGCGTGGTCTCCGTCGGTACGACGATCGGAGGCTATGCCGGTGGAGGGGCCCTCCTGTACTTCGTCGGTTCCGAGGGCGGGGCCGTCGCGTACGTGGTCCTGCTAGCGCTTGCGGCGGCCGCGGCGATCCCCCTCTCGCTGCGAATCGATTCGCCCCCAACGACCCGGTTCTGGGAGACGTTCCGCCGCGGCTGGGATTCGTTTCGGGGCTCTGTCGGCCGCTCGCTCCGCAGATTCTCCGCCCTGGAGTCGCTGTACGGCTTCTTCTCGGCGATCCCGCCCCTCCTGATCACGGCCATCGCGTTCCAACGGTTCTCGGACCCTGCGGCGGTCTACGGCCCACTCGTGACGGCGGAGACACTCGGCGGCGCGGTGGCCGGGATCGGCCTCGGACATCTGAACCCGCGCCGCGCTGTGGGCATTCTCCTCGTAGCTGCCCCGGTCATCGGGGGGCTTGCGGTCCTGGCCCTTGTCCCGAGGATACCGTCCGTCCTCATTGTGGGTCTCATCCTGGCCGTCGTCGGGGCCGCCTTCTCCGTTCGGTACACCGCCAAGTACACCTGGGTCCGCGCGTCATTTCCAGCGGAGCAGCTCGGCCGAGTGACCTCGAACCTCTACTTCTTCACCGGGGTCGCCGGGTCGGCGGCCGTCCTGCTGGTGGGCTGGTCGACGGGCTACCTCTCGCTGGCGCGCCTCGAACTGATCGATGGCGTGGGCCTGATCGTGGCCGGAATGGTGGCAGTGTCGATCCCGTTCGTTCGGCGGCTTTCGTTCTGAGGGGTGAAGACGTGACCCTGAGAGCCGAGACGACCCCAGAGAGGAATCGCTGGGGCCAGGGCGTACCCCTGAAGTCCGGGGAAGGTAACTTCGAGGCGTACCTTTACATGTGACCGACACTGCGCGTCCAACATGTCACCCAAGAAAGTGAAGGTCTCCGGGAAACAGCTCAGCGCCCAGGATTGGGTGCTGGACACTCTCCGCGCGCTTCGCGAGGGGGGCCGCCTCTCGACTACGCGGATCGCGAAGAAGATTGCCAAAGCCAGCGGCCGTTCGTTCCACGAGAACTCGGTCTACAACGCGCTGCGCGCCCTGGTCCGACAGGGAACGATCGGAGTGGCCCGCGCCGGCCGAGAGAAGCTCTACTTCCTCCGGGAGTCCGCGCCCCGCGCGACTGCGGTCAAGGCGTCGACCCCCAGGGTCGCGACCTCGCCCGCGGCACCGACCCCCAACGTCGCGATCGGCGCTCTCCCACACCGACTCGGTCTCGGAGACATCCTAGTGCTCCGGATCGACAACGGGATCGTCCTGAGTGCGACCAACCTTCACGGCAAACTGGTCTTCGAACGACACAGTCTAACCGCGTAGTCCCGGACACCGAGCGCCGGGCCTGCTATTGGGCCGGGCCGGGGCCGGCCCCCCGGCGCCCGGGTCGAACGGCTGCTGTGGGTCAGTACGCGTAGCTGTAGCTGGGGCTCACGACCTTGCCCCCGTCCACGATGAGGTAGTCCTTCTCGAGCGGACGCCCTTCCAGGAACCGACCGACACAGTCGCGGACCCCTTCGGCATACCTCTTCTGCGCCTCGAGAGAAGTTCCCGAGACGTGGGGGGTCATGGCGTGGTTCGGCATCGTCCTCCATGGGTGGTCCCGCGGCGCGGGCTGGGGGTACCATACGTCCCCCGCGTAGCCGGCGAGATGGCCGGACTTGAGGACCTCGACCAGGGCGTCGGTGTCGACAATCCGTCCACGTGCGGTGTTCACGAGGTAGGCACCCTGCTTCATACGGCCGAGCCGCTGCCGGTCGAACAGCCGCTCCGTCGCGGGCGTGAGAGGGGAATTGATGGTGACCACGTCGCAGATCGCAAGCATCGGATCCAGCGGCATGTACCGGACGCCCAGGACCTGTTCCTCAACGGCTCCTAACCGCCGGTTGTCGTAGTAGAACGTCCGGACGTCAAACGGCTTAAGCCGAGCCGCGACTCGCTGACCGATCCGTCCCAGGCCGACGATCCCGACGGTCTTGTCCTCGAGGTCGTGCGACCGGGCGGCGATCTTCCCGATGTCCCACCCTCCCGCGATCACTTCTTGGTAGGAGGGAATGAAGTTCCGGACCAGCGCGAGGATCTGCATCACCACATGCTCCGCGACGCTGACCACGTTGCTCCCCGTGATCTCGGCGACCGTGATCCCGCGCTCGGCCGCTGCCTTGAGGTCGAAGTGGTCGGACCCGACGCCCGCCGTGAGCAGGAGCTTGAGGTTCGGGGCCCGCGCGATGCGCTCGCGGGTGATGTACGCTGGCCAGAACGGCGTCGCGATCAGCACGTTCGTAGTGGGCAGATGCTTGTCGAGCTCGGCTCCGGTGTCGGTGAGCGCGACCAGCTCATGCCCCCCGGCCTCCAGCATCGGCCTAAGACCCAGCGCGTTCTCCGCGCATCCGAGCAGCTCGGGGACTTCCTTCGCGTACTTCCCGCCGGGATATAGGACCACCACGATCTTCGCCATGTTCTTCTGTTTCCGACGAGGTCTCGGCCCGGTCGCGCGGGGCCCCCGCAACAATCTCACGCACGGCCGTCGGGCCGCAGGCTGACGCGTGAGATGCTCAGTGGCGTTCGGCCGCGCTCCCCACCGCTCCCTCGACGGGTACCGGGACGGCGACCCGGCCGGAGGTTATAGTCATTCTCGGGGCGGTCCATGAGCGTCTCGCGGCCGTCGATGAGCAACCCCTGCTTCCGAGAGAGCCGACCGCGATCGGTTCGGCCCCCGTAGGGGTTTCGAGAGGACCGGCCGGGCGTCCAGGGGCGACGTCAGCCCGCTGGGTGATCGCCGCGCTTGGTCTCACCGCGATCTCGCGCCGCGGCCCGGCCGCTCGAGGGCGTGCCGGTCTCCAGCTGGGGCAGCACACCGCCGGAGCGGAGGGCATCGCCGGTGATGGAGTCCAACCGCTCGAGGAGGTCGATCGCCTCCCTCCCTCGAGGGGTGATGCGATAGGCATCCGACTCGTGGGAGAGAAGTCCGTCGTCCTGGAGCTTGCGGAGGTGAAAGGAGAGCTTCGGGGACTCGTCGTCGAGGCCTGCGGCGGCCATCGCCTCGCCGAACGTGCACGGGCCCTGGGCAGCGCGGCGCAGGACCGCACGGCGGAGGGGGTTCGCGAGCGATTCGAGCGTCCCGTGCGTGCTCTGGGCGGACGCCGCCGCTCTGAGCTCGAGCACGTCGCCGGCGGACAATCGCATAGGGTCGAACGTCAGGAGCAACGGCCCTTTGTCGCCGACCTTGGCTCGCAGCGCCCTCACGAGCGATACGATGTCCTCCCGCCGGTGGGTCGCGAACAGGCGATCGACGCTCTCCAGGACCACCGCAACGCGGGTCCGGGCATCGACGAACGTATCGACGTCCTCTCGAATGCGGTAGGGATTGCCGAAGTCCGGTCGTAGGACCGTGACCCCGTCTCGGGACGGGACCGGACGGTCGGTGATCAGGAGCACCTCGCGATGGTCTGCGCTCACCCACTTCCGGATCAACGAGGTAGGGTCGGCCCCCGGGCTCCCTTCCTCGGCGTAGCGCAGTTCGCGGGCGGCCGCGTCCAGGACCCGGTGGATCTCCCGGATCTCGAACGGCTTGCGGACGTAGTCGAACGCGCCCTGCTTCATCGACTCGACCGCGGTCTCGACGGTAGCGAATCCCGTCAGCACGACCACGAGCGTGCGCGGCCAGCGATGGCGCACCTCCTTCAGCAGCTCTAGCCCACCCTGCCGGGGCATTTTGAGGTCGGTCAACAGGACGTCCACGTCCCGCGCCTCAAGCTCGGTGATCGCCTTCACGACCGAGGGGCTGTTGACGACCTGGTGGCCGTCCTCGTCGAGAAGCCGCGTGAGCTCCTCACGGAAGACGGTGTCGTCGTCCACCACCAGGATTCGCACGACCCGCCGACCCTCGGGCGCACAAAATGGTTTCCGCAACGCGGGGACCCCTCGCTCGGAGCGCCCGACCCCCGTTCCGAGGCGGAGCGTCGCCACCTGGCGCGCGGCGGAGCCGCACCTACGTCGTCGTGGTCCAGTCCGGCGCCACCGCAACGATCGGCTTCGAAAGCGAGGGAGGTTCGGCCGGTTTCTCGGCGTCGTCCGAGGGTCCCCGAGCAGCCTCGGTCCGCCCGCCTGACAACGGGAGCGAGATGACGAAGCAGGCGCCCGCGCCGGGCACGTTCCGGGCGCGGATCGTGCCGTGGTGGGCCTGCAGGATGCCGTGGCAGATTGCGAGTCCCAGTCCGGTCCCCTTTCCCTCCTCCTTCGTCGTGAAGAACGGCTCGAAGATATGCGGTAGGGCCTCCTCGGGGATCCCGGGGCCGGAGTCGATGATCTCCACCTCCGCGCGATCGTGCAATCGACGGACCTCGATCACGATGCGCCCACCGTGCTCCAGCGCCTCGTACGCGTTGTTGAGGATGTTCGTGACCACCTGGACGAGCTGGCTCCGGTCGCCCGAGACCGGCACCGGCCCGAACGGGTAACGCTCCTCCACCTCGACGTTCACGGGCTGCTTTCCCCGGAGGAACGAAACCGTGTCCCGAGCGACCGCGACCAGGTCGAGGTCTGTCACCCGCGGCTCGCTGCGGCGGGCGAAGTCCAGCAATCCCCGGACGATGTCGGCCGCGATGCGCGCCTGCTCGGCGATCGCGTCGACGCGACCCAAGGTCGCCGGGTCGGTGGACCGGCGGCGGAGGCCTTCCGCGATTAGCATGATGTTCGCGAGCGGCGTGTTGATCTCGTGCGCGACGCCCGCCGCGAGCTGGCCGATCGAGGCCAGCTTGTCGGCATGCACGGCACGACGTTCCCACGATCGCTGCTCCGTGAGGTCGACCGCGACCCCGAGGTAGTGCGAGGTCGCCCCCGACTCGTCCCGCGCTGCGGAGATCGTCAGGAACACCGGTCGCTCGCGCCCCTTTCGGTCGCGGTTGAGGACCTCGCCCGACCAGCTTCCACGGCGGGCATCGGTGAGGTCCTCCCACATCCGCGTGTAGACCTCCGGGGGAGTGCTGTCGCTGCGGACGAGGCTCGGCTTGCGGCCGATACATTCCGCGCGGGAGTACCCGTAGATCCGCTCGAACGCCGGGTTCACGTCGAGGAGGATACCGGCTCGATCCGTGACCTCCATCGCGTTCGTGGAGGTCAAGAACGCCGAGTAGAACAGCCTCGCCCGTTCGTGCTCGGCCACCCGTTCTGTTACGTCGTGGAGTACCGCGATGGCGCGGGGAGGGCCTCCCGACCCACGCGGCAGCGCCTGGACGCGTACGTCCACGTAGAGGACCTTCGAGCGGTCGCCACTTCCTGTGGGGACGGAGCGGAGGGTGGCCGACACCCCATCCCTGAGCGCTGAGGTGAGGGCCGAGCGGATCGCCGGTGAGAGGACGCCGTCCTCGGATCGTGCCGTCGGGGCCTCCGGGCCGCCCGCGGCAGGACCGCCACCGATGACCGAGAGGTACGCGCGGTTCGCCCAAAGGAGACGGAACGGAGGGTCGTAGAGACCGATCCCAACGGGCGCCTCTTCGAGGAGGAGACGGAGCGACTCGGTCTCCGACGCCGGCAGCGTCATGCCCCTACGAAGGCGGACCCGGGTTGAAAATGACAACGCCTCACCGCCGGCGCCCCGAATCTTCGGCCGGCCACCCGTGGAGGAGCCGCGAACCCCCCCGGTGGGGGGTCCCGGCGCGAGCCGGGTCCCCGGGTTTGTCAACCCGAGTTTACACCGCGTTCATGCCCGCGAAGCGGTCTGGATTCCCTTGTGCCCAGCGGTACGATCCTGGTAGTCCGCGAAAACCCGAGCCTCGCTTCTGCCCTCGCCGACCTCTTCCAGGCGGACGGATTCATGGTTTCCACGGTTCGTTCCCTCGAGGAGCTGAACCGTGGCCTTCCGGGAGCGCTTCCCCCCGGCGCGGCGATCGTCGTCGTGGCATCCAAAGGGTTCGACAGCCCGTCCACGCGCGAGTGGGCGACGGGGAAGTGGAACGACACGGACCTGGTGCTGATCGGCGCGCGGGACCCGGGCCTGCGCTCGCGGGGGCGGTTCCACGTGGTTCGGCTGCCGCTGGTACCGAGGGAGCTGCTCCGCATGGTCCGCTCGCTTCTCGAGAAAGCGCCGGCGCCGTCGGACGTCCTGGCTCCCACCGGCTGATACCTCGACTCCTTCCCGCGCCCTGCCGGGAGACCGTGGCGGATCGGCGTGCGACCGGCCGCGGGGGAGTTCTCCGAGGCTCGGCTGGTTACTGACCCGCCCGACGGTTCAGGAGGCCTTTTCCAGGACCTGAAGCCGTTCCCAGTCGTTCTGGACTTGCTGCTGGATCAGCCCGATGTCGTGGTCGGTGAGGTGCGCGAAGCGCCCCTGCTGATGGAAGTAGTCGGCCACGGGCTTGAGAGCCCCGCCCTTTCGGGTGATGTGATACTTCCCCGCCTCGACCTCGTAGAGCGGGAACAGGCCGCTGTCGGTGGCCAGACGCCCCAGTGCGATGGTCTTCTCGGAGGAGTACTTCCATCCTGGGGGGCAGGCGGTGAGCGCGTGGAAGAACCGAGGGCCGTCGATCGTGCGGGCCTTCTCGACCTTGCGCAGGAAATCCTCGGGGAAGGAGGGGTTGATCGTGGCCGCGTAGGCCGGGTGGTGGGCGAGAACGATCCCCATCATGTCCTTCTTGGCCTCGGTCTTTCCGTGCCCGGACCCCGACACGGGCGTCGTCGTGGTCCACGCGCCCGCGGGGGTGGCGCCGCTCCGCTGCACGCCGGTGTTCATGTACGCCTCGTTGTCGTACATGACGTAGATCGCGTTCGTCCGCCGCTCGAGCATCCCGCTCAGGGATTGGAGGCCGATGTCCGCCGTTCCGCCGTCCCCCGCAAATCCGACGACGTTCAGGTCCTTGAAGCCCATCGCATCGGCCGCGGCCCGGAGCCCCGAGATCGAGGCGCCCGTCGCCTCGATCGGACAATCGATCATCCCGACGCCCAGGGCGGTCGTCGGATAGGGCGTCCCGATCACGGTCCAGCAGCATGCCGGAACCGAGACGATAGTACGGGAGCCGAGCCCCTTGAGGAGCAGACGCATCGTGAGGGCCGGCCCGCAGCCCGGGCACGCCGAGTGACCGGGGTGCATCAGTTCCTGCGCCGGGATCGTGAGCTTAGCCATGGACCGGCAACCCCCGTGTTTCCTCGAGGTCCGCCCACGAGGTCTCAGCACCCTCCCCGGCGGCCAAGGCGTCGAACATCCAGCGGACCTTCCCCGGCGTGACGTCCCGTCCGCCGATCCCTGCTACGAAGCTCGAGACGAGAGGGCGGTGCGGGGACGCGTACAGCGCCGCGCTGACCTCCGTGGCCGCGGGTCCCATCGCCCCGAAGCAGTACGACCGGTCCACGACGCCGAGCCGGTCGACGCCTCCCGCCAGGCTGCGGATCTCCTCTGCCGGGAATGGGCGGAAGAGGCGGAGCTTGGCGAGACCGACCTTGCGCCCTTCCGCCCGCAGCTCGTCCACGACCGTCCGAGCCGTGGTCGTCATCGTTCCCATCGTCATGAGCACCTCGTCCGCGTCGTCCGTCCGGTACGTCGCGAGCGGGCCGCCGTGGCTGCGGCCGAAGATGTCGAGGAACTCCTCCTCGATAACTCGGAGCCGCTCGGGGACACGCCGCATGGCGTTCGAGACCTCCTTTCGGAACTCGACGTAGTGGTCGGGCCCGGTGAAGCTGCCGAGGCGGGCCGCGACGCCGGGGACGAGGACGGCCCGGGCGTCCCGGGGCGGAAGGAACGCGTCGACCTGGTCCTGGGGCGGAACGTCGACGGGTTCCACGGTGTGGGAGAGATAGAACGCGTCCTCGTTGACCATCACCGGGAGGCGGATCTCCGGGTCCTCCGCGAGCCGGTACGCCTGGAGGACGGTGTCGAGCACCTCCTGGTTGCTTTCAACGTAGAACTGGATCCAGCCGGTGTCCCGCTGGGACATCGTGTCCGTGTGGTCCGCGCCGATGTCCCACGGCGGGGCGACTGCGCGGTTGACGACCCCCATCACGATGGGAGCCCGCATGCCCGAGGCCCAGTGGACGAGCTCGTGCATCAGGAGGAGTCCCTGGCTCGATGTGGCGGTGTAGGTGCGCGCGCCCAATCCGGCGGCGCTGACACAGACCTGCAACGCGCTGTGCTCGGACTCGACCTTGATGAACTGCGCCGGCAGCGCGCCGGAGGCGACGAAGTCCGCGAGCTTCTCGACGATCGAGGTCTGGGGCGTTATCGGATAGGCCGAAACGACCTGCACCCGGGCGAGCAGCGCGGCGTACGACTGGGCGTAGCTCCCCGAGATCACCTTCTGCGTCATCGAGTTCCTCCGTTAGGCCTCCGCGACCATCTCGATCACGTGCGGCGGGCACTCCTCGGCGCAGATGCCGCACCCCTTGCAGTACATCGCCCTCAGCACCGGGAATCCCACGTCGTCGAAAGCGATCGCATCGTCGGGGCAGAACTTCCAGCAGAAGTTGCACCGGGTGCAGTTCTCGAGATGGATCTCGGGCTTGAGGGTCCGCCATCCCGAGGTCGGGATGATGTCGGTCGGCACCGTAGCGATCGGACCCTCCGGGAACCCGAGGGGGGCCGGCGCTTCGGCGGGTCGGGGTGCCGGCCCGCCGACCACCGCAGCGATCGACCGGACCATGTTGTATCCGTCCGTCGCGGCCAGACGATTCTCTGCGCGTCGAGCGGGGACGAACGACTCGATCGCCCGGTCGAGCGCTTCGCGGGAGACGACACCGCTCGCCTTCGCGAGAGCCCCGAGGACCGAGGTGTTGACGATGGGGAGCATGGTCGTGCCCAGCCCGTGGGAGAGTGCGATGTGCGTGGCATCGACCGTCGCCTTGCGCACGCCCGAGGGAGCGGCCAGCTCCTCGGCTGGGCGCGGCGTGTTGACGAGGAGAAGTCCGCCGACCTTCAACCCGTCCGTGACGGGAGCGGCCCGGAAGAGTCCGGGGTCCAGGACCACGACGATGTCGGGATGCGTGATGGACGTCCGAACCCCGATGGGCCGGTCGTCGATGCGGCAGAACGCCGTCACGGGCGCGCCCCGGCGCTCCACGCCGAAGAACGGGAAGCTCTGCGGCATGCGACCATCCAGGAACGCCGCTTGCGCGAGCAGCTCCGAGGCAATGACCGCGCCCTGACCGCCTCGACCGTGGAACCTGATCTCGATCATGACCGTCAGGGGGAACGAGGCGAAGCCGCTCTCTTTAAGCACCTGTCAACCGAGGTTGACGTCTTTGGAGCCGCGTTCTCTCCGTCGGGGAAAGGATGCCCCGGGTCGGTAGGTGGCCCGTGCCCGGTCCGAGAGGAGCGGTCCGCCTTCGCAGCCGAAATACTGGCCGCTGCCACGTTGCGTTCCGGCCCGTCGAGGATGCAGATGACGCCGCAGCCTCGGCACATCACGTTGCGATGGACCACCGAGGACACCGCGTTCCGGCGAGCGACGTCCACCGTGGCGCCACAGTTCGGGCAAGCGGGTTCCGGAGGCATCGGACCGGACCATGGGGTCGGGGGGTAGATGTGGCCTCGAGGGAGGTGCCGGAACGGTCCCCCTACCGGTTCAGTCGTTCGCGGGGGCCCACGCGCCGATCACCAGGAACGCCACGACCGCGACCGCGACCCCCGCGATCGTGGGCAGGGCCGCGGTCGTGAACGTCGGGACGTTGTAGTACGAGAGGCCCATGAACAGTGCCCAAGCGGCGCCCACGATGATCGCGACCCCGAACCACACGAACGGCGTCATGCCCCGCCGCGAGGATTCCACCGCCGCGCTCACGGGCTCACCCACAGGATCCCCCAGAGGCCCATGATCTGGCCCTGCTGGGACCCGGTCATCCAGCTGGACTCGCCGGCGGGATTGTAGACGTAGGAGACCGGCGACACAAGTCCGTAGACGTAGACGCCCGCGGCGAGGGTCGCGTTCTCGTAGAGCACCGAACCGACCTTTAGCGGCTGGGTAGTCACGCTGACCAGCCCCCGGCCCGTCGTGTTGATCGCGTAGATGCCGAGGTCGTACGGAAGGATGTAGTGGTGGGCGATGACGTAGTCGAGCTGGCCACTCGGGTCGGTCGATGTGACGTTTACGAGGTAGTTGTCGATCCCGATGCTGGACGTCGGGATGTAGTACTGGAACGACACGGGTCCCGGAACGGCCGTGAGCGTCGGCCCCGGGACCGAGTTGTCGAAGAGCCCTTCCTGGTCGGCGATGAGGAACGCCCCGTTGGCGCTCATCACGGGGGGATTGTAGATGTCACCCTCGCCGCCGTTCGATTCGTAGGCCGACAGGTTCGCGGTGCCGGTCGCCGGTATCACGACCAGCGCGGACATGTCCTGCCCGAACCAGGGACCGTTGTACTCCGAATCCGGCGCGCCGTAGACCCCCGGCACCGACGGCGCCCGGAACAGCGAGTAGGACATCGCGTAGGGGATCACCTGGATGTCCACCGTGGGCAGGTTCCGGAACGGGATGTAGAAACCGCCCGTCGCTCCCGAGGCCGTGGCGTTGACGGCCACCCACTGGCCGGCGTGGACCACCATCACGTCCGAGAACGATCCGACGATCGGTCCGCTCTCCCCGACCGACCAGAAGTACTGGTTGCTCACGAGGTTCAGGTACTCGCTACCCGCCGGCGCGTCCGCGGGGGTTCCGATCGCCGTCGAGTCGGTGAGGGTCAAGGGCGAGGTTGCTAGGAGGACCCCTACGATCAGGACGACCACCACCGTGATCCACGTCCGCTCGGCCCGTTCGCGACGGGGTCGCGGGGTCCGGCGCACGAACGGGACGTCCGCGATGGGCACGGTCGGTTTCGGATGCGTAGACTGGGCCATCTTTCGAACGATCTCGTCCAGGGAGAGTCCCTGGACCGTGAGCAGCTCGCCCTTGAACAGCGTTAGAAGGACGTTCCCCACGAAGAACAGCTGGGCGACGATCGAGACGATGACGAAGACCGTGAGCCAGAGCTGGTCCTGCACCACGGCGGGGGTCAGGGGGAAGATCAACGACCGGCGGAGTATCCCGTCCGAGCCGAGGAGGTCCATGAACATGACCAGCCCGCTCCACCCGATCGCCGTGGAGACGAAGTGGGCCTGCGCGAGCCGGGGCGAGTACCATAGGCGGCCCGCGAGCAGCGGGAACGCTGCGTAGACCACGGCGAACCCGCCCGCGGCGATCGAGAGGAGCGCCAGGGCGTGGAAGTGGCTCACGATGAACAGGGTGTTGTGAAGATCGATGTCGAAGCCGAGGGTGTTGTTGTCGGGCCCGGTCAGGCCCCCGGCCATCGTGCCCGCGAACGCGAGGAGGAGGAACAGCGTCACCGCGTTCCACTGCCAGTCCCCCTTCCGCACCCCTTTCGTGGTCATCCAGATGGTGAAGAACGTGATCGCGGACGGGATGATGATCAGGAACGTGAGGGCCATCGTCAGCCAGGTGGACCAAGGCGGTACCGGCGTGAGGTACAGGTGGTGGATCGAGAGTAGCGGCGTGAGAACGGTGAAGATGATCGCCGCCGCGAACGCGGCCCGGTAGCTGTAGATGGGCCGCTTCGCGAAGATCGGGACGAGGAAGTAGAACGCCGTGATCGGGATCAGGAACAGGATGTAGACGATGCCGTGGCCGAAGAACCAGAAGAGGACCTGGTTGAGGAGCGGATTCACGGGGCCGACGCCGAAGTAGTTGAAGAGGTCCCAAGCCGAGGAGGCCAGGACCGTCACGTACGAGATCGGGATCAGGACGACCGCGGCGAGCACGAACAGGGCGAACGCGGGGACCCGCCGGACCTGCCCCCGGTGGCTCTTCCACCACTCGAGGAAGTGGGCGAGCATCCAGAACGCCCAGACCATCGTCGCGGCGGAAAGGGCGATCCACCCTAGGTACCACAGCGGGCTCGCGACGTACTCGGAGAGGCCGCGGATCCCGAGGGGAGAGTAGAAGTACCATCCGAGGGCGGGAAAGTAATTGTCGTTGAACTGGGGAAGGAGGTAGAACGGTCCTTCCATCATGACCATGCTCAGGTTGAGCAGCAGGACCGAGACGTAGTAGGCCCACTTGTGGCGTGGGGTGAGCCCGAAGGCGGTGACGAAGATGATCCCGAACAGCGCCAGCTCGAGCTGCTGGGCGAACCCGAACAGCATCCGGATCCCGTGCAGCGTGAGGGACGAGTAGATCTCCTGGTTCGAGAGGTGGAGCGGTTGGCCCAGGGCGAACGCGGTCACCTGCGTCCGCCAGCCGAATATGTCGACCGCGCCCAGGACCCCCCAGAACACCGACGCGACCACCATCAGCATCGTGATCCGAGTCATCCAGTCTCGATCGAGCTGGAAGACCCGCTGGAAGAACGTCAGCTTCGCGAGCCGCGACCGGATCGATTCCTCGGTGCGGTCGAAGAACTGGATGATCGCAGGAGGCCTCTCGAAGACCGGGGCCTCGGCCTCCGCGGTCGCGCTCGACACGGTCGCCGTCTCGTTTCCGGTCACGGTCCGAGCCGTACCCGTCGGACCACGCCTGCTGTTTTACCGAGAAGGTACGTACGGACGGACCGCGTCAACCGGGGTTGACCGAACGACCATCCTCCCGCTCGCAGCTCGGGGGCCGATCATGCAGGCGATGGGCACCTGGAAGTCGGGCTACGAAACGCTGCTCGAGGACGATCATGCGCACGCGATCACGGTCGACCTCCCCGTGGACGAGGGGGGAAAGAGCGCGGGACCTTCGGCGCTCGAGCTCGCAGTCCTCTCTCTGGCCGGATGTATCACGACGATCTTTGTCCTGGTCGCGAAAAAACGACGCCTCGAGTTCCAGGGACTGGGGATCGCTCTGGAGGCCGAGAGGCCCCGCGGGTCACCCACGATCACGAGGGTCCACGGGACGCTGCGGGTCCGGACGAAGGCCGACGCGGTCGCCGTCGCCACCGCCCTGGAGGTGACCGTCCGGACGTGCCCGGTCGGGGTCCTGTTCGAGAAGGCAGGTATCCCGGTCGAGATCACGCCGGTGATCATGTCATCGACGCACTCGACCTGAGGGATCGAGCGCGGTCCGGGTCCGGCGCCGTCCCGATACGGGTCGACCGCGCGACGCGTCGGCGGGAACCGCTCCGGTTCTGTCGAGCGGGCTCATGCCCCAGGTTTCACGTACTCTCGGACCACGAGCACGGGGCAGGCCGCGTCGTGGACTAGGGCGTCCGATACGCTCCCGAGGACCACGCGTCGCGACGCCGAGAGCCCGCGCGCCCCCACGATCAAGAGGTCGCTGGGATGCTGTGCGAGGTACTCGAGGATCTGGTCCACGACGATGCCCTGGCGGCATTCGGACGTCACCCTCGTGACGCCGTGGCGTCGGGCCCGGGCCTCCAGCTTCGCGAGCTCGTCCGAGTACGCCTTGCAGATCTCGTCCCAGGTCTCCGCGGGGAAGAACGGCGCGCCGTACGGCGGAGGCGTCGGGACTACGGTCACCAACGCCAGCGAGGCGTGGAAGTTGCGGGCCAGCCCGAGCGCGAACTCGAAGGCGTGTATGGAAGCATGAGAGCCGTCGACCGCGACGGCGATGCTCTTGAACAGCGCGGTTCGTTGCCGCTCCTCCCCCATCGGCCAGGAATCGACCGACTGCGGAGGCTGGCCGAGGCTCTTCGTAAGACCGACCCGATCTACGTCCGTAGCATGGCTCTGCGGGGACCACGGCCCGAGCATGGAGTACTCCTCGGGCGAGAGAGCCCGGAGTGAATATTTGGTCGGATGGTCAACCTCGGTTGACGTCTTTCCCCGGCTCTGGTCTCCTGAGGAGACCGAGCTCCCTTGGCGTGACCGTCGAAACCCGGGGGGGCCACGCTTCTCGACGGCGCGGGCCGAAAGCGGGAACACCGCTAGATCAGGGGACTCGAGTAGTGGAGCGTGCCCGAGACGTCGACGGTCTCGTAGGATAGCGCGTACAGGCCAAAGGAATACGTCGCCCCGGCGACCACGTCGATCGTCCCCGATCCGGCGTTCGAAGTGTCCGAATAGAGCGTGGCGTTGGACGGGTTGGAGATCGTCAGGCGAGCGGCGCCATTCGGCGAGGTCGACCACGAGAAGTCGAGCGTGCCGGTGTACGAGGCCGTGAAGTTCGTGTAGTAGATGCCCAGCACGGTACTCGAGTTCGAGAACGAGAACGAAACGTCCGTCGTTTGGGAGACGGGAACCACTGCCAGCACGACCAGGGTTACGAGCCCGATGGTCACGACCATCGCGATCACAACCGAACGTCGTCCGCGCTCGCTCTCAGCATCCCGCGACCCGCGCGCTCGAGGTGGGGGATCCGCCCACGGAGCCAGCGCGTCTCGGTCCCGTCCACGGCCCGACCCCGACACCGGAGACCCCTCCGTGCCCGGCACGCTTCCGCAAGATAAGAGCGGTCAGCGACGATTGGGTGCGCCCCCCTCGGCAGGAGGGTGGGCGCGCGAGGGGCCGGCTCAGCTGGCCGGGACCCCGTGGTGCACTTCGACGTTATCGGGGCGGGTGTCGAATCCGAGGCGGGACAGGGTGTCGAGGCTTCGGCCGAGCGTTTCGTCGTGGGGTCGGATCAGGACGAGGTCGAGGTGCGGCACGCGGATGTGGTTGGGCCAGACGTGTATCTGTTTCACGACTATCAATGCGACGCTCGAGCATTTGAGCTATACCCACGGAGTGGAAGGGGAGGGACCCCGTGTGTCCCGTTAGCGTACGGAGACTATGGAAGAGCGCGTACGGGGGGGGATCCGGGGCCTTCCGGTGCGGGTCCGGGGTCGTCCCGGCCGGCAGGCGTTCTCTCGCCCCAAGCGTGGCGGCTGCGCCGCCTAGTATCCCCAACCGGCGAGACGCCGCTTTACCGACCCATGGTACGGTCGAGAGGTGATGCGGGAGGTCGCCAGGTCGAGGGCGATGAGGGAGAGCTCGGCGACGGGGTCCGCCTCGGGACCGGTCGGCATCGTCGGTGGGACGCCCAACGGCCCGGAGCCAGCGACCGAGAAAAGGCGGACCTTCCGCGCCGGGTCCGCGATCGCCTTGACCCCTCCACGATAGGCCGCGACCTCGAGCCGATCAAGGAACTCCTTTCGCTCCGGGGGAAACTCGGAGAGCTGCTCCTTGCCCAGCCCGTCGGTCATCGAGTAGACGGCACGTTCCTGCCCCGGGGGGTCGGTCTCCAGGAGAGAACGCGAATCTCGGTCACCGAACGAATCCCTGCCGACCAGCGACGCCACCGTTCGGGGGACGTCGATGAGACTGACCCACCGGTCGTCGCGGTCGCCCCGGCTTCGTGCCCCGGGCACCCGGACCCAGAGCGGGATCCGCGTGATCGGCTCGTCCACCCGGAACCGGTGGTAGAGCGTGTCGCTCTCGAGGAACGCCTGACCGTGGTCACTGGTCAGCACGAACAGCGTGTTCTCCCAGCGTCCGTGCCGTTGGAGGGCTGCTACGATACCTCGGAGCCGGGCATCGAGCGTCTCGAGCGATCGCCGAAAGGCGTCCCGCACCGCCTTGAGGTCGTTGGGCCGGGGGTGCCACCGGCCGCTGGCCCATCCGATCGGGTCCTGTGTGGTGCGGCAGAACGACAGCCAGCGCCCAAGTCCGATCGGGTGACCCGCGTCGGCGAGGTAGGGCTCGTGGGCCTCGAGCAGATTGACGAACGCGAACGCGGGCCTGTCGGGGGGATGGCGTGCCAGCCACGCGTCGAACCGGGGCTCGATCCACGGCGCCACCGTGGCGACCGCGGTCCGGTCGGAACCGACGACGCCGGCCCCGACCCGGTTGAGCGCGTCCCACAGGGGAGGGAACCGGGACAGCGCCCGCACGGTCGTGGTCCAGAGGCCCTGGGGAGCCCGGGTCCCGGGAAGGCGCCCCATCACCGCCGCTCCCGGCCCGCCGAGGTCGGGGCTGCTCGGCTCCTGGTTGGCGAGGAATCGGAAGAAGAACTCGCGATCGCCGGCCCAGAGGGCTTCCTCGAAGCCGCGAGAGAGGCCCGTGGATGGCTGGACATACCCGTTCGCCGAGAAGCTCGCGGTCGCGTACCCCGAGCGCCCCAGGAACTCCGCAAGGGTTTCCGCATCGGTCGGGAGGGTCGCGCCGGCCTTGAAGTGGGCACCGTGGTCCCAGGGATAGAGACCGGTGAACAGGCTCGCATGCGAGGGGATGGTCCAACTGGACGGAGCAACGGCGCGGGTGAAACGGAGCGTCTCGCCCCGGAGGGAACTCAGGAACGGCATCGAGGCGCCCGAGGTCGTTCCCTCGTCGAAGAAGTCGGCGCGCATGCAGTCCATCACAACGATGACGACGTTGGGCGAGCCCGGGAAGGGGGGCCCCGCCGGTCGTGCTTCGTCGTCGTTCATGGTGCGCTAGCGCCCCGGATCTCCGTCTACCAGACGGACCTCGACGGAACGTCCGGAAGGGCTCTGAAATTCGGGAGGGGGATTATACTTTCCGCGGCCCGGCAGCGGTCGGGCCGAGCTGCATGCGGTCGGGGCCGGGAGAACGTCACTGGGCGGGGCCGGACTGTCGCCAGAAGTTCAGCGCGTCCCCGATCGTCTGATCGATCGTGTACCGGGGCTCGAATCCCAGCGCCCGCAGTCGCGTGACGTCGCCCCGGAGCTCGGGTTCGTCGGTCGGCCGCAGCAGTTTCGGGTCGACCGCGACCTCGAGCGGGCGCCTCGCGAGGCCGAGGAGGGTGTCGACGATCGACCGCACCGAGAAGCTCTTGCCGGCACCGACGTTCACGGGCTGCTTCGGGTCGCCGGCCTCGAAGACCGACCACAACGCCCGGACGACGTCCCGGACGTCGGAGATGTCCCGGCGCGACTCGAGGTTGCCGACCCTCAGTGGAGCGGGATGGGGATGTCGCTCGAGGTCCGCGACCCGCTGGGCCACGTCGTTGATCACGTCGCCGGTCTTCCCCGGGCCCGTCGTAATGAACAGCCTGGCCCGGACGATGCGGAGGCCGTAGTTCAGGAAGTACTGGTAGGAGAGCATCTCCTGGGCAGCCTTCGATACGCCGTACGGATTGATCGGACGGAGCGGCATCTCCTCGGTGATCGGGACCGCCGGGGGCGTGCCGTACGCGGAGGCGGACGCCGCGAGTAGCACTCCGCGAGGCGGCGGTGCTGCGCGCAGGGCCTCGTAGAGGTGGATCGTACCGAGCACGTTCGTCTCGAACGTCCCCGCGGGGTCCTTCCAAGCCGTCTGGGCGTACGCCTGCGCCGCCAGATGGAAGACCGCGTCGGGGCGAACGCTGTCGACGAGCGACCGAACGGCCTTCGCGTCGCGGATGTCGAGCGGGACCCAGCGGATGCTGCCGTGCGCAGGGATCCGGGACGACAGCTCGGGAACCGAAAGGTACGTTCCGACGACCTCGTGGCCCCGCTCCGCGGCAAAACTGCTCAGGTTCCGGCCGATGAATCCGGAGGCTCCCGTGACGAGGATCTTCATCGCTGCGCTACCGTGGGCGGGACGGGGCCGCGACCTTCCGCGGGGCCGCCGCTAGGCCGACCCCGGGGGATCCGGACCGGTCTCCCTCACGCGCGGGAAGACGGGGCGCTCATAGCGATTCCCGGGAGCGAGCCTCGGCCTCGGGTGTGGCGATCGGGGGAGGATTCCCGCCGCGCAGACTACGCTCGAGCCGCCGGGCGAGGATCACCTCCACGAGGAACACCCGGACGAACGCGAGCCCTTGCGCGACCTTGCTCGCACCGGAGGCGCGGGGTTCGAATCGGAATCCGACCTCACGCACCTCACCGCCGCGGGTCATCACGAGCAGGAACAGGAGCAGTTTGTAGCCCCGGTACCGCGGGTCGAGCGGTCGGAACACGGCCCGGCGGAAGGCGAAGAAGCCGGACACCGGGTCGGTAACGCGTCGGGCCCCGGGCAGGAGTATCTTCGCCATCCATTCGGCACTCCGCGAGATCACCGCGCGCAGGGGCGAACGCGGGCCGGGCGACCCGTCGCCTGTGTACCGGCTCGCCACGACCAGGGCGGCGCCGTCCTCGAGGGCGTGGACCATCTCCGGGAGGAGCTCCGGCGGGTGCTGGAGGTCGGCATCCATCACGACCACCAGGGAGCCGTGCGTCGCGAGGATCCCCTGGCACTGCGCTCCGAGGGTCGTCTGCTTCCCATCGTGGAACACGGGCCGGACCCGCGGGTCGATCTCGGCCTGCTCCAGGGCGTACTCGCGCGTGCCGTCCGTGCTACCGTCGTCGACCACGAGGACCTCCCACGGAGGGAGAGCCTGACGACGTAGGCGGTCGAGCAGCTCCGGCAGGTTCTGCCGCTCATTGTACGTCGCGAGGACGACCGATACGACGGGTGCGGGTGTCGCCTTCGGAGCCCGGGTCCCGTCCATCCGACGGCCGCCTCAGGTCGTGGACCGGACCGACCAGGTCTGCAGGCCGTTAGGCTCCAGCGCGAAGTCGATCACGCGGCCGCCGGCGTCCTGCACGGCCTTCGCGACCTTGGCGCGGCGGGCGAAGTCGCAGAAGAGGAGGATGAACCCGCCGCCCCCCGCGCCGAGGAGCTTGCCTCCCAGCGCGCCCGCGGCCCGGGCCCGGGAGTAGAGCTCGTCGATCTGGGCGGTCGAGATCCCCTCCGTGAACTTCTTCTTGAGCTGCCAACCCTCGTCGAGGAGCCGGCCCATCTCGTCCAGGTTCCCCCGCAGCAGCTCGTTCTTCATCCGGACGGCCAGCTTCTTGGTCGCGTCGAGGGCCTCGGAGGTCTCCCCGCGCTTCTCCGTATAGCTACGTTGCTGCCGTTCGATGATGTCGTTCGAATAGTGACCGGTCCCGGTGTAGCAGAGGAGCAACCGGTACGCCAGCTCGTTCGTGACCTCGGGCCGGATCTTGAGCGGGTTGACGACGGTCCGGCCCTCGCTGAACTCCATGAAGTTGAACCCGCCGAACGCCGCCGCGTACTGGTCCTGCCGGCCGCCCTTCATCCCCAGCTCGTCTCGCTCGATCATGTAGGCGAGCTCCGCGACCTCGTACGAGGTCCACGGTTCGCGCAGGTAGTGCTGGAAGACCCCCACGAGCGCGACCGCCATGGTGGAGGAGGTCCCGAGCCCGGTTCCGGGAGGGGCGTCGGAGTGCAGGAACAGCTTGAGGTCGTCGGAGGAATGGGTGCCGTCACCCTTCGGACGGAGGATCTTGAGCGCCGCCTTCACGAGGTCGAGCTCGCCGTTGTAGTTCATGTCCGCAGGACGCTCGTAGTTGACGGTCACGTTGTAGTCGAGCGACTCCACGGTCGCGGACCCACCGCCGTCCGGCCTGGCCTCGAGCGTGGCGTAGGCGAACTTGTCGATCGTGCAGTTGAGGACCGCACCACCGCGCTCTTCGGGGTAGGGGCTCACGTCCGTCCCTCCGCCCGCGAAGCTGACCCGAAGGGGGGCTTTCGCCCGGACTATCTGCATGCGGCCAGCACCTCGACCTCGGCGGCCCGCTTAATGGTTCCCGGCGGTCGCACACGCCTCGCCGGGGGCGGACCTGGAGGATCGTTCCGTTCGAGGGCGGGACGGGATCAGGCGCTCGCGGCCTTGACCAGGAGCCCGGGAGCGTATCGGTGCAGCCGGGCGATGTGGGCGCCCTCAACGATCGGCCAGAGAAGACCCGGGCCCACGACCAGCCAGTCCAGCGAGCCGACGCCGAACCCGAGGTGGAATCCCGTGCCCAGAAGGGCCGACCCTATCAGCATCAGGATCGCGGTCACCACGGTATAGGGGCGAGAGATGCGCCAGCGCTCGGTCCGGAGCATCGCGAACGAGAGGACAAACAGGCCGGCGATCGCGGCCACGATGACGACGTACGTCGAGAGGTGGAGCGCGGTACCCCGGAACGCGAACGGGGTCTCCGGGAACGTTCCCATCCCGACCACGCCGATGGCCCCGGCGAGCATGAGCAGGAAGGCGAGCCCACGGCTGGGTCGGCTGTCGAACGCGCTGGCGATCAGCAGCAGCCCGAACACGCCGAGCAGTCCCAGCGCGATGAGCGAGAGATTGAACGCGAGGGCCCACGGCGAGGAGGAACCGCCCAGCGAGAGGATCGTGTCTCTGGAGAAGCCGTACGACGGATAGCGCATCTCGACCGCGAGCAGCACCACGAGGAACTGGAGCGCGGCCAGCGAGAGAAGCAGTGCGCCGGTCCGGACGGGTCGGTGGACCAAGGAGTTTTCTTCGGACATCTCGAGTCGCCGGCGAAGTTTTGCCGGCTCCCTGTATAAGCCATGACGGTGGACTGGAAGACCGCCCGTGGGAGGTCTTCACGCCCCTCTCGGCAGCCTTTGCTCCCCGTCCGGGAGTTCTTCGGGGCTCGAACTTCCGTGTCGCAGAACCGCGTTGTGCTGCCACCACCCCCAGGGCGGTTCTATACTCGACAGGGGGTTCCTCGACCCATGAGTCCCGCCTATCAGAACCCGGCGCTGACGGTCGATGCGGTGTGGCTCCGACAGGGAAAGGTCCTCCTTGTCCGTCGCGCTCGTCCGCCGTTCCGAAACCGATGGGCCCTGCCCGGGGGGTTCGTAGAGCTCAACGAGACCGTGGAGGCCGCGGTCGTTCGCGAGCTTCGGGAGGAGACGGGTCTCGTCGGACGCCCGTGGTCCTTGGTCGGGGTCTACTCCGGCCCGGACCGTGACCCACGGAAACCCACAACGACCGTCGCCTTCCTGATGCGGGGGCGGGGCGGGACGCCGGTGGGCAGCGACGACGCGCAAACCGCCGCATGGGTACCGCTCCGCGAGGCCCGGGATCTCGCGTTCGACCACGACCGCATCGTGAGGGACGCTCGACGTCGGTACCGGGAGCTCAGCGCGGTCGAGTGACCGGGCGCTAGCGGCTCCCCCGAGAGGTCGGAGGACCCCCGGCCGCCCGGGTTCCCGCCGCCCGGTCGGGCGACGGCCCCCGTGACCATGAAAGGAATGCGGCGACAGCAAGAATCGCCGCCGAGCCGTAGAGCGCCGCGTGAAGGCCGTTGAGGAACGAGCCGCCTATCCCCCCGAGGAGATCCGGGGCCCCCAGGAACACGGCGTACGCGACCGACCGAGGGACGCTCGCGGAGGCGACGGCAAGGGTGATGACGAAGCTCAGAAGCGTCCCCATGTTGGAGAGCGTCGCCCGAAGCCCGCTGATCGCTCCGAACGTCCGGGGCGACGCTTGGCTCATGATCGCCGCGTTGTTCGCGGGGAAGAACATCCCGGTTCCCGCTCCGCTCACGACGGAGATGGCCGGGACCCATCCCAGCCAGGAGCCCACCGTGAGCTCGGAGTACGCGATCACGGCGACCAGCATCAGCAGGATCCCTCCGGTGGCCAGACCTCTCGGACCGAATCGGTCCACCCGGCCACCCATGAACGGGCCCGCGACGGCTCCGACGAGGTACCCCGGAACCAACAGCAACGACGAGTCGAGCGGCGTGAGACCCCGGAGTCCCTGGAGGTACAGCGTGAGGACGAAAACGACCGAGAGATAGCCGAGCGCCTGGAGGAACCCGGCCACGAGAGAGAACCCAAGGAGCCGCTGCTTGAGCTCGCGGAGCTCGAGCATCGGGTGAGGGGCCCAGAGCTCCACCCAGACGAACGCCGGGAGGAGCACGATGCCGACGGTCACGAGCGCTAGGTTCGGCAGGTTCACACCGTAGACGGCCAGCTCGATCGCGCCGTAGCACAGCGACGCGAGGGCTGCGGAGAACAGGGTGAATCCGGCGAGGTCGAACTGGGTGGGCTCCCGGGCCGAACGGGGGAGGGTCTTCAGCCCGAGTGCGACCGCCACCACGCCGATCGGGAGGTTGATGAAGAAGTTGTACCGCCACCCGAGGGCGGTCGTGATCGCACCCCCGAGCAACACCCCGAGGATGGCGCCCACGCTCCATCCGAACACGAGGAAGCCGAACGCATGCCCGCGCCGTTCTGGCGGGAAGACGTGGGCGATGAGGGCCCCGGCGTTCGCGAACATGATCGCGCCGCCGACGGCCTGGACGGCACGGGCGGCGATCAGGAGCTCGGCGGTGGGGGCGAAACCGCAGAGGCCGGAGCCGACCGTGAACACGCCGAACCCGGCGTTGTACACGAGGCCGCGGCCGAACATGTCGCCGACTCGGCCCGCCTGCGTCGTGAGGGCGGCGGTGAGGAGGAGGTAGATCAGGATCGCCCAGATGATCGTCCCGAGCGGCGAGCCGAGCTCCCGGGACATCGTGGGAAGCGCGAGGATGACGATCGTGCTGTCGACCGCGACCATGAGGGTGCCCAGCGTGACGAGAAGCAGGACCGCGTTCTGGTGCACGGTCGAAGCGACGGCAGGGAGTCGAGCGGACGCCTCCAGGGCGACCGGGGATGCGTTCGACGTCAGCGGAGCGGGAGAGGCGGCCATGGTGAGAGGTTCGTGACGACGCAGCCCTGCCCCGGTGATTATACGTTTTCTGAGAGCCGGGGCTGCGAGCGATCCCGGAACATCTAGCGTGGGCGCGGAACGCTTCGGGCGCGGTGTTGCGGCCACCGACCCATCGTTTCATGAAGTAGGCAGGCATCGAGAGCGGCTGATGACCGCACTCGCCGACGTGGCCGTGGTCGTTTCGAACGCGAAGGCCTCCGCGAAGTGGTGGACGAAGAACCTCGGCTTCGAGACCTACACGGTCGGAAGCTCAGGGCACGCGCTCCTCGTCGCCCCGCCGGGGGACCGATTCGTTCTGCATCTGTGCGAAGGCTTCGCCCCGCTCGAGCCCGGGGACACCGGGATCGCCTTCGTGACCGACGAGATCGATGCGACGGTCGCGCGGATGCTCAAGGGGGCGGTGAAGTTCCCGGTACCTCCCGCGAAGCAGGCGTGGGGCACGATGGCAAAGTTCGCCGATCCCGACGGGAACATCTTCTGGCTGTTCGAGGCCCCCTCCGCGATGGTGCGAGCGACCGCCAACTCCCGGGCCCCGAGCCGTACGCGGGCCTCGCCGAAACCGCGGGTCCGCTCCCGAAAGCGCTAGCCACGGGAGACGACGTCGCTCTCGCGCCGACCCGGACGGACGCAAGCGGGAGCCGGCGAGAAGCGGCGAACCGAGGGGTTCGCTCGACCTTATCCCGCCGTTCGTCTGCGGGGCTTCGATGGCCGCGAAGATGGGGTTGTCGCACGAGTCGCACCCCCACCCTACGCTCCTCTCGGACTTCATCCTCGGGAGCCAGGACGGCCTCGTCAACGTTCTCGGGATCCTGCTCGGGCTGGTGGCGGCCGGCGCCGGCACCCGTCTGATCCTGATCGGGTCGCTTGCGGCGCTCGCGGCCGAGTCGATCTCGATGGGTGCCGTGGCCTACACGTCCACCCTCTCGCGCCGCCACCTCTACCTCGCCGAGCTCGAGCGCGAGGAGCGGGAGATGCGCGAGGTACCCGAGATGGAGCGCGAGGAGGTCCGCGTCATCCTACGGAAGTGGGGCTACGAGGGCGACGACGTCGAGGAGATGGTCCGGAGGATCGAGGCGAAGCCGAAGGCGTGGCTCGACATCATGATGGCGTTCGAGCTCAACCTCGCCGAGGTCGGCCCCCAGCAGGCTCGCAACAGCTTCCTGGTCGTGCTGGGCGCCACGGTGTTCGGGTCGTTGGTCCCGCTCCTCTCGTTCCTCGTGGGGGTCCTGCCTACGAACGCGGCCGCGATCGTTTCGGTCGTCCTGAGCGCGGTGATGCTCGTGGGGATCGGCGTCTACGAGTCGAAGATGACGATCGGGTCGCCGTGGGTCAACGGCCCGAGGATGCTGCTCATCGGCCTGGGCGCGGGGCTCGCCGGGTTCCTGGTCGGCCACTTCGTGGGCGCGTTCTAGCCCTACCCAGAAGGGGCGTGGCGGGCCCCCGGCCGGGGGCGTGAGTCTCCGCTCAGAACGGCCGGGGGCTGAGGGCGTGGCGAAGCCGCAGCGGGGAGTTCGGGGCGATCCAGCTGCGGCGTTGGCGCCGGCTCTCGTGTCGGCGGCAGGCGACGCACCAGACGACGACCTCCCCCCTGCCGGCGAGTTCGGGGGTCGCGAGGTGGTGCGCGGGGGAGTGCCCGCACCGTCGGGAGACGCACGGATGCGGTGCACGGGGGTTGGGCTGCGGCAGCATAGCACGCATTCATGCGCACTTATGCGTATTAAACCTACCGAGGCCCGCGGGCCCGGAGCGTTCCTAGGCCGACAGCGAGCGCACCTGCTTCGCGACGTGGGCGGTCCGCTCCTTCTCCGAGAGCTCGCGCAGGTGGATCGACACGGAGACGGTCCCGTTCAACTCGATCGTGCGCTGGGTCAGGGGAAGGCGGAGAGAGACGTGGTCGAGACGGATGTCCATCTGTCCGTGCCGGTTGGACAGGGCCTCCATCATCTCGAGGAACGGGTTCGGGCCTGGGGCGCTCGCTGTCGCGTTGGAAGCCATGCGGACCCATCGCCAGGGCGAGATAGGAAGCTATCGCCTCCCCCGGGGGTTGGCCCGGGGCCCCCCTCGTAACGCGTACGCCCGCCCGGCCGACGGCTCCGGAGGGCGGAGAGGCGCCTACTTTCCTGCGAGGCCCGCCCGCGCCCTGAGGGCGTGGTAGAACCCGCCGAAGCTGGTCGCGGTCGGGGTGCGCAGGCCCTGCACGCGCAGCTGCTCCCGGACCTCTTTGGCTCCCTGACGGAGGTCGAGGATCTTCGAGGAGTCGTACTTGTACTGGAACGTTCCGACCGGGCCGCGCGGGAACGACTCCCAGTCGCGGGGCGTCGTGGGGCGGAGGTCGTGCGGTCTCTTCCCGTCCGGTGAGGCGAACGGGGGTAGCAACAGGTGCTCTTCCGTGAGCCACAGCATGGTCGCGTCGCGGATCGCCTGCTCCGTCGTCTCGTCCAGCGCGCCGGGGGAGAGCTGGGACTGGACCCAGGTCACGAGCGCGTCGAACGTCTTCTCGGAGTTCTCCTCTAGCATCTGGAGGACGGCGAGACGGATCGCGCTCCGCCGGAGCTGGACGATGCCCGTCTCACTGAGCCGGAACTCGGCCGTCAGGCCGAGGAGCCCCTCGGCGTTCTGGGCGAGCTCCTCGAGCGAGAGGACGAACAGCGGGGAGGCGGCCTCGTCCGGCGGAACGTACCAGAGGGAGAACGCGCGCCCGTTGGTGAGGAGGATCAACGGGACGTGGGCCTCCTTCGCCAGGTCCGCGATCGCGCCGGCCTCCGTGACGCTCGCCGAGCGCTCGCGGACGTCCAAGAACAGCTTGGGCTGCCCGGCCGCGTCCATGAGCGCGTAATCGACCGGGTCCTTGCGACCCGGCGCCATGTAATCGAGGTAGACCTGATGCTTGTCGTGCGGGTCCCAGCCGAGGGCGGAGAGGTAGGGGTTCACGATCCAGTGACGGATCTGCTGTTCGGTAACGTCCTGCACGTCGCGGAGGACTTCTCCCGCGACCTGACTGAAGTCTGAGAGGCGACGGCTGAGATCAGTGGCTTCCATCGGTCGGAACGATGACGGGCCGCGGGCATAAATCTACCCCTCGTTGCGGGGTAGCTCGGGCCGGCCACGCGCGTTCGCCCCGAACGGGGCCCGCAGGGGTCAGCCCCTGACCCGGGCAGCCTCCCGTCCAAGGAACGGCCCGACCGGTTCGAGGGGCGGGTCGAGGCCCTCGTACGCCGGGAGCCCGAGAAGGTCCGAGAGGAGCCACTTCACCTCGTAGGCATAGAGCAGGGACGACCCGAACGTCTCCAGGAAGCGAGCGAGCCTGACGGAGTTCGTGGGGGAGAGCGTGAAGTACCGCGGGGCGATCCTCAGTTCCTCGAACAACCGGTCCGTGAGCGAGCGGTAGACCCAGCGGTCCGGCCCACCCGCGTTCACCGTGGCTCGCGCCCCACGGGCGGTCTCCCGCCGGAGAATCCGGGCAAGGTCGCGCACGGCGAGCGGGCTGATGTGGTAGCTGCCGTCCCCGAACATCGGGAGCCGCCGATAGCGGGCCATCGTCCGGAGCATGACTGTGAGGAGGACATCGCGTTCGGCGAACAGCATCGTCGGACGGACGATCGCGTAGGGTAGGCGGCTCGCCGCGAGCGCGCGGTCCACCGACCGCTTGAACGCGAGGTAGGGGAGGTTCCGTTCCATCTCCTCGGGGGCGTCCGGGACGCTCACGTGGGTGAACCGGGGCACGCCAGCCCGGTCCGCGGCCTCGACGAGACGGATCAGCCCGGCGGCGAGGCGGGAGAACCGACGGGCCGAGCTCTGACGGTACCAGGCGAGGTTGAGCACCGTGTCCACGCCCGCGAGGAGCGGCGTCCAGTCCCCGACCGTCGCGGCGTCCCCCCGGACCCATTCCACGCCTCTCTCGGCCTCCTGGGCCACGGGGTGGCGGTGGACGGACCGGATCTCGTGGTCTCGCGAGAATTCCTCCAGGACGGCCCGGCCTACGAGCCCGCCGCACCCCCCGACGACGAGCAGGAGCGGTCGAGATCCCGGGGAGCGGCTCATGGAGGCGGGAGCGGTACCGCCGCGGGTAAGGCGGTCGGGTCTGCCGGGCCGCGCGCCGAGGCGAAGACCTGGTTCCATGCGTTCACCAGGTGCGGACGTACCTCGCCGAGGGCGACGGGACGCCCGGCCTCGCGAGAGAGCGAGGTCATCACCGACCCGTCGAACCCGCAAGGCCGGAACCGTTCGAACGGGGCGAGGTCGAGGTCGACGTTGAGCGCGAACCCATGGAACGACACCCAGTGGTCGACCGCGATGCCGATGGAGGCGATCTTCCGCTCGCCGTCGACCCAGACGCCGGGGCGGCCGCTCACGTGGCTCGCGCGCACCCCGAACGGCGCGACCGCGCGAACGATCACCTCCTCCACATCCCGGACGAAGCGCCGGACGTCACGGGCCCGGGCGTCGAGGTCGACTATGGGGTAGCCGACCTGCTGGCCCGGCCCGTGATACGTCGCATGGCCGCCCCGCTCGACCGCGACCACGGGGAGGCCGCTCGCAGCCGCCAAGCCGTCGTCCCCCTCGACCCCGACGGTGACGACCGCCGGGTGTTCGACCAGGACGAGCGTATCCGGTACCAACCCGCCGCGACGCGCCCGTACGAGGGAGCGCATCGCGTCGAGGGACTCGGAGTAGTCGCGAAGCCCCCAGTCAGCCACTGACGGCATCGGTGCGTCTCCGGGCGACATGCATCGGCTCCCCGAGCCACAGGAGCGCGGCCTCCTGGAGCGCTTCCGAGAACGTGGGGTGTGGGTGGATAGTGAGCGCCAGGTCCCTCACGGTCGACCCCATTTCGATCGCGTGGGCGGCCTCGGCGATGAACTCCCCGACGGACTCCCCCGCTGCGTGGACGCCAAGTAGGAGGCCGTTGGAATCGTCCCCGACGACCTTGACCCAGCCCTGGGTCGCGTGGCTGGCATGCGCCCTTCCCAGGGCGGCGTAGGGGAACCGGGCCTCGCGGACCTTGTAGCCCTTCGCTTCCGCCTCGGCCCTGGTGAAGCCGACCGACGCGAGCTCGGGATCCGTGAACACCACGGACGGCATCGCCTGGAACTGGAACCGCGTCGGACGGCCGGCGATGGCTTCCGCGGCCACGACCCCTTCGCGGTACGACTTGTGCGCGAGCATCGGAGGGCGCGCGACGTCGCCCGCTGCGAAGATGTGTGGAACGTTGGTCCGGAGCTGGTCGTCGACGCCGATGAAGCCGCTCCGCGCGTCGAACGCGACCCCCGCCTCCTCGAGGCCAAGGTCCCGGGAGGCGGGCCGCTTCCCGACGGTGACGAACAGTCGCTCGGCCCGCAGCGTCTCGCGACCGGCGGGACCTTCCACATCCATACAAAGCGACCCCGGCTCGCGTCGGAGCGCGAGGGCCTTCGTGCCGGCCCGAACCTTCACGCCCGAACGCTCGAGCGCCCCCGTCAGCTCGCGGGAGAGGTCCGGCTCGAGCCCGGGCAGCAGCTGAGGCAGCAGCTCGACGATCGTGACGTCGACGCCGACCCGCGCGAGGAACTCCCCGAGCTCGCACCCGCTCACGCCGCCGCCCAGGACCAGCATCGACTTCGGCAGGCTCCGGAGCGAGAGGAGCTCCCAGGCGTTGACGACGGTCTCGCCGTCGGTCTCGAACCCGGGCAGCGTCGCGTGGACAGCGCCGGTCGCGATCACCGCGAAGGTGAAGTCGACGCGCTCGTGCCCGCCGTCCGCGCCCGTCACATCCAAGGACCGGGGCCCCGTGAACCGGGCCTCGCCAGGCAGCACGGTGACGCCCGCGGACTTGAGCAGTCCCGCCACGCCCTGACGTTCCTTCTGGACGAGGGCGTCCTTCCACCGCATGGACGTCGTCAGGTCGTACTTCGGGTCCGTCGCGGTCACCCCGATCTCGGCCCCCTCACTGCGGATCGCGTGGTAGAGCCGCGCGGCGTGGATGAGGGCCTTCGAGGGGACGCAGCCCCGGTTGAGGCATTCCCCGCCGAGCTCTCCCTTCTCGACCAACACGACCTTCTTCCCGAGCTGGCCGGCGCGGATCGCCGCCATGTAACCGGCCGGTCCGCCCCCGAGCACTGCGACCTCCGTCGATCGCGCGTACGTTCCCGCCATGCTCGCTCGCCCCTAGAGGCTCTCCGTTGTCGCTGGGGCACTGGGCGCAAAGACCCCTTCGGTGAGCGTTGCCGGACCCGGAAGCGGCGTCGATTCGGCTTCGTGGATCGCCTCGCGGACGCTTTCGTCCGCTCGCTGGACGGCGACTGCCTTCGCCGCCGCGTCGAGCATGCCGTGCTCGGTGAGCCACTGCTCGAGGCGTTCGAGAGGATCATGGGCTCGCGCCCGTGCCATCCAGTCGCTCGGTTGGTAGCGACCAGGGTCGTCCGAGCTCGAATGCGGCGTCATCCGGAACAGGACGAACTCGATCATCTCGGCCGGCGCGCCGCCCCGGAGGCGGCCGATGGATTCCGCAATCGCCCGGTAGGCGGCCACGACGTCGGTCCCGTCGACCCGTCGGCCTTCGAGCCCGTACTCCCGGGCCTTGGCCGCGAGGGTTGGCGCTGCGGTCTGACGCTCCACGGGCACCGAGATCGCCCACTGGTTGTTCGTGCAGCAGAAAAGTACCGGGAGACCGAACACGCCGGCGAAGTTCATCCCGGCGTGGAAATCGTTCGAGCTGGTCGCGCCGTCGCCGAAGAACGCGAGCGCGACCCCTCGGTCGTGCCGAAGGCGCAGCGCGTAGCCCAGGCCCGCGGCCTGCGAGACCTGGGTCCCGATCACGGACGACATCGAGACGTAGTGCACCTCGCGGGCGCTCGGATGACAAGGCATGTTCCGGCCGAGCGCGGGGTCCCGGGCGTCGCCGAAGAGGTGGTGAACGTACGTCCCCAGCCGGTGGCCCCGCACCAGGGCGACGAGCTGCTCGCGAAGGCCGGGGAAGACCCAGTCCTCTGGGGCCGTGGCGAGACCGGCGGCGACGTTCACCGCTTCCTGGCCCGTGGCCGCGCCGTAGAACCCGACGCGTCCCTGGCGCTGCAGCGCCTGCATGCGGGCGTCCAGGGCTCGCCCGAGGATCATCCACCGGTGCGCGGCCATCAACGTCTCGCGCCAACCGCCTCCGAGCGCCGCCGCGACCTGCTCGGGAGAGTAGGGTAGCGGCTCGACGGCGGCGACGGCCGTCATGCGAGTTCGGCGAAGAGGTCGCATATCGTCAGGGCCGACGCCGTGAAATCGGCCCGGAAGAGCTTCGCCGCGCTCACCTCGCGCTGGCCGAACGACAGTCCCGTCTTGAGTTCTCTCCCACCGCCAATGAGCTAACCCTTTCGGCGACCCCGGGTAACCGGGGCCGCCCTCTTTTCCCTCCCTGGTGGGAGCGTCCATGAGGCACGCGGGGGGCCGACCTCGCAAGGTTCGGTGGTGCGATCTGGTCTATGCTCGGCAGCTCCGGGAGCTTGGACTTGAGTGGCGGCAAATCGCCGATATGCTCGGGTACGTTCCGGGGACCCTTCGCTCTGCCGTCTCTGCGATGCGTAAAACTAGACCGGAGGCCTCCGAGCCTTCGCCCCCGCCCAATGAGGCCCCTTGACGCGGCGGAGCCTTCAGGAATGGCTCGACATCACCGACGAACTGTACGGCCTCGGCGCCTTTGGCAAAGAGAAAGATGCCGGGCTAGGCGCCGCCGGGATCGGTTCAAGCGCCGGATTGTGGCTGCGACCTATCGCCTCGTTCGTTCCCGAGCCCGTCGGCGCGGGAGCGGGAGGGGGACTATAGGGGGAGAGGTGGGGACCCGGGAGGGTTCCAGCCTAGCGAGTCTGGCCGAGTCCTCCTCCCCAGTCTCTTCCCCTGAAGGCCGGGCATGAAGCGACTGTGCGCGGTGTGCCGCACGAGTCTAAGCCCCGACGACCGACCGACAAGAGGGGAGCTAGCAAACTTTCGGTGGACGTGCCCGGGGTGCGGAGGCGATAGGTTCCCGGGCTCGCGGTGCTTCCGCGGTCCGGATCCGTTCTCAACGTACGGACCGATCCTTTGGGACCCGGATTGTCTCGCACACTTCCGCTTCGCTCATTTCAACGACCTTGGCGGGGGAGCCCACACAAGTCCGGCCTGAGGGCCGGAGCCGTCAAGGACACGGCCGGCCCCCGCTACCGGGCTCCTTAGGTGTGTGCCGTGAGTTTTTCATACGCCTCTTTCCCCAGGGGGGACCTTTCTCCCCTTTCTTTGCTCCGCTGGGTGGTTTTCTTTCCCCTCTTTACAATAGGTTGCTGTAGCGCCTCAAAAATCGGAACGAGCGGAGCGAGTGACGCATCAGCCCCGCCACTTTCCGGACTGAGTGTACGATCGAATCAGTCTTTCTGGGAAAGTGGCGGG
>Ga0209415_10000706_pt1 | contig 62346 bp, 46 predicted proteins | sample PeaSoiSIISIP2007_FD_187696 | JGI IMG/M metagenome (GOLD analysis project Ga0209415, IMG submission 187696) | Peat soil microbial communities from Weissenstadt, Germany - SII-SIP-2007 (SPAdes) (version 2) | ecosystem: Environmental > Terrestrial > Soil > Wetlands > Peat | place: Germany...
GCGACGGGGCAAGGGTCGCGGAATCAACGAGACTTAGTGGTTGAGTCAAGAATTCAAATCCCATCGCTCACCCCAATATTCCCCCTTCAATCTGCCGTTAACATTTTCAAATCCTATCTCTCCGAACACGAATTTGAATTGGCCTGTGCTTCGCCGACTCGCTACCCTAGAACATGACTAAGATCTTTGGCGATCTGGACCCAGCCACTCCATCACCTCAAATATCCACCATCGAACCCCTGGGAACGTTTGGCCGCGCCATTACCGTCGAGATGACAACGCACCCCGCGCGCCACACGGCGAACTGCGCGATGTCGCTCGCGGTTCATGCTGCAATCATCACGGCGCTGGCGCTGCTGCCGCTTTGCTTCTTGCAGGAGCTGCATGCATATGCTCGCGTTGCGACCTTATTGTCGAGGTGACATTCCGCCTGCTCGGCGAGGGTCCGCTTTACTGAGGACGTAAAACCGCGACGACGCTGGCGCTGATGAACGATCGCGGCACAACATCGGAGGAATTCTCGAGAGCGAGTGACGGTGCGTTTCACGCAGTAGCTGCGGACGCGAGTGCGCCCGCATGGATGCGAAGCAGCTCCCGGACTTGCTCGGTCGTCTTACCCCGGGCTATGCCGCACTCGGTGGCGATTCCGAAGTCACTAACGACTTTGCTGGCGGCAGCCATGCGCCGCTTCGTGCCGGCCACCCCATCCAGATGGACCAAGCCAAGGTAGAGCTCCGTGTCAGGCCCCAGTTGTAGCTGACGGAGCGGGGCGTAGTAAGCCTCGTCATCGCGGCTCACGGGAACCGGCAGGTGAATCCACGCGATCGGACGTCTTACGTTCGCAATCAGCAGATTGGCGAGTGAAACAGCTTTCCCCGTGTCCTGCGGCTCGACCATGTGCTTTCCGTCCAGATCGCCGTAGCAGAAATGAAAGCCCATCTCCACGTCGGCTGGAACCATGCGGCCGAGACGCGCAAACCTTTCGGCGAACTCGCGCTCCATATCCGGCGTAGGAGGCATGCCCAGCCAGCGACCGTCCCAAGCCAGCATCTCGATGCAGATGTCCCACTGAATTGCCAAATCCTGGTGAGGGATCGCGGCGCAGATCGCTTCCACTTCCCGGATCATCGCCTGCTCGTACGCCGGCTCGACCGCGGGAAATGCCTCGGGACTCACGAACGGGCGGACCACCGCGTAGGGCGTCGGCAGGCAAACTTGAAAACGCACGTTTCGAGGCAGGGCGCCGCGGCTTCGCGCACTGAGAAAATCCTGGTAAGACGCGCGCGCCTCACGAGCGTAGCCGAGTTCCCCGAAGTGGATGTCCTCGGGCTTCGCGCCATCCGCCACGCGGAGGAGGCTGACTCCAGCTGCATGAGGCTCGTGAATTCTCTCGTCGAGCTGAAGGTGGGTGTTCGCCCGCAGTAGCGGATACTGCCAGACGATCCAAACCCTGCGTCCGCCCGGCTCGCCGTCGGGGCATCGCTTCACGCGCGGGCCAAGCAATTCGCCAACGGATGCGAAAACTTCGTCCACCGTATCGAACCCGATGCTGCCAACCAGATGCGCTTGAGCCGTCATATCGATTCTCCCCTAGCGGAAACTCCCGCGAGAACCCGGCCACGAACCTCGCCGGCACGCGAAACTACTACTGCGGCGGTTTGGCGTCAACCAATCACTGCGGCGGCGTTTGCCCTTAGAACTCTATGAGGCGATGCGCCCGCGGGCGGCTCGGGTGAAGGAATCGCCGCTGTGTAATTCAAAGGAACTCTGGCAGAATGGCCGGCGTGTCCGGCCGGCCGAATAACCCGCTCTTCAACAAGAACAAGCTGAAACTCGGGACCTTTTGCTCCAACACCGTCGCGAACATGACGCTGGTGCCCGAGCAGTGGCGCCCGACGTGGGCGAACTGCCTTGCAGCGGCACAGCTCGCGGACGATGCAGGATGGGAAGCGGTCATCCCAATCGCGCGCTGGAAGGGCTATCTGGACGGCAAGCCGGATCATCCCTCGAATGAAGTGTTGGATGTATTCATCTGGGCGGCGGGCATTGCGCAAGCGACGCGCCACTCGGCCGTCTTCGCCACCTCGCACGCGCCCACGGTACACCCGATCGTCGTCGCCAAGCAATCCGCGACGATCGACGCGATTTCGAATGGGCGCTTTGCGCTGAACGTGGTGGGCGGATGGAACCGGCGCGAGTTCGATATGTTCGGCATCGAGCTGATGGAACATGAGCGCCGGTACGTCTATCTCGCCGAGTGGGTGGAAACATTGCGCAAGCTTTGGACGCATCCGGGCGAATTCGATCAAGACTCCGAATTCTTTCACATGAAGGGAGCGATCTCCCATCCGCATCCGGTGCAGAAGGGCGGCGTGCCGATCATGAACGCCGCCTCTTCGCCGACAGGTATTCGCTTCTCCGCCAAACACTCTGACATCGGTCTCATTGGTTTGCGCGGAAACAGCACAGAAGAGTGGCGGCCTCAGGTGGAAGCATACAAGAAGATGGCCCGGGAGGAGTTCGGGCGCGAGATCCATATCTGGACGAATGTTTCCGTGGTGCAAAGGGATACGCAAAAAGCGGCCGAGGATTATCTGCGCCGGTACTCGGAAGAAATGGTGGATGTGGAAGCTCTCGACAGCATCATGAACACGATGAGCAAAGAGAACAATATCCCGATAGGATCGCCGCAGCTTGCTTTCATGCGGACGCGAATGGCGATGGGCGCCGGTTATCCGCTGGTTGGCACCGCGCAAAGGATTGCGGAGGAGCTGGAGGCCATTTCGAAAGCCGGAATCGACGGCGTCATCATGACCTGGGTGGATTACATCGACGGGCTGAAGCGGTTTAATCGAGACGTCCTGCCCCTGCTCGAACAGGCCGGCCTTCGCAAAGCTTTTTCGAAAGCCTCCTGATACCGGGGAGCGCTTAAGTCCCATTGTGCGCGTCGGTCGCAATCCTTACGAGCAAATGGGTTCGCGGCCGCAAAACGGCCTACAGCACAGAGTCTACGTAGGGTTTTGAATTGCGTGAAGGAGGCGTTGTTCTTCGCCGTACGGATCGTTGACGAGCTTGCACTCGTTGTCGAGGATCATGGTCGCCCGCTGCGTGTTGTCGAAAGGCTTCCAGTTCGGCAATCCTTTGTGGCTGGGATTCCCCGTGCGCGCGAACGCCACCCATGCACCGCTGACTTTGTCGGCCAGCGCCTGGCGCTCGGGGCCGGTGCCGGTCATCGAGGTCGCGAGGTCGACATTGTCGAACGCGAACGGAATCTCGAGGGTGTGGAACGCCCGCAGCTTGCCGTCGTGCACCGGCGACCTCCACGTAAAGTAATACTGATAGACGGGCGCCTTCGCTTGCGCCGCCTTGCGCTCCGCCTCCAGGACGACGCCCGCGCGAAACGTGGCGTCCGAACTGATAATCAAATAGAGGTCCGTATTGCTGGCGGTGGGCCTGCCCTTGCGATAGGCGGCGATCAACTGATCCACTTTAGAGTCATCCGCTCCGCGAAGAGTCTGCTTCACGCGCTTGTGCAGATCCGCATCGTCAATCGGGTCGAGTATCTGGCCCGGGAAAAAGGTGACCTCGGTTTCGGTGGTGCCGATCAACAGCGGAACGTCCGCTGACATTGCGGGCGCGACCGGATCGAAGGGATCCGTCAGCAGTGTGGTGCCATCGACCACGGGCGCAAGAGCCAGTCCGGGAGCGCCCGGCAGTCCACCACCAAAAATCCCCGCGAGCAATTGATCCGTCGAAAGCGTCTGAAGCTGATCAGCCTGTTCGGGCTTGAGGCCGAGCTTCGCCAGATAGGCTTCCGCGGATTTATTGGCCACGTCCTTGGAGACGCCCTTCACAGCGGCGCCGCTTTCAACGATGGCGCGGTGGAACAATCCCTTGGCCGGCGGCATGGCCATCAGTGCGCTGACTTTTCCAGCGCCGCCGGATTGACCGAAAATGGTCACGCTGCCAGGATCGCCACCAAAGGCCGCGATATTGTCCCGCACCCACTCCAGCGCAGCGACGATATCGAGCATTCCTACATTGCTCGCGCGAGCGAATTTCTCGCCGCCTATTCCAGCGAGATACGTGTAGCCAAAAACAGTAAGGCGGTGATTGACGGTGACCACGACGACATCGTGTTTTCGGGCGAGTTCCTGGCCGGAGTAACAGATGAAGCCGCCCGAGCCGCTCGTGAATCCACCGCCGTGCAGCCAGACCATCACGGGCCGCTTCTGCCCGCCACCCACACTCGGCGTCCAGACATTCAAGTTCAGGCAGTCTTCGCCCATCGGCTCGTCGATACACATCACGTCGAATTCCTTGGGCACCTGTCCGTGGAAATCGGTAAGCCGCTGGGGCGACCGGAGGCCCAACTCATACGCTTCGCGCACGTTGGTCCAGGGCTGGCGTTTGACCGGCGGCATGAAGCGGTTCGCACCGGCGGTCGAAGCTGCGTACGGCACACCTCTAAAGGCTTGTACGCCGGCTTGAGTCAGGCTGCGGACTTTGCCGGCCGTTGTTTCAACGGTAGCGCCGGGAACGCCTTTGGCATCCGCTGCCAGCGCGCTGGCGAACTTGCCACTCACAAGTACACCCGCCGCCATCGTGCCGAAACTGAGCCCAGAAGTGATGAACGATCGCCGATCCATGACGTTTCCTCCATATCTCGATCCCAGCGCTGGCATTGGGTAGTGTGTCGTTCCACTGAATTCCGAATCTACGCCGCGCGCCCCCACAGTTTCTTCGATGCAATCTTCGCGCCCTCAGCCAGAGAGCGGAGCTTCATCCATGAAAAGGCAGGAAAGACCGGGCCGAAACCTGCGAATGTGCCGAATCCGCAGTCGGACCCAGCCATGATTCGCTCCCGTCCCACCACGTTCGCGTAGCGGATAATCCTTTGCGCTACAACCTCCGGATGCTCGACGTAATTAGTGCTCGACGCGATGACACCGGGAATCAAAATCTTATCGTCAGGAAGCTTGATTCTCGTCCATGCCTCCCATTCGTGCTCGTGGCGCGGGTTCGCGCCTTCGATGAGAAGGGCCATCGGCTTGACTTTGATCGCGATGGGGAAGATTTTCATGCAGTCCATATCGTTGATGTGCGTGCCCTCGTAATTGCCCCAGCAGACGTGCAACCGCACGCGGTCCGCAGGAACGTTCGCGAGCGCATGATTGAGCGCCTCAACCTGAAGTTCGGCGTAGCCCAAGAACTCCGCATCGCTCAAGTTCTTGAATCGCGTGTGGCGGCCCATGGCGAGGTCCGGGCAATCGAGTTGCAGGAGCAGTCCCGATTTCACGATCATTTCGTACTCTTCGCGCATCGCATCGGCGAGCGCGGCTAGATACGTCTCGTGCGACGGATAGTATTCGTTGGGCTGGAAGACGGCGATGGTGCCCGGCGACACCGAATTCATGAAGCCCTCGGTCACCTTGGCTTTCGACAAAGCCTCCTTCATGTGGGCGATATCCTGCTCGACCGGCTTCAGATTCTTGACTTTGATCGGGCCCTTGCACACAGGCCGCTTGTACGTGGCCGAATGGCCGCTCTTCACGAGGCGGTCACGGTACTCCGGATAATCGTCGAGATCCTGCGGAGTGGGGCGCGCGGAGTCGCCTTCGAATCCTGTCAGCCTGTGGCGGATGTATGTGGCGTAGCTGATCTTGCTCGTCTCCCCGTCGCTGACGATATCGATTCCGGCTTCCGATTGGCGATTCACAATATCGGCCACAGCGCGCCGCATCGTTTCATTGAATTGCCCTTCGTCGAAAGCTTCGCCGCGGTCCTGCGCGAAAAGAAGATCGACAACTTCCTGGGGGCGCGGCAGGCTGCCAACGTGGGTCGTGAGAATGCGGTCCGTGCTCAGCTTCATCTGGGATCCTTAGTCCGGTTTTGCCGATCAGGGCGGGACAGAAAATACCCCGCGAGGGTGTCGCGTTGCAACCACTAATAAGGTCCCTCCGCCCGGTGCATGACGACTGCGGACGGCGAAGGAACGTATGCGAACGCCGCGATGTATACTCTCGTGCCATGGAAACCCTGAATACCGAATTCACTTTGAGCCGGCTCGAACGAGTGATCTCGGGTCCGGGCAAAATTGCTGCGCTGGGCGAAGAGCTTGAGCGGCGCGGCCTGAAGCGATTAGCCGTGACGGCGAGGAATCGACCCGAGCGGTTTGTCTCGCGCCCTATCCCAGCGCACTGACTTTGTCTGCCTCGATCTTATACGTCACGCGGACCTCTCCCGGCTGGCGGTAGGGATACACCGGCTGCCCGGTATACTTCTGCGTCAAACTGTTGATGTGGTCGTCCGCACCATTTTGCGTGATTTCGACGACGCGCCCGCGAATCGCCAGGTAGCGATATGGATTCTCCGGATCGAGGATCGAAAGCGATACGCGCGGATCGCGTCGCACGTTCCGATCCTTCACGCGGCCGACCGCCGAATTGAACCGCACGTATTTCCCGTCGTAGTCCACCCAGACCGGCGTGACCTGCGGGCTGCCGTCGCTCATGATCGTGCCGAGATTAGCGAACGCCTTCTTCTTGAACAAGTCGAGATACTTTTCCGGGATTGCCTGTGCCATGAGTCGCCTCCTCCAAATGTGGTGCGCCTATCATAACGCCGCGCCACAACTTGTCTCATCAACTCTGATGGAACGGCGGGACGGAAGCCCCGGCGTAAACCTGCCGCGCCGGCCCGCCGCAGGCAGGCTGAAGACCGCGGCGCTACAAGACGCTCGGTGGTGAGCTATACTCTCGCGCCATGGAAGCGCTGAATATCGACTTCAATTTAAGCCGCCTGGAGCGCGTGATGTCCGGGCCGGGTAAGGTCGCCGGGCTGGGCGAAGAGCTCGAGCGGCGCGGCCTGAAGCGCGCCATCGTGGTGACGGGAAAGTCGCTGGGCAGTTCCCCATTGCTCGACCAAGTGACCTCCGCGGCGGGCGCGCGCTGCGCGGGCGTGTTCAAGGGAGCGCGGCAGCACGTCCCTCGTAGCGTCGTCAACCAGCTAAAAGCGGAAGTCGAGCGCCTCAACGCGGATTGCCTGGTGAGTTTTGGCGGGGGCAGTCCAATCGATACATGCAAGGTGACGGCGCACGCGTTTCTACCTGGGCGCGACCTGATCCAGATCGCGATTCCGACGACGCTTTCAGCGGGCGAATATACGCACGCAGGAGGCGTCACAGACGAGAGCACGCGAGTGAAATCCGGCGTGTCGGATCCGCGCCTTCAACCGCGCACGGTGATCAACGATCCCGCCCTCACGCTGGCCACGCCGGACTGGCTGTGGGTGGCGACGGGAATGCGGGCGCTCGATCACGCCATCGAAACAAGCTACGCAATTCGGCACCATCCGCTCAGCGACGCGCTCGCCGCCAAGGCAATCGCGCTGCTCGTGGAACATTTGAAGGCCTCGATTCAGTCGAGCGGCACGGAACAGCTTGCGCACCGGGGCTATTGCCAGATGGCGGCGTGGTTTTCGATCTACGGCTCGATGAACACGCGTTTCGGAATTTCGCACTTGCTTGGGCATCAGATCGGGCCGCGGTGGGACGTGCCACACGGAGTGACTTCGTGCATCACGCTGCCGCACGCGATGCGTTTCATGGCGGAGATTGCGCCGCAGAGGTTTGGGCCGATCGCGGAGGGGTTTCATCTGCCCTTCGATCCAAGGAATCCGAGGCCGGGCGCACTTGCCTGCGCGGATCGCACCGCGGAGTTCATTGCGGGATTCGACGTGCCGAATTCCTTGGAGAAGGCCGGTGTTCCGCGGGCAGAAATTGGTCAGATCGTACCGACTGTGCAGCACGAACTTGAGAAGACCGGCGTCGTCGACCGGCCGTTGACACAGGCTGAGATCACGGGATTGCTGGAGGCGTCCTACTAGACACGTAGTGAAAGTGCACCACGCCGAACGCACAAAAAAGGCCCCGTAAGCGCCATTTGAGGCCGATTACGGGGCCGAAATTGCCACCACTGCTGAACTATGAGATGGCGCGAACTGAAGCCAACTTTTCTTCAGCACTGAAGCGAATTCGCACCCTGCTGCTGGCCGCTCAGTTCTTCTTCTGCGGCTTGTCGCCCCCGATAAAGACCGCACTCGTGCGCCGGGATGGGCCGCCGCCGGGCTGCTCGGAAGCCGCAGCCTGCGCCGGAGCAGCGACAGGTTTCGCCGCGGGCTTCTTGATGCCACCCGGGAAGTTGCTCTCGGGAACTTTGATCGGCTCAAGCATCGCCTCAATTTCGGCGCGGCGCGACTCAAACCACGGCGGAAGCAGCAGACTCTGGCCGAGTTGGTCAGCCGGTTCATCCACTGCAAATCCTTGCGGAACCGTGGCGGCACATTCAACTAAGATTCCGCCCGGGCAGCGGCAATAGACCGAGTGGAAATACATCCGGTCCTTGATTTCCGAGGCGTCCGTGTAACCGAGTTCCTCGTAGATGGCCTTCTGCTCCGTGAGCTTCTCGTCGTTTTCAACTTCAAGCGCCAGATGGTGGGCCGTGCCCGCGCCGAAAGTCCAGCTTCCCGACGGGCGATCCGGTTCGTGCAGCAGGGTCACCGTCTTGTTGGCGCCGCCCTCGCCGATCTCGAACCTGTAGTAGGCACCTTCCTGGCCTGTCTTCTTGAAACCGAGCGCATCAACGAAGAAGCGCTCCGTCTCAGCGACTTCGCGAACCGAGAGCACCGGGCCGTGGAATCCGCGCGTGGTGACGTCGCCGCTGACTTCCTTGGTCGTCCAGCCCTTGCGCGTGTCGGCGCTATCCTCGATCACTTCGAGCTGGATGCCGGAAGGATGATCGAAGCGAATGAACTTTTGTCCGAATCTCTCCTGAATGCCGCCATTCTTGACTTTGTTGCGGTTCAAGTGTTCCAGCCAGAATTTCAGAGAGCCTTTCGGCACCGTGTAGGCTGTCGACTGAATTTGACCGGAACCAGGGCGGCCTTTCACACGTCCATAACCAAAGGTGGTGTACACGGAGCCGGGCTCCGCATTCGCATTCGCGTAATACAAATGATAGTGAGCGTAGCGGCCGTCGAAGAGGACCGTCTGCTTGATCATGCGCTGACCAAAAATCCTGGTCTGGAAATCGATATCCTCTTGAGCGCCGCCCACGCACACCGTCATGTGGTGGACACCTTTTACGAGGGACATAATCCTTTACCTCCAAAGCCGAGTTTAACACACGTGCTTTTGCACCAACTTGCAGCAACGCCGCCTGCGGTTCGCAGGTCGCGCGGCCCGGATTCTATCCAAGATGGCGGAGCTTTCGCAAGCTCCCCGATTCGCCGAGTCACTGCTTTCCCTCGAGCGAGTACCTTGTTCCACGCGCGAGCCGAAAATCAATGATTCCGGAAGCTTCTTTGTGATAAAAACTGCCTTGCGACGAATACTCTGTTGAGTGGCGTTCCTTCGGGGGAGTAATGATGGGTGGAGTCAGTCGAGGCAAGATTGCCGTCTATTCGATTCTGCTGCTTCTTCTGGCGGCGCTTCTGAATCGCCCCGCATTTGCACAACAGGATCCGTCCGGTGAATGGGCGCCCCGGTTCGACGAGGACTGGGAGGAGCGCATACCCGGCCCGGAAATTGGCGACTACCTCGGAATTCCGATCAACGACGCCGCGCGCTTGAGGGGCGACAGCTGGGATGCCGCCCTCGTGGAGCTGCCGGAGAACCAGTGCCGGGCGCACGGTTCAGATTATGGCTGGCGCGGCCCATCGAACCTGAGCATCTGGAAGGAAGTAGACAAGGCCACGCAGAAGGTGATTGCGTATCACACGCACCTTTCGGCCTACGGCGCGGAGCAAACGATCTGGATGGACGGGCGCCCGCATCCACCTGACTACGCGCCTCACACCTGGGCGGGATTCTCCACGGGAAAGTGGGAAGGGGACATTCTCGTCGTCACAACCACTCATCTGAAGGAGAACTGGGTGCGTCGCAACGGACTTCCGCGCAGCGACATGGCCACAGCGACCGCGCACATCATGCGCCATGGCAATTACTTGACGGTCGCCGCGATCACGTACGACCCCGTGTACCTTTCGGAGCCTTTCATCCGAACCAGCGATTTTGTGTACGCGCCGCAACAGCAGATGGCTCCTTGGCCCTGCGAGGTGGTGGACGAAGTGGACCGGCCGGCGGGCCAGGTCCCGAATCACTTGATAGGGGCAAATCCGTTTCTCAATGAATTCCCGGCGAACTACGGCATACCGCCCGAGGCGACGAGAGGCGGCGCGGAGACGATGTATCCCGAATACAAATTGAAGATGAAGAACATGAAAACGCTGCCGCGCCCCGCGAAGAAAGTAACGAACCGATGAGGGCTGCGTCGAGAATCTCATTTCGATCGTCGAGGAGCTTGCGCGCTGCGTTCGTGTTCGCCGCTGCGATCGTCGTCGGGTTGGCTGGTTCGCGACTCTACGCGCAAGCGAATCAGAACACCGCAGCGCAGAATCCGGCCCCGCCGGCGCGGGATTATTCCAAAGCGGAAGTTCATATCCTGCCAGTGCAAGGCAATATCTACATGCTGGTGGGCGCGGGCGGCAACATCACTCTGCAAGCGGGAAGCGACGGCGTGCTGCTGGTGGACACCGGAGTCACGCAGATGAGCGACAAGGTGCTTGCGGCGATCCGGAGCGTCTCCGATAAACCGATCCGCTACATCATCAATACCCACGTTCATCCGGATCATGTCGGAGGCAACGAAGCGATTGCCAAGGCGGGAAGCACGATAGCCGGAGGGAACGTGGTGGGCGATATCGGCGCGAGCGCGGGCAACACCGCCACGGTGATCGCGTTCCAGAATGTTCTGGACCGGATGAGCGCGCCGACCGGACAGACGGCTCCAACGCCCGAAGGCGCGTGGCCGACGGAGACGTACACGACTCCCGAACGAAAGCTCTTCTTTAACGGCGAAGGAATACAAGTTATTCACGAGCCGGCAGCGCACACGGATGGCGACAGTATCGTGTTTTTCCACCGCTCGGACGTGATCAGCACCGGCGACATCTTCGTTACCACCGGATATCCGCTGATCGATATGCAGCGAGGCGGCAATGTCCAAGGAGTGATCGCCGGATTGAATAAGATCATCGAGCTCGCCATTCCCGCCGATGAGCAAGAGGGCGGCACAATGGTGATTCCAGGCCACGGGCGGCTCTGCGACGTGGCGGACGTGGTCTTTTACCAGGAGATGGTGACGATCATCCGCGACCGAATCCAGGACATGGTGAATAAGGGGATGACGCTCGAACAGGTCAAGGCGGCGAAGCCCACGCGGGATTACGATCCCCGGTACGGCAACGATACGGGATTCTGGACAACCAGTATGTTCATCGAGGCGGTGTACAAGAGCCTCAGTCCGAAGAAGTAGAGTACTTAGCGCGCTCGGCGGCCGAGGCCATCCGAACGCCAGACTTGGTTGGGAGGAAGATCCGTGAAACGCACAATTCTTGCCTTACTCGTTGCGGCCGGGCTGCTGTGTGGTGGCAGGGCCTACGCCCACCACTCTTTCGCCGCGACCTACTTCGTGGATCAGGAAATCACAGTGGAAGGGACTCTGACCCAGTTCATGTACCGGAATCCACATTCGTTCGTGAAGGTGGAAGCTCCGGACGATAAGGGGCAGATGCAGATCTGGTCGGTGGAGTGGGGCGGTGGCGCTCAGCTAACGCAAGAGCATGTGACACGCGACACGCTGAAACCGGGCGATCATGTGATCGTCACTGGGAATCCGGGCCGCGATCCCGGCGAACACAGAATCCGGCTGCACAAGATTGTCCGGCCTTTGGATGGATGGAAGTGGGAAGGCGTGATCATGTGAGCGCTCGCTCGCGCTTGATCGAATCAAGCGGTGGAGTGGGGTGGGTCGAGAAGGCCAATATGTTGGGGGACGACGAATGATTTCCAGAATTCCGCCGAGGGGCGCCGCGCCGCTGGTTTTTGCTTTCGCGATGCTGTCGCTCACGATGCCAGCCGCGGTCAGCGCCCAGACGCGCCCGCAGATCGGGCTAGTTCCCACCGCGACGACTGCCAACGCGCGAGCAGGCGCGCCGTTCGATCCGAGCGGGTATTGGGTATCGGTAGTCACGGAAGATTGGCGGTATCGCATGGTGACTCCGGACAAGGGCGACTACCCGGGCATCTTTCTTACGCCGGAAGGCCAGCGCATCGCCAATGCGTGGGACCCAGCTAAGGACGAAGCGAGCGGCGATCAGTGCAAGTCGTACGGTGCGGGCGCTATCATGCGAGTGCCGACGCGCTTGCACATCACCTGGGACGACGACAACACGCTGCGTGTGGATACCGACGCCGGAAAGCAGACGCGCATTTTTCATTTTGGAAACGCAGTACCTCCGAAGAGCGGGCCTCCGACATGGCAAGGAAATTCGGTTGCGACTTGGGAAGGGCTTAGGCCACGTGGATTCGTGATACCCGTCGTTGCGGGGGGTCCCACTGCGAGGCCGCCGGAAGAAGGCTATATGAAAATCATTACGAAGGATTTGCGGCCGGGATACGTGCGGAAGAATGGAGTGCCTTACGGCGGGAATGCGGTGGTGGAGGAGTATTTCGATAGTTTCAAGGAGCCGAATGGCGATACCTGGCTCATCGTGACGGCCATCGTGACCGATTCCCAGTATCTGGTTCAACCCTACCTGACAAGCTCGCAATTCAAGAAGCTTCCCGACGCTTCCGGATGGAATCCCACACCGTGCGAGGCGAAGTAGCGCGGAGTCCGAGGCTTGCCGGACGGGAAGTGCGCGGGGGCGGGTCAACGAAGAGATTTTCCCGAGGATGACGGATGTGGTTTTCTAACTTCTTGCAGTGGCTCGCGAACACACCTTTCAGCACTACCATGCGCGAGTCGACCTGGGCCGAGCCGATCGTCGAGACCGTCCACGTTCTGACCCTGACCATGTTTTTGGGATTCGCGGTTCTCCTCGATTTGCGTCTGCTCGGGATTTGCCTGAAGCGCCGCCGCGTTTCGGACGTGCTCGGGCAACTCAACCGGTGGCTATTTGCAGGCTTTGCAGTGATGGTGGTGACGGGTACGTTGCTTTTCTGCGCTGATCCCGTGTCCTTCTACAGCACGTTTTTTCTGAAGGCGAAGATGGTCATGCTGGTGCTCGCCGGTCTCAATATCGTGGTTTTCAATTTGACCGTGGGCCGCAAGGTGGCTGAATGGGATCTGGACTCAAGAACGCCGCGAGGCGCCAAGGTTGCAAGTATCGTCTCAATCGTGCTTTGGGTATTGATCGTCGCCGCAGGGCGGGCGATCGCGTACGCGCTTCCGCCGCCATGAGGAGGTCCGCCGCCAATGTGGCTTAAACACCTGTTGCTGACTTTCTGCCACTGGTGCAACAACTCGTTCTTCGGCCACGGGATACGAAATTCCACGTGGCTTTTCCCGTTCGTCGAAATCTTTCATCTCCTTGCGCTGGGCGTGCTTGGCGGAACCATCCTAATCGTCAATATGCGCCTTCTCGGCTTTCGATTCTGGGGCGAATCTTCCTCGGAGCTTGCGCGGGAGGTCCGCCCGTGGACGCTGGGGAGTCTCGCCGTGATGCTGCTTTCGGGATTCCTGCTCTTCTCGACCGAGGCCGTGAAGATGTACGGGAATTGGGCATTTCAATTCAAGATGTCGTCGCTTTTCCTGGCGATTCTCTTCACCTTTACGATCCATCGCAAAGTGGCGATGTCTGACGAAAGCCGAGTGTCGCCCCTGTGGCGCAGGCTGGTGGCGGTGGTTTCGCTCGTGTTGTGGGCGGGAGTCGGACTTGGCGGCCGAGCGATCGGATACGTCACGACGTCGGTGACCTCGACGAGCATTTGGTTGAACTAAGAAGCCGGCAGGCCCGATTTTTCGCTGCTGCATTCGCACGTGAAATGGACGGCCGAGTGTTCGCCGTCGAAAGGCCACCCGAGAATGTTGTTAGCGCACATTCTTCAAGGCGTTCCGGAAGCGGCGCCGTTCAATCCGATCGCTCGTTGGACGTGGGTGTTTCCCGTCATCGAGGCGATCCATATTTGCGGATTCACGCTGCTGGTCGGGACAGTTGTGATTCTCGACCTCCGCCTGCTCGGCATCTCCCTGCGAGGCCAGCGTATTTCGCAGCTGGCAAAGGAACTGGCTCCTTGGATCTGGGCCGGCATCCTCATCCAATTGACCACGGGGCCGTATCTTTTTTCGGGCGATCCCCGTGAATACGTTCAGATCGCAGCCTTCCGCAACAAGATGTTGTTTCTGCTTGCGGCCCTGATCTTTCACTTCACGGTGATCCGGAAGGCCACGACGCCCGAGGCGGACTCCGCTCCGCTCGGATGGCGGAAGCCGGCGGCCGTCCTTTCGCTGGGTTTGTGGCTATGCGTGATGCTCGCCGGAATGTGGATCGGAAACCTTTAGCCAACGTGCGCCTGCTGGGGACGAGGGAGGCTTTTCTGCAATGTCGCTCTTGAGATTCTGCGAATGGCTCAGCCGGACGCCGTTGAGCGTCTTGCTCCGAGAAGGCGCCTACGAGTATCCCGTGCTTCTGATCATTCACCTGATGAGCATTGCGGTGTTCGGCGGGATCGTTGTGATGGGAAACTTGCGCGTCCTCGGAATTGCAATGCGGAGCGTGCCAGTGTCGCAGGTGATCGGCCAATTTCGAGCGTGGAAGTGGATCGGCTTCGCCATACTTCTCATCACCGGCACGCTCCTCACGATGTCCGATCCAATGGAGTACTACAGCAACGTCATGTTCTGGATTTCAATGTTGCTTCTGCTGCTGGCAGGTCTGAACGCCATGGCTTTTCACTTTGGCGCGTACCGAACGGTGGCCGCGTGGGATGACGCTCCGATCGCACCGGTCAATGCGAGGCGCTGGGCCGGTGTCTCGCTGTTTTTGTGGATCGCGCTCATCTTCGCAGGGCGGGCCATCGCGTTCTTCTAGCCGAATCGCGACTTACTCCATATCTCGCTGCCCATCGACTCACAGATCTCACCGGTCTCTCCAGCCCTGGTTGACTGGCTTGACCGAATCCCGAGACCATCGGGACGTCGCGTGATGCCATTTGTGCGCCGTTCTCACGCGTAGCGGAACAGCGCTTTAAATCCGAAATCCATGTGCTGCTGGATGTGGCAGTGAAAGAGAGTTAAGCCCGGTTGATCGGCGACCAGATCGACGGCCACACGGCCATAAAACGGGATGACCACGGTGTCCTTCATGATGCCCGCCGTGGGTTTCCCGTTCATGTCGATGAGTTCAAACAGGTGGCGATGCAGGTGCAAGGGATGGGCGTCGTCTGACCGGTTGTGGAAGACGATCCTGTAACGAGCGCCTTCCTGAAGAACGAATTCGCGGTCGTGCGGATACGGCTTGCCGTTGACGAGCCATGTGTTGAATTGTCCCGATCCGCTCGGAATCTTTTCGAAAACCATGTCGATCGTGTGTTCGGGAGCTTGATAGGTCTGCGATGCCGCGCGCCCGAAAACTGTGTAGTCCCACACGGGCTTTGCCGGCGGAATCCACTGCGGCTGGCGGTGCTGGTTCGCGTACTCGACGATGACGCCCAGACCCGCGTTGCGAATGTTGTCGTCCGTCGCGCCAAGAATCCACACTCCGGGCTGGTTCATCTCGATGTAGGCGTCCACGCGCTCTCCGGGACCGAGCGCGAGGACATCGGCCGGCGCTTGTGTGGGAACAGGATTGCCGTCGAGCGCGAGAACGTGAAACTGATGGCCGGGCAGCGCGATGCGTTTGTTCTCGATGGCGCTGGCGTTGAGCACGTGCACGAGCAATCGATCGCCCGGCTTCACGCGAATCGGTTCTCCCGCGCCAAGGGTTTTGTCGTTGATGGAGTACATCTGGGAGGTGACTTCGAGGCCGTTGGGGCGCGTGTCGAGAACCGTTGGTTTCTCAGGTTGTGGGCCGATGCCGCCTTCTTCGGCTGTTTCGTTCTCTTCCATGTTGGAGAAGAAAGGCTCCCAATCGCGCAGCGCCAGAAAAACTTCCTGATCGTAGTGCCCCGCGTCATTTCCCGACTCGATCATGAGAAACCCGAATTGCCCGGTGTAGGTGCTGCGATGAAGATCGGAGCCGGCCATGGCGTGCGTGTGATACCAGCGCGTTCCGGCGGGACGCGGAGCGAATTGATATCGCCGCCGCCCATGAGGAGGCACAGCGGGCGTGCCCTCTTCCTCCGAGCCATCTACTTCGGAGGGAATGAACAGGCCGTGCCAGTGGACAAATTCCGGAACGTCGGTCTCATTGATCACGTCCACGGTCACTGCTTTGCCTTCGCGCATCCGCAGGAGCGGACCCGGGGACGTGCCGTTATACCCGATCGTGCTGATGATACGATTGGGAGCCAGCTCGACCGTCACTGGCGCGATGCGAAGAGTGAAGTCGGCTTTTGTCGCCTCGGGCGGCGCTTCGTTGGTCTGCATCTGCATTTGCTGGGAAAGGAGCCGCGCGGCGCCCGCTTGCAGAAAGGCGCCTGCTCCCAGCTGCATGAATTCTCGTCGCTTCACGATTTCCCTCGATGAGGACCGGCGAAGGCGTATCCAGCGCGCTCAAGCGCTGTCAAAACCATGGGCGAGCGCATCGAAATCCGGGGCAGACGCGAAATCGTCTCACGCCTCAATCACGCCGACAAGGCCGGAATCAGCCGGCGAGCCGCCCGGTATTGGAGGCGGGGACGCTATCTGCTACCCTCGTGGCGTATCGAGAAATCGCATGCGGATTCCTCCACGCGTTTCGGTCGCGCTCTCCCTCGTATGCCTGACCAGCGTTCTGATCGTCCTCCGAGTGAACGGGGCCCAGTGGTTTGGAGGAGACGGCCCCGAATACTATTCCGGTAACAGCAACGAGAAGGCCGAGTTTTACTGGTCGCGACTGCGATACTCACCCCGAGTCGGCCAGGGGGGCGGCTACGGATACGGTTACGGCTTCGGCGCGTCATGGTCCCGGGACTATCCGAAAGCCGACCGGCAGTTTCTGATGGCGCTTCGCCGCCTCACTCGAATTCAAGCCCGGTCCACGGAACAGGTCGTGGATCTGGACAGCGACGAAATCTACAACTATCCGTGGGTGTACGCCGTCCAAGTGGAGAGCTGGTCTTTCACGGACGCGGAGGCCAAGCGGTTGCGGGATTACCTGCTCAAGGGCGGCTTCCTGATGGTGGACGACTTCCACGGCACGGCTGATTGGCAGAACTTCATGGAAGGAATGCGCATGGTGCTTCCCAATCGCCCGGTCGAGGACCTGAATGACAACGACGAGATTTTTCACGTGCTCTACGATCTTGGCGAGCGCTTTCAGGTGCCGGGCGAGCAATACGTTTCAACCGGCAGGACGTACGAAAAAGATGGCTACGTGCCGAAGTGGCGCGCGATTCGCGACGACAAGGGGCGCGTGATGGTCGCAATTTGCCACAACATGCATCTCGGGGACGCGTGGGAGTGGGCGGACACGGCGGAATATCCCGAGAAATTTGCATCGCTCGCATTCCGCGTTGGACTCAATTACATCATGTATGGGATGACGCACTAACAAAAGGCTTGGGGCCGCGATCGGGTCGCGCGGTGGTCCTGGTGATGTTTCAATTTTTCTTCAAGTATCCGATCGCGATGTTTTCCAAGGGCGAGTTCGTGCTGCTCGGCTCCTGGCCGAAGTGGATTTTGCCCTGTCTAATTGCCGCATGCGCCGCCGGTCTGGCATTTCTGATTCATTCACGCCTGAAGCAGGCCGCCCCCCGACTGAACATCTGGCGTGCGGGCGTGGTTTGGCTGCTCGAATCCGCAATAGCAGGGTTGTTGCTCGTCTTGCTGTGGCAGCCCGCGATTGTAATTGCGGAGCTCAAACCCCAGCAAAACATCATCGCGATCCTGCTGGACGATTCTCGCAGCATGGGCATCATGGAGAATGGCGCGACGCGGGAAGCGCAAGCCGTCAAAGCTCTGCAAAATGGTGCGCTCGCCGCGCTGAACAAGAATTTCCAGACGCGCCTCTATCGACTCGACAGCCATCTGACGCAGATCCCGGACTTGGACGAACTCCATGACGCCTCGGCTCCGGCCACTCGTATCGGCGACAGCTTGAAACAAGTGGCTACGGAAACCTCCGGCCTGCCCATCGGCGCGATCATCCTGCTCAGCGACGGAGCCGACAATTCAGGCGGCATCGACCTCGATACGATTTCGGCGATGCGGAGCAGGCGCATTCCGGTTCATGCGGTCGGATTGGGATCGGAGCGGATGCCCAACGACATTGAGATCAACGACGCCGTTGTGGCTCCGCGCGCACTGGCGGATTCGCGCTTGTCCGCCACCGTCACGCTTCATCAAGCCGGATTCGCAGGACGCAAGGCCACGCTGACGGCACGCGATGGCGAAAAGACCCTCGCGACGCGCGAGATCACACTTGCCGCCGACGGAAGCATTCAGACCGAAGGTCTGCTCTTCAACGCCGGAGAAGCGGGCGCCAAGGCGTTGGAATTTTCCGTCGATCCACTGCCCGAGGAAGGAAACCGCGCCAACAATTCTGTCACGCGGCTCGTGAACGTCGAATCCGACAGGCGGCGGATACTGTACGTCGAGGGCGAGCCGCGATGGGAATACAAATTCATCCGGCGCGCCGAAGACGACGACCGGATCGTCCAGATCGTATCGATGCTCCGCACGACCGAAAATAAAATCTATCGCCAGGGCATCAGCGATCCGAAAGAGCTGGCCGAGGGCTTCCCCACTCGCGCGGAAGATCTTTTCGGCTACCAAGCAATCATCATCGGCTCCGTGGAGGCAGGCTACTTCACGCCGGCACAGCAAGACCTGCTGCGAGACTTTGTGGACCGGCGCGGCGGCGGGCTGCTCTTTCTCGGCGGCCGGTCTGCGCTCGGCGATGGAGTTTGGGGCGGGTCAAGCGTGGCCGATTTGCTCCCGGTGGCTTTGCCAAACAAAAAGGACACGTTTCATCGCGCGCCCGCGATGGCCGAGCTCACGCCGGCAGGCGCAGACAGCACCATCTGCCGCCTCGTGGATGATCCCGACCGCAATGTGGAGCGATGGAAGAAGCTTCCCTACCTGATGGATTATCAGGAAGCCGGAACGCCGAAGCCGGGCGCGGCCGTGCTGGCCGAAATGAAGGCTGGCAGCCGCACGATGCCTCTGCTCATCACGGAGAATTACGGCCGCGGGCGAACCGCAGTGCTGGCGACGGGCGGCACGTGGCGCTGGCAGATGAGCCAGCCTCTCGGGGACACCACGCACGACATGTTCTGGCAGCAATTGCTGCGCTGGCTCGCGGCGGATACGCGCGGACAAATCGTGGCATCGGTGCCGAATCAGACGCTATTCGACGACGGTCACATTCAGCTTTCGGCCGAGGTTAGGGACAAGAGCTATCAACCGGCAGCGGACGCGCAAGTGGAAGCGCACGTCGTCGGCCCGAATGGCATCTCAGCCATGGTGGAGATGAACCCGGTTTCCGAAACGCCGGGTTCCTATCAAGCCGAATGGACGGCTGAAAAACCGGGTTCGTACGTGGCCGAGATAACCGCGGCGCGGGGCGGCGAAGAAATGGGCCGCGACGTCGTAACCTTTCAGCGGATGGACGGTGTGGCTGAGAATTTTCACGCGGAACAGAACCGCGAATTGCTCGAAAGGCTCGCTTCGCAGACCGGCGGGCGCTATTACGGGCCCGAGGAACTCTCGAAACTGAGCGATGAGATTCCTTTTTCCGAGGCTGGAATCACAGTTCACGAGACCAAGGAGCTGTGGAACATGCCCGCAGTGTTCATTCTGATTCTCTTGCTGCGGATGTCCGAATGGCTGCTGCGCCGCAAATGGGGAATCGTTTGAGAAGCGCGTTCATAGCGGCGTGCCTTGCGTGCGTGTGGTGGTTTGCGCAGCCCACGCAGGCCGGGACCTATTTCGTCACCGTCGCCGGACTGGGCGGCGAGCCGGATTACGACCAGCGCTTCAAAGCAATGGCCGCCGATCTCGACAAGCTCCTCAAGGTGTCCGGCGGGGACGTCCACGTCTATACACTGACGGGTACCGACGCGACCCGCGCGCGTTTGAGCGACACGCTCACCGACATCGCCCGGAATGCCAAGCCAAACGACGACTTCGTGCTGATCCTCATCGGGCACGGTTCGTTCGACGGCTTCGAATACAAATTCAATCTCGTTGGGCCGGATATTTCCGGCGGAGACCTGGCGGCGCTATGCGACCACATTGCCACCAAGCGGCAGTTGATCGTCAACACAACGAGTGCGAGCGGCGGCTCTATTGCAGCCCTCGAGAAGCCGGGGCGAGCTGTGATCGCCGCCACGAAGAGCGGCATGGAGAAGAACGCGACGGTATTCGCTCGCTACTGGGTGGAGGCGCTGCGCGATCCGGGCGCCGACGTGGATAAGAACGACGCGATCACCGCACTCGAAGCGTTCCAATATGCGACGAATAAGACTGCCGGATTCTACGAATCGCAAAAGCGCCTCGCCACCGAACACGCGGTGTTCGAAGACACCGGCAAGAATGAGGCCGTCCGAACGCCTTCAACGGAAACCGGCGAGGGCCTTTTGCTTTCAAGCCTCACACTCGTCCGTCTGGGCGCCGCGCAGACGGCTGCCCTCGATCCGGCAAAGCGCGAACTGCTCGCAAAGAAGGAAGAGCTGGAGCAGAAAATCGACGCGCTGAAATACGGCAAAGCCGCGATGTCCGAAGAGGACTACAAGCAGCAGCTCACGGAAGCTCTTGTTGAGCTGGCCCGAGTTCAGGGAGAGTTGGACAAGTGACCCGAGCAATGCGAGCGTCGGTGTTGTGCGCTGCAATCGTCGCCGGCGCCATCGCTGCTCGCGCTGCGACGCCGAGCGATTGTCAAGCTTTGCGCAAGCACGGCCGGCGCGCCGACGCGCACGCTTGCTATGAGTCGCTCACACACGAACGCGATCCCTACCTGCGCGCGGAAGGATTCTGGGGCCTGGAGATGTACGACGACGCGAACAATGAGTTTCGCTCCGCCGTGGCGCAATCTCCCAGGAATGCCGTATACCGCGTCCGCTGGGGCCGCCTGCTGCACGACCGGTTCAATAACTCTGACGCCGAGGGCTTATTTAAGGAAGCCCTCTCGATTGATCCGAAAAACGCTGAGGCTTGTCTGGGGCTTGCCCTCGTGAGTGCGGACGGCTTCGATAACGCGGCCATTCAATGGACCGCGAGGGCGCTGGAGCTCGACCCCAAACTCTTGGAAGCGCACGAGCTGATGGCGAATCTTGCGCTGGAGGACTCCGACACAGAGCAGGCGGTCAAAGAGGCGGTTGCGGCACTGGCGATTTCGCCCGAAGCGCTCGACGCGATGGCGATTCGTGCCAGCGTCGAGATTCTGGCCGACCGGTCCCCTGATGCCTGGCTCGAAAAAATCCGGCAGGTGAATCCGTCGTACGGTGAAGGCTACGCGGTTGTCGCGCGTCATCTGGTGCTCAATCGCCGGTACGAAGATGGCGTGGCCTACTATCGAAAGGCCATCGAGGCCGATCCGCAGTTGTGGGCCGCCCATTCGGAGCTGGGAATCAACCTGATGCGCCTCGGCCAGGAAGACGAGCCGCGCCGCCAGCTTGAGCTGTGCTACAACAACGGCTATCGAGATGAAGCGACGGTGAACAGTCTACGTCTGCTCGATAGCTACAAAAACTTCGTCACTTTCAGGGATGACACAACCACTCTGAGGCTTCAAAAGAAAGAAGCCGATCTCCTGTATCCGTATTTTGAAGACGTGCTGAAGCGTTCGATCGCCACCTATGAGAAGAAATACAAGATGAAGCTGCCGGGCACCGTGCAGGTCGAGGTTTATCCGGACCACGAAGACTTCGCCGTGCGCACCATGGGCCTGCCGGGACTTGGAGCACTCGGCGTCACTTTCGGAGAAGTGGTCGCGATGGACAGCCCCTCGGCCCGCAAGCCGGGCGATTTCAATTGGGCGAGCACGCTTTGGCACGAGATGAGCCACGTTTTCATCCTGACCGCGACGAATCATCGCGTGCCGCGGTGGTTCACCGAGGGCCTCGCGGTCCACGAAGAAACCCAGGCTTCGCCCGAGTGGGGAGACCGGATGACGCCCGAAATCGTCGTGGCGGTTCGCGACAAGAAGCTTCTCCCGATCGCCGAACTCGACCGCGGATTCGTGCGGCCCGAATATCCCGCGCAGGTGGTGGTTTCCTACTTTCAGGCGGGCCGCATCTGCGACTACATCCAGAGTCGTTGGGGCGACGAGAAGCTGCTCGATTTGGTGCACTCTTTCGCGCAGCTCAAGACGACCCCGCAGGCAATTCAAGAAAATCTTGGGATGACCACGGAGGAATTTGACCGGGAATTCCAGGCCTGGCTCGATAAGGATGTCGGCAAGACGGCGGCAAGCTTCGACGAATGGCGGACGCGGCTCAAAGAGCTGGCTGCTCTGGCGCGGAACAAACAATATGACGATGTGCTCGCGAAAGGCGAAGAGGTTCGCCGGATGTATCCGGATTACGTCTACGACGCGAATGCATACGAGTTCCTCGCCGAAGCGTACCTGGCAAAGGAAAACAAGCAGGGCGCGGCGGCCGTTCTAACGGATTACGAGAAAATCGGCGGAGATCGGCCCGAAACCCTCAAGGAGCTGGCGGCCCTCGAGGAGGAACTCGGTGAACCGGAAGAAGCGGCTGCCACGCTCGATCGCATCAACTACATTTATCCCGTGAACGACGAGGAGCTACACCGCCATCTTGGCGACCTGTGGTCCGAACAGAAAAACTACGCAGGCGCGATACGGGAATACGCCGCGGTCGTGGCTCTACATCCACTCGATAAAGCGTCTGCTGAGTTTCATCTGGCGCAGGCTTACTTTGCTGCGGGCCGGCGGGACAAGGCGCAGGAGAGTGTCCTGGCCGCGCTGGAGGCGGCTCCCGACTACCGGCCCGCTCAAAAATTGCTGTTGCAGCTTGAGGATCCCAATACGAGGCAATGACGAATGGCTACGCCCGCTGAAGTGAAACTCGATTCCGCAGAACTGAAGAAGCGCGTGGAAAGATTCCAGGCCGTGCGCGACGGCATTCTCGCGCAGGTCCACCAGGTGATCGTCGGGCAGGAAGAGGTACTCGACCAGATCCTGACGGCGCTGTTCGTAGGCGGGCACTGCCTGATCACCGGCTTGCCGGGAACCGCCAAGACGCTGATGGTCCGCACGATCGCGCAAACGCTCGGGCTTGAGTTTCGCCGGATTCAGTTCACGCCGGATCTGATGCCATCGGACATCACGGGCACCGACATCATTGAGGAAGACGCCGCTACCGGGCGCCGACGGTGGACGTTCGTGCCGGGACCGATCTTCGGAAACATTCTGTTGGCCGACGAGATCAATCGCACGCCCCCGAAAACGCAGTCGGCGCTGCTGGAAGCGATGCAGGAGCTTTCCTGCACGGTTCGCGGCAATCATTACAAGCTGCCGGCGCCGTTTTTCGTGCTCGCCACGCAGAACCCAATCGAGCTCGAGGGCACATATCCGCTGCCCGAAGCGCAGCTCGACCGCTTCCTCTTCAATACGGTGCTCGATTACCTCAGTGCCGAGGATGAAGTGAAAGTCGTGGACCTGACGACCACGAATCGCGCGGTAGATGTTCAAGCCGTCACGAATGCTGAGGAGATCCTCGACTTCCAGAAGTTGGTGCGGATGGTGCCGATCGCCGATTCGCTCGCGCAATACGTGGTGAATCTGGTTCGAGCCACGCGGTACAAAAGCGATCACGCGCCCGACTTCATCAAGAAGTACGTGAACTACGGGGCGAGCGTGCGCGCCGCGCAATTCATCGTTCTAGCGGCGAAGGCGCGGGCGCTCTCGCGGAAGCGCTACCATGTAACCTACGACGACATCACGGCGCTCGCGATCCCAGTGCTCCGCCATCGCATCCTTCTGAACTTTCACGCGGAGTCGGACCGGATCGATTCGGACGAAATCCTGCGGCAGCTGCTGGAGCACATGCCGCCACCCAAGGGAGCGTAGCCGTGCAGCGGTTTCTCGATCCGTCGGTGCTGGGCGCGATTTCCGGTCTTGACCTGGTCGCCAAGACCGTCGTGGACGGATTCGTCGCGGGACTTCATCGCTCGCCGGACTTCGGATTCAGCCAGGAGTTCGCCGAGTATCGCGCCTATTCGCCCGGAGACGACCTACGCCACGTCGATTGGAACGTGTTCGCTCGCACCGAGCGCGCCTACCTGAAGCGCTACCGCGGCGAGACGAACAGCCTGCTGACGGTTCTGCTCGACGCGAGCAATTCCATGAATTACACGTCCCACGGCGTGAGCAAAATGGATTACGCGCGCTTCACCGCCGCTTCCCTCTTCTACCTCGCCATCCGGGACCAGCGCGACGCCGCGGGCCTGATCGTCTTCGACGACGAAGTGCGCAACTACATCCGGCCCTCCATCCGGCAGGGGCAGCTCCAACGTTTACTGAGCGGACTGGAGCTAGCCGAGCCTCACGCCCGCACGGACTTCGCCAAGCCGCTTCACCACTTCCAGGAGTTTCTCCGGCGGCGCGGAATCGTCTTGATGATCTCCGATTTCTACGAGTCTCCGGAGAAGGTCATTCGAACCATCGAGCCTTTGCGGTTCCACGGAAATGAGGTAGTTCTGTTTCACGTCCTCGACCCCAAGGAAATCCGGCCCGATCTCGGCGAACCAGCAGTTTTGGTCGATCTCGAAACGCGCGAGCACCTCGAAGTGACGCCAGAATACATGCGCAACGAATACCGCAGAAAAATCGACGCGCACATCGAAGCGTTGCGCGACGGCGCTCGCAGCGCGGGCATGGATTATCACTTGCTGGTGACGGATCAGCCGCTCGACGGCGCCCTCCGCGAATACCTCACGATCCGGCAGGGGAGGAATTGATGGGATTCCTTTCTCCCTGGTTTCTGGCCGGAGCGCTGGCGGTGGGCATTCCGATCTATCTCCATTTGCTTCGCCGCCACACCACCACTCCGCAGCCGTTCAGTTCGCTTATGTTCCTCGAACACCGCACGCAAAGCTCGATTCGGCATCGCCGCCTGCGTTACCTTCTTCTGCTTTCCCTGCGCCTCGCCCTTCTCGTGCTGCTGGCGCTAGCCTTCGCAAGCCCCTACATCAACCGGCCGGCCGCGAGCGCGTCCGGCGACAAGCTTCTGCTCCTCGCGATCGACAATTCGTTTAGTATGCGCGCGGGTTCGCGGCTGGCGGACGCGAAACGCGAAGCGCTCTCCGTTCTCGCCGACAAGAGCCCTGCGGGACGCGCGCAGATCGTGGCATTCGGCTCTCAGGTGAACGTGTTGACACAGCCGGTCGAAGACGCCACTACATTGCGCGCCGCAGTCGAGAGTATCGCGCCCGGCGATTCACGCGGCAGCCTGGGCGAGCTCGCGCACGCAGTGCGCTCGATTGCGCAGAATGTTCGGGCTCCCATCGAGCTTCACGTATTCAGCGACATGCAGAAATCCGGCATGCCGGCGAATTTCGCGGAGATGGTTTTGCCGGACGGCGTCTCGCTCGTTCTCCATCCGGTTGTGAAGAGCTCAGTGCCGAATTGGACGGTTGAAAACGTGAACGCTCCGGGAGAGGTCTGGGATCCGAAGAAGGCGCGCGTGCAAGCGGTCGTTGCCGGATATGGGACTCCGGCCGCCACGCGCAGTGTCTCGCTTGTCGTCAACGGCAAGACGATCGCCATGCGCAGCGTCGCGGTGCCAGCAAGCGGACGCGCATCCGTGGAGTTCCAGTCGCTCGATGTGCCCTACGGATTCAGCCGGTGCGAAGTGAGAATCGATTCGGCCGACTCTCTCCGCGCGGATGACGCATACACGTTCGCCGTGGGGCGATTCGATCCGCAGCGAGTGCTGTTCGTGCACGATGCGAGCGACACGCGGTCGCCGGTGTATTTTGGCTCTGCTCTGGCAGCCGCAGCGGAATCGGCGTTCGCCGTGGACAGCGTCAGCACGGAGCGCGCCGCGAATACGCAGCTTGGGCCGTATGCCCTCGTTGTCCTTTCAGACGTGTCATCGCTACCATCGTCCTTCGAGAACGACTTGCTGCGCTACGTTCGCGGCGGCGGGGGCGTCTTGATCGCGGCGGGGACTTCCTCAGCTCGCCGTTCGCGCATTCCCGTCTTTGGCGACAACATTCTTGCATCTCACTATTACTCGCGGGAAGCGGAGCGGTTCGTGGCCGTGGGCGAGACCGACGCGTCGTCTCCTCCAGCCGGCAAGGCGGTGCAGTGGGCAGGCGTGAGATTCTATTACGCCACAGCGGTCGACGCCGCAAACTCCCGCGTAGTCGCCCGTTTGACCGACCAGACGCCGCTTCTGCTGGACAAGAAAATCGGAGAGGGACGCGTGATGCTGCTCGCCTCCGGGCTCGACAATCTGACGAACGATTTCCCGCTGCATCCGATCTTCGTGCCTTTCGTCGAGCAGACCGCGCGCTATCTTTCCGGCACCGAGCGGCGCGGCGGTTCGCGTCCGGTCGATTCCTTTCTCGATTTGAGGACGGCGAAGGAACAGGCCGTCAGTGTCGAGGTGATCGACCCCACCGGCCACCGGCCTCTTTCGCTGAAGGAGGCGACCTCGGCTTCGTCTTACCAGTTGACGCAGGCGGGCTTCTACGAACTCCACTTGGCTAACGGCCGCCAAGATGTCGTCGGCGTCAACGCGGACAGGCGGGAATCCGATCTCGCCGTCATTCCGGACGACGTGCTCTCCCTGTGGACTGGCAAACCGAAGGAAGCGCCACCCGCTTCCGCCGTCGGCCAGGAGCCGGCGCGGCAGCAACTGAAGCCGCGCAGCTTGTGGTGGTATGCGATGCTCCTCGTGCTCGCCGCGGCAGTTGCGGAATCGCTGCTTGCCAGCCGATACTTAGGAGTGCAGAGGGAGGAAGAATGAGCGCACGCGAACAGCTCAACTCCTACCTGAAAGATCTGGAGAAGCGGATACGGCTCGGCACGGCGCTGCGGGGAGCCGCCGTCCTGATCTCGGCCGCGCTCGCGGCCACGGTTGCGTTGGTCCTCATCATCAACCTGTTCGCGTTCTCAAGGATCAGTCTCACCGGGGCGCGCCTGGCTTTACTTTTCACGCTCGGTCTATGCGCAGCCTTCGGCCTCGGGATTCCTTTGCTTAGGCTCAATCGCCGCTGGGCTGCGCGTAAGGCAGAGGGAGCGTTTCCGCAATTCGAACAAAGGCTGATCACTTTTGCCGAACGCGATCGCGATGAGAACGAGCCTTTTCTCGAACTATTGGCCGCCGACACCGTCGCCGTGACTCACCAGGCCGAAGCCACAAGCCTCGTTCCGAATCGAGCCCTGCTTGCATCGTTCGGCGTTGGTGCTGCGTCGCTCGCCGTGCTTCTCTGGATGATTTTGGCTGGTCCCGGTTTTCTCGGATACGGCGCCGCGCTCTTGTGGGCAGGCCCAACCAAAGGTGTCGCTCCTTTTTACGACATTCGCGTGAGTCCCGGCGACGTGACCGTGCGGCGCAACGCGGATGAGCTTGTCACTGCCCAACCCATCGGCTTACAGACCGACAGGGCTCGTCTCTACGCGCGCTATCAAAGCACTTCCAAGTGGGAACAGCTCAACATGCAGCCGCAACCGGGCGGCTCCGGCTTCCAGTTCGTGTTCGCCGGATTGCCGGAAAGCGTCGAATACTATGTCGAGGCGGGCGCCCTGCGCTCGCGCCACTTCAATATCCGCGTGGCCGACCTGCCGTCCATCAAGCAAATCCGGGTGACCTACAATTTCCCAGCGTGGACGGGATTGAAAACCGCGGTGGACGAGCACGGCGGGGATCTCCGCGCGATCGAAGGCACGGACGCGGGCCTCGAGATCGTGATGGATCGGCCGCTTCGCGACGGCGTCCTTGTTCTCGACGATCGGACGGAGATTCAGCTTTCCGGCGGCGAGGCCAACGTCTACAAAGGCAGCATCCGGATGGAAAAAGACGGCGCGTACCACGTTGCCGCCGTTGATCAGGGGCAGCCGGTGCGGCTCTCCGAGGATTTTTTCATCGAGGCGAGCGAGGCGGAGCCGCCCAACGTGGCCATCGCGCGCCCCGGACGCGACTATCAAGCCAGCCCTATTGAGGAAGTCGCGGTTTCCGTCAAGGCCGACGATCAATTTGGACTCAACGATCTTCAGCTGCACTACTCGGTCAACGGCGGCGCGGAGCAAAGCATCAATCTGCTCAAGCAGAAGGGCGAAAAGACGGCGGACGGCTCGGCTATGATTTCCCTGGAAGATTTCCATGTAGTTCCGGGCGACATCGTGAGCCTCTACGCAACGGCCAAAAACGCGCGCGCCGAGTCGCGCACGGACATGTTCTTCATTCAGGCCGAGCCATTCGAGCGGGAGTTCTCCCAGTCTCAGCAGTCCGGCGGCGGTGGCGGTGGGGGCGGCGGAGGCAATCAGGAAGAGATTTCTCAGCGCGAGAAGGAGATCATCGCGGCCACGTGGAAGCAATCGAGCGACACGAGCTCTTCCCAAGAGAAAGCCGCCCAGAATGCGAAATTCCTTTCCGGCGTGCAGGAAAAGCTGCGCGAACAGGCGCTTTCGCTCGCCGGCCGCCTCCAAATGCGCGACTTGACTCAAGAGAACGCGGAGTTCAGCGGATTCCAGCAGGAGATGAACGCCGCCGCAGCGGCGATGGGCCCGGCATCGGAAAAGTTGCAACAACGCAAGTGGAGCGATGCCATGCCGAACGAGCAAAAGGCGCTCCAGCACCTGTTGCGCGCCGAGGCTACCTTCCGGCAGATCGAAGTGGCTTTCGGCAACAGAGGCGGAGGCGGTGCTGGCGGCGCCGGCCGCGACCTCGCGAGCCTCTTCGATCTCGAGCTGGACACGCAGAAGAATCAGTACGAAACGAAGCAAACGGCCGACTCGGCAAGCCAGCGCAATGAGGAGATCGACGAGGCGCTCAAGAAGCTCGATGAATTGGCTCGCCGCCAGGAAGAGCTGGCGGACCAGCGCCGCAGCGACAACGGCCAATCCTTCGAACAGAGATGGCAGCAGGAGATGCTGCGCCGGCAAGCCGAAGAGTTGCAGCGCCAGATCGAGCAGCTCGCGCAGAACAATCCGCAGGGGGCGAACTCGTCAGACGGCCAATCGAGCTCGGGCCAGCCGCGCGCATCCGGATCCCAAAGCGGCTCCGACACGCGCGCCCAGCAAGCGCTCGACCGTCTTCGCCAGGCAAACGACGATATGCGCCGCGCGGCGTCGCAACAGCGGAATGATGCGGACGCCCGCCGCGCCGCCGACCGGCTGCGCGAGGCGCAGAACTTGCTTGGCGGCATGCAACATCAGGCTGCGTCGGGGCGACTGGATTCAATGGCCTCCGAAGCCGACCGGCTCTCCAAGGAACACAGCGATCAAGTCGATCGCACTCGGCGCCTGTTCGAATCGCAAAGCTCGGCGGACTCCCCGGACGATCCGCAACGTAGATACGACGAGGCGAACAAACTGGCAGATGATCGCCAGCGCCTCGCCGACGATCTCGCGCGCCTCGAAAAAAACATGCGCGATGCTGAGCGCGATCTAGCTCCCACAAATCGTCCGTCAGCTTCCGCGCTGCGGGACGCGCTCGGCCAGCTGGACGAATCCGACCTCCAGACTCGCATTCAGCGGGGCGCGGATCGCCTGCGCCGTGGCACCTACCCCGATCCCAATTCCGGAGAAGCCGCGATCAGTTCCGAACTCGACCGTCTCGACAAACAGATTCGCCAAGCTCAGCAGGCACTGGGCAATGGCGAACAGCCGAATTCGGAAAGCGCGCTCGATCAGGTCGGGCGTTTGCGCGACCGTCTCGAATCGCTTGACCGCGCCTTCGGCGACCGCAACGCACCCGGCGGACAGCGCGGCCAGCAAAACCAGAGCGCGCAAGCCGGACGGGAAGGCGGCGCGAACGGGCAACTGGGCCCCGGCGGGCGCGTCGATGACAACGGGGTGTATGGCGGCAATCGCGGTGGCTATGCCGGCGGTGGCCGCAATAACTGGTGGATTGATACCGGCAACAACTCGACCGCGGGACGGAAAGCGGCCGCGCCGAATACGTCTCCGTCCTCTGACGATCCCGAGCGCACGTATCAGCAGAGCCTCGGCGACTTGAATCAGCTTCGCGAGTCCGTGCAGTCCGACCCCGAGACCCTGCGCGAAGTCGAGGAATTGATCCGGGAAATGCAGCGGCTGGATCCGAAACGGTTCCCAGGAAACCCGGAGCTCGTCGAGCAGCTCCATACACAGGTGCTCAACGACGTGGACAAGCTCGAGCTTCAGCTACAGCGCGCGGCCGACGGGAAGCAGTCGGGACAGGTGCGCAGCAGCGACCCGCTTACCGTGCCATCCGGCTATCAGGACGCGGTGGCCGAGTACTTCCGCAGGCTCAGCAAGAATCCTTAGATTGTTGGAGCGGCCGTGATGAAATCACGCAACGCCGGCCCACAAGAGGTCCTTTCAGGCCGTGCTGCAAGTGCCGCCCAAATGTGATATAGGTCACATCGCGAAAGCGCACTTCGTGCGATGAAACGCGTTTGATTATTGCGCATGCTCGGAAGGTCAGACGCAGGAAACAGGAATCTTCGCACGCGTAGTGCCTGTACACGGGGAGCCGGTAGGTGCAGATGACAGGTCTTAAGCACTGGAAGAGGTGCGGACTGCGCCTTTTCATGTTGGTTTTCTGCACCGGCAGCGCAACTCTGGCTGCGGCTCTCCGCAATCCGATCAGCCCCACGAATATCTTCGCGCCGGCTTCGACGCCTGCTCACTCCATATACCGCCTTTCGATCTTCCTGCTCGAGGTGACCGGCGCAATCTTCGTGATTGTCGTCAGCCTGCTCGCCTATGCGGTCGTAAAGTTCCGAAAACGGAAGCACGACGATGATTCCGAGCCGCCCCAGGTCTATGGCAGCAATCAGATGGAATTGGCCTGGACCGTGCTGCCGGTGCTCATCGTGGTCGTGCTGTTCGTGAGCACCGCTCAGGTGATCCATCGCGTGCAAGACGCTCAAGCTCCCGAACGCGCGGTCAGAGTGACGGCCGTCGGTCATCAGTTCTGGTGGGAGTACCGTTATTCCCAATTTGGGCTTGTCACCGCCAACGAGTTGCACGTCCCGGTCAGTGATTCCAAGAATCCTACGCCGACATATCTCGCGCTGCTTTCGGCCGACGTGGACCACACCTTCTGGGTTCCACGATTGGCTGGGAAGACCGACCTGATCCCGAACCATCCCAACACGATGTGGATCGATCCGCAGGAAACGGGACTTTTTCTCGGCCAGTGTGGGCAATACTGCGGAACGCAGCACGCCAAAATGCTCCTGCGGGTGTACGTGCAGAGCCGCGAAGACTTCGACCGCTGGGTACGCGAACAGCAGCAACCGGCCACTTCGGACCCAACGGTGGCGGCAGGACAAGCGCTTTTTCTGGCGAAGGCGTGCTTTGCGTGCCACACGATCCGGGGAACAATCGCCGCGGGACAGGTGGGACCCGATCTCACTCATTTGATGAGCCGGGACACAATCGCTTCCGGCGCGCTGCCCAATACACCCGAGAACCTGCGGCAATGGGTTCACAATCCAAACGCGATCAAGCCGGGATCTCTGATGCCGGTCCCGGATCTGACCGATGAAGAGCTGGGCCAGGTGACGGCGTATCTGCTGACGCTTCACTAAATCACGAACCGCACTACGGGCACAGCACGATCGTAACTGAAGCCCGGTGCGATAAAGAGTTCGAAGAAAGAATAGGCTATGGCGTCCGAATCAATACCGATGGCGATTCCCAAGACCTCGCGGGGAGTCGTCTTCGAATGGCTGTTCACCGCCGATCACAAGAAGATCGGCGTGATGTACATCGTCTACTCGCTGCTGTTCTTGGTGATCATGGGGATCGAGGCGATTCTCATGCGCATTCAGTTGGCGCACCCGCACGCATCGTTCATGTCGCCGCAGACGTTCAACCGGCTGTTCACGCTGCACGGCACCACCGGCGTATTTTTCGTGGCGATGCCGATTCTTTTCGGGTTCGGCAATTACCTTGTCCCGTTGATGATCGGCGCCCGTGACATGGCCTTTCCGCGGCTGAATGCCTTCAGCTTCTGGATAACCGCGTTCGGGGGCTTGGTGCTCTACGCCAGTTTCTTCGCGGGTGGCGGCTTCTTGCAGGGAGGCAGTGCACCGGATGTGGGGTGGTTCGCGTACGCACCACTCACATCGACGACTTACTCGCCGGGCCACAGCACCGACTACTGGACATTGTCCATCCTGCTGGCCGGTGTTGGCAGCGTCGGGGGAGCGGTGAATTTCATCGCTACGATCCTTTGCATGCGGTGCCCCGGCATGACGCTCAGCCGGATGCCTCTGCTCGCCTGGATGAATCTCGTGATGGGCGGCCTCGTGCTCGTCACAATCAGCCCGCTGACCGCGGCTCAGATCATGCTGATGATCGACCGCTACCTGAGCGGACACTTCTTCGACACGCAGGCGGGCGGCTCCGTCGTGATGTGGATGCACTTCTTCTGGATCTTTGGACATCCGGAGGTGTATGTCCTCATCATCCCGTGCTTCGCATTCGTCTCCGAAGTTATTCCGGTGTTTTCGCGCAAGGCGATGTTCGGCTACCCGGCGATGGTCGCGGCGACGGTAAGCATCGGATTCGTAAGCCTCGGCGTGTGGGCGCACCACATGTACACGGTGGGCATGCCGTCTTATGGGAACGCCTTCTTTGTGCTTACCACCATGATTGTTGGCGTGCCGACGGGCATCAAGATTTTCAACTGGCTGGCGACGATGTGGGGCGGCAAGATTCGCTTCGCCACACCCATGCTCTTCTGCGTCGGATTTCTCTTCCAGTTCTTGATCGCCGGCTTGACGGGCATCATGCTGGCCACGGCGCCTTTCGACTGGCAGCTTAGCAATTCCTATTTCGTGGTGGCGCACTTTCACTACGTCATCGTGGGCGGCATCCTCTTCACGATTTTCGCCGCGTTCTACTACTGGTTCCCGAAAATGACGGGCCGGATGCTGAATGAGACGCTGGGAAAGTGGCACTTCTGGATTATGGTGATCGGATTCCACCTCACGTTTGATTTCATGCACATACCCGGGCTGCTCGGAATGCCGCGCCGTGTCTACACGTACGAGCCCGGTCGGGGTTGGGAAACCTGGAATCTGATTTCGTCTATCGGAGTGATCTTTCAGGCGGCTGCGATTCTGATCTTCGTCTACAACATGATCCAGTCCTATTTCAAAGGCGCGCCGGCGGGCAGCGACCCGTGGGACGCCTGGACGCTTGAATGGGCCACCACTTCACCGCCCCCTGACTACAATTTCGCCGCGATCCCGGAAGTGCGCAGCCGCCGCCCGCTGTGGGATATCAAGCACCCCGAAGATCCGGATTGGAAGTACGAATGAGCGGCGACTTGCGAAAGGTTCGGTGCAATCGATGAGCGCGATACCTGCGGTAATGGCGGCGAACGAAGCTCCGTGGAAACTCCCCTCGCGCGGGCGCGTTGGGATGTTTTCTTTGATCATCGCGGAGTCTGCGATCTTCACCATATTCGTCGCGGCTTACATCTTCTATATCGGCAAGAGCATATCGGGGCCCACGCCGCGCCAGATTCTCAGCATTCCGGTCTTCATCACGGTCTGTCTGCTTTCAAGCAGCCTGACGATGCACTGGGCGGTCGCGGCGCTGCGCAAGGGCAAGACCGGCAGCTTTACCCTCTTCTGGTTCGCCACTCTGGCGCTCGGCGCCATTTTCTTGATCGGGACGGGGCGTGAATGGCACCACTTGATCTACCACGAAGACTTCACCATACAGACAAATCTCTTTGGCACTACGTACTATTCCCTGGTCGGCCTGCACGCGTCTCACGTCCTGGTCGGCCTGATCGCTTTGGCCACCGTGATGATTCTCGCCATCCTGGGCAAGGTGAAGCGCGAGCACTGGGAGCGCTGCGAGGTGCTCTCTCTCTATTGGCATTTCGTTGACGCCGTGTGGGTGGTGGTGTTCACCGTCGTCTACATCGTAGGGCGGTGATCTCACGGAAGAACGGTCGAAAACTATATGACTGCACAACACGAATCGAATCCTGCGACGCATTCCGCACCGGGGCAGGTGGCTTTACCCGCTCCGACGGTGTGGCCTGCGATATTGGCGTTAGGTCTCACGCTCGGCGCAGCCGGTCTGCTGAGTAGCAACATCGTTAGCCTGATTGGAGTTCTTCTCTCACTTGTGGCATGCGTCGGATGGGCCCGGCAGGTATTGCCTCACGATCGGCACGAAATGGTTCGCGTGTCTGCGGCCCCCGTGCAAATTGCAGCGTCGCACCGCAAAGTGGCACGCATCGCCGCAGCCGAAGTTCGTCCACATCGCGCGCGCCTGCCTCTGGAGATATATCCCATCTCAGCGGGCATCAAGGGCGGCCTCGCAGGCGGCGTGGCCATGGCCGTGCTTGCCATGCTCTACGGCTTGATCAGCCACGGCAGCATCTGGTATCCGATCAATCTGCTGGGCGCCGTGGTGTACGCGCATATAGACGTGAGCACAGCGCAGGTCGCGGCCTTCCATATCGAGCTGTTGTTGGTGGCCACAGTACTCCACCTGACCACATCCATATTGGTCGGACTTCTCTATGGCGCCATTCTCCCCATGCTTCCAGGGCGGCCAATTCTACTGGGCGGAGTCTTTGCTCCGCTTGTGTGGACTGGATTGCTCTACTCAATCCTTGACATCGTGGACCCGCTCCTCAACCAGCGGATCGACTGGTGGTGGTTTCTCGCCTCACAGATCGGCTTCGGAATCGTCGCCGGTCTCGTGGTCGTGCGGCAGGTGCGAATTCCGACGTGGCAATACCCGCTCGCGGCGCGAGCCGGTGTGGAAACCCCGGGCATGATGGACGAGGAAAACCACCACTCATGAGAGGCGCGAGTGCCTCGTCGCGATCAGCGCTGGCGGGCGGTCGTTAGAGACTGCCGATGTCGCCGACGGCCCACGCCGTACTTGCATCGTGGTCCTTCCCACCCTGGGTCACCGCGCTCAACCTGTTGACGGCGCTCCTCTACATCCGCGGTTGGAGCGCGCTACGCCCCGTGATGCCCGATCGCTTCGGCGCGCGGCAGCTTGTTTTCTTCCTGAGCGGCCTCGTGATTCTGGAACTGGCGCTCGCGTCCCCCATCGACGCCTTCGACCCCTTCTTCGTTGCCGACCACATGTTCCAGCACATGCTTTTGATGATGCTGGTGCCGCCGCTCATCTTGCTCGGCGAACCTGCCATTCCATTGCTCCATGGTTTGCCGCGTTGGTTTGCCCGCGACGTTCTGGGTCCCTTCCTAAGCTCACCCGCGCTCCAGCGGCTCGGAGGGATTCTTACGCATCCGGCGTTCGGTTGGCTGGCGCTTGCGCTGGCGATGCTCGGCTGGCACGTTCCGAATGCCTACGAGCTGGCCCTGCACTCTCCCGGATGGCACGAGGCCGAACATGCCACGTTTCTCGTGGCCTCGCTGCTGTTCTGGTGGCCGGTCTGCCAGCCATGGCCTAGCCGGCCTCAATGGCCTGCGTGGACGCTTCCCATCTATTTGCTGCTGGCCGATTTCGTCAATACGGCGCTGTCGGCCTTTCTCACGTTTTCCGATCGGGTGCTTTACCCATCGTACGCGACGGTTCCGCGCCTCGGCGGAATCTCCGCCCAGAGCGACCAGGTGGTAGCCGGCGTCACGATGTGGGTGGTCGGGTCGATTGCCTTCCTTGTTCCGGCGATCGCCATTACCGTGCGATTGCTCTCGCCCTCGAGGCCAGCGCTGGAGGTTCGGAAAGAATCCGCCCCGACGAGGACCGGCTTCCGCCAGATAGTCTTTGCTACTCTGGCCCTGACGCTTCCGGTGGCCGCGCTGGCTTACGGCTGGCTCGCCCCCGATAAGATCGATATCGATGACGCTGTCGTCCGCACACAATCCGTTGCGGGCCCATTTAGGGTGAGCGTCTTCGCATCGCAGGATCCTGTCCCATCCGGCCCATCCGATATCTCCGTGCTGGTCCAGGATGCGCGCTCGAACGAGACGATTCTTGACGCCGAAGTTGACCTCTCGGTTCAGCCCGTCAACGGCGCGGCGGGTCCGGGACGCGTCCGCGCGACGCACGAGCAGTCCACGAACAAGCTGCTTCAAGCGGCCACCATCGACCTTCCGAGTTCAGGGGCTTGGGAACTCCGTGTCAACGTGTACCGGGAAAGCGATCAAGGTGAAGTCAGCGCGAATCTCGAGGCAGTGCCTCTCGCTTCAGAGAGTGGCCCTGTTTGGCCATATATAGTTTCGGTGGCAATCATTGTCCTGATTGCGCTGCATCGCATTTTGAGGGCAAGAGCGCTGCAACGAAATGCGCTCTTGTCTCAGCCTTTCTAGCTGGGAATTGAATTGCCGTGAAACCGCGGAGAGTGGGCGCCTCGGGAGGCTGGAGGGAAACGCTTTGGTGGCGCACGACGTTCTCGTGCTGCTAACGCGCCACCGTGTTTCGTCTAGGGCTGAGAACGGTGCCGGAAGGCCGCTTCGTCGAGAGTTTGCCCGTTGGGAAGCGTGAGGGATATAAAGAGGCCGCCCTTCTCACCACTCCTCAAGGGCCAGATCACAATTGAGATTTTGTCACCCGGCTTGACGCTGTTTGATTTCCATCCCTGGCGCGAGAGATTGTTTGGGCTGTTCAGCTCGATGCTCCACTTGTCTGTTCCGCCGTTCTCGTTTGGAACGTCGAGCTCGATCCAGCTGTGGGGATTGGTCCACTGAAACTCGGCAACCACACCAACCAACGTCGTCTCCTTCGAGCGGTCGAACATCGCGAAAGAGTGGTGCGCGGACGCGGAGGCGGCAAGTAGGAGAAACGCGCCCAAGCACGCGACCTGTACCTTCTTCATCGAGGCCCCCTGGTCAGCAAATCCTGACCTTCGATCCCAATTCCTGTGCAGCGCCGCTAGCGCAGCCCGCATAAAGTACTATAATACGCGCCGGAATTTGTAGCATTGTTTCGTGCGTGACATCCGGCGCCGCCTGTCGCGAGGAAGTGGCCGCATACCGGCAGCGCAGCGTTGTCGGGATGGAGAGAATATGAAATTTTCACTGGCGATGATTTTCGCTCTTGCTTGCTTCTGCGCGGCAGCTCAGTGTCAGACGGCGCCGGCCCCCGCGGCTGCGCACGGAACCGCGACGAGCTCCTCCGCTTCGCTGCCGGATTGGGCTGGCATTTGGACGCCCAATTTCCCCGTGCCGGGCGATCCTACAGGCGAGCAGCCGTCCCTGACTCCCGCATCTACCGCCGAGTTGAAGGCCATTCAGGAAGCCCAAGCGAAAAATGAAGAGCCGGCCACGGACGCTGCGAATTGCCTGCCGCCCGGCATGCCGACCATCATGTTCATGCCGTACGATGTCGAGTTCCTGTTCACGCCCGGGCGCGTAACGATTATTCAGGAAGCCTATATGCAGGTGCGCCGCGTGTTCACCGATGGCCGCGGCCATCCGGCCAATCTCGATCCCACTTTCAACGGTCACTCGATCGGACACTGGGAGGGCGATACGTTGGTCATCGATACCGTCGGTCTGGGGCACAAAACGCCGCTTGGATTCAATCGCCTCAATCACGGTCCTCAATTGCACGTTGTCGAACGAATCCGCCTCACCGCGCCCGATACGATGGAAGTTCGAATGACGATGACGGATCCGGACGTGCTTCAGAAGCCGTGGCATACCGTGCACGCGTTCGCTCGTCATCGGGAGTGGGACCAGTTGGAATTCATCTGTGAGGAAAACAATCGCAATCCGGTCGACAAGAGCGGGCAGGTCTCCACTATCCTGCGCAAGTAACGCAGAAGAAGTCTGAACGATTGTTGTCCCCTTCAATTCTCCCGTAAACAGGCTTATCCGGCGTGTCGCGCTGCCTTCCTTCACAGGCAGCCGGATCACCGCAAGGCTCCCCCTTCCGATGGAGCGCCGGGGTCACACTACATCGTGATGTGCATTCACGGACTGCACCCCACGAAATGAGGTATATTGTAAATGATCAAGATTGCGACTTGATCGCCTTGGGACCCTTTCGGAAAAGGTTTAGATAACTATGGCCGCCCATCCGGACATTCATTCATCCCAGATCGATGAACTCGAAGAGATATGGGAATGGATTGAGTCATTCGATGCAGTCATAGAGAAGGGCGAGCCCGGGCTAGCGTCCCGGATCCTCCAAGAAATCCGCAGCAGAGCGCTGGCTTGCGGAGTGGAAGTGCCGTTTACGGCGAACACGCCCTACGTGAACACGATTCACGTAAGCCAGCAGGCCGCTTTCCCCGGCGATCAGGAAATCGAACGAAAGATCAAAAGCCTCGTCCGCTGGAACGCCCTTGCCATGGTGGTCCGAGCCAACCGCGTGGAGCACAACATCGGGGGTCATATCTCCACTTTTGGGTCGGTCGCTACTCTCTTCGAGGTGGGGTTCGATCATTTCTTCCGGGCGCGCACCAAAGATTTTGAGGGCGATACCGTCTATTTCCAGGGTCACGCTGCACCGGGAGTATATGCGCGCGCATTCGTCGAGGGTCGCCTCTCGGCCGAGAAACTCGAGAATTTCCGCCGCGAACTCAAGCCCGGAGGAGGGCTATCGTCGTATCCCCATCCTTGGCTGATGCCTGACTTCTGGGAGTTCCCCACCGTTTCGATGGGCCTGAGCCCGATTATGGCGATTTACCAGGCTCGTTTTAATCGGTACTTAGAGGATCGGGGACTCAAACCGGCAACGGACGCGAAGGTTTGGGCCTTTCTGGGAGACGGCGAAACGGACGAGCCGGAGGCACTGGGTGCAATCACTCTCGCCTCCCGCGAAAACCTCGACAACCTTATCTTTGTGGTGAACTGCAATCTCCAGCGCCTCGACGGGCCCGTGCGTGGCAACGGAAGTATCGTCCAAGAGCTGGAGGCAGCGTTCCGCGGTGCTGGCTGGAACGTCATCAAAGTCGTGTGGGGTTCTGATTGGGATCCGCTTTTCGAGCAGGATGTTGACGGGTTGCTCGCCAAACGCCTGGGCGAAATGGTTGACGGCGAATACCAAAAAATTGTTGTCGAATCGGGAGCTTATATTCGGCAGCACGTCTTCGGGGCCGATCCGCGGTTACTCAAAATGGTCGAGAATATTTCTGACGACGGGCTTCGCACCCTGCGCCAGGGCGGGCACGATCCGAAGAAGGTTTATGCGGCGTACAAGGCCGCGGTCGAACACAAGGGATCACCGACCGTCATCCTGGCCCGCACGATCAAGGGTTATGGCCTCGGCGAAGCCGGAGAAGGACGCAACGTCACCCACCAGCAGAAGAAAGTTGACGAAGATACGCTGCGGCACTTCGGCGAGCGGTTCGGTCTTAACATCACCGAAGATCAAATCGCCACGGTGCCGTTCTACCGGCCGCCGGACGATAGCCCGGAGATGCAATATCTGAAGGCTTGTCGTGAAAAGCTGGGCGGCTATGTGCCGCGGCGCAGCGTTCGCTCGAAGCCGTTGGTTGCCAACCGGGGGGAACTTTTCGAGGAATTCTTGACGGGCAGCGAAGGCCGGGAAGTCTCGACCACCATGGCTTTCGTCGGGATGCTGCGAAAGATGCTCCGCGATCCGGAAATCGGCAAATTAATTGTCCCCATCGTTCCGGATGAAGCGCGCACTTTTGGCATGGAATCCCTCTTCCGGCTGGTTGGAATTTATAGCAGCCGCGGGCAGCTCTACGAACCAGTTGATATGAACACGCTGCTCTACTACAAAGAGGCCAAGGACGGCCAGATATTGGAAGAAGGCATCACGGAAGCCGGGTCAATGTCGTCGTTCATCGCCGCCGGATCCGCCTATGCCACTCACGGAATCAACACGATTCCCTTCTTTATCTTCTATTCGATGTTCGGATTGCAGCGTGTCTGCGACCTGATCTGGGCCGCAGCGGACACGCGGTGCCGCGGGTTCCTTTTGGGAGGCACCGCAGGGCGCACCACGCTGGCCGGGGAAGGTCTCCAGCACCAGGACGGCAACAGCCACGTGCTCGCGCTCCCCATACCGACGCTTCAGGCCTACGATCCCACGTTCGCCTACGAACTCGCGGTGATTATCGAAGATGGCATCGATCGGATGTACGTCAAGGGCGAGAGCATCTTTTACTACATCACCGTGATGAATGAACCCTACGCGATGCCTCCCATGCCAGCTGGATCCCGAGAGGGCATTTTGAAGGGGATGTACCGGTACAAGGCTGCCAGCAACGGCAAGTCGAAGCTTCGCGCTCAACTTTTTGGAAGCGGTGCGATTCTTCGCGAGGTGCTGCGCGCACAAGAGATTTTGGAGGAGAAATACCATGTCGCCGCCGACGTGTGGAGCGTTACGAGCTATAAGGCGCTCTACAGCGACGGGATCGAGGCGGAGCGCTGGAATCTTCTCCACCCGGCTGAAAAACCGCGCGTGCCTTATGTCACGCAGTGCCTGGCCGAGGCCCCCGGCGTACTGGTGGCCGCGACGGACTATTTGAAGGCGCTGCCGAATCTCGTGAGCAGGTGGATGCCAACGCGGGTAGCGTCGCTCGGCACCGACGGATTTGGCCGAAGCGAAAGCAGGGATTCCCTTCGCAACTTTTTCGAGGTGGACGCGCGCTTCATCACCTTGGCCACTCTGCATGAGCTGCTGCGCGAGGGGAAAATTCAGACTTCCGTGGTTCAACAGGCGATCAAGGACCTTGCGATTGATGTCGATAAGGCCGACCCGCTCACAACGTGAAACACAGTCCGCGGCGCGCTGGGCTATAGACACTTTCTCTTGACGAAGTCCGGCGGTTTCCGCAACAATCACGGCATAGGATCCGCGTTCGAGCCATGCGCTCTGAGCTATAGGTTTGGGCAACTTGGAACGACTGAGGCGCGTTCTAACAGAATAGAAATGAGGAACTAACCATGGGAAAGATTGTGGCAGCATACGCTACCGTACACGCCCCGCAGCTCTTCGACCGGCCACCGAGTGAGGACCCCAAGCAACTCGATGCCGACATTGCCGCGATGCGCCAGATCGGGCGCGAGCTTGCGGAAACCAAGCCGGATGCCGTGATTGTGATCGGCAGCGACCATCTTGAGACATTCTTCCTCAGCTCTGTTCCGACATTCGCCATTCTCTCAGGCGAGTTTTCCCATGCAGAGTTTGCAGGCCGGAAATACGAACTGCCCATCCACGAGGCCCTCACCGAAGACTTGCTCGACAAGCTCATGAAGGCCGGCTTTGACCTGGGCTACTCGCAGGACGCCGTCCTCGGACATGCGTTCGCGGCGGTATACGAATGGGTGCTCGAGAAGCGTGCCATCCCCGTCGTCCCGATTTTCGTCAATGCCTACCTCCCGCCCTTGCCGACGGCGCGGCGCTGCGCGGAGCTGGGGAAAGCGATCGCCAAGGTGATCGCGGACCGTCCCGAGCGAGTCGCGATCGTTGCCAGCGGAGGGATGTCGCATTTTCCGGGCACGTGGAAGTACCCGAAGCCAGACTTCGACTTCGACTACTGGGCCATCGCTCAAATGGAGAAGGGCAACCACCAAGCGCTTATCAACCTGACCAACGAGCAACTCGATGAGGTCGGCAACACGGAGATGCTCTCGTGGATGATCATGTTCGGAGCGATCGGCAATCAGCCGGGCGAACTGGTCACCTATCAGCCGACGTGGCATCACGGCCACGCGGTCATGCGCTTCTTGCCGCTCAAGGGAACGGGCCCATCCAAGGAAGGGGCGGAGGCAGCCGCCAAGTACGAGTTCAAGGGCGGCTACGAATTCTACAAGCATCCTTCTCCGGCCGCGTACAAACTGAACAAAGTTCTGTACGACAGCCGCTTCAAGCGCGAACTTCGTCTCCGGCTGGTGCACGATCTTCCGTCCGTGGCGAAGGAGTACGGCATGACGCCCGAGGAAGCCAAGGTGTTGGAGACGCTCCAGGACGACGATATTGAGAAGTTCCGCGACGGGCAGGTCCATCCCCTCGTCACGGCGGGTGCGCATCCGTTGGGAATGTGGATGGCCGTAATTCGGATGCACGCTGAGTTGCGCAAGCTTCGCGCCGCCAAGGCAGAAGTCGAAAAGGCGGGCGCGACCCAGTAAATCGTGTCACCCGGCAAGTGTCGCGACGTTCTTGCGACCGAGAGCGCGATTCCAAGATTTCTGGACAAGTAGTCCCCTGCCTCGGTATGCATTGGGATCGCCGAAAATTCAATTTGGGAGAGAAAACATGAAAGTTGGCGTTGCGGGACAAGGCGCTTTCGGCGTGAAGCATTTGGAGGCCCTGGCCAATATTCCGGGCATCGAAGTCATCACCCTGACCGGCGGAAACCAGACCGCCACGGCAGAAGTCGCGAAGAAGTTCAAGATCCCTCATTGGACCGGCGATCTCGGCGAGAGCCTGAAGCAGCCCGGTCTCGAAGCCATGATCCTTGCAACGCCCACCGGAATGCACGCGGACCAGGGCGTGCAGTGCATGCGCGCCGGCAAGCACGTGCACATCGAAATCCCGATTGCGGATTCCCTGGCGGATTCCGAGCGCCTAGTCAAGGTCCAAAAGGAAACCGGCGTCGTCTGCATGGGCGGACACACGCGCCGCTTCAATCCCAGCCATCAGTACATTCACAAAAAGATCAAGGCCGGTGAGCTGAAGGTCCAGCAGATGAACGTGCAGACTTATTTCTTCCGGCGCACGAATATGAACGCCGCCGGGCAGCCCCGAAGCTGGACGGACCATCTCCTTTGGCACCACTCGTGTCACACGGTGGACCTGTTCCAGTATCAGACTGGCGAGTTGGTTTCCGATTGCTACGCCGTGCAGGGACCGATGCATCCTGAGCTGAAGATCGCCATGGATATGGGCATTGTGATGAAGGTGCCATCGGGAGCGATCTGCACACTGTCGCTCTCGTTCAACAACAAGGGGCCACTGGGCACGCGCTTCCGCTACATCTGCGACAACGGCACGTTCCAGGCCTACTACGACGATCTCGTGGACGGTGAGGACAAGAAGATCGACCTCTCCCACGTGGACGTGTCCATGAACGGCATTGAACTTCAGGACCGCGAGTTTTTCGCTGCGATCAAGGAGAAGCGCGAGCCGAACGCCAGCGTCTCTCAGTGCTACACCGCGATGCAGGTCCTTGACCGTCTCGAACACATCCTCAACTCGGCGGCGAAGGCCCGCGCCTAGCAGCTAGCTCTGAGGCGCGGCTTCTAATTTCCCATCGAGAACGGCGTGCAGCCGCTCCTCATCCAGCGCGTTCTCCCATTTTGCGACCACGATGGTGGCCACCGCATTGCCGACCACGTTGGTCGGCGTCAATCCTTCCGACATCAGCCGGTGAATTCCGAGCACAAGCGTCACGCTCGCCACCGGTATCGTTCCCGTTGAAGCAATCGTTGCGGCCAGAACAACGAACGCCGCTCCGGCCACGCCAGCCGCCCCTTTCGACGACAATAGCAACACCGCAAGAAGCCCGAGCTGCTGCCAGATACCCAGATGCGTGTTGGTGGCCTGCGCCAGGAACACGGTGGTTGTGGCAAGGTAGAGGCAGGTCCCGTCGAGATTGAAGGAATAGCCCGTTGGAATCACCAGGCCGACGATGCTCTCCTCGCAACCCAAATCCTCGAGCTTCGTGATCAATTGGGGCAGGACCGTTTCGGAGGAGGTTGTCGCGAAAACGATCAGTAGCTCTTCGCGGATGTAGCGGATCAGCTTGAATAGGCTGAAGCCGCACCAATACGCGACGGGCCATAGAACGCCGAACACAAAGATGAGGCAGGTCACATAGAAGCCTCCGAGCAACTTGCCAAGCGACACCAGCGAGCCTGCGCCAAACTTGCCCACTGTGAAAGCGATCGCGCCAAAAGCGCCCAGAGGCGCGGCCCACATAACGATCCCGACTACCTTGAACAGCATTCGCGACGCCGCTTCGATGAAATCGATCATCGGTTTGCCGCAGACTCCCACTTGAGTGAGCGCGAAGGCGCAGAGCACAGAAATGAACAAAACCTGGAGAACGTTGCCTTCGGTGAAGGCACCGACGAATGTCGTGGGAATGATGCTGGTAAGAAATTGGACGACACCCCCGTTCCCCGGTTGCGCAACATAGGGTTGCAGGCCGGACGTGCTAATGCGCGCGAGATCGACGTTCATACCGCGCCCGGGCTTCCAAAGATTAACGGCAACGAGCCCGATAACGAGCGCGATCGTCGTCAGTACTTCAAAGTAGATGATCGCTTTGAGAGCGACGCGCCCAACCTTCGCCATATCCGCCATGCGCGCGATGCCGTGAACCACCGTGCAAAAGATGATCGGCGCAATCAGCATGCGGATCACCTTGATGAAGGCGTCTCCGAACGGCTGCATGCGTGCGCCGAGATTGGGATCAACCTTGCCCAGAACGATCCCCAGAACCATGGCGACGAAAACTTGAACCCAGAGTTGTGTGTACCAGCGCTTCGGGTGACTTCGTTTGTTTATCTCGGTCTTGGCGGCATCAGTGGCCATGGGCTGCTTTCTCGGCCAACGCACTGAAGGCACGGCTCGAATCGCGGCACCGGCGCTGGAAAGGAACTCGGCATCATACGACGCCGCGCAGATCATAGAAAATTCATTTTTCACGCGCTCGGATATTGTTTGCCGCCTTTGGTGACGACTGTTTCTCGGTGTAAACTCTCCCGGGATCGAAACTCACGCAGGAGTTCAAAATGACCGACGAAATGATCGAGCGGTTGACGATTCGCGAGATGGTTGAGAACTGGGTTCTCTGGCGCGACGCGATGATGTGGGACAAGTTCCGCGCCCTGTGGCACGACGACGGCATCATGATGGCCACCTGGACGCAGGGCAACGCCGACCACTTCATCGAAATGAGCAACCAGGGCTTCGCCAAGGGCGTCCGCATTCTCCATTTTCTCGGCGGCAGTTCGATCGAAGTGAAGGGTAATCGCGCCCTCTCGCAGACCAAAATGGCCATTTCCCAGCGCGCTCCCGTTCACGACGTGATGTGCGACGTCGTTTGCACCGGTCGTTTCGTCGATTTCTGGGAAAAACGCGCCGGGCGCTGGGGCCTGGTGCTTCGCCAGCCCATTTACGAAAAAGACCGCATGGACCCCGTCGATCCGGCGGCCAAACTCAGCCTCGACCAAAAGCTTCTGATGTCCTTCCCGGAGGGCTACCGTCATCTCGCCTACCTGCAAACGCAGATCGGCTACAAGATCAAGCTCGACATGCCGGGCTTGACAGGGCCCGAGGTCGAAGCACTGTACGCGCGCGGCAGCGCGTGGCTCTCCGGCCAGCCGCTCTAGAATTGGGTACCCCGTCGGGGAAAAACGATCGGGAGCAGTGGATTTTGGGCCACACGCGTGTCGCAGCACGTTCAAGCTTCGACCGGCACCACATCCACGGACACGTCCATCTTCTGCTGCCGCCCTCCGATCAGAATGCCTCCCACCGGTCCGACGTCGTCGTAATCGCGCGCCCACCCGACCGTGATGTGGCCGTCCGAGGGCATGAGCCCGTTCGTGGGGTCGAAATCCACCCATCCGAAATCGGGCGCGAAAACACTCACCCAGGCGTGGGACACATCCGCGCCCGCCAGGCGCGGCTGGCCGGGAAATGGAGTCGTGACTATGTACCCGCTCACGTACCTGGCCGCCAAGCCCAGAGACCGCAGACAGCTGATTTGAAGGTGGGCAAAATCCTGGCACACACCTCGCCGCGTGCGTAGCACCTCCGATATGGGAGTGCCCACGCGGGTCGAACCGGGCAAAAACTCGAAGTCATGATGAATGCGCTCGGTCAAATCCAACACGCACTTAAGAAATGGCTGTCCCGCGGGAAAAGAGGGGCGCGCATAGTCCGCGAACTCCGCCGAGCGCTGGACGTACGGAGAATCCAGGGCGAATTGGCGAGCGAGCAGCAACTGAGGCTCAGGCGAGTGAAGCGTCGCCTGGCGAACTTCCTCCCAGGACAGGCCCTGCGTCACGTCCGGCCGAAGAGCCAAGCTGACATCCACTTCGCTAGTGGCGGTGATCGTCAGTTCCGAGTGAGGCTCCTGCAAGCTGAACCATGTGACGTGATTTCCAAAATAATCGACTCCGCTGCTCCTCGTGCTGGGCTGCGGCGAAACACTCAGTTCGTGGTGTTCCTCCTTTTGACTGCCGGTCTCACGCGGACGGAGCCGCGCGACGTTGTGAGACAGCAAGACAGTATCCCGGTATCCGTACCGCGTGCGATGTGTGATGCGGAACCTCATGGCGCCACCTCTCTGCGAACATCGCCGAGCACCTGTGAGACCGTCGCATGAGAGAAGTACATCTGCGTGATCGCGTCTGTGAGAGATCTAACTTTGCCGAGGATATCCGAAAGGAACGCATGCATACCGTCGAGCCGGCACTCGGCAGGGGCCGAACAAATTTCGGCCATGTCGGCCAGCCCGATCGTAGTGCGCAGCTTGAAAATGATCCGCTGATCCTTGTGCTTGTTCGGATGTGCCGCGTCGCGGGGCAGCGTGGCGAGGTGATCGCCGATCAGGGCGATTTGGTGGGCGGCGGACCGCGGGTTTGTTTCATCGGTGAGCAGCAGATCGGAGACCGCGTGCGTCTCCAGGCGTGTCAGATACCTTCGCCGGTATGTTTGGGAGCTGTCCGTGATCTCGAGGATCGCTTCCAGCAGAGCCGGATCGGCGCCGGGCTCGACGAGAGTGTCCCGCAGCAGTTGAATGACGAAGTCGGATCGTTCGATGCGGCGGCCGATATCGAGGAACCGCCAGGCCTGTCCCCGGGGCATCGAATCGGACGCAAGCCCCGCGAACGCGGCAAACGCCAAAACGAGGTTATCGAGCAGCTCCTGCAAACCGGTGGAAGGATGGTCGTCGCGAATCTCGAAAGCCTCTACCGTCCGGTGAATCTCCTGAAGGACACGCCAGGCATCGAGGGGAATGTGATCGCGCAGGATTCGTGCAAGGTCGTGGACCGACCGGACAACCCCCCGGAGGCCGCCGCCATGAGCATCTCCCAGCACTCCGCCGCTGAATTCTCGCGTGAACTCCGCACCGGGGACGTGGATCTCTCCGCGCCACGCGGCGGCCAGAGCTTCGATGGCGTGGACGTTTTCCGCGCCGCCCTGGTCGATGACGCAAGCGAATAGCTCGCGGGCCAGCCGCACCTGCGATTCCGCGCGCTCCACGTAGCGGCCGAGCCAGAACATGTCGTCCGCGATGCGGCTCGGCAGATCGCCGCCACCGCGGCTCAGGGCCACGGGCTGGCTCGCGGGCGGCAGCAGCGTCACGTAGCTCACCGGCCCCTCTGCAAGGATCCAGGTGTCCTTGCTGCCGCCGCCATGCTGCAAGGACACCACCAGCGAGGCCCCCGATTGCGTGACGCGCGTGAGAGCCCCGTGCATAACGGTGAACGAATCGCCTTGCGCCGCGAGATAAGAGCGCACCACGAAGCGGCGAGGCCGCACCTGTCCGTCGATGAGAACCGGCGTCGTACATGCTGCGATCTGGCTCTGTCCAACGTACTTGTCAGGACGAGCCTTGATCTTCTCCACCAATTCGCCCATCTGCCCGCGCGTGAGAGTGTGTCCGAAAATCGGATCTTCCCCGGGAGTGGGATACGCCGATTTGATCACCATCTCTTCGATATGATCGAGAACGTGCTGTAACTCCTTCGGCTGCCCGCACCACCATGTGGAGACGGAAGGAAGCTCCAGTTCCTCATCCAGCAAACGGCGGCAGAGAGCGGGCAGGAAAGGGAGAAAACCGGGAGCTTGCAGCACGCCGGCGCCGAGAGCGTTGGCAACAGCCACGTTGCCCAGGCGGACCGCCTGAAGCAGCCCGGGCACGCCCAGGTAGGAACCCGCGTAAAGCTCGACCGGATCGCAGAAACCGTCATCGACTCGCCGCAAAATGACATCGACCCTTTGCAATCCTCCGAGCGTCTTCAGAAACACTTTGTTGTCCCGGACGGTGAGATCGTTTCCCTGCACGAGCGAGTAGCCCAGATATCGCGCGAGATATGAATGCTCAAAATAGGTCTCGTTGTATGGCCCCGGAGTCAGCAAAACGACGCGCGGATTATCGCGGTTTGCGGGCGAAAGCGACGTGAGCGAATCTCTCAGCGCCCCGAAAAACGGCGCGAGCCGCTCCACATTGCACTGTCGAAACATAGTCGGCAGCGCGCGCGACAGAACGATGCGGTTCTCGAGCGAGTAGCCCGCGCCGGAAGGGGCCTGTGTACGGTCCGTCAGAACTTCGTACTGGCCGGCGGAATTCCGCACGAGGTCCGCGGCGTAGAGATACAGCCAGCGATCGTGAGGGAGTCGAATGTCATGGCAAGGGCGCAAGAAACCCGGATTGGCCCAGACCAACTCGGGCGGGAGAAACCCCTCGGTAATCGTTTTCGCGGGCCCATACAAGTCCTTCAAGAGCGCGTCGAACAGCCGCGCGCGCTGGATCAGTCCGCTGCTCACACGGTTCCATTGTTCCGAAGGAATCAGCAGCGGGATGAGATCGAGACTCCACGGCCGGTCGAGTCCGCTGGAATCGCCGTACACGTTGTGGGTGACGCCGTTTTCGTGAATGAGCCGCTTGGCCTGATCCCAGCGCTGCCTCAGTTCTGTGGGACCGAGTTCGTCCAACATCGAGAAGAATTGCCGCCAGTACGGACGCAGCGACCCGTCCGCGTTGATCATTTCATCCAGAACGGCGGAATCGGCTTCGTAGCCGCGGACGATGCCTGGCGGGCCGCCTTGATTGGCATCCAGGATGTCGTGGGACGTCGGCATATGCAGAGTCTTCTAGGAGGCTCTCAGGTCCAGAGTAAAGGGAAACTCCTTGCTAATCCTCTCTTCATCTGCGGACATTGGTCCCGGTGTGTGGCCGAGCCTAAAGAATCGAGACGCTCGCCGGCTTTCGGCTTCATAAGCGTTCACCGGAAATCGATCGTAGCTCCGCCCGCCGGGATGCGCCACGTGGTACGTGCACCCGCCAATCGAGCGCCCGGACCATGTATCCAAAATGTCAAAGACGAGAGGCGCGTGAACTCCGATCGTGGGGTGCAGACAGCTTGCGGGCTGCCACGCGCGATACCGCACGCCCGCCACAAACTGGCCGTTGACTCCCGTTGGATGAAGCGGCACGCGCTGGCCGTTGCAGGTGACGACGTGTCGCAGGTCGACCATTCCGTTTACGAGCACCTGCACTCTCTCCACCGACGAATCGACATATCGCACCGTTCCGCTGACGCTGGTTTCCTCACCCAGGACGTGCCAGGGTTCGATGGCTTGCCGGAGCTCGAGTTCAATCCCCCCATACTCGATTGTCCCGTACACGGGGAAGCGAAATTCGAATTGCGACGCCAGCCATTCGAGTTTGAACTCATAACCGGCGTTCCCCAGATCTCTAACGACATCCTCCATATCCCGTCGCACAAAGTGGGGCAATAGGAAGCGATCATGAATCTCCGTGCGCCATCTCACCAACGGTTCTCGGTAGGGCTGTTTCCAGAATTTGGCGATTAAAGCTCGAAGCAGCAGATGTTGAGTGAGGCTCATTCGGGCATGCGGGGGCATTTCGAAGGCTCGCATTTCAACCAGCCCGAGCCTGCCCGACGCGGATTCGGGAGAGTACAGCTTGTCGATGCAAAACTCCGCTCGGTGCGTGTTGCCGGTCGCATCAATCAGGACATTTCGAAAAATCCGATCAATCATCCATGGCGGACATTCCGCGCCTTCCGGAATCTGCTTGAATGCAATTTCGAGTTCGTACACTTGATCGTTTCGCGCTTCATCGACGCGGGGCGCCTGGCTTGTGGGGCCCACGAAAAGCCCGCTGAAGAGGTACGACAGTGCCGGGTGATTGTGCCAGTATCCGACGAGACTGCGAAGCAGCGCCGGCCTGTAAAGCAAGGGAGAATCCCCGGGCGATGGACCGCCAATGACGATGTGATTGCCACCGCCAGTCCCTGTATGGCGTCCATCCAGCATAAATTTCTCCGTGCCCAGACGCGAAAGGCGTGCCTCTTCATATAGCACTGTCGTATTCCGAACAAGCTCCTCCCATGTTTCAACCGGCTGAGTATTCACTTCGATGACGCCCGGATCGGGTGTGACCTTCACGTGGTAGATGCGCGGATCGTGGGGCGGGGCGTAGCCTTCGACCAGGACGGGAATATCGAGACCGGCCGCCGTATCTTCGATTGCCGCAATCAACTCGAGATAATCCTCGAGATAACGCTGAGGCGGCATGAAGACGCGCAAGACGCCGTCGCGAACCTCGGTGCACAACGCCGTGCGAATGATCCACGGCGCGGATTCACCTCGAAGCGGCGGCAAGTCACGCGCATGGACTTCCGGGCGGGGGCCGCGCGGCGCACGCTCAGGCCCGAGTTGCTGTTCTACGACTCCCGGCTGCGAATCTGGTTCATGAGCGTCAGCGCGATATTGCTGTCTCGATAGTGAAGCGCGATCGGGCAGGTCCGGCCGTGCCACCATCGGATCTTGCTCGTAAAGACGAGGATAATCCGACTCCTTGACCCAAGGAATCGAATCGAGCGGCAGGCGCAAACCCATCGGTGAATCGCCGGGCACGAGATACATCCGCTCGGACCGGAAGAACCACGCCCCGCTCTCCCAGCCGCTCGTGTCATCGTCGTAGTATTCGCGGCGCAGCGGAAGCGCGTACCCTGTGACGTGGTCCAGGCCCAGCTCAAAAACACGAGCCAGGCGCGCTCGCTCCATTTCGTCCTTCAGTTTGCTTTCGAATGGATCGACATTCACAGGGAGGCGCTGCTCTTTCCACATGTAGTACCAAGCGTCTTCATGCCCGGGAAGCGCATGCGCAGAGTTCACGCCCAATCGTTCGGCCAACGCGACGATGAAGGCTTCCGAATCGCTCGCCGACAGTTTGCCGGGCTTATTTTCGTCCGCCACGAGAGCGGGATCGCGCCAGACGGGCTGGCCGTCCTTGCGCCAATAGAGTCCCAGCGCCCATCGAGGAAGCGGCTCGCCCGGATACCACTTGCCCTCGCCGTAGTGCAAAAGCCCGTTTGGAGCGAATCGACAGCGAAGCCTGCGAAGCAATGTATTGGCGCGCTTGTATTTCTCCGGACCCAGCGCGGCGGAATTCCATTCTTCGCCATCCATGTCATCGATGGAAACAAACGTGGGCTCGCCCCCCATGGTCAGGCGGACGTCCTGCGATTTCAGATCGGCGTCCACCTGATGCCCAAGCGATTCGATCTCGGCCCATTGCTCGTCGGTGTAGGGCTTCGTCACACGCGGATCCTCATGAATGCGTGTGATGGACATCGAAAACTCGAACTCGTCCTTCACCTTGTTGCCGTTTCCGTTTGTGGCTTCCGGGTCCGACTCGATCACCGATTGGTCATCGTCCGAGAAAAACCCGGTGATCGCGGCTGCCGTAAGCGGATCCGCCGAACACGCGAGCGGAATGTGCCCTTCGCCGGCGAGCAACCCGGAAGTAGGATCGAAGCCGACCCAGCCCGCTCCAGGAAGGTAAACTTCTGCCCACGCGTGAAGGTCGGTGACGTCGATGTCCGTTCCTTGGGGACCGTCCAGAGGTTTGATATCCGGCGCGAGTTGAATCAGATAGCCGGATACGAATCTCGCCCCCAGTCCCAGGTGCCGGAGCAACTGCACCAGGAGCGATGCGCTATCGCGGCAGGAGCCGCTTCCGAGCGCAAGAGTCTCTTCGGGAGTCTGGATGCCCGGTTCGACGCGAACCAAGTATTTGACCTGGCGCTGAATGTGCTGATTGATCTCCACCAGGTAATCGATCGTCCGGATATTTTCTCTGCGGACTTGGCGGATCAGCTCTTGCATGCGCGGGCCCGCGCTCTGCGCCTGGAGGTAGGGAAACAATTCCTTCGAAAGAGTCTCGTCGTACTGAAACGGGCACGTTTCCGCGTACTCTTCCAAGAAAAAATCGAAGGGATTCGTGACGCTCAGATCCGCAACCAGGTCGACCTCGACGCAAAGCTCCGTGCTCTTCTTGGGGAAAATCAACCGCGCCAGGCGGTTACTGTAAGGATCCTGGTGCCAGTTGATGAAGTGTTCGGCCGGCGTCACTTTCAGCGAATAGCTGACCACGGGAGTCCGGCAATGGGGAGCAGGGCGTAGTCTTACGACATGCGGCGAAAGCCATACCGGCCTCCCGTAGCGGTAACGCGTCTTGTGGTTTAGCGCGACCCTTATGCCCATTGAGTTTCAATTTCCCAAGTTGATTCGTACCTTGCCAGACCTCGCATGAATCGTCGGACACGTATTCCCTGATCATTGCCGTCCCGGTAAGCGATTCACCCCTTCGAGGGAACCGTGGCCAAGAATAAAGCACTCCGGACAGACTGCCGCCTCCGGCCCGACTGCAGACAATCGACCTTCATGCTAACGCTTCATAGGGCCGCCGTTGCACCTAAAGTTCTGAACCGTCCCATCGAAAATATGAATAGGAGTCCAGTCAGCTGATGGCGTGTCGTTCTGCGCTATGGTTGTGGGCCAAAGAATCGGCATATACAGCCTTTTCTTTCGAGATCGTCTGTCATGACACGGGCGAGGCTAGGCCATGGAATGGTGCTCGGTTAGGAGGCGGTGAAGTACTCGACGAAACATCCGGGAGGTATAGGGCAGATCTCCCGCGTACATGAGCTGTTGAATTTGAAGGCGACCGACAGAATCCCATGTGCGGCAACGACCCGCTGGGCGAACGGCGCGCGTGGATTCACTCCGGATTGAACTCGCCCGTGACGATCATGTGTTCGCTCATCGCTCGAGCCTGCTTGAATTGTGCGGCTATCTCCGCGGGCGCATCTGCCGGCAGCTCCCTCAGGATTCGATCGAGCTCCTCGTCAAAGAGCTGGGTGATGAACTCAGGAGCATGCAGCACCGGCCGCCCGTTCTCGTCCACGATGCGGACGATATCGCGATGGCGCACTCGCTGCGCGATCATCAGCCGGTAGATGCGGTCCGTCGCGAGATCTTCCATGTAGCCGTCGAGAAGGCTCGCGCCGCGGCCGCTGAGCACCCCTTGGCGGTAGCGGATTACCGTGCGAACCGCCGCGCGCGTACCTGCAAGCGTCTGCTTGCCAACGCCCGCGGGAACGGGCCGAAGGTTGGGACGGGGATCAGGTGATGCCGGGCGCGCCTTCAGCTGGTTCGGGACAGGAAACTGTTTCACGGCAATCCCATTCTGATCCGGATGGCCCGTCCACGCGCCATCCATCAAACACATCGCTTCGTTCTTCTTGTCCTCTTCGAGCACGGCGAGCGCCCGCGCATTCAGCTCGGCATTTTCGCGACTGGGGTAAAGCGCCGTCATACCTCCGATTGCGAGCATCCCGTGCTTATGGCAAATCTCGGGTATGCGATTGCGGAGATTCTGGAAAAACGCGACATTGTGCGGAATCGTATTGCGGTCGGGCAGAACCCAGCGCGGATCGGGCAGGTTGAAATGGATCAGGCTGGCCATGTAGTCCCAGCGGCCGAGATTCAACCCGAGTATGTGGTCGCGCAGGTTGTAAGAGAACTCCTCCATCTGGTATGCGAGCGGATGCGATTCAACGAGCGCCATGCACTTGATCGAGTCCTTCGGCCAGCCTTTCGCTTGAGCGACGGATTGGAAAAGATCGCGCCACCACAGCGCCTCTTCCGCCGACTCCGATTTCGGAATGTAGAATGTGAGCGGATGCTTCAACGACGCCGGGTCCACTTGAAATACCACCAGCGCCACATCAAAAAGCGAGGCCGGAAGTATTTCGCCGGCAATCACGCCGCCCTGATGGAGATGCAACCCGCGAGGGCGAGTGAAGATCACTGACTTGCTTGGCTGAATCGAGACGGTGCGGTCACGTTTGCGGTCGAAGTAGGTGAGTTGGCCGCGGAGCGCGGAAAGAATATTCGAGACGCCCTGCATCAGATGCGGCCATGTGTTGGCCGTCGAATCTTCGAGGTCGAGCATCACGCCGGGCGCGCCGGAATTGAGCATCTTGACGACGAGTTCGGCGTCATCGGAGGGACCGGTCATTTGATTGCGCTGGTCTTCGCACCACGCGGGCAGTTCGATCTTCCAGTTCTCTTGCGTCGCAGGAGAAGGCGGGAGGTAATCCGGCAGCTTGCCTTCATGCGCCGCAGCGAGCGCCGCGACCCGCTTCCGGACAAGCTCCCGCTGCCGGCCGGTAAATGCTCGGTCGAGGGGCATCAGGAATTCGAGGAAGCCTTTTGGCAGGTCGCGCGCGGCGTCGAAGCCTGCCGGAGCAACGTTCATGGACTGAACGATACCGAGAGAATTCATCTTCGTAATCATAGACCCGTCTCTTGTGACCGATGAGTGCGTTCGTGCATGCAGCACCACCTTGGCAAACTAGGACCCGGTTTGGCGCACTTTCTGGAATTGTTGTTCTTCGGTGGAGCCCGTCAACGCTGACGTGGACAGGTCGGCCCCAACAATCTTTTCTGCGATGACGTCGAAGTAGCTGGTCCCGACAAATCTCTGATGGGTCGTGGCCATGTAGCCGCTGCCCTTTTCATGCTCGAATTCTTTGTTCTGGAAACGGGCGTAAGCCGCCATCCCCTCATTCTTGTACGCACGCGAAAGCTCGAACATGCCGAGGTTGAGAGCGTGGAATCCCGCCAAGGTGACAAACTGAAACTTGTAACCCATTGCTCCCAATTCCTTTTGGAACTGGGCGATCGCGTTGCTGTCGAGATTGGCCGACCAATTGAACGACGGCGAGCAGTTGTAGCTCAAAAGTTTCCCGGGAAACTTCTTATGGATACCCTCTGCGAAGATCCGCGCTTCCTTCAAATCCGGTTTTGAAGTCTCACACCAGATCATGTCCGCGTAGGGACAATACGCCAGCCCGCGGGCAATCGCGCATTCGATCCCTCCTCGCAACCGGAAATAGCCTTCGACAGTCCTGTCTCCGGTCAAGAACGACCCATCGCGAGGATCCACATCACTGGTAATGAGGAATGCACCATTGGCATCCGTTCTCGCAATCAAAACCGTGGGAACGCCCATGAGGTCGGCAGCAAACCGCGCGGCAACTAGCTTCTGTACCGCTTCCTTTATCGGAACCAAGACCTTCCCGCCCATATGCCCGCATTTCTTGGCCGATGCGAGCTGATCCTCAAAGTGAACTCCAGCGGCGCCGGCTTCGATCATCGCTTTCATTAATTCAAAAGCGTTGAGGGGTCCGCCGAATCCCGCTTCTGCATCCGCAATAACAGGCGCAAACCAGTAGGGCCCGTGCACACGACCGTCGGCGTGCTGAATCTGATCCGCGCGCTGAAAAGCGTTGTTGATTCGCCGAACGACGCTTGGCACGCTATCAGCGGGATACAGGCTCTGGTCCGGGTACATCTGTCCGGCCGAGTTCATGTCGGCCGCGACCTGCCAGCCACTCACATAAATGACTTTTAGGCCGGCTTCTACTTGCTGTATTGCCTGGTTGCCGGTCAAGGCGCCAAGTGCCGGGAGATAATCGTCGGTGTGCAACAAGTTCCAGAGCCGCTCTGCACCCATCCGGGCGAGGCTGTATTCGATTCTGGCTGTGCCCCGGAGCTTCTCGATATCTTTCGCGCCGTACGGGCGCTCAATGCCCCGCCAGCGCTCCGAAGCCCAGTCTCGCTCTATTTCCTCGACGCTAGGAAGAGTGCGCATCATTCCCCGCTCTTCAGATGTAGAATTCTCAATCTGACGAAGCATTCCCGTTTTGCTTCGCCAACTGCGCGCGAACATACACTGAGCTAACTCCTTACTGTGGTGACTCCTGTCACGGTTTTGGGTGATCTGAGTCACAGCCATTGAGCCGATGGGCCAATAGCCTAGGGGAGTCCATCTGTGTGGGAGGACGACCATGAGTTTGAAGGTGAAAGTAGACGACGAGGGCATCCCGCGGCTGCGCTTTCCCGAGCCATTCAACATCGCCGAGTACCTCATCGACCGTCACGTTGCCGAAGGGCGCGGCAACAAAGTGGCGATCCGGACCCTCAATCTGGAAGTAACCTACGCCGAACTGCTCCAAAGCGTCAACCGGGTCGGCAACACCCTTACAAAACTGGGCATTGGGAGCGGCGAGCGGGTCCTGATTGTGGCTAAGGACTGTCCCGAATTCTTCTTCTTGTTCTGGGGTGCCGTGAAAGCGGGCGCAATTCCTGTTCCGCTGAACGGTTTGGCGCCCGCCAGCGATTTCGAGTTCATTATCCAGCACTCAAAATGTTCCGCGCTGTTTTACTCAAGGGAGTTCGCAACCACCATCGACACTGCCCTCGCAGCGTGTTCCCCGCGGCCGAAAGTAGCGATGCCCATAGATGACGGCAAAGAGTCACTGACCGAAATGGCGCGCAATGCTTCACCTCATCTCGAGGCGGTTTTTGCGAGAGCTGAAGACGATTGCTTTTGCCTGTATTCTTCGGGCACCACCGGCCTGCCGAAAGGCGTGATCCACGCGCACGGCGACCTCGCGGTCATCAGCGAATTCTATACGGTTGATACTCTCGGCGCGACCGAGGACGATGCCTTCTTCTGCGTGGCACGGCTCTGCTTTTCTTACGGCATGAACGTTGGCATGATCGGCCCGTTGTATGTCGGTGCGACGGCGATCCTCGACGAGCGGCGCCCGTCGCCGCAGAGTGTGATCGAGGTGTTTCGCGGCTGCGAGCCCACCATCTTCGGTGCTGTGCCCACCTTCTACGCCCAATTCCTGGCTTCGGGAATGCTGAGCCGGAAGGATGTTCCCCGCCTCCGCCGGTGCATCTCCGCTGCCGAGGCCTTGCCACCTGAACTCCATCGAGAGTGGCTTGCGACGACCGGGGTGCCGATCATCGAGGGCATTGGTTCGACGGAAGTGGGCCACATCTACATCTCGAACCGCGTCGACGACATTCGGCCGGGCGTAACGGGCAGGCCAATACCCGGCTATCAGGTCAGGCTGGCTGACGACGCTGGGAACGATGTTCCCGACGACGTGCCGGGCAAACTGCTGGTAAAGGGACAGTCGGTGATCAAGCGCTACTGGAACGACCCCGAAAGGACGGCCAAGACGATTGTCAACGGCTGGTACGATACGGGTGATACCTTTCGCCGGGACGCACATGGCTATTACACCTACTGCGGGCGAAGCGACGATGTGTTCAAGGTCAGTGGCCGATGGGTTTCGCCGTACGAGATTGAGTCGGTCCTCATTCAGCATCCCCGGGTGCTTGAGGCGGCGGTCATCGGCCGGAAAGATGAGCACGGTCTTGTCCGGGCCGATGCTTGGGTCGTACTGAAAGACCCCACGACTTCCGGTCCACAGGTCGAGGAAGAGCTCCGGCACTTCTGCGAGACGATTCTCCCCCGTTACAAAATGCCGGGACGGATTCATGTCGTCGACAAGCTGCCGAAGACGGCTACCGGGAAGATCCAGAGGTACAAACTGCGTGTTGCCTACGCAGATCAAGAGCGGGCGTCTCAGAAGCAGAAGGCTGAGCCCATGGTTTCGATCGAGCGGGTCGGCCGAATCGTCATCGCTACGCTGTCCCGTCGTCCGGTCAACGCGCTCAATGACGAATTGATCGAGCGCCTCGACGCGGTACTCGATCAGGTGATCGAGGACCAGGAGGTGGTGGTGCTGCACATCCGCAGCAACCAGCAAGCGTTCTGTGCGGGAGCCGACCTCGCCCTGATGCAGTCTTGTTTTGGCACGCTCGAAGGGCCGGACGTCATGCTGGACCTGGTACGTCGCATGCAGCGCCTGTTCGCACGTATCGAATCCGCACCCCTGCTTACCCTTGCAGAGATCGGCGGCGCGGCTTTGGGGGGCGGTCTGGAACTGGCGCTGGCTTGCGACATTCGCGTCGCCGCAGTCGAAGCGAAACTCGGCCTGCCGGAGGTGGGACTGGGCCTTTTGCCCGGCGCCGGCGGCACCCAACGCCTGACCCGCTTGTGCGGCCGGGGCATCTCCACCCGCCTAATCCTTGGCGGCGAAGTGATCGACGGTGCCTTGGCCGAGCGCCTCGGAGTCGTCCAATGGGCGCAGCCGCGCTCACAATTGGCTGACTGGACCCGGGAACTTGCAACACGGTTCGCCCAGTCACCCAGGCCCGCACTCGCTGCCAGTAAGGGGTGCCTAGCAGCCGCCGGCGATCCGCACCGTGACGGCTTCGCCGAGGAACTTGCCGCTACGCGCAAACTCTACCAGCATCCGGAAACGCGGCGCAGGGTCGCTGAATTTCTTGATAGAACCGCAAAGAAGCACCAGAGCGTCAAAGTTTGAATCGTGTGAGTTGCACGTTATTCTCTAGGAGGAATCATGAAACTCGACGGTAAAACTGCCGTTGTTACGGGTGCTGCCTCAGGTATTGGCCTGGCAACGGCGGAAACACTCGCCGAGGCGGGAGCCCGGGTGATCATCGCCGACATCGCCAAGGACAAAGGCGAAGCCGCCGCCGCCTCGATTCAAAAGAAAGGCCACAAGGCCGAGTACGTTCACCTCGACATCACCAATGACGCTTCCATCGCTGCCTTCGTCGAAACTGTCCAGAGCACCGGCGCGGTCGACATCGTGGTAAACGGCGCCGGATGGGGCCAGATAAAGCCATTCTGGGAGATGCCGTTGGATGTTTGGGACAAGATCGTGATGCTGAATCTCGTGGGCCCGATGAAGCTGGTCAAGGCCCTCCTGCCCAAGATGATGGAGCGCAACAGCGGCAAGATTGTCAACGTCGGCAGCGACGCAGGTCGCGTCGGCAGCTCGGGCGAAACTGTTTATGCCGGAGCCAAGGGTGGGCTTATCGCGTTCACAAAGTCTCTGGCGCGCGAAGTGGCGCGTTACAACATCAATGTGAACTGCGTATGTCCGGGCCCGACCGAAACGCCACTTTTGTTTGCGGTACCCGAGAAGCACTTGGAAGCCTTTAAGCGAGCGATTCCCTTCCGCAGATTCGGTAAGCCTCAAGAAGTCGCCGATGCGATTCTGTTTTTTGCAAGCTCTCGATCCGACTACATCACCGGTCAGGTCTTGAGCGTCAACGGCGGTCTCACCATGGTTGGCTAATCCATATACAAATACAAGGAGCAACAATATGAAGAAGATTCAAATGGCAAATTATAAGGCCACCCATTTTGGCTGGTCCGTCTCCGGCAAGGTTGCCACCATTACGCTCAACCGTCCCGAACGTAAGAATCCGATCACGTTCGAGTCCTACGGCGAGCTGCGGGACCTGTTCCGCGAACTGGTCTACGCGACCGATATCAAGGCGGTGGTGTTCACCGGGGCGGGAGGCAATTTCTGCTCTGGCGGCGACGTTCACGATATCATCGGCAAGCTGGTGAAGATGGACGTGCTTGATTTGCTTGCGTTCACTCGGATGACCGGCGATCTCGTTAAGGCGATGCGTTCGTGCCCGCAGCCCATCGTCTCGGCCATCGACGGCATTTGCGCCGGCGCGGGAGCGATGATTGCTTGCGGTTCAGATCTCCGATTCGGCACGGCACGGAGCAAAGTTGCGTTCCTGTTCGTGCGAGTCGGACTTGCGGCCGCCGACATGGGCGCGTGCACGCTGCTGCCGCGGTTGATTGGGATGTCACGCGCGGCGGATCTGCTTTACACGGGCCGTGCAATGAACGGAGAGGAAGCCGAGCGCTTTGGCTTCTACAACCGCGTGGCGGAACCGGAGAAGCTGCTCGAGGAAGCCACTGCCATGGCCAACTCTCTCGCCGATGGCCCCACGTTTGGCCACGGCATGACGAAAACCATGCTGTACCAGGAATGGAGCCAGGGCCTCGACGAGTGTATCGAAGCGGAAGCTCAGGCTCAGACCATCTGCATGAAGACCCAGGACTTCGAACGCGCCTACAAAGCGTTCGCGGCCAAACAGACGCCTGTATTCGAGGGCAACTGATGACGGACAAGACTTTCCTCGCGTGGCCCTTCTTCGACGATGGCCATCGAAGTTTGGCTGGCGAATTGGAGCGGTGGGCGGGGAATGTCCTCCCACCTCTCCTCGAGGGCTCCGAGGATAGCTTGGACGCTGTCTATGCGTGCGTCGGTCGGCTCGTGGCCGAACTCGGCAAGGCGGGGTTGCTGCGCGTCTGCGTCCCTCGCGCGTATGGCGGAGAGCGCGAGAACCTCGACGTACGCAGCCTGTGCCTGGCTCGCGAAATCATGGGCCGGGCTTCGGGCCTGGCCGACTTCGCCCTGGCCATGCAGGGCTTGGGGAGCGCTCCGATTACGCTTTACGGCCGCGAGGATCAGAAGCGTTCAATCTTGCCGCGGGTGGCGGCTGGCACCGCACTCGCGGCCTTTGCGCTTTCGGAACCGGACGCCGGGTCGGACGTCAGCGCTATTTCCACAACCGCCACGCGCGACGGCAAGTTTTGGCGTCTCGACGGAGTCAAGACGTGGATTTCGAACGCAGGCCTCGCGGCCTTCTACGTCGTCTTTGCCCGCACGGGCGAGGGACCTGGAACCAAAGGCCTGTCCGCGTTCATCGTCGATGCTAGCTCTCCTGGCCTGGACGCCTCCGAACGCATCGACGTCATTGCGCCCCATCCGCTCGGCATGCTGCGTTTCGCCAATTGTCGCGTTCCAGCCGACTGCATGCTGGGCCAGCCGGGCGAAGGTTTCAAAATTGCCATGGCCACGCTCGACATCTTCCGCTCCACGGTAGGCGCCGCTGCCTTGGGCTTCGCCCGCCGGGCGCTGGACGAGGCAACCGGGCGGGCGCTCAAGCGGCGCATGTTCGGACGGGCGCAGGCGGAGTTCCAGCTGACTCAGGCAAAGATCGGGGACATGGCCGTTTCGGTCGACGCTGCGGCGCTGCTGATCTACCGATCCGCGTGGACCAAGGATGTATTGGGCGGGCGCGTCACGCGCGAGGCCTCGATGGCCAAGCTGTTCGCTACCGAATCGGCACAGCAGGTGATCGACGCGGCGGTGCAGATCTTCGGCGGGCTGGGTGTGGTTCGGGGAATAACGGTGGAACGGCTTTATCGCGAGATCCGGGCGTTGCGCATCTATGAAGGGGCCAGCGAGGTACTGAAGCTGATTATCGCGTCCAAAGTGTTGGAGGCGGCAGCCGACGACAGCGCGGGCACTTCCTCTCCTGGATGAACACGGGACAGTCTCATGGAAATGAACACTAAGGCACCATTCGCACGCCACCACGCGGTCGTCACCGGCGGAGGACGCGGAATCGGCGCGGCAATCGCTGGGGCGCTGGCGTACTTGGGCGCCTCAATCTCCCTCATTGGCCGCAACGCCGAAGTGCTTCAAGCCACGGCAGACCGCATCATCAAGGAACATGGCGTCAAAGTTGCAACGGCATCCGCCGATGTAGCCGACCAAGCGGCGGTCCTGAAAGCGATTTCGGCCGTCACAAATGTGCTCGGTGCCCCGACAATTCTGGTCAATAACGCCGGCGTTGCCCTGTCGGCGCCGTTCCTTAAGTCGGACGCGGCATTCTGGCGGAAGGTACTCGATGTCGATCTGATGGGTGCGGTGTATTGCACCCAGGCTGTCTTGCCAGCCATGCTGGAGTCCAAATGGGGCCGGGTAATTAACATCGCCTCGACGGCTGGCGTGACCGGGTCCGCCTACATCACCACCTACTGCGCGGCGAAGCACGCCATGATTGGATTGACTCGAGCGTTGGCCATGGAAACGGCGCGCACGGGCGTAACGGTCAATGCGGTGTGTCCCGGTTACACCGATACGGACATGACCGCTCAAAGTATCGCCAACATTACGAAAAAGACCGGCCGCAGCCGCGAGGAAGCCATCGCCAGCCTGGTGGCGCGCAATCCGCAAGGGCGTCTCATTCAGCCAGCGGAGGTGGCGGATGCAGTGGCTTGGCTGTGCGGCGATAACGCTGCGTCGGTGACGGGGCAAAGCATCGTCATTGCCGGCGGCGAGATTACTCCATGAGCTCGAACGTTTCCCGCTTCTACAACAAAGGCCTCGGGTTCTGCGAGTCGGCGTAATCGTAGAATCCGCGCCCCGACTTCCGCCCGTTCCACCCCGCTAGCACCATGCGCTTGAGCAACGCGGGCGGCGCGAATCGTCGCTCCTTGAATTCGTCGAACATGATATTCGCGATGTAATACGTCGTGTCGAGCCCCACGAAATCCAGAAGCGTGAAGGGCCCCATCGGGTGACCGCATCCCAGCTTCATGGAATTGTCGATATCGACGATCGACCCGACGCCCTCCTCGAACGCGCGAATCGCGTCCAGCAGATAGGGCACCAGAAGCCGGTTGACGATGAATCCCGTCCG